>Ga0075017_100001919_pt1 | contig 12889 bp, 16 predicted proteins | sample AleBraG_ABR_2012_FD_71475 | JGI IMG/M metagenome (GOLD analysis project Ga0075017, IMG submission 71475) | Freshwater sediment microbial communities in response to fracking from Pennsylvania, USA - Alex Branch Run_MetaG_ABR_2012 | ecosystem: Environmental > Aquatic > Freshwater > Creek >...
GTGACGGGGTCGACGCCGGCCAGGGCGAAGGCGTGGAAGCGCGCGCGGGCCCGGTAGCCGAGCGCGGCGCACCGCTCCTCGCTCATCACCAGCACCGCCGACGCCCCGTCGGTGATCTGGCTGGAGTTGCCCGCGGTGACCTTGCCGCCCTCCTGGAAGGCGGCCTTGAGGTTGGCCAGGGCCTCGACCGTGGAGTCGGGGCGGATGCCCTCGTCGGCGGTCATCACCTCGTCGGTCGCCTGACCCTCCTCGTCGCGAACTGCGACCGGGACGATCTCGTGCTCGAAGCGCCCCTCGGCGGTCGCGCGAGCGGCGCGCCGGTGGCTCTCGACGGAGAACTCGTCGAGCTGCTCGCGGGTGATGCCCCACTGGTCCGAGATCATCTCCGCGCCAATGCCCTGGTTGCGCAGGCCGCCGACCGGCTCGTAGCGCGCCATCACGCGTGGGCCGAATGGGAAGCCGGCGTCGCGTCCCATGGACGACCCCATCGGCACGCGGGTCATCACCTCGACGCCCGCGGCCACGACGACGTCGTAGGCGCCGGCCATCACGCCCTGGGCGGCGAAGTGCAGGGCCTGCTGGGAGGAGCCGCACTGGCGGTCGATCGTTGTGGCCGGCACCGATTCGGGCCAGCCGGCGGCCAGCACGGCGTTACGCCCGACGTTGAAGGCCTGTTCGCCGACCTGCGAGACGCAGCCCATGAGGACGTCCTCGACGAGACCGGGGTCGAGGTCGTTGCGTGCGGCCAGCGCGCCGAGCGCCTCGGAGGCCAGGTCGGCCGGGTGCCAGCCGCGCAGCTTGCCGTTGCGCTTGCCGCCGGGCGTGCGCACCGCGTCCACGATCACCGCTGTTGCCATGGGGACTCCTTCCGGGCTCTCGCCGATCCGCGAGAAGTCTACGGGCGACCCCGAGGTAGGGTCGCGGCGTGACGCACCGCGACATGGACCGGTGGCTCGGCGACGGCGGGATGCCCCTCCTCGCGCAGCTGGGCGCGTCCCTGGAGCGCTACGGCGTCGACGGCGAGGACCTCGGCTGGGTCGAGGGCACGTTCGAGCCGTGCGCGCTGGCCGCCAATCCCCACGGGGCCGTCCAGGCGGGCTCGCACACGGTGCTGCTCGACGCGGCGATGAACTTCGCCATCAACGCGGCGCTCTCGGGACGGGACCGCGCGGCCGCCACGATCGAGATCGCCACCGAGCTGCTGCGCCCGGCCACGGTGGGGGTGCGCTACGCGCTGCGCGGCGAGGTCGTGCGTCTGACGCGGCGCATCGCCTACGCCGAGGCCCAGATCACGAACGGCGACGGCGAGCCCGTGAGCCGGGCGTCGGGGACCTTCCTGGTGAAGCGCGACGCCTAGATGTGGTCGGCGGGGACCTGGCCGAGGCGGCCGGCCTCGTAGTCCTCGAAGGCCTGCGCCAGCTCGGCGCGGGTGTTCATGACGAAGGGGCCGTAGGCGGCGACCGGCTCGCGGATCGGCTCGCCGCCGAGCACGAGGACCTCGAAGGCCTGGGTGCGCGAGTCCTGGGAGTCGTCGGCCGCGAGGACGAGGTAGTCGCCGTCGACGTGCACGGCCATCTGGCCCTCGCCCAACGCGGCGCGGTCCAGGCCGACGGTGCCGTGCCCGGCCAGCGCGTAGGTGAGCGCGTTGTACGACGCGTTCCACGGCAGGGCCAACTGGGCGCCGGGCAGCAGCGAGACGTGCACCATCGAGATCGGCGTGTGGGTCGAGCCGGGACCGGCGACGTCGCCCAGGGACCCGGCGATGATCCGGATCACCGCGTCGCCGTTGTCGTTGGTCAGAAGCGCCACCTCGGCGGCCTCGATGCCCTGGTAGCGCGGGTTGATCATCTTCATCTTGCCCGGCAGGTTCACCCACAGCTGGATGCCGTGGAAGAGCCCGCCCGAGTCGATGAGCGCGTCGGGCGGCCGCTCGATGTGCAAGATCCCGGCGCCGGCGGTCATCCACTGGGTCGCGCCGTTCTGGATCACGCCGCCTCCGCCGATGGAGTCCTGGTGCAGGAAGGTGCCCTCCATCATGTACGTGACCGTCTCGAAGCCGCGGTGCGGGTGCCACGGCGTGCCCTTGGGCTCGCCGGGTCCGTAGTCGACCTCACCCATCTGGTCCATGTGCACGAAGGGGTCCAGGTCGGCCAGGTCGATGCCGGCGAAGGCCCGGCGCACGGGGAAGCCCTCGCCCTCCAGGCCACGCGGCGCGGTGGTGATCGAGGTCACGCGCCTCGCGCGGTCCCCGTCGAGCGGGGCCACGACGCGCGGGAGCTCCAGCGGGTTCTCTACGGTGACGGCGGGCATCGCCCCACGGTACCGGGTCGGGCCCGCGCGCGTGTCGCCCTACAGGTCCCCGTCCAGGACCGTCGCCGGGTCGACGGCGATGAAGAGCCCGGTGGCCTCGGCCACCACGAGGTCGCCGGCGCTGAGTGAGGCGCGCACGTGCTGCTTGCGTCCGTGGCGCCGCTCGAGCCAGGCGCGCGACGTGATCGGCACGCCGATCGGCGTGGGCGCGCGAAAGGTGATGGTCAACTCGGCCGTGAGCGACAGGGTGCCGGACATCCCCATGGCCATGCCCATGGTCTCGTCGAGCAGGGCGGCCACGACACCGCCATGGGAACGGGCCGGGGCGCCCTCGAAGGCACGGCCCAGCGTGACCTGCATCACGGCCACGTCGCCCTCGCGCCAGAGCTCGGCGCCCAGTCCCATCGGGTTGGCCCCGCCCGACACGATGGAGTCGGCGAAGAGCTGGCGGCGCTCGATGGGCTCGATCAGCCCGTCGTCCTGGGTGAAGCGCGCCACGGCCTCGCGGGTGGTGCGCCGCGGTCGCTCCGGCCGCGAGCCGAGGCGCGCGAGGATGCCCGTGACTTCGTCGTCCAGCGCGTCGAGGTCCGCGTCGGAGAGCTCGCGCGCCACGAACTCGTGACCCAGCACGCGCAGCAGCGCGGCGACCTCGGCGCGTCGCGCCGGGTCGGCCACCTACGCGCCCTGGTAGAGGTGGGCGACCGCGCCCAGCGCCCGGTCGAGCCGGGCCAGGCCGTCGCGCGCCTCGTCGTCGGTCACGACGCACGGCGGCACGACGTGCAGGCGGTTGAAGTTGTTGAAGATGAGGAGGCGCTCGGCCTTGCAGGCTGCGAGCAGTTCGGCCATGGCGGGCGAGCTCGCGCCGTAGGGGGCCAGCGGCTCCTTGGTGGCGCGGTCCGACACGAGGTCCAGCGCGAAGAACACGCCCGTGCCGCGCACCTCGCCGATGACGCGGTGACGCGCGGCGAGCTCCATGAGTCCGGGGCGCAGGACGTCGTCGCCGACGCGCCGCGCGTTCTCGACGATGCCCTCGTCCTCCATGGCCTCGATCGTCGCGACGGCGGCGGCGCAGGCCAGCGGGTGGCCGGAGTAGGTGAGACCGCCGGGGTAGACGCGGTCGTTGAAGGTGGCGCTGATGGCCTCGTTGATGACGACGCCGCCCAGTGGCACGTAGCCCGAGTTGACGCCCTTGGCGAAGGTGACGAGGTCCGGCTTCACGTCGAAGAGCTGGTACGCGAACCAGGCGCCCGCTCGTCCGAAACCGGCCATCACCTCGTCGGCGATGTAGACGATGCCGAAGCGGTCGCACAGCGCGCGCACGCCGGCGAGGTACCCCGGCGGCGGCACCATGATGCCCGCGGTGCCGGGGATCGTTTCGAGGACGATGGCGGCGATGGCGCTGGGTCCCTCGAAGGCGATGAGGTTCTCCAGGTGCTCGAGGGCCCGCGCGCACTCCTCGGCCTCGGTCGTCGCGTGGAAGACCGAGCGGTAGAGGAAGGGACCGAAGAAGTGCACGACGCCGGCCGTGCCCTGGTCGTTGGGCCAGCGGCGCGGGTCGCCGGTCAAGTTGATCGAGGTGGACGTTGCACCGTGGTAGCTGCGGTAGGCGGCCAGCACCTTGTGGCGCCCCGTGTGCAGGCGCGCCAGGCGCACCGCGTGCTCGACCGCCTCTGTTCCGCCGTTGGTGAAGAAGACCTTGGCCGCGCCGTCGAAGGAGCGCTCCAGGATGAGCTCGGCCGCGCGGTAGCGCGCGACGTAGCCGTGCTGGGGGGCGATGGTGCACAGCGTGGCCGCCTGCTCTTGGATCGCGCGCACGACGGCCGGGTGCTGGTGGCCGACGTTGGTGTTCACCAGCTGGGAGGAGAAGTCCAGGTACTCGGTCCCGTCTTCGGCGGTCACGGTGAGCCCGCGTGCGTCGCGGACCATCATCGGATTGAGGGAGGCCTGGGCCGACCACGAGTGAAAGACCGAGGCCTTCTCACGCTCGAGGCTGCTCAGGGCGGAACGGTCGGTGGCCATGTCACGGTCCTTTGGTCGCTGCGCAAACGCTAACCCACTCCTGCGGGGCGGCCAAAACCCGATGCCCACTGGCGCCCGGTCCGTGTAAGTCTTCTGGTCAGGCGGACAGGACCGGAGTAGTTGAGTGAAAGGGATGTTCATGAGAGTCGCTAAGTCAGTCGGAGCCGTGCTCGCGGTGTCCGCCGGGATCGTGCTGCCCGGCGTCGGCGCGCTGGCGTCAGCCAAGTCCGTGCCGTCGTGCACGCCGTCGCAGATCGCCGTGTCCAAGGGCGCCGCCCAGGGGACCGCCGGCACCACCTACTATCCGATCATCTTCACCAACACCGGCGGCGCCTGCCGGCTCTTCGGCGTTCCGGTGATCCAGCCGGTGACCGGACCGAAGCACACGCCGGTCGGACCGGCTGCGCGCAACATGTCGATGGGTCAGATGCCCGCGATCCACACGATCGCCAAGGGCCAGTCCGTGAGCGTGGGCTTCGGCGTCACGGACACGGGCAACTACCCGCCGTCGTGCAAGGCCCACAACGCCCAGGGCGTGACCGTGTTGATGGGCTCCTTCGTCAAGAAGACCTACGTCAAGATGTCGATCTCCGTGTGCACCGCGCACTCCAGCACGACCACCAAGTTGATCACCGCCGGCAAGAACGGCTACTAACCGACGCCACTGTCGCGACCGCGCCACTCTCGGACTGCGTGGGAGTGTGTAGCGGTCCTGGCCTCGTGGCCCGAAGCTCGCTACTCCCCGCGAACGATCGCCCCGCCGTCGACCACCATGACGTTCCCGGTCATCCACGAGGAGAGGTCGCTCGCGAGGAAGAGCGCGGCGCGCGCGACGTCCACCGGCTCCCCGAGGCGTCCCAGGGGCCAGGGCCACGAGTCGGCAGCGACGTCGCGGTCCCACAGGACCCGGGCGAAGTCCGTACGCACCAGTCCAGGGGCGATGGCGTTTACCCGCACGCCCGGCCCCACCTCGCTCGCCAGCTGCTTCGTGAGGTGGATCAGCGCGGCCTTCGACAGGCCGTAGACGCCGAGCATCCCGCCCACGCTCAGTCCGCCGACCGAGGAGATGTTGATGACTGAGCCGCCGTGTGCTGACATGGCCTGGCGCCAGGCCTCCTGCGTCCACACCAGGGGGCCACGCAGATTGACGTCCATGATCTTGTCAAAGCCCGCCAGGGGCACGTCGATCGTGGGTCCGTAGTACGGGTTGGTCGCGGCGTTGTTCACGAGGATGTCGAGTCCGCCGAAACGCTCGATCGTCGCGGCCACGCAGTCGTGCGCTTTGTCGGGGTCGCCGGCGTTCGCGGCGAAGACCGCGGTGTCGCCGTCGATCTCAGCGGCAGCGGCCTCCAGCGCCTCGATCTTGCGCGACGTCAACATGACCGACGCGCCGTGTTCGGCGTAGATCCGGGCGATTGCCGCACCGATGCCCCGAGACGCGCCGGTGACCAGGGCCACCTTTCCGGTGAGGTCCAGTTCGCCTGATGACACGCAGCCCTCCCGGTCGCCGACATCCTACGACTGGGACTGTCGGCACGGTGTCGGCCCCTCGCGTGTTTGCGCGGTGTCGTCCGAGCCGCGTCGGCCATGCGCCGCGCCCACCGACTGAGCTCAGTCGGCGAGCGAAGCGTCCAGTTTGGCGAACGCCTCGCCCCAACCGTTCTCGGTCGGCGACACGTGGGTGTCCGGGAGCCATTGGCGGACCTCGAGTCGTGTCCGGCCGTCGGCCTCGTCGTAGAACTCGATTCGCATTCGCGTCTCGAACGGCTCGAAGCCCCCCGGAAGTTCGCCAGTGATGCGCATGACGCCGTCGAGCAGTTCGCCGCCGACGACCTCCGTGAGGTCGATGCGACCCCTGGTCCAGACTCCGGGCTCGGCCGGAAAGACCTCGCGCCACACCAGGTGTCCTCCCGGGCGTAGGTCAATCTCCACTTCGTCCAGGGAGTTGCCGAACGGGCCCCACCATGGCGCGAAGTGCTCGGGAACAGTGAACGCCTCGTACACGCGCGCGCGCGGCGCGTTGACGACGCGCGTCAGAGCGAGTTGGGGTTCGGTCGAGGTCATGGTGTGCCTTTCGTGTTGTTGTGTCGAGTGTCGCCGTCGGGGAGCGCGCTCGGCGAGACCGTCGCGAGAGACGCCAAGTGGTCGTCGAGCCGATCGAATCTGCCAGCCCAGATCTGCTCGTGCAGGGTGAGCCACGTCGCCGCACTAGTCAGAGACGTCGGGGAGAGTTGCGCGCAGCGCCAACGCCCACGCTGGCTGCGGGTGATGATCGACGCCCGCTCGAGAACCTTGAGGTGCCGGGAGATCGCCGGGAGGCTGATGGAGTAGGGCTCGGCGAGCTGCGTGACCGTCGCTTCACCGTGGGAGAGTTGCTCAACGATGCCCCGGCGCGTGGCGTCAGCGAGCGCGCCGAACAGTAGGTCGAGGTCCTCGCCCGCCCCCTGCGCCGTGTTAGTTAACATGATGGTTAACTATAGTGACTCCAGGTTTCCACTGCAAGACCGCTCACGGATGGCGATCACATGTTGACATATTCCAAAGTTGGAATATGATGAGTGCATGGCACGAGCCACCACCACGTCCGACGTGTTCAACGCGATTGCCGATGCCCACCGTCGCGAGATCCTCGACACGCTGCGCGGTGGAGAGAGGGCCGTCGGAGCGATCGTCGGCCAGCTCTCGATCTCCCAGCCTCAGGTCTCCAAACACCTGCGCGTGCTCAACGACGCGGGCCTCGTCAGGTGCCGGGCGGAGGGACGTCGGCGTCTCTACCGCCTGGAACCCTCTCGCCTGGGTCCGATGCGTGAGTGGCTGGCCACGTACGAGCAGGCGCTCAACGGCCGCTTGGATCGGACCGATGAGTACCTCAATGAGATTCAACGCAAAGGAGAGTTGTCATGACGCCCACTCGGCACGGATCGGCGGCCTACGAATTCCCCAACGAGCTCGAGATCGTCACGACCCGAAAGTTCGATGCGCCACTCGCACTCGTGTTCGACGTGTTCACGAAGCCCGAGCACGTGAGAAAGACGTTCGCCCCCTTCGGGGAGGAGGTGACGGTGTGCACGATCGACCTGCGCGTTGGTGGGGAGTACCACTACGTGTTCGTGACCAACGACGGCGTCGAGTGCTCGTTTCGCGGAACCTACCTCGAGGTCGAACCACCGAACCGAACCGTCCAGACCTGGCTGTTCGAGGGGTGGCCGGACACGGAAGCGGTCGAGACGATGGATCTGCACGAGAGCGACGGAGTGACCACGTTGACGTACACCTTGGCGTTCCGTGACAAGGCGGGTCGCGACCACATGACAAGATTCGACGGTCACGAAGCGAGCTTCGACAACGTGGAGGACTACCTGATCTCGCTGCTCGAGGCACACGGAGCGGCGTCCGACTAGTCGGCGGTCTGAGTGAGCTGGACAGTCCGACCGCCATGTCGACGCGACCTCCTCGCGCTCCAGCGCGTGAGCACCGTTGACGGGCCAGAGGTACGCGTCGGCTGGACAACGAGTGGGGTCGCACCGTTGCGGCGTCGTGAAGTGTCAGTCTAGGTTGACAAATCTTGGACGTCAGTCTAAACTGACAAGCATGGACATCGATGGACTCAACGAGACTCTCTGGACGGATGACCCGGCGGTTGGTCTGCGCGCCTCGTTAGCGCTGCATCGTCTAGCGGAGAGGGTCGAAGCGAGCCACGTCGCGTCCGCTCGCAGTAGGGGTTGGTCGTGGCAGCAGATCGGAGACGCGCTGGGCGTCACCCGCCAATCCGTGCACGCCAAGTACAACAAGGAGGCATCGTGACCACCGAATCCGTTGTGCCAGAGGTGCTGCACCCCTGGACCATCTACATGCGGGCCAGTGAGGAGGCTCGTCGCCGAGGAGATCGCCGAATTGGCACCGATCACGTCCTGCTCGCACTGTTGGAGGATGCCTCGATCGAGCTCGTGTTGGGCGTCAGCCGGCAGCAGGCGCGACGGGCCATAGAGTCGCTCGATCGAGAAGCCCTGAGTGCGCTGGGCATAGGGTCCGGCGCCGACGCCCCCCCACTGTCGACGCGCCCCGTGCCGACGAGGCCGACAATCAGAGCCGTCATGAACCGAGACCGCCTTCGCATGACGCCGGCGGCCAAGAGGGTCCTAGAGAGTGCGGTCAAGCCCCTGCGCCGCAAGACTCAAGTGACAGCGCAGCAGGTGCTGGCCCAGATTCTTAGCCTCCAGTCGCCAGATCCTGCAGCGGTGCTGCTGGGTGCTCTTGATGTGAACACGTCCGAGGTACGGCGCAATGTGGATGTGATCACGCCCGACAGCTGAGTCTCCAGGCATGTGGCGGCGGTTCGAGTTCACTCATCCGACTCACTCGTGGTGGGGCTAGTAAGAATCGAACTTACGACCTCGTCATTATCAGTGACGCGCTCTAACCGACTGAGCTATAGCCCCGCAGGGGAACCAATCTACACGAGCCCTGTCGTGCGGATTCCGGCCTCCGGCCAGTACTTGGCGGCGATGGACTGACTGGCGGTTCCCAGAAGCGTGCCGGTCTCGCTCCACAGGAACGCCGTGCCCTGGGCGAAGCCGCCGGCGAGAGCGTGCAGGCGAATCTCGCACAACACCCACTCCGAGGGCACGAGTGACGCGACGCGCAACGTGTTGTCGAGGCTGCCACCCATCGTGCGTCGCCCGAGCGCTTGGGTCGGCGCCCCGGCGACGAAGTCGCCGAAGATCGCCAACGTCGCGGCCGACGGCTCGAGGTGCCCCGGCAGTCGCGCCCACAGCGCGGTGACCGCCGGCGCCGGAGTTCCGTCGATCTCGTCGTAGGTGCGCCCCAATGCAACCCGGCAGTCCACGTGCTCGAAGATCGTGGAACCAGCCTCGGCCGGCAGTCGCCGCGGCGGGCACTCCTCGGGGCCCGGTACGGCGGGCATCGTCATCCACGCCTCGGGTGCGGACAGCTCGCCGGTGCCCAACGACGCGTTGACGGTGAGGACCTCGCGGCCCTGCGTCCGGGCGGTCGCCCGCGCCTGCGTGACGTGGCCGCCGACGACGACGAGGTCCGCGTCGATGGTCACGATTGAGTCCAGCGGCGCGTACGCGAGGTACTGCGCGCAGCCCCATACGGTGGGTCGGCCGCTGGCCTCCTCGAGGGCCGCCAGGCCGGCGGCGAGTCCGCAACCGCCGAAGAGGAAGCGGCCCATCGTGGCGAGGCGCTCGACGACTGGCAGCTCCCAGCGGTGCTCGTCGACGCGCGTGAGTCCGAGGAATTCGCGCGCGTCCACGACACGAGAGACTACCGGTGGGAATCGCGCGCGAGAGAGGGCAGACTGGTGCGGTGATCGATCCCCGGTTCGTCTACCTGGCGGCCGCCCTCTCGCTCTACGGCGTGTTCGACTACGTGCGCGCGACTCTGGCGGGCACGACGTTGCCCAATCGCGTCTCCTGGGGCCTGTGGGGGGTCGAAGGCGTGCTCGCCTTCTTCGTCGAAGTGCAACAGCACGTCGGTCCCGCCGCGATCATGACCTTGATGTTCGGGTTGGTGCCGCTCATCATCGTGGCGGCGTCCTTCCGACACCACCACGGGGTCTGGAAGATCGGCCGCTTCGACATCGTCTGCGGGGTGATCTCGCTGGCGGGGATCGTCTTCTGGGGACTCGTGAACCAGTCGACGGTGGCGCTCATCTCCTTCATCACGGCCGACCAGGTCGCGGCACTGCCGACGGTGCGCAAGGCCTGGCTGGCGCCCGAGACCGAGTCGCCCAAGGTCTTCGTCCTGGGAGTGGTGAACTGCGCGATTACGCTCATGACGCTTCGTCACTTCACGACCGGCGGGGCGGTCTTTCCCGGCGCGATCTTGGTATGCGACCTGCTCATCTCGGTGCTCGTGATTGGCCGACTCGGCCCCAAGAGCCGCGACGCGCGCGCCCACGTGGTGGCGCCAGCCGGCTGATGGACGCCCTCACCCCGCGCGAAGCAGGACGCTCGCACCGAGCCGCCGTTCCTCGCCGCCAGCTCGCCGGGCTGGCGGCGCGCCCCGAAACCTACGATCCCGTCGACCGTCTGATCGAACAGGGCCGCCAGCGCGTCGCTTCCCTGCTCCCACTGCGCCACCAGCGGATGGCCGCCGACCCGCTCTCCTTCTTCCGGGGTGCGGCGCTGCTCATGGCCGACGACCTCGCCGCCGGGGAGAGCTCGCCCATCGAGGTGCAGGTCTGCGGGGATGCCCACGCCGCCAACTTCGGCGTCTTCTCCTCGCCCGAGCGCCGGCTCGTCTTCGACGTCAATGACTTTGACGAAACCGCCCGGGCACCCTTCGAGTGGGACCTCAAGCGGTTCGCGTGCTCGCTGGCGCTGGTGGCGCGAGCGCGCGGTGCTGACACCGAGCGCCAGCGAGGACTGGTCGAGGAGTGCGCCACCGCGTACCAGCAATCGGTCTCGCGCTTCGCCGAGCAAACCCGTCTCGAGGTCTGGTACGCGCAGCTCGACGTGGAGTCGGTGTTGGCCGAGCTGCGCACGTTCTTCACCGACGCGGCGGCTCGCGCGGTCGGCGACGTGGTCGGCCTGGCGCGCAGCCGCGACGCGCGCACCTTCGCGCGACTGGTCGAACGCCCGGGGCCGCGCATCGCGCTCGACCCGCCACTGCTGACGGCCCTGGGCGAGATCGAAGATGGTGGGCTGCTCTCGCGCGAGGATCTCATCAAGCTCCTCGACGGATACGCCGACTCGTTGGTGACGGACCGGCGCGTGCTGCTGCGCCAGTTCCGCGTCGTCGACGCGGCCCACCTCGTGCGTGGCGTCGGATCGGTCGGTACCCAGTGTTACGTCGTCCTGCTCGTCGGTCGCGACGATGACGACATCGTGCTGTTGCAGGTGAAGGAGGCGCAAGAGTCGGTGCTCGACGTCGCACGCGCCACCGCAAAGACGCCGCCACCGGGCGAGCGCGTCGTGGCCGGACAGCGCCTTATGCAGGCGGCGTCCGATGTCTTGCTCGGGTGGCGCTCGGTGACGACGCGCGCGGGCCCGCGCAGCTTCTACGTGCGCCAGCTCTACGACCACAAGGCGTCGGTGGACCTCGCGCGACTCGACCACGACCAGTTGCGCGCCTACGGCCGCGTCTGCGCGTGGGTGCTCGCGCGAGCGCACGCCCGCTCGGGGCGATCCGCGGAGATCGCCGGCTACGTCGGCGCGGGCCACATGTTCGCGCACTCGATCGGCGAGTACGCCCTCGCGTACCGTGACCGCACGGTGAGCGACTACCTCGAGTTCACGCGCGCCATCGCCCAGGGACGGATCACCGCGTCGTCGTGAGCGGTTGGCTGCCCTTCCGTTGGCACCTGGTCGAGCTGGCGGTGATCGGCGTCGCATTGGCGGCTCATCGCATCGTCGTGTCCGACCGCGCGCTGCGCCGCCGGGCGCTGGGCGCCTTGGCCGCGCTGGCGGTGGTCGTGGCGTGGCCGGTGGGCGACCTCGCGGCGACCGTGTCACTCACGGCGGCGACTGTCCAGCGCCTCGTCGTCATGCTCCTCGTGGCGCCGATGCTTCTGCGCGCGACGCCCATGGACGTGTGGGACCGCCTGACTCGTCCGGCGGTGGTCGACGCGGTCGTGCGTCGCCTGTCGCACCCCGGGGTGGCGCTGGCGGTCGTCACGATTGCGGGGACCGCGACGCTGACGCCCCCGGTCGTGGACTGGGGCGCGCGTAGCACCATCGGGCGTGACGTGGTACTCGTGGCCACCTTGACGGTCGGCGCGCTGCTGTGGCTCCCGGTCATCGCCGCGGTTCCGGGGACGCGCCGACTGTCGCCGGTGGCGCGCTCGGGCTACCTCGTCGTCAGCTCGTTGGTGGTGACCGCCTTCTCGGTCGTGTGGATCTTCGCGCGCCACCCGCTCTACCCCGGGCTCTCGCACCAGTTCGCGTGGCTGCACCTCACGCCGTTGGCCGACCAGCAGTTGGCGGGTTTCGTCGCGAAGTTCGGCGCGTACGTGCCGATGTGGCTGATGGCCTTCGCCATCTTCTCCACCGCGGACCGTCACGAGATCCCCACTGAGGAGTCGCCGCTGCACTTCGCCGACGTCCAGCGAGAGATGCTGCGCGTGGACCGTCAGCGCGCCCGCGCCGCGCGCCGCGACCAGGGCGGTACGCCATCCGGTCGGTAGACTTCTCGCGCGGGGACGTAGCTCAGTTGGTAGAGCGCGGGCTTTGCAAGCCTGAGGTCGTGGGTTCGATCCCCATCGTCTCCACTGCCGGGCCTCGGAGACGATCGCCCGAGTCCCTTCCGCGAGTTCCGTGCATCCAATCGTCGTGGCCCGTGACGAGTTGGACGGGAACGCCGTTCGTGTGCGCCCTCCGTCCTCACGTGTGTGACGTGTCACCCAACGACAGCCACCCGGCGCTCTCAAGAGTCGAGAGCACCGGGTGGCGGATGAAGACGGTGAATCAGGTGATGAAGCTAGTGACGCGACGACTCGTGGTCTGAGCCACGGGCGCTGAATCCACCGTTACTGAAACTGCCAACGCTGGAGCTGTTGTTGTTCCAGCTGGAGTGATGCGAGTGGCCTCGTTCCGAC
>Ga0075017_100001920_pt1 | contig 12889 bp, 12 predicted proteins | sample AleBraG_ABR_2012_FD_71475 | JGI IMG/M metagenome (GOLD analysis project Ga0075017, IMG submission 71475) | Freshwater sediment microbial communities in response to fracking from Pennsylvania, USA - Alex Branch Run_MetaG_ABR_2012 | ecosystem: Environmental > Aquatic > Freshwater > Creek >...
CCACCGCGCCCCGCCCTTCTTCCCCTCCGTCCCCGGCATCCCCGGAATCGGATCGAGTAGGCCTTCCATGCGCATCACCAGCCGTTCGATCTGTTCAATGTTCATGCCCTTCTTCACCGCGAACAAAGCCGCCTTCGCGATCTGGTCGTTGTCCTCCAGCCGCAGCAACTCCTTCGCCTCGGCAAAGTTAATCTTCTTCTCCGCCAGAAGCTGCATGACTTCACGCGGCAGCCGCAGCAGCCGCATGTAATTCGCCACCGAAGTCCGAGACAACCCCACGCGCTCGCCAATCTGCTCCTGCGTCAGCTTGAACTCCTCGCTCAACACCCGAAACGCCTCCGCTTGCTCCAGCGGGCTGAGATCCTGGCGCTGCAGGTTCTCGATGATCGTCATCTCCGCGGCTTGCTGCTCGGAAACCCGCCGCACGATCGCTGGAATCGTCTCCCGCCCCGCCATCCGCGACGCATGCAGACGCCGCTCGCCCACAATCAAAATGTAGCGCCCATCCTCCGCCGCCGGACGCACCACGATCGGCTGTAACACCCCATTCGCCTTGATCGACTCCGTCAGCTCCGCCAATGCCTCATCGTTTTGCACATACCGGGTCTGAAACGGATTTTTATCAACATCCGCAATCGCCAACTGAATCACGATGTTCCCCGGCACCCGCCCCTCCGCCTGGGCAAAAATGGTGATGCCGGTTCCCTCAACCGGAGAAGAGTCTGCCGCGACTGAAGAAGAAGAGGAAGAAGGAGAAGAAGAAGAATACGTGGGGACGGACGCATTCGTCCGTCCAGCCGAGCGAAGCTCGGCAGCAAGGCCGGCGTCCCCGACATCCGCATAAGCCGGATCCACCTCAGCCCGAATCACCCCCGGCACCCGATCGCCGAGAATGTCCTTGTCATTCCGAACGGAGTGAGGAACCTGCTGTTGGCCAGCACCGCCGCTGCTCCCAGCGCCCGAATCCGCCGGAGCAACCGGCCGCACCACTCTCGGCCCCGGCAAAAGCGACTCCAACCCCCGCCCCAAAGCCCGCCGCTTCTCGACCTTATCTTTGTCTTTCACCACATTGCTCGCCGTCGAAGTAGTCATCCTCTCCCTCGCGCCCGATCGCATATAGACATACGGAAATCTAAATATAGACACATATCAATCTATCAAGCAGTTTTATCCATTTCCTCTGCAGTTGATTCTCCTCTGTGCTCCTCTGTGCCCTCTGTGGTTAAAGGTTGTGGCGGCTGCCCAAAGCCCGGCCCTTGTCGCTCGATAATCTCCTTCGCCAGCCGTATGTAACTCTCCGCCCCTTTCGACCGCGGATCGTACGCCAGCGCCGCCTTGCCATGGCTGGGCGCCTCCGCCAGCCGGATGTTGCGCGGCACCGACGTCGTGCACAGCTTTTCGCCAAAGAAACTCTTCAGCTCATTTCTTACCTGTTGCGCCAGGTTAGTGCGCTCGTCGAACATGGTCAGCACCACGCCCTCGATCGCCAGTTCAGGATTCAGCGCCGCACGAATGCGCTCAATCGTGTCCAGCAACTCGCTGATGCCTTCCAGGGCAAAGTACTCCCCCTGCATCGGAATCAGCACCGCGTCAGCCGCGACCAAGGCATTGAGCGTCAGCAGATCCAGCGCAGGCGGACAGTCCAGCACGATGAACTGGAAGCGGTCGCGCAGAGGTGCCAGCGCCTCGCGCATGCGAAACTCGCGCCCTTCTGCATCGACCAGCTCAATGTTCGCCCCGATGAGGTTCTTGTGTGCTGGTATCAGCCAGAGCTGCTCGAGCTCTGTGGTCAGCAAGGCCTCCTCGGCAGAGGCTGCCCCCATGAGCAGGTGGTATGAACTGACGCGGTCAGGATCCTTGGCGAAGCCCAGGCCGCTGGTGGCATTCGACTGCGGATCGCAGTCGACCAGCAAGGTGTTCACTTCGGCAGCCGCAAAGGATGCGGCCAGGTTGATGGCAGTCGTGGTCTTACCCACGCCGCCCTTCTGATTGGCAACGGCGATGACGCGTCCCATGAGATTGTTTAGGAGAGCCAGAGAGGCTTCTCAGGCAGAATAGTGCGCCCACGATTTCAAAGCAATCACGAAAAGCTGTGCATGCAAGTGAATCGGTGTGCAAAACAGAGAAGTGTTCCTGAAGGAACACTGCCGCGGGGGCTTCCTTAGTGAAGGGCATGTGTGATTTTCCCTTCGTGATTCGGCGATGCGAAAGTGAGAAGTGTTCCTGAAGGAACACTGTGGAAAACTCGTGCTCTCACGGCAAGACTGTCTTTGTCGCCACAGCCTGAGATCGAGTGGATGCTCCACTTGAGGTTCTATTCTAAGCACAATTCGACAGAATCCCACCAGTTCTTAGAGGGAGGTTGGTTGTTTGTTCCACTTTCGTTTGATCGGAGATGATCCGTTACTTACCTGGTGCCCCATGGCAGCCTACTAGCAGAATGCGTGATTCGGAGTTGGGGATTGGTTCGGGACGCGACCAGGACAGACTCGGGAGGGTCGCCTGGGCCTGACTCGCCTGAGCTGAGCCGATCAGGAGGGCCAGGCGGCCGCCTGGGCGGACTAAGCCAGCGGCGGTGGGGAGGATGGACTGGAAGCGTTCTACTGCTCGCAGGGTGACTAGGTCGAACCCACGTTCGGTGAGGGACTCGGCGCGGGCGGCTTGTATATTGATGTCCGTCAATGTAAGGGCGCGGGCGACTTCGCGGAGGAAGGTGGCTTTCTTCTGGTTGGACTCGATGAGCGTGAGGGAGATGTCAGGCGCCCAGAGTTTGATGGGGATGCCGGGGAATCCGGCGCCGGAGCCCAGGTCGGCGAGGCGGTCTTTGGTCTTTGTTCGTCGGTCGTCGGCAACGTCAAAGTCTTTCACCACAGAGGGCACAGGGGGCACAGAGGACACACGGGGGAACAGGTGGCTTGCGGCGAAGAGGCTTTCGCCGAAGTGGCGGGTGACGATTTGTTCCGGGTCGCGGATGGCGGTCAGGTTGATGCGGGCATTCCAGCGCAGGAGTATATCGATGTACGTCGATATACTTTGAAGCTGGGCTGGAGAGAGAACAGCAGGTTCCTCACCGGGCCTTGGGCCCGGTTCGGACTGACAATGGTTGGGTGCCATGTTGGGTGCTATAAGGAATGGCGCCAACAGCTCGGCTATGCGGGCGGGTTGCATGCGATTCGATTTTAGACTGCCAGGACCTTGGACCTTCACCACAGAGGACACAGAGGACACAGAGGAGCACAGAGTGGCACGGGCTCTGATGTCCTCGCTGCCGCGTCCTTGACACGTTATCTCAATTTCTGTATGTTCAGTTAATACTGAAGGAGATGATATGGCTGAACTGACCAGTTTACAGACGCAATATATTTTGCATTGGGGCGAAATGGGGACGAAGTGGGGGATCAACCGGACGGTGGCGCAGATTCATGCGTTGCTGTATTTGTCTCCACGGGCTTTGCCGGCGGAGGAGATTGCTGAGACTTTGAGCGTGGCGCGGTCGAACGTCAGCACTTCGATTCGTGAGCTGGAGAGTTGGGGGATTGTGCGGGCGGTGCATGTGCTGGGCGACCGGCGGGAACATTATGAGTCGATGAAAGATGTGTGGGAGATGTTCCGGCTGGTGATCGAGCAGCGGAAGCGGAGGGAGATTGATCCGACGCGGGAGGTGCTGCGGCGGTGTCTGGCGGAGTTGGATGGGAAAGAGCCGGGCGCGGAGTATACGCGCGAGCGGTTGGAGGCGATGGCCGGGTTCTTCGAGGCGGTGACGGAGTTGTATGACGAGATGAAGCGCCTGCCTACGGGGACGGTGCGGAAGTTGTTGCGCATGGGGACAAAGGTGAGGAAGAAGGCGGGGTAGAGACGCAGGGGCTAAAGCCCATCTTGGTTAGACGCCTGACGCGGCGCTGAAGCGCCGCTCTTCCACCTTGTCTACGCGTTGAAGCGCGGTTCTCCGATCATTACGCTTGCGCGCTTTGGAATGCGGTTCCTGCGCGTCTCTTCATCGCGGTAAAATTGTTTCCGACCTTCTTACTATTCTCACGTAAAGGAATTTTTATGGCGCAGGCGAATGGCGGGGTTGTGGATGCGGCGGGTTCGCGGATCTGGGTCACACTTTCGGGATTGCCGCTGACCATCAAGTTGGAGTGGCCGTTTCATCCGTCGAAGTCGGGGGCGGATTTTTGGGTGCTGCATGGAGACATTGCGCTGGTGGGTTCGGATGGGCTGCATTGTCCGGTGGCGGTGAATTTATCGCAGACGGTGCGCGAGGTGATGCCGTCTATGGAGCCGAAGGATGCGGAGGCTCCGGTGATCAATGCGCTGCGCAAGGAAGTGGATAGCCGGCAGATTGAGTTTTTGAAGTCGGGAAAGCTTTTGCCGGTACCGTTTTCCAGCCGACATTACGATTTCAAACGCGGGCAATGGATTTTTGGCAAGGCGAGCGACGAGGTGATGGCGGAGTTTGTGGAGCGGAAAGTTTATTGGGAGACGAAGCTGGGTTCAACTTCCCCACTTCTCGCAAAAGACGCGAGAAATGGGGCACCCGGGTCCCGCGAAGACGCACGAGTTTGGTTGGGGGATCCGGCGGAGGCGCAATATTTGCAGACTACGCCTGTGCATTTGCTGGAAGTGGCGGCGCGGCTGGTGGCGGCGCAGGGACTGCTGCGGATCGAGGGCGAGTTCGCTGAGGCTACTGCGGGATTGATGAATCAGGCGGAGCGGTTTGAGAGGGCGCGGTCGGTTGCGATTGAAGAGTTGGAGAAGAAGCACGCGTTCGAGCGAGGGTAGTTGCTGAGGCTTTCGAGACCCGGCAGAGCAAGTCTGCGTATCAGGATGGGAAAGGCATTTCGACCATGATTGGCATTGGCATGGGGGCGCCGTTGCAAGTTCCGGGCTGGAAAAACCACTCCTGAATTTTTTTCAAGACCTTGTCATCGCGAGTTCTGTCTGGAGTGTGGATCACCCTCCCGCCTTGAGGCCTGCCTTTCACGTCAACCACGAACCAAACGGAGACCCAGGACGTATGGTCGGGATCGTTGTGGGACGAGATGCCCAAGCCAGCGCCGACCCAGCGAGGCGGCACAGCGGTGTCGGGGCATTTGCCTAATTCGATTGCTCCTTGAGGCGGGGTGAACAGCTCCGGGTTTGCGGATGGGGTTAAAGACAATTCCACGACGGTAGCCGAAATTTTCTTGTGCTCGTCGACAAAACACGTGATCTGCCAGGGAAAGAGATGTTCTCCGAACTTGCGGAAGTCAGCGAAATCGCAGGAATAATCGGATATATTTCGCAGCCGAGCTTGGCGCCACCGTCTTTCAGGCGAGACTCTCTCCAATAGCAAACCGACCTTAGCATCGAAGCAAAACGCGGACTTGAGCTTTTGTGAGTCGGGCTTGGTGATGATGCATGCCGATGGTGGTTTCGTATCCGGATGATCGACAAGAGTGCCGAAGCGAAGATCCTTGTCGCTGGCAAGCACGACTTGCATGAGCTGGGCTACGCTCCCGGCGGTTTCAGGAAAATCGTTCTTACTATCAAACAGCCAAGAGCTGGAAGGAGCCCCAATCTCGATCCGATGTACATCGTTTACGACCAACTCATGGCGCCATTGGGAATCGGAGACCCACGTTTCTGTGTAGGTTCCCTGCTCGGTGTCGAGGTCGTCACCCACGAAGGAAAAGTTGGCTTTCAGGCGGAAGCCGGGTGAGGCAGCGGATCGAATGTCGGAAAGTTGGCGGGCGTGCTCGAGCAGGCCTTGAGCGCGGACCTGGACATCCTGTGCAGAGAGGTTCAGGGGTAAAAAGGCCAGGAAAAGGCTCGATAAAAGGAGGCGCTGATTCATCGGCGCAGACATCTTAAACCTCAGGGGCTAAAGCCCTAAAACTTTGGACTGCTGTACGCGGCGCTGAAGCGCCGCTCTTCCACGCCTTTTATGGCACGGCTGAAGCCGTGCCCTTCCCGAATCTCCTGCCGCGCCCGCTGCCAAACCGCTGCCGCGCCCTTTCCGAACACCCCGAGCGCGGCTATTTCTCAGCAGGGTTGCGCGAAAATAATCCCCAGCAGAATTGGGGGGCTATGGCGTAGTTTAGTTGGACCAGGACTATGGCGGCGATCGCGTAATACGTGTTGAAGAAGCACAATGCGGCTCCGGCGGCGTAGAGCGATTGCGCTATGACTATGCGGCGAATGACTGCGGGATGAATGTTCTCAGGAAGATCGTCGCTGAGAAGCTGCGCGCGGGTGGCGTAGCTCCAGCTCCAGTAGAGCGTCGCCCCCAAGAGCAAAATATTGAACCAGTAAACTAGAAGCGCCATCCGATAGTGAATAAACTCTGCTAGTAGTGAGGTGGTGAATGGAACCAGCACTGCGGCGCAGAGGAAGGCGATGTGAATCCAGGCGAGGTTGCGGTCGGCGCGGGCGAAGTGGTTGAGTTGGGTTTGCTGGCCGACCCAGAAGATGCCGATGGTCATCACGCTCATTAAGACGATGACGAGGCGCGGGGCGAGCAGGAATAATGCTTGCCAGAGATCGCGCTCGCTGTGGATGGCTTCGCGGGCGGGGACGTGGAGATCGAGGACGAGGAGCGTCATGGCCACGGCGAAGATGCCGTCGCTGAGGGCGGCGAGGCGTTCGACGTTCTGTCCGGCAACGCGGTTGTAGAGGGATGGCATCGTAGAGAGTTTATCGTGGGGGCTACGGCCTTCACCACAGAGGGCACGGAGGATCACAGAGGCTACGGCTTATTCCTCAGGCAGGGATGCTTCGACTGCGCATCGGGATCGCTTCGCGCTCCCGCTGCTGCGCTTAGCATGACATTTATTTATGGCGACGGTGACACATGTGCGGGGAGCAATTTTGCTTGGTTGCTTGGCGCTCTGCTTTGCAAGCGCTCAGGCTCAGGACACTGCGCAGCCACCGCCTGCGCAACAAAGTCCGCCGGCGGCGCCCGGGCCGCAGAAGAAAGAGGAAGGTACGAATGCGGCGCAAGCGGTAGCGGGTAAGACCAAGGATGTGACGATCCAGGCGGCCGAGGCTACGAAGAAACTGGGCGAGGAGACGTTCTTGCGGTTGCGGGATTGGGAGAGTACCTGGCTCACCGGACCATTTGTAAGCCAGAAGCGTTCAGTCCCGCTGACGAACGCGGAGCGGCAGCATATCTATCTGCAGCAAACGCTGACCAGGCCGAGCGCATACATAAAGCTCATGTTTGTGGCGGCCATCGACCAGGCGCGCAACTCGCCTTCGCAGTGGGGGCAGGGCTGGGGAGCGTACGGGGCGCGGTTTGGGTCGCGCGAAGGGCAGTTCATTTCCGAGAACAGTCTGGCCGCACTGGGAAATTGGGCGCTGAAATATGAGCCGGTCTACGACTTGTGCGAGTGCAAGGGATTCGGGCCGCGGACGCGGCATGCCATCCTGCGAAATTTTCTTACCTACAATGAAACGGAGAGCGAGATGCGTCCGCAGTGGGCGCTGTACGGCGGTGCGTTTACCGGAGGCTTGATATCGACAGCGTGGATGCCGCATCCACGCAATGCCTGGAAAGAGGGAGGGTATGCCGTGCTCAGCCAGGCTGGCTATGGTGCGCTGCTGAACGTCTTGACCGAGTTTGCGGAGGAGATCAACCGCAAGATCGGCGCGCGCAAGAGAAGATAGACGCCGCTGGGCTTGTCCTGCTGCTGGCTCGCTTCGCTCGCGGGACGGACCAATGGGTCCGTCCCCACGTGTTTACTCCTTGCGCATCGATTGTGCGACCACCGACCCCAGCGTCAGCAGAGTCATGATTGAGATGATGCCCAGCGAGATCACACAATAGATGCACCAGACGCCGAGGATGTCTTTCTCGATGTGTGCGAGGTAGAGCGAGAAGGCGAGGCCGGCCAGGGTGGGGACCAGAAGCAGGCGGTAGGCGCGCGTGAGCGCGAGGGCGCACATGAGAATGTATCCGAGGATGCCGAAGACAGCGACGGGAATTTGAAAATGCAGCGGCCAATCGTCGGCGTGGTTGGGGATCATGGCGTAGGGGCTCTTGTTGACGATGCCGCAATCCCAGCGCTCGTTGATGCTGCAGGGCGCGTCGCCTTCGGTGCGGTAGTGTTCGCGCAGGGCTAGCGAAGAGACGATGATGCCGATGATGGCGAGAATGAAGAGAAGGTATTTCATAGGTCCTTTCTATCGGTGATGCGCGCCGGGGCTAAAGCCCATTAATTTTAGCGCCTTTACGCGGCGCTGAAGCGCCGCTCTTCCACGGTTCTTTGGCGCTAAAGCGCCCTAGCCTACAGTGCGCAGACTCAGGCGGATAAAGCCTCTCTTACACAGTACAGCGAACGGCTCGCTTCGCTCGCTGGACAGCCGAGGCGGCTGTCCCTACAGGAGCAACGTTCGTTTCAGGCTTTGTGGGTTGCGGCTTCTGCGGCGGCTTTGATTAGATCTGCGGGCTGCCAATCGCTGCCGTGGTACCAGTGCGCGATTTTCCCGTCGGGGCCGATGACTGTGGTGCTCAGGTTGTGGGTGATCATGCCGCCTTCGGGCGTGACGATCAGGCCGAAGAAATTTGAAATCTTCGGCAGGTCGGCGTTGCTGGCGCTGGCGAATTGCCACTTGGCAAAGATTGTGGCGTCATGGGTGTGGGTGACGGAGTAGGCGTAGTCGCGCAGGACCTTGGGTGTGTCGTGATCGGGATCGAAGCTGACGCTGAGCAGGCGGGTGCCGGCCAGCGACGGGTTGGATCCAAGCTGTTTGTAGACTTCGTCGAAGTTGGCGCTCATGCGCGGGCAGAAATCGGGAAAGGGGCAGCGCGTGTAGATGAAGGTGATGAGCAGGACCTGGCCGCGATACTGGTGGAGCGAGACCCGCTCGCCGTTCTGATTGGTGAAGGCGAAATCGGGGACTTCGTCGCCGGGTGCGGGAATGCGCTGCGAGGCCCCGGAGGCCGGGGGCGTGGGCTTGGCGTGGGCGGTAACTTTGACGTTTTCGAGCCAGTAGTCGGAAGCGGCGTCGGCGTTTTTGCTGTCAGGCTCGACGATGACCACGTCGGCGGAGATGGTGTCCCCGGGCTTGAGCTGGTTCAGTTGCTCCGGCGGCTTGATCTTGTACGACATGGCCATGGCGTCCATGAAGCCGGGGATGTTGTCGCCGTCAATGACGGCGGCCTTCTCCTGCGTGTCGATGGAGATGATGCGTCCGGTGAAGGGGTAGCGCTTCTGCGCAGTTTTCGTGCGATGGCACGCGGAGAGCGGGATGAGAGTGAGGATCAGGGCGAGGAAGATCGCTCGGTGCGTAGAAAGATTCACGTTAGAGATTTAACTCTAACGGGGCGTGGGATGGCAATGACTGGAATGCGACTATGGGCCTGGCGGAAAGATTCCTGCCTCCCACGTCTCGCAAAAGAAGCGAGACGGGGGGCACCCACTTTTTATTGCTGATGCTGCGAGATCAAAGGGTCGCGGCTTTCTTGCGCGAGTGCGTAGAGCAGGAGCAGGCAGAGCGCGACTAGAAGCCAGCTTTGATGCGGCATGAGGAAACGATCCCACCACCACGATTCACTCCAAGACGCCGGGATGCGGTGATCGAAGACTGCCTGTTGCAGGATGGCCGCGCCGGGAACGAGGAAGGGGAGCATGAGCAGCAGCGCGGCTCTGGCGACGTTGTGCAGGCGGCCACTTAGCGTGGTGAGGCTCCAGCACAGCGGAATGGCGAGCAGCGAGGCGTCGTAGAAACGATGATAGACGGGAAGCAGAGTGATGACTGCCACCGTCGCGATGGAGAGTAATTCCGGGGCGCGGCTGTGATTTCGGACCACGAACCAGGCCCACACGCAGAGCAACAGGGCTGCGGCGGAAAAGGCCAGGAGGTTCGCCGATTTGGCCTGGTGGGTGAACGAATAAAACGGAACTTGCAGATTGATCAGCATGAAACGGATGGGATTGGCGGAGGTGAAGTCGTCGATGCGGTTTTCCGCCGCCAGCACCTTGATGTTGTGAAAAAAGTCGGCACGCCAGGAGACGCCGCAGATCTGCATCCAGGCGATAGCGATCAGGACGAGCGCGGCAGTGAAGGCGACGGCGGTTGCGAACAGGCGCCAACGGCGGCGCAATAAATAATAAAGGACGAAGAGCGATGCGAGGTGCGGCTTCAGGCTGCAGGCCGCGCCGAAGAGCAATCCGGCGGCGAGGTCGTTCTGGCTGGTGGCCGCCCAGATTCCGAGCGCGCACAGGCCGACGACGAGGATGGTTTGATTCTCGGCGGCGATGCCGGTATGAAAGGGCGCGAGCGCGAGGCAGGCGGCGATGAAGGCGAGGGAACGCGGATCGTTGATTCGCCAATCATGGAGACGAAATCGGAGGCGGAATCCAGCGATCTTGATCAGGGCCCAGACGGTGAACGCGAACGAGGCCAGCAACACCGCGAGCCAGGCGATCTTGGCGGCGGGCCAGGGCAGAGCGCCGATGGGCGCCATCAGGACTAGAGTTCCGGGCGGAGGCGCGAGATGCGTGCGCACAGTCTTTGCTTCGAGGGTGGAGTGAACTTCGTCCCGCCACAGCGCCACAAAGTTTTCCGGGTCGGCGAAGTTTTGTCCGCGCAGCCAGATTCTGGACGCAGCATAATTCTGCGCGAGATCGCTCCAGTTCGTCGGCTGGAGATAGCGGAGGGGGGCACGTAGGACGAATTCCGCCGCGGCGGCGAGCAGCACGAGCGCGAGAACGATTCTCACTCTTTGGCTGGAATGGGGGACGCCTGTCGCGAGAGAACTCAAGGGAGTAATGGAGCACGAATTGTACACCGCGCGACGGAAGCGGAGACCCGATCTCTGCGTTCGTGGCTCGACATTTCTTGTGGATCGTTACTAATCAGGCGCTATTCATTATTCATTGATCAGCGTGGAATGGCTGGCCACGCAGATCCAGACCTTGCCGCGGCTGACCCAGGTGTCGGTGAAGCGTTCGCGGACCAGGTAGGGCTTGCCGTTCTTCATTCCCTTTTCGCGATAGATGCCGTTGACGACGGCCATCGTGCCGTAGAGATGCACCGTCATGGATTCGTTGACGACGTGGACGGGATGCACGTCTTTCGATTGCACGCTGGCTATGTAGTGCGGCTTATCGATGAGTTTGCCATCGTGGTCGACAAAGATGAGGTCTGAGGAGAGGAGAAGAGACAAGGCGGATGCGTCTTTCACTTGCACGGCCTGGTTCCAGGAGTTCTCCAGGGCAAGAATTCGGCCCTGCTCGGCGTCGACCGCGGGCGGAGTCTGGGCGAGCGACGTGATCGCCGTCGATAGGATCAGAACGATTAGGAAAATCTTGGGCATCTTGGCTCTGGCCTCCCTGCGCGGCGCACGGCGAAATTCTCCGATCGCCATGCCGCAGAGTATCCATCGGCATTTGCCGTGCGGCAGTGAGTGGGGATGGGCGCTTTGAGATGGGAGGACTTCCCAATTTGAGCCAGAACGTGAGGTGTCTTTAATCCGGTGGTCGTCTTATCTCCTGAGTTATCCTTGCAATTGCGTTTCGACAGACCGATGTAGGAGAGAAAATGAGCGAACACTACCATGATGTCGGCGATCTGCGATTATTGAAGGAAATGGGGAAGCTGGCGCCTGCGGATTTTGAGGCGTGGCTGAACCTGGATAAGATCGTCGGCCGCGAAGATGGGGCGATTCCCAGGAAGTATCGAGAACTGATTGCGCTGGCGGTGGCGTGCACGACGCAGTGTCCGTACTGCATTGAAGTGCACACCAAGGCTGCCAAGCGGGCTGGGGCCTCGCGCGAGGAGATCACCGAGAGTGCGTTGCTGGCAGCGGCGTTGCGCGCCGGCGGCGCAGCGACGCATGGGGCCATGGCGTTGAAGTTTTACGATCAGGGGTGAACGCGTCACTTCCACGTTTCACAATCCCCACTCACTTCGTTTCAGAATCCCACCCTAACGTCGCAAAATACGCGACGTTAGGATGGGGCACCCTCTTCATAGGATGGGCCACCCTCTTCATCGGATGGGGCACCCTGTTCCTAGGTTTGTGTTTGCGCCCGCTCGCCTTCGGCTTCGCGGGACAGCCGAGGCGGCTGTCCCTACATGGTCATCTCTGCTTAGTAATGGAAGCGGTAGCGGAGTTCTACGTATATCTCTCTGGGGTTGTTCCAGTGGAAGCCGCCAAAGGTTTGGCTGTTGTCGAGATCGATGCGGCGGTTGGCTACGTTCATCAGGTTCAGCGAAGCGGAGAGGCGTTCGCCGAAGTCCTTGCCCAGGGTCAAGTCGAACGTGGTGTGAGGCGGCAGGTGGTCACCGGGATAGGGCTGACCGGGAAAAGCGTTGCTGAAGCCCGAACCGTAATAGATGTTGGTGGAAGCGTAGGCGCGCCAGGGTAGAGTGACGTCGCCGCCAAGGTTGAGGGTGTCGCGCTGGTCGTGATCGAGCGGGAAGAGGTCGCTGGGAGGAGAAAAATCGGTCAGGCCACCGCTGATGGGAAGTTTGCCTTCGGCGATTTGATTGGAGTAGGCGAGATGAATCTGTCCGCGGTGCGCGATGCTGGGAGAACGCAAGGTCACTTCCCAGCCACGAATCTTCGCGCGGTCGATGGTGATGGGCAGGCAGAGGCCTGATCCGATGCAGCTGTGATCGAAGAAATTCTGAGCGATGGTTTGAAAGTTGTCGGCGTCAAGAATCCAGCCGTGATAGGGGATGGTGACTCCGAACTGATGTTCTTCGTCGCGCTCTCCGTGCAGGGGCAGAAAGCCGCAGGTATTGGTCGTACAAAATTGCTGCAGCGAACCTCCGACCGTGAGCAGAGGCGGGGCCTGGTAGAAGTGGCCGTAGAAGGCGCGAAAGACCCAATTCAGGCGGGGGACATTGACCGCCGCGCCAAAGCGCGGGCTGAGGGCGCTCTCGCTGATTCCGCCGC
>Ga0075017_100001921_pt1 | contig 12875 bp, 12 predicted proteins | sample AleBraG_ABR_2012_FD_71475 | JGI IMG/M metagenome (GOLD analysis project Ga0075017, IMG submission 71475) | Freshwater sediment microbial communities in response to fracking from Pennsylvania, USA - Alex Branch Run_MetaG_ABR_2012 | ecosystem: Environmental > Aquatic > Freshwater > Creek >...
CTGCCGCCAGTGCGGCGAGCCGCCACCCTCGGGTGCGAAGGCGAAGCCGCCGACGGCCACCACCCCCTGGGGCACACCCGGGCCGGCGCCGGGCGCGCCGCCCCCGTCCTCGCCGACGGCGCTCGCGCTCAGCTCGCGCCAGCGCTCCCGGAGCTCGGCGAAGCGCCGGGGCCCGGAGGCGCTCAGCTCGAGCGCCTCGCCGACCGCCGCCAGGGCGCGAGCTCCGCGGTCGGGCTGCTCGAACAGGAACCAGGGCTCACCGGGCCGGCGCGAGGCGCAGGCGACGGCGGCGGGGTCGACCTCCGGGCCCAGCGCCACCGACAGGCTCGCGAGCACGGGAGCGCCGGAGGAGCGGGCGCGCCGCAGGGCGCGGGCTATCCGCCGAGCGAGGAGCTCCTGCTCGGCGTCGCCGAGGGCGAACGGCGAGCCCGCCCGGCCGCGCCCTGGCGCATCCGTCCCGTCATGAGGCGCGGCGCCCCTGCGCACTGCCCTAGGTCTCGCTGCGTCCCCGAGAGATCGCGATCTCGCCCGTGCGCATCATCTCGATCAGCCCGAACGGCCGCACCATCGTCTCGAAGGCCTCGATCTTGTCGGTCGTCCCCGTGACCTCGATGATGATCGCCCGCTTGGTGACATCGACGACCTTGCCGCGGAAGATCTCGGCGATCTGCAGCAGCTCGCCGCGCTGCGAGCCGTCGGCCGTGACCTTGAACAGCGCCAGCTCGCGGGCGACCGTGTCGGCCGGCTCGAGATCGCGGATCTTCAGGACGTTGACCAGCTTGTGCAGCTGCTTGGTGACCTGGTCGATCGGATGCAGGGCGCCGTCGACCGTCAGCGTGACGCGCGAGATCTGCTGGTCCTCGGTCGGCCCGACCGTGAGGGTTTCGATGTTGAAGCCCCGCCGGGCGAACAGTCCGGCGATCCTGGTCAGGACACCCGACTTGTTTTCGACCAGGATCGAGAGGACGTGCTTGCGGCCGGTGCGCAGGTTCGTGGCGGCCTCGAGCTCCTCGAGGCTGAGCGGCTCCTTGATTCCCGGTTCGCCCATCAGCCCACCATCTCTCTCGCGGCGTGGCCGGCCGGGATCATCGGGTAGGTGTTCTCCTCGCGCGTCACCCGCACGTCGACGAAGACGGGGCCCTCGAGCGCGATCGCCCGCCTCATGTCCTCCACCAGGGTCGTCTTGTCGGTCAGGCGGATCCCGGCGACCCCGTAGGCCTCGGCGAGCTTCACGAAGTCGGGGAACTCGCCCATGTCGACCTGGCTGTATTTGCCCTCCCAGAACAGCTCCTGCCACTGGCGGACCATGCCCAGGTAGCCGTTGTTCATGACGAAGACCTTGATCGGGATCTTGTTCTGGGCGCAGGTCGCAAGCTCCTGGGCGTTCATCTGCACCGAGCCGTCGCCGGCGATGCAGCAGACCAGCGCGTCGGGACAGCCGACCGCGGCGCCCATCGCGGCAGGCAGGCCGAAGCCCATCGTGCCGAGGCCGCCCGAGTTGATCCAGCGCCGCGGCTCCGGGAAGTCGTAGTACTGGGCCGACCACATCTGGTGCTGGCCGACGTCGCTCGTGACGATCGCCTGCCCGCCGGTCGCCTCGTAGAGGGCGCGGACCATGAACTGGGGCTTGATCTCGGTGTCCGTCGATTCCTCCCAGCCCAGCGGATACTTCGACCGCCAGCCCGCGATGCGGCTCCACCATGCCTCCAGGCGGCCGGGGTCGGCGCCGATCGCCCGGTACTCGACGACGAGCTTCGCCAGGACATGCCTGGCGTCGCCGACGATCGGGATGTGGGCCGGCACGTTCTTGGAGATCTCGGCCGGGTCGACGTCGATGTGGATGAACTTGGCCCGCGGGGCGAACTCGGAGAGCTTGCCGGTGATGCGGTCGTCGAAGCGGGCTCCGACGGCGCAGATCAGGTCGGCCTCGTCCATCGCGTAGTTGGCGGCCCGCGTGCCGTGCATCCCGAGCATCCCCAGCCACTGCGGGTGGGGCGCCGGAAAGGCGCCGAGGCCCATCAGCGTGCAGGTGACCGGGAAGCGGTCTGCCAGCGCGAAGTCGCGCAGCTCGGGTGCGGCGTTCGCGTTGACGACCCCGCCGCCGGCGTAGATCACCGGGCGCTGGGCGGCCGCGAGTGCCTTGGCGGCCTGGCGGATCTGCTTCTGGTTGCCTTCGAGGCGCGGCTGATAGCCCGGCAGGCGGACGTCCGAGACCGGCTCGTAGTCGATCTCCGCGCGCGAGAGGTCGACGGGGATGTCCACGACCACCGGCCCCGGCCGCCCGGTGCGGGCGAGGTGGAAGGCCTCGTGGATCGCCCGCGGCAGTTCCTGGGGGTGCTGGATCATGAACGAATGCTTGACGACCGGCATCGTGATGCCGATCGTGTCGGCCTCCTGGAAGCCGTCGGTCCCGAGCAGGTCGGTCCGGACCTGGCCGGTGATGAAGACCACCGGCACCGAGTCCATCATCGCGTCGCACATCGGGGTGATCAGGTTCGTCGCGCCGGGGCCGCTGGTGCCGAAGGCGACACCGACCTTGCCGGTCGCCTTGGCGTAGCCCTCGGCGGCGTGGCCGCCGCCGGCCTCGTGGCGGACGAGGATGTGGCGGATGCCGCCGTTCACGAAGGCGTCGTAGGTGGGCAGGTTCGCCCCGCCGGGGAGGCCGAAGACGACATCGACGCCCTCCGCCTTCAGACATTCCATCAAGGCATCGACTGCCCGCATCTCATCGACCTCCTTTCACCGTCTCACGCACGAACAGGAATCGCGGGGACATCGTCCTCCCCGCGACCGGAATACCAAGTCTACCAGCGGGTTTTTACGCAGCGAGGGCGCTCTCGGCGCTCCCCGTCCCGGGAGCCGCCCGACCCCCGGCGGGCAGCTAGGAGGCGCCGAGCAGGACGCCGATCGACAGCGTGATCGCCCCGCCGACCGTGACGATCAGCAGCGAGGAGCGCATCGAGACGCCGAGAAACCGTTTGCGGACCCAGGCGATCGCGAACAGCTCGACGGCCACGACGGCGCCGGCCACGACGAGCGCCTTGTGCACGTCGGAGATGATGAACGGGAGCGTGTGGAAGATCCCGCCCAGGGTCGTCATGCCGCCGGTGATCGAGCCGCGGACGAGCGCCGAGCCGCGGCCGGTTTCCTCGCCGGTGTCCGACAGCGCCTCCGACCAGCCCATGCTGACGCCGGCGCCGAGCGCGACCGCCAGCCCGACCAGGAGCGCCGTGTGCGAGCTCGAGGCGATCGCGGCGGCGAAGATCGGCGCCAGCGAGGAGACGGTCCCGTCGATCATCCCGACCAGGGCCGGCTGGACGACGCGCAGCACGAAGTCGGCCTCGTCCGCGAATCCCCAGCGATGGATGATCCGTGCGACGGGCGAGTCCCCGGGCCGATCGGCTCTCTTGACCCCGATGCTCATGATGGCGACAGACTAGGCGACCGACCCGCTTAGGCCGGCCGAATACCGCTTAGGGTGCCCGAAGGCGGCGCCGGGCGCTCAGTGGGGCGCGACCGGGGCCCGCTGCCAGGATTCCGGCGCGATCGCCACGTCGGGGAACTCGAGCTCGCTGCCGCAGCGGGTGCACAGGGCGTCGTAGATCTTGGTCACCCGGCCGCAGTTGGGGCACTCGCGGCGCAGCTCGTCGCGCTCGAAGCGATAGGCGATCGCCGCCAGCAGGCCGAGGAAGGGGATGGTGCCCGAGATCAGGAACCACAGCAGGAACGAGCTGCCCTTGAGCTTGCCGATGATCCCGCCGGCAAGACCGAAGCAGACGGCGATGACGATGTAGGCCATGTGGCCCCCGCTAGAGGAGGACCTTCAGGGCCCAGATGACGGCGACCACCGCCAGCACGAGCAGGGCCGTGCTGAACAGGAACGAGAGGATCCCGATCACGAAGTGCAGCAGAACGTAGGCCGCGACCAGCAGGATCAGCACTCCGGCGACCGTACGGCCGAACGACCTTGGGGAGGTCTGCTCGTTCATCTCGTCCAACAGCTTAACGGTAATGCGGCCGGACCGGGAGGGAGATCCCGGCCCGGCCGCATACCTCGACGCCTGCCGAGGGATGCAGGCGCCGCCGCCGTGGAGGGGGTCAGCCGATGCGCCCCGACGGACTCAGATCGCGGGCCGTCCTTGCCGTCGCGATATCCGCGCCGCCGAGACCTGCTCGCCGGCGACCCGCCCCCAAGCCGACGCTGGTGAGAGCAAAACGACGGATCCGGGGGCCGTGCCGCCCCCCGTCAACCACAACCTCGGGCAGCAGGATGAACCGCCGAGGGGATGCGGCGCTCGAGTTCTCTGCTGTCCGGTCCATGCGGGCATGTTCGCGCGGCCGAGCACCGGGCACCTTGGCCCGGAGTCCAAAATGTCGCGCGGCTCCTGCGACGTATGGGAAGCGCCCGGCAGCCGGGACCGGCGTCTCAGCCGGCCAGCTGCTCGTTGATCAGGCGCGAGACCTCGGTCCCGTCGGCCCGGCCCCTGGTCTCGCGCATGACCTGCCCGACGATCGGCCCGATCGCCTTGGCGTTGCCGTCCCGGACCCGCTGAGCCGCGTCGGGATTGGCGGCCAGGGCCGCGGCGACGATCTCCGCGAGCTCATCGCCGGAGCCCATCGCGGCGAGCCCCTCGGACTCGATGATCGCCGCCGGGTCCCCGCCCTCGGCGATCAGGCGCCCCAGCACCTGCCTGGCGGCGCCGACGGTCACCCGCCCGGCGCTCAGCAGGCCGACGAGCTGGGCCATGGCGGCGGCCGTGACGGGGCTCTCGGCGGGATCCTCGACCTCGCCCAGCCCGGCGATGAGCTCGCCGGTGATCCAGTTGGCGAGCGTCTGCCCGGCGGGCGCCGGCTCGGCGCCCGCCGCCAGAGCGGCCTCGAAGAAATCTCCGAGCTCGCCGCGGAAGGCCAGCTGCCGAGCGCTCTCGGCGCTCAGCCCGACGGCCTGCAGGCGCTCGGCCCGGGCGGCGGGGAGCTCGGACATCTCGGCCCGGGCCGCAGCCAGCATCCGCTCGTCGATCGCCACGGGCACGAGGTCGGGCTCGGGGAAGTAGCGGTAGTCGTGGGCCTCCTCCTTCGAGCGCAGCGAGGTGATCGCGCCGGAGGCCGGGTCGAAGTGCAGGGTCTCCTGTGACACCTGCCCGCCGCCGGCGAGGATCCTCTCCTGGCGGGCGATCTCGGCCCTGATCCCGCGTTCGATGAAGCGAAAGGAGTTCATGTTCTTCAACTCGGTCTTGACCCCGAGCTCCTGCGAGCCCACCGGGCGCAGCGAGATGTTGGCGTCGCAGCGCAGCGAGCCCTCCTCCATGTTCACGTCGGAGACCCCCAGGCTGCGCATCGTCGTGCGCAGCAGCTTCAGCCAGGCCCCGGCCTGCTCGGCCGAGCGCAGGTCGGGCTCGGTGACGATCTCCGCCAGCGGGGTCCCGCCGCGGTTGAAGTCGACGATGCTGGCGTCCGAGCCGTGGATCCGGCCGCTGGCCCCGACGTGGGTCAGCTTGGCCGCGTCCTCCTCGAGGTGGACGCGGTGGATCCGCACGTCACCGAGGTTCCCGCCGTGGCAGAGGGGTTCGTCGTACTGGGAGATCTGGTAGCCCTTGGGCAGGTCGGGATAGAAGTAGTTCTTGCGGTGGAAGATCGAGCGCGGGGCCAGCCGCGAGCCGAGCGCGAGGCCGATCATCAGGCCGAGGTGGACCGCCCTGGCGTTGGCCACCGGCAGCGACCCGGGCAGCCCCAGACAGACGGGGCAGGTGCGCGTGTTGGGCGGCTCGCCGAAGGACAGCTCGCAGCCGCAGAACATCTTCGTCGCGGTCGCCAGCTGGATGTGGATCTCCAGCCCGATGACGGCCTCCCAGGCGCCCCCCGAGGCGTTCTCAGACACGGGCCGCCCCGCCGTCGAAGGCCAGCGCCTGCTCGAGCGCGTGGGCGGCGTCGAGCAGGCGGTTCTCGCTGAAGGCGGGGCCGGCCAGCTGCAGCCCCACCGGCAGCCCCTCGGACAGGCCGCTGGGGATCGAGATCGCCGGTATCCCGGCCAGGGACATCGGCACGGTGCAGTAGTCGTTCAGGTACATGGCCAGCGGATCCCCGGTCTTCTCACCGAGGCCGAAGGCGACCGTCGGGGCGGTCGGGGTGAGGATGAAGTCGACCTCGGCGAAGGCGCCGCGGAAGTCCTCGGCGATCTTCGTCCGGACCTGCTGGGCGCGGCCGTAGTAGGCGTCGTAGTAGCCCGCCGAGAGCGCGTAGGTGCCGAGCATGATCCGCCGCTTGACCTCCGCGCCGAAGCCGTCGTGGCGGGTCCGCGTGTACATGTCCAGCAGGTCGGCCGAGCCTTCGGCACGCAGGCCGTAGCGGACCCCGTCGAAGCGGGCCAGGTTCGAGGACGCCTCGGCCGGCGCGAGCACGTAGTAGGCGGACAGGGCGTGCGGGGCATGCGGCAGACGGATCTCGCTGAGCTGCGCGCCCAGCTCCTCGGCACGCACCAGTGCCGCCCGGAAGGATGCGAGGACGCCGTCCTCGATCCCCTCCCCCGTCAGCTCCCCGGGAACACCCAGGCGCACTCCGTCCAGGCGCTCGGCCAGCGGCAGCAGGATCTCCTCGGGGAAGCGCAGGGAGGTTGCATCGCAGGGGTCCTGGCCGGCCATCGAGCGGAGCATCAGGGCCGCATCGCGCACGTCGCGGGTCAGCGGGCCGGCCTGGTCGAGCGAGGATGCGAAGGCGATCATGCCGTAGCGCGAGACGGTCCCGTAGGTGGGTTTGAGCCCGACGATCCCGCACATGGCGGCCGGCTGGCGGATCGAGCCGCCGGTGTCCGTCCCCAGCGCCCAGGGCGCGAGGCCGGCGGCGACCGCGGCGGCGCTGCCGCCCGAGGAGCCGCCGGGAACCCGGGAGCGCGCCCAGGGGTTGCGCACCGGCCCGTAGGCGGAGTTCTCGTTGGAGGAGCCCATCGCGAACTCGTCCTGGTTGGTCTTCGCGAGCAGCGTCGCCCCGTCGTCGAACAGCCGCCGCACCGCGGTGGCGGTGTAGGGCGGCTCGTAACCCTCGAGGATCCTCGAGCCCGACTGGCTGGGGACCCCCGCGGTGCAGAACAGGTCCTTGACGGCCAGCGGCACCCCCGCGAGGGGGCCCGTCGAATCGTCCGCCGGTGGGCCCTCGGCGACCCAGGTGAAGCAGTTCAGCCCTTCCTCCCCGGCGTCGCGGTCGGCGGCGGCCCGGTCGCGATAGGCGGCGAACAGCTCTGCGGAGGACAGGGCGCCCGCGGCGATCTCCTGCGCCGCCTCGAAGGCGGTCAGCTCGAGCATGCCCACGGTCAGGCCTGGGGGCTCGGAACGAGAAAGCCCTCGTCGCTCGCGTCCGGTGCCTGCGCCAGGGCGAGCGCGCGCGGCAGCGACGGACGGGGCACGTCCGGGCGCAGCCCGCCGGCCACCTCGACGACGTGGGTGCTCGGGACGACGCCCTCGAGGTCGAGCTCGGAGATCATCGCGATGTGGTCGAGGACGGCCGAGAGCTCGCGAGCCATCGGCTCGATCTCCTGCTCGCTCAGCGCCAGTCGCGCCAGACGAGCGACGTGCAGAACCTCATCGCGCCCGATCACAGTGGCGCGCATTCTAGGGCCGCCCGCCCGGGGCCGCCGAATGCCCGGACCCTCAGGCCCGCTCGGGCGTCGGGGGCGGCGGCCCGTCCTCGGGGGTGCTCCGAGGTCCGGGACGCGGCTGCGGGCGCGCGGGGCGGTAGCGCGCAGGCCGTTCGTCGCGCAGCACGAGCCAGGCGCCGATCAGTATCGCCAGCGTCCCCGCCAGGGCCAGCCACGCTCCGGCGCGGGTGCCGCCGGCGCCGGCGGGACGCTCGAGGACCCTGACGAACGCCGCGATCGTCCCGGCGAGCCCCACCAGGACCGACCAGACGGCCGTGGCGACGGCCAGCGAGGGGTTTTCGTCGCGTTCGCCGAGCGCACTGGCGATGACCGCCAGCCCGGCGCAGAGGGCGGCCAGGATCAGCGCCGCGCCGGCTCCGAACGTGTCCCACAGGTCGAGCTCGCCGATCGGCGTGCTGTAGGAGGCCGTGAACAGCGAGACGACCAGGCAGGCCACGCCGACCAGGACCACGATCTCCCCCACCCGCATGCGCCTGATCACGACGGCGACCGGTCCATCTCGTCGAACATCCGCTCGAGCTCGGCCTGATAGCGGGCCGCCTGCAGGGTGTTCGTCAGCAACATCGCGATCGTCATCGGCCCGACGCCGCCCGGGACGGGCGTGATCGCCGACGCGATCTCCGACACCGCCTCGTGGTCGACGTCGCCGACGAGGCCACTCTTGTTGCCGGCCTGCTCGGGAGTCAGGCGGTTCATGCCGACGTCGATCACCACGGCGCCCCGCTTGACGTGCTCGGCGCCCAGCATCCGCGGGCGGCCGATGGCTGCGATCAGGATGTCCGCGCGGGCGCAGACGCCGGCCAGGTCTCGCGTCCTGGAATGACAGCTGGTCACCGTCGCATCGGCGCCCAGCAGCAGCTGGGCCATCGGCTTGCCGAACAGGTTCGAGCGGCCCACGACGACGGCCTCGGCGCCCTCGATCTCCACGCCCGCGTCGGCCAGCAGCACCATCACCCCGGCGGGCGTGCAGGGCCGCAGGCCCGGGCTGCCGAGCGCCAGCAGCCCGGCATTGACGGGGGTCAGGCCGTCGACGTCCTTCTCGGCGGCGATCATCGCCGTCAGGGCCCCGGAATCGAGGTGCCCGGGCAGCGGCAGCTGCAGCAGGACCCCGTTGACGGCGGGGTCGTTGTTGAGCTGCTCGAGCTCGGCCGCGACGTCCTCGAACGAGGACTCCGCCGCGAGGCGCCGGTCGAACGGCTCCATCCCGACCTCGCGGCAGGCGCGCTGCTTCGCACCGACGTAGACGGCCGAGGCCGGGTCCTCACCGACGAGCACCGTCGCCAGGCCGGGACGGCGGCCGTGGCGGTCGGTGAAGGCCCGGGTCTGCTCGGCCACCTCGCCCCGCACGCGCGCCGCGATCGCCCTGCCATCGATGATCTTCGCCGCCATCTGACGGATGCTATGCCCTCCCGCGGTCCGAGCAGGCGTCGCTCAGCGGCGGCTGACCGGCGCATACTCGGCCATCAGCTTGCGTTCGGAGCCATCGCCCGCGAACCGCACCACGATCACCCCGTCGGGCTCGACGCCCGTCACAACCCCCTCGCCGAAGGCGGCATGGACGACGTCCTCGCCGAGCCGGAAGGCCGGGCTCTGCCGGGCGAGGTCGCCGAGGGCCCCCGGAGCGCGCTCGGCGGTCCCCCAGGCGGAGGCCGGGGAGCCCCGGCGAACGCTCGGCGTGCCCGACGGCGCGAACCCCCCGGCGAGTGCCCCCGGACGGAACGGCGTCTCGCGCGGCTCCTCGAGCAGGTCGCCGGGGATCTCGCTCAGGAAGCGGCTCGGCATGCCGAAGCTCTGCGCCCCGAAGACGGCCCGGCGGCGTGCGTAGGTCAGGTAGAGCCGGCGCATCGCCCGGGTGATCCCGACGTAGAACAGGCGCCGCTCCTCCTCGAGGCCGCCCTCGTCGATCGCCCGCGAGTGCGGGAAGACGCCGTCCTCCAGGCCGGCGATGAAGACGGTCGGGTACTCGAGGCCCTTGGCGTTGTGGAGGGTCATCAGCGTCACGAGCCCCTCGTCGTCGGTCCGCGTGTCGGCGTCTGCGACCAGGGCGACCTCCTGCAGGAAGACCTCCAGCGTCGCCTCCCCGGCCGGTGCCGCCAGGTCGAACTCGCGGCCCACCACGACCAGCTGCTCGAGGTTCTCGATGCGCCCCTGGGCCTCGATCGTCCGCTCGGCCTCCAGCGCCTCGATGTAGCCGCTCTGCGTCAGGAGTGCTTCGAGCAGCTCGGCGATCGGCGCCGGCGGGCCGCCGTCCTCGCCGAGGGCCAGACGGCGCAGCTCGCCCATCACGCCCATGAAGCGCTCGAGCGCCCTGATCGCGGCCATGCCCAGGCCCGGCACATCCTCGGCGCGGGCGGCGGCGTCCCAGACGGGCACGTCGATCGAGGCGGCATGCCCGATCAGCCGGGCCAGTGAGGTCTGGCCGATGCCGCGGCGGGGCGAGTTGGCGATCCGCCCGAAGCTGACCACGTCGAACGGGTTGGCGATCAGCTGCAGGTAGGCGATCGCGTCCTTGATCTCGGCCCGCTCGTAGAACTTCGTGCCGCCGATCACCTGGTAGGCGATCTCGTTGCGGACCAGCACATCCTCGATCACCCGTGACATGGCGTTCGTCCGGTAGAGGACCGCGATCTCGGCGCGCGAGGACCCCTCGTCGAGGAGCCGCTGGATCTCGCCGACGACGAAGCGCGCCTCGGCATGCTCGTCGGCCAGCGGGCGCAGCTGGATCTGCTCGCCCTGCCCGAGCTCGCTCCACAACCGCTTGGCGATCCCGCCGCGGTTGTTGGTGATCACCGCATTGGCCGCCGAGAGGATCGTCTCCGTCGAGCGGTAGTTCTGCTCGAGCTTGACCACGCGGGCGTCCGGGAAGTCGTCCTGGAAGTCGAGGATATTCCTCACATCAGCGCCCCGGAAGCTGTAGATTGACTGCGAGTCATCCCCGACGACCGCGAGGTTGCGATGGCCCACGGGCCCGGCATATGAAGGCCGCTCGGCAGCCTGCTCCCCCCCGCGCAGGGGCGGGCGGCCGCCGCCGACGAGCAGTTGCAGCATCCGGTACTGGGCGTGGTTGGTGTCCTGGTACTCGTCGACGAGGACGTGGCGGAAGGTCTCGCAGTAGCGGTGGCGGACCTCCTCGAAGAGCTCGAGCAGGTTGACCGTCCTGAACAGGAGGTCGTCGAAGTCCATGGCGTTCATGCGGTGCAGGTCGCGCTCGTAGATCTCGTAGACCTCGGCGACCATCTCCTCGAACGGCGAGCCGACCGCCTGGCGGTAGTCGGCGGCGGCCTGCAGCCTGTTCTTGGCGGCCGAGATCTGGTTGTGGATGGCGGCCGGCGTGTAGCGCTTGGGGTCGACCCCGACGGCGTCGGCCGAGCGCTTGGTCAGGCGCCGCGCGTCGGCCTGGTCGTAGATCGTGAACTGGCGGGTGTAGCCGAGCCGCTCGGCCTCGGCGCGCAGGATCCGGGCGCAGGCGGCGTGGAAGGTCATCAGCCACATGGGCGGGCGGGAAACGAGTCCGCGGCCGAGCAGCTGCTCGACGCGCTCGCGCATCTCCTTGGCGGCCTTGTTGGTGAAGGTGATCGCCAGGATCTCCCCGGGCTGTGCCTGGTCGGTGTAGATCAGGAAGGCGATCCGGTGGGTCAGCACGCGGGTCTTGCCCGAGCCGGCCCCCGCGAGGATCAGCAGCGGGCCCTCGCCGTGGGTCACGGCCTCGCGCTGGGGCTCGTTCAGGCCTTCGAGGAGCTCCTGGAGGTGGGCTGCGTGGGGGTTCTCCATCTCGGCTGCCCAGCATAGATGCGGCTTCGGTTGCCCTGCCGCGGCCGCCGTGAGGTGCCGCTGCAGGACACCACGAGCGTCAGCCGCCGGCTGGGTTGGGACCGCGCACGGTCCGCAGCGGGCGGACCTCGGCGAGCGGCCGGGCCTCGCCGTCGGAGAGCTCGCTGACCATCCTTTCGAGCTCGACGATCCGGGCCGAGAGGGCCTGGATGGCCTCGGCGATCGGGTCCGGCAGGTGGATCCAGTCGGCGTCGGGGCCCTCGACACGCCGGCCGTCGACACGGACGGGATGGCCGGGGTTGCCGACGACCGTCGAGTTGGCCGGAACGTCGGTGATGACGACGCTGTTGGCGCCGACCTTGGCGCCGTGGCCGATCGTGATCGGGCCGAGCAGCTTGGCGCCGGAGCCGATCGTGACGTTGTCCTCGACCGTCGGATGGCGCTTTCCGGTGGCGAAGCCGGTGCCGCCCAGCGTGACTCCCTGATAGAGGGTCACGTCCTTGCCGATCTCGGCCGTCTCGCCGATCACGACGCCGCTGCCGTGATCGATGAACAGGCCCTCGCCGATCTTCGCGGCGGGGTGGATCTCGATGCCCGTGAGGGCCCGCATCCACATCGAGATCAGGCGCGGCAGGACGGGGACCCCGGCCAGGAACATGCGGTGGGCCACCCGGTAGCCGAGCAGCGCATGGATCCCGGGCCAGGCGGCGAGGATCTCGATCCGCCCGACGTCGCGGGCCGAGGGATCGCGGACTCTCGCCGCGAGCACGTCGCGGCGGACCTCCCTGACCACCCCGGTGAACGCGCCGAAACCGCCCATCGGCAAAGCGTAGCGGGCATTCCCGGGCCCGCAACCATTTTCCGGGCCGGCCTACAGGGGGGCGAAGAAGGCCTGCGAGATGTAGCGCTCGCCCGAGTCGGGCATCATCACGACGATCCTGCTGCCCGCGGCCTCCGGCCGGCGGGCGTGGAGCAGGGCGCCGTGGAGGGCCGCGCCGCAGGAGATCCCGGCCAGCAGGCCCGCCGTCCTGGCGCAGCGCCAGGCGGTCTTGATGGCGTCCTCGTCGGAGACGGGGACGACCTCGTCGAGCAGCTCGCGGTTGAGGATCGGGGGCACGAAGCCGGCGCCGATCCCCTGGATCCTGTGCGGGCCGGCCGCAGCCCCCGAGAGGACGGCCGAGCCGGCGGGCTCGACGGCGATCACCCGCAGCCGGGGGTTCACGTGCTCGCGCAGGTACTCGCCGACGCCGGTGATCGTCCCGCCGGTGCCGACTCCGGCGACGAGGACGTCGACGCGATCGTCCAGTGCCCGGGCGATCTCGGGCCCGGTCGTTCGACGGTGGGCCTCGGGATTGGCGGGGTTCGAGAACTGGTCCGGCAGGAACACGTCGCCGCTGCGGGCCATCGCCCGGGCGGCGGCGACGGCCTCGCCCATCCCGCCCATCGACTCGGTGAT
>Ga0075017_100001922_pt1 | contig 12871 bp, 14 predicted proteins | sample AleBraG_ABR_2012_FD_71475 | JGI IMG/M metagenome (GOLD analysis project Ga0075017, IMG submission 71475) | Freshwater sediment microbial communities in response to fracking from Pennsylvania, USA - Alex Branch Run_MetaG_ABR_2012 | ecosystem: Environmental > Aquatic > Freshwater > Creek >...
GTGTACCGCCGGAGGAAGCGGACAAGGCCCGCAGCCGTCTGTCGGACGAGCTGCGTCCTCCCGCCTCGATCCGTATCGCCATCGACGGCGCGATGGTCGTCATGACCGCCGATGCGGAGCCGGCCCGCCAGTTCAATCCCGGCCAGACGATCTCGCGCATCGACGCCAGCGGCGCGGCCAGCCTGACCAGCGGCTGGAACAAGGACGCCTTCGTGGTCAGCGCGAAATACACCGACCATGCCACGCGGAGCTGGCGCTATGAACTCGACCGCGCCAGCGGCCAGCTGCGCGTGAGCTTCGAAGCGCATGACCCGGATTTCGGACAGCTGCAGCTCTCGACGCGCTACCGGCGCGCCGACGCCGCGGCGCCGGCAGCGCCTGGCGCCTGAGCAGCGTCCTGATGTTGATCCCCCGGCGGTTCATCCCCCCGCCGCGGATCGTGGCGCCCCGCCGGACCCGACGGCTGCTCAGAGCGCGGAGTTATCCAGTTCGCCGGTACGGATGCGCACCACACGATCGATGCTGGTGACGAAGATCTTGCCGTCGCCCACCTTCCCGGTCTTGGCCGCCTTGACGATCGCATCCACCACCTGATCGACGAGTTCCGAGCGCACGCCGACTTCAATGCGGGTCTTGGGCACGAAATCCACGACGTATTCGGCGCCGCGGTACAGCTCGGTGTGACCGCGCTGGCGCCCGAAGCCCTTGACCTCCGTGACCGTCATGCCGGAAATACCCAGCTCCGACAGGGCGGCACGCACTTCATCCAGTTTGAAGGGTTTGATGACGGCGGTAATCAGTTTCATGGAGGCTCCTTGGGAGGCGGCGCTGGGAATGCTTCGGCAGTGGCTATCCTAGCGCAATTTGCCGGGCGATTGGCCGGCCAGCAGCCGCTGCACGACGGCGTCGACGCTGGCTCCGCTGAGCGCCTCGCCGGTCAGGCCGGGCAGCGCCGCCACCGTCAGGACCGCCACCACCGGATCCTTCAACCGGGCAAGCCGCAGCACGCAGCCTTGCCGGGTCACCTGCGCCGCAAACTGACCGAGCACTTCGATCGCCGTGCCGTCGAGGTCAGGCGACTCCTCCAGGCTGAGTACCAGCGCCCGCGCCTGCGGCGTCGCCGCCAGCTTGGCGGCCGCGTGCTCGAGCACCGCCTCGACATTGGCGAAGAACAGGGGTTCGTCCGGACGCAGGATGAGGATATCGGGCAGCACCTGCACCGACGGGTGCAGCGCCACGCTCACGAAATCGTGGCCGTCATCCAGGCGGCCGAGAACGCTGACGCGCGGCTGGGTCAGGTCGCGGATCAACAGGGCCAGGCTGGCGCCGATGGCGACCAGCAGCCCGTCGAGCACGCCCAGCGCCAGGACCGCGGCGATGGCGGCCACGACGGTCGCGCGATCCCGCTTCCACACCAGGTAGGGACGCAGCGGCTCCATGCTCGCGGCATGGCGCATGGCATGGATGACGATGGCGGCCAGGATGGCTTCCGGAATGCGCGCCACCCAGGGCAGCAGCAGCCACAGCGCGACGCCGATACAGACTGCGGCCATGAAGCCCGCGAGGCGCGAGCGTGCGCGCAGCGACTCATTGGCGGAAGTGGCGGAGTAACCGGCGCCGACCGGCACGCCCTGGAAGATGCCCGCGGCCATATTGGCGACGCCGAATGCCAGCAGCTCGCGATTGACGTTGACCGTATCGCCATGCCGCAGCGCGCAGGCGCGCACGGAGCTGTAGCTCTCGGCAAACAGGATCAGCATCAGCGCCACGGACAGCTCGGCGGAGCGGAACCATTCGTCGGGACTGAGATCCGGCAGCCGCGGGTGCAGCCCGGCCAGTTCAATCGGGCCGACCACCGCAATGCCTGCGCCGGCGGGCCCCAGCAGCGGCACGGCGAAGATGCCCAGCGCAATCACCATCAGCGTGGCCGGCAGACGCGGCCAGCGATGCAGCAGGGCCAGCAGCAGCAGCGCCGCGGCGCCCACCATCAGGCTCGGCCGATTCCATTCCGCGTGCCGACGCAGCAGTTCGACCAGCATCGGACCCAGGGCCGTGCTGGCCGTGTGGATGCCGCAGGCCTTGACGATCTGGCGCACCGTGATCACGACCGCCAGCCCGAGTGCGAAGCCGCGCACCACGGGCCGCGCGATGAACTGGGCCATGCGGCCCAGGCGCAGCAGGCTGCAGAGGAGAAACAGCAGGCCCGCCATCAGCACCATCGCCGCGGACTGCGCCAGCGCGTGTTCGCCCGGGGGCAGCGCCAGGGAATGGAGCGCCGCGGCGAGCACCGCGGCCGAAGAGGAGGTGGCCGCGACGACCGCGAAGCGGCTGGTGCCCAGCAGCGCGTAGCTGACCAGGCCCGCCATGGCGGACAGCAGCCCCGACAGCGGCGGCACGCCGGCAATCCCCGCATAGGCGACCGCCTCCGGCAGCACCAGTCCCGCCAGCGTCAGGCCGGTAATCAGATCCGGCCAGGCCATGCCAGCGCGCGCGCCGGGCGGTGAATTCACTCCTCGGCGCCCGACCAACCCGGCAGGTAGCGCGCCTGGGGCGTGCGCGCGAGCCTCACCGCCTCGCGCAGCGCGCGCTGCGGCGCCGTGCGGATCAGGCGCGCGCCAATGCGCGGACGGAAGAAATCCGCCCACAGGAATTCGGCAAACGGCACCACCGACTTGGCGCAGCCGCCGGCCTGGCGCACGCGTCCGGCGAGGCTGCGGTACGGATCGTCCTGCAGTGCGGTCAGACGCCGCGGTATATCGGCGAAATCGCGGCGCTGGCCGCGCGCATCGAAGGGGTGCGCCCAGGAGCGGAATTCCATGGTGCGCCAGAAGACCGCCGGCGTCAGCCACGACAGGTCGTCGTACACCGCGATCAGCACCGCGTCGACCTTTTCCTCGATCAGGGCCAGGCCCAGATGGTGGTGATCGATGATGTAGTAACGCCCCTTCGGCCCCAGGACCGCCGGGAAGACCTGGCGCTCGAGCGTCAGCTTGCGCGCCTTCCTGCCGAGCGCCGCCCATTCGCGCCGCTTGGTGGCCACCTCGGCCAGTCCGACCGACATCTGGGTGGGCCTCAGGCGCTCGGGCGACTCACTGGAAAGATGCTGATGATTGACTTCCGGCCACATCGGATCCACCTCCCGTCTGCTTCGGCTATGGTGCCGCGGGGATTGTACGGCTATCGTCACGGGCATGCGGAATCTGGCCTTCGCGCTCGCGCTCGTGGCCGCGCTGCTCTGGGGCCTGCTGCCCCTGGCGCTGCGCGTCCTGGTGCCCGCGCTCGATCCGTGGACCATCACCTGGTGCCGCTTCCTGTTCGCCGCCCTCTGCGTCGGCCTGTTTCTCGGGCGCCGCAGGCAGCTGCCCAATCCCTGGCCGCTGACCGCGCGACTGCGCCTGCTGCTGGTGGTCAGCGTAGTGGGCATCACCCTCAACTACACGCTGTTCGTCGTGGGGGTGCGGCTGACCTCGCCTGCCACGGCACAGGTGGTGGCGCAGCTGGCGAATGTGTTCCTGCTGTTCGGCGGTCTGCTGGTCTTCCATGAACGGTTCAGCGCGCTGCAATGGCTGGGCGTGGCGGTGTTGATCGCGGGCCTGGCCCTGTTCTTCAACGTGCGGCTGCGATGGCTGTTCGATGGCCGCACGCCGCTCGGCTGGGGAGTTCTGCTGCTGACCCTGGGGGCGCTGTCCTGGGCCGCCTACGTACTGGCACAGAAGCGGCTGCTGCGGGAATGGCGTTCACCGCAGATGCTCTGGCTCCTGTACGTCGGCGGTACGCTGCTGCTCACGCCGCTCGTGCATCCGCGGGCCCTGGCCCACCTGACGGCCGGCCAGGACTGCGCGCTGCTGTTCTGCAGCTGCAATACGGTGATCGCCTACGGTGCCTACGGCGAGGCCATGAAGATCGGAGAAGTCGGGCGCATCAGCGCCACCGTCACGCTCTCACCGCTCTTTACCCTGCTGGGCGGCTGGATCGCGGCGGGCCGCTGGCCCGCGCTGGCCGGCCCCGAGCTGCCGGGCCACCTGGCGGTTCTTGGCGCCTGCGCCGTGGTGGCCGGCTGCGCCCTGTGCGCACTGGGCCGGGCGCCGCCCGAGGCGGCGCCCGGCCTGCAGCTGCGCTGAGTTACTTGCCGGACAGGCAGGTCTTCATGAACGCCTTGCGCTCAGCGCCCTTGAGGGCCTTGGTCTTGGCATCGGCATTGCAGGTCTTCATCTTCTCCTGCTGGGCCGTCAGCTTCTTGGGCTCGGCAGCAGCCGGCGCCGCAGCGGCGGCGGCCGGGGCGGCGGCCGGCGCATTCGACAGGCAGGTCTTCATGAAGGACTTGCGTGCATCGCCGTGCAGCGCCTGGGTCTTGGCCTGCTCGTTGCAGCCCTTCATCTTGTCCTGCTGTGCGGTCTCGGCGTTCACCGCCAGCGCCGCCGTCATCAGGATGCCGGCAATCAATACGTTGCGAATAGACATGAATCCCCCTTGTGGGTCAGTGGTAGATAGCGGACGGGGCCATTGTGGCGGACCGGGCCGCCCGGCGGTCTTAAGAATCAGTAATGCCCTCGTTCGCGCCGCCGGCTCAGGCCTTCGGCCCCGACAGGCGGGCCGCCTGGGGGACGACGGTCGTGGCGAGCAGCTCGAAATTCTTCTCCTCGGTCGGATCCATGCCCACCAGGACCGCGGCCTGCACACCCACCGCGGCCAGCGCGGCCAGCTCTCCGAGCAGCTTGCCCGCGTCCGGGTTGAAAGGCACCATCACCGTCTTGTCGATCGCCGCATAATCGCGGCCGAGCTGCGCACAGTGCGCGCGCAGCACCCCGAGCTTGTGCGTCACCGTGGAGGCGTCGCCGAACAGATTGCAGGCATCCGCATACTGGGCCACGAGCTTCAGGGTCTTCCTTTCACCCCCGCCGCCGATCATGATCGGCGGGCGCGGCCGGGTCAGCGGCTGAGGGTTGCACAGGGTTTCCTGCAGCTGGTAATGCCGCCCCTTGTAGGGGCCGTTGTTGGGCGACCACATCTGCAGTGCGATCTGCAGGCATTCCTCCAGCCGCTCGAACCGCTCGCGCAGCGGCGGGAACGGCACGCCCAGGCCCAGGTGTTCGCGTTCGAACCAGGCCGCGCCGACGCCGAACCAGGCGCGCCCGCCCGACAGCACGTCCAGGGTCGTGACGATCTTGGCCAGCAGCCCGGGATGCCGGTAAGTGACACCGGTCACCAGGGTGCCGAGCCGGACGCGCTGGGTCTGTCCGGCCAGGAAACACAGCAGGCTGTAGCCTTCCAGCATCTCTTGCTCGGCGGGCCCGATGGGCGGAATCTGGAAGAAATGATCCATGACCCAGACCGTGCCCAGGCCCGCCTGTTCGGCGAGCACCGCGGCCCTGCCGAGGTTGGCGCCGAGCCGCGGCGCGCCGCCCCGCAGGGTCAGATTGGCCAGGGTGATGTCGATGCGCATGGTGTGAGGTCTCCTGCAGGCCGGGCAATGGCCCGCATTATGCGCCCATTATGTCCGGCGGGCCCCCGCTCCGGCCCCTGCCGGGGCGGGGAGGCACACGCTGCAACTTCGGGCCCCGCGCCGGGTTATACCCCCAGGCGATGACATTCCCGTGCAACCCCCAACCCAGGAAATCGACCGCACCGCTGAGTTTACGAACTTCATGCGCAGGTATCAGGACATGGTTTACTCCACCGCCGCCCGCTTGAGCGGGAATGACAGCCAGGCCGAAGACATTGCGCAGGAAGTGTTTCTGCGCGCCCACCGCCACTTCGATCAGTTGCATGGCAATCCGCGTGCGGCGGGCTGGCTGAAGACCGTGGCGACCAACCTGACGCTGACGCACCTGACCCGCTACCGGCGCCGCTGGGTCTTCTTCTCCCAGCTGCAGCTCGCGCCTGACGGCGAAGAGGCCGCGGAGCTCGATTTCGAGGCCCCCGAATCCGTGGTGGCCGACGTCTCCGCAGGCGAGCGCCAGGCCTATGTCGAAGCGGCGCTGCGCGAATTGCCCGAGCACCAGCGCGTGCCGCTGGTGCTGTTTCACTTCGACGGCATGCCCTACGAGGACATCGCGCGCCGCAGGGGCATCTCGCTGGCCAAGCTCAAGACGGATATCCACCGCGCCCGCCAGGCCCTGGCCGTCATCCTGGCACGGCACGGCATCACGGCCGCGCAGCTGGAGGCCTGAATGGACAACCGGCATCGATTCAGTTCCGATCCGCAGCGGCTCGAGAAGTTTGTCGCCGAGCTGGCGCGTGCCCAGCCCCTGCGCCACGCTCCCGCGACGCTCGAGTCACGCGTGTTGCAGCAGCTGGCGCTGCGGGCGGCACGGCCCTGGTGGCTGCAGGGCTTCAGCTCCTGGCCGGCGCTCGCCCGCTTGGCGTTCCTGCCGCTGGCGGCCGGATTCGTGGAGCTTGCATTCCTGGCCAGCTCACGCGCCTCGCTGCTGTGGCAGAGCCTGCAGCACAGCACGGCGCTGACCACGGCGCAGTCGCAAGTGCAGGTGCTGGACGGGCTGCTGCGTACCGGCGCAATGCTCGCCGGGCTCGCCACGCACGGCCTCGCCGCCACCGGGATCTACGTCGCGGCGGCGTTCGCCCTGCTGCTCTACGCGGCGCTGTTCGGCCTGGGCGCGGCCGCCTTCCGCACCTTGTTTCTCCCTCCCGACCCCCTCCGGTATTGAAGCCATGCACAAACTGCTGACCTCCGCTTCCCTGGCGCTGCTGCTGCTCGGCGCACTGTCCATCCCGACGGCCGTGGAAGCCCGGGTGGCGCTACCGGCGTCGGCGCCCGCTGCCGCGCTCAAACCCGATGCGGCGCTGACGCCGGACGCCGCGCACAGATCGGACGCGGACCCGAGCGACAACGGCGGCGGCAAGGGCGGCAGCGACAACAACATCGTGTCGATCGCCCACGACTCCACGGTCGCGGCGGGCGAGCATGTGTCGGCGGTGGTGTCCGTACTCGGCTCCTCGACGAGTGCGGGCGAGGTCGATCAGGCGGTGGTCTCGGTACTCGGGGATACACGCGTCACGGGGTCCGTCGGCCAGGCCGCCGTGGCCGTGTTCGGCAATGCGTACGTCGACGGGCACGTCGGCCAGGACGTGGTCGCGGTGTTCGGCAATGTCGAGCTCGGTCCGCACGCCGATATCGGCGGCGATGTCGTCTCCGTCGGCGGCACGCTCAAGCGCGACCCGGCGGCCCTGGTTCACGGCAACGTGCAGACCGTCATGGCCTTCGGCCATATGGGCGGCTTCGAATGGTTCCGCGCCTGGGTCAGGCACTGCCTGTTTTTCGGCCGCCCCCTGGCGATCGCGCCGGGTCTCGGCTGGGCCTGGACCGTGGCGTTCAGCTTCCTGGCGCTCTACCTGCTGATCGCCCTCGTGGTCCCCGGCGGCGTCGATCAATGCGTGCGCACGATGGAGGCGCAACCGGGCCGGTCCGTGCTGGCGGCGCTGTTCACTTTCATGTGCACGCCGATCGCCTTTCTGCTGCTGCTCGTCACGGTGATTGGAGCGCCGCTGATTCCGTTCCTGGCGTTCGCCCTGTTTGTCACCGGACTGTTCGGCAAGGCGGTCGCGCTCGCATGGCTCGGGCGCCGCGTCCTGGCGGTCCGCGCGTCCCTGGCGGCATCGCCGCCCGTGCTGGCCGTGCTGGTCGGCGGCCTGATCGCGCTGGTGCTGTACGTCGTGCCCGTCCTGGGTTTCATCGCCTACAAGGCGCTGGATGTCCTGGGTGTCGGCATCATCGTCTACACATTGATCCTGACGTACCGCGCCTCGCGGGCCACGGCACCTCCGGTGGGCCCGGCACCTTCCGCCACGTCGGCGCCGCCGCCGGCCGCCGCGGCGCCACCGCCCGCCACCGCAGCGCCGGAGCCCGCGCCCGACGCCTCGCCCTCCGCCGATCAGGCGTCGGCGCCGGCCGCGCCAGCGGCTTCGGCGGCGGCCAGCGCGACGGCCCCGCTGCCGGCCGTACCAGGCGCGCGTGCCGGCTTCTGGATCCGCATGGTGGCGCTGCTGCTCGATCTGATCCTGGTGTCGGTGATCGGCGCCATCGTGGGCTTTTCGATGCACCGCGTGCTGCTGCTGCTCGCCGTGTACGGCGCGGTCATGTGGAAGCTCAAGGGGACCACCGTGGGCGGCACGGTCTGCGGCCTGCAGGTCGTGCGGCTCGACGGGCGGGTCATGGACTGGCCCACCGCCATCGCACGCGCACTCGGCTGCTTTCTGTCCATGGCCGTGGCGGGCCTCGGCTTCATCTGGGTGGCGTTCGACTCCGAACGTCAGTCATGGCATGACAAGATCGCCGGCACGGTCGTGGTGCGGATGACCGGCGGCACGCCGCTGGTGTAGGGCCGCCGGGCCTGCCGGCCGCGCCTCGCACCGGCATCCGGGCTGCGTCACTTCAGGTTCTCGTCGAACCAGCGATAGCCGTAGTACAGGCCCACGCCGCCGGCGATCGCACTGACGGCCACCGCCGCGGCCAGGCCGAGGCGCCCGCCCAGCCACCAGCCGGCAGCGCCGGCCACCCAGGCCGCGGTCCATCCGATCAGATTGCGCATGCGGTCCCCTTCAATTCCCTGAATGGCAATTCCCTCAATGGCAATTCCCTCAATGGCAATTCCCTCAATGGCGGCCGCAGGGCGGTTCATGGCCGCCGCGCGTTCATCAATTCGACCCACCCACGCCGTATCATCGGCCTTGCGGATCTTCATGGGATCGAATCAAGGAGCACACCATGGGCATGTTCGACGGCATTCTGGGCGGCATAGTCGGTGCGGAGATGGCCACCGTGGTCAACGGCCTCATTGAAAAACATGGCGGCCTATCCGGCATCGTCAGCGAACTGCAGCACAAGGGCCTCGGCGATACGGTGAAGTCCTGGGTCGGCACGGGACCGAATCAGGCGATCTCGCCGGACCAGCTGCACCAGGCGCTGGGCGCCGACACCGTGGCGCAGCTGGCCGCGAAGACGGGCCTCAGTACGCAGGACCTGCTGGCGAAGCTCTCGAGCGCACTGCCGGCTGCCGTCGACAAGCTGACGCCCGGCGGCGTGGTGCCCAAGGCCTGACATAACGCCGCTGCCCGGTGCGGGAGGCGTGTAAGCGATTCGCGACAGCTTGTGCCCGCCATCGGCAGCGGCTGAAATCACTTCCACGATCCATCACCCGGGAGCAGGCCGATGCACAGCAACGATCGATTCATGCGCATTGCCGTCATCGGTTCCGTCATCCTGGTGGGTGCGCTGGCTCTGGCGGTGCGCCTGCACTCCTGAGGGCCCGGCCCACGGCGAGCACTTCATCGATGAGCAGCCCGAGGTCCGTGCCGCGCGTGCGGTGATTGACGATCGCGGCGCGCAGCCAATAGTGACCGCCCAGCGTCGTGTAGGACGGCGCCACGATGCCGCGCTCGTGCAGGCGGATCAGCAGCTCCTCGTTGAGCGCATTGAGCCCGGCCTGGGCATCGCCGGTACCGCGGTATCGGAAACACACGATGTTCAGGACCGGTTCGGCCAGCAACTCGAGTTCCGGCTCGGCCTGCACCCGCTGGCCGAGCCGGGCGGCCTGCGCAATGTTCTGTTCGATGAGCCGGCCGTACTTGTCGAGCCCGTGCTCCTTGAAGGACAGCCACACCTTCAAGGCCCGGAAGCCTCGCGACAGCTGCAGCCCATAGTCGCTGAACCATTCGGCGCCGCCCGCAAGTCCACGCGGCGCGTGCTTGAGATATTCCGGGGTGAGTGCGAACGTGGCGCGGTGCGCCGCGCGGTCGCGCACCACGACGCAACCGGCTTCAAACGGCACGTGCAGCCACTTGTGCAGGTCGAGTGCCACCGAGTCGGCCATCTCCATGCCGCGCACCATGCAGCGGTAGCGCGGCGCCAGGGCCAGTACCGCACCGATCGCGCCATCGACATGGAACCAGAGGCGCTCGCGCCGGCACAAGGCGGCCAGCGCCGCCAGGTCATCGACCGACCCGGTATTGATGGTGCCGGCCGAGCCGATGACGGCACAGGGCTTGAAGCCCGCGGCGCGGTCGGCGGCGACCGCGCGCTCCAGCGCCGCCACGTCGATGCGGTACTGCGCATCCACCGCGATCTTGTGCAGCGCCTCCGACCCATGACCCAGCAGTTCGATCGCCTTCTGTATGCAGCTGTGCACTTCGGTCGAGGCGTAGAACCGCAGCGGCTCGGCGAGCGCGGCGACGCCCCGTGCGCGCACGTCGGCGCCGGCGGTGGCGTAGCGCGCCACCGCCAGACCCGTGAAATTCGCCATCGACGCGCCGCTGAGCAGCAGGCCGCCGCTGTCGGGCGGCAGGCCGACGATTTCCCGGCACCAGTCCACCACCTGCGTCTCGACCTGGTTCCCGACATGGTTGCCGCCGCCCATGTTGGGATTGAGCGTTGCACCCAGCATTTCGCCGATCGCGCCGAAGGCGGTGCCATTGCCCATGAACCAGCCCCAGAAACGCGGATGCGTATTGCCCATCTGCCAGGGCGCTACCCAGCGGCGATAGTCTTCGTAGGCGGCGTCCGCGCCCTGCGGGGCACGCGGCAGCGGTGCCCGGAACTCGGCCGCGACGCTGGCCGGTGTCGGCTGCCAGACCGGCCGCTGCCGCGCCTGCTCCAGGTGGTCGAGCGCTTCATCGACGGCGCGATGCGCCAGGGCGCGCATTGTCGGCCAGTCTTCCGGGTCCAGGGTTTCCTCAGGCGGCTCGGTGTTCATGGCTCCCCACAACGGGTCACGGGCTCGGGATAATCACCCGCGCACGACTGGCGTGCAACCGCCGGCGGCCGGCGCCGGGCGCTAGAGAACCCGGCGCAGAAAGGCCGCGATGGCGGCCAGCTCCTCGACGCACACCTCGTGCCCCATCGGGTACTGGTGCCACTCCAGCGGATACCCCGAGGCCGCGAGCAGTGCGCGCGTCGCCTCACCCAGCTGCAGGTCGATCACCGGATCCTCGGCGCCATGCGCCATGAAGACCGGCGTGCCCTGGTTCGCGCTGTGGCGTTCCGCCGCGAAGCTCGGCGCCAGCAGCAGGTAGCAGGACAGACCAATGAGGCCTGCCAGCGGTTCGGAGCAGCGCAGGCCGGTGAACAGCGCGAGCGCGCCACCCTGCGAGAAGCCCGCGAGCACGATGCGCTGGGTGGCGATGCCGCGCTCGTTTTCACGTCGGATCAGGGCGCGCAGGGCCGCATCCGACTGCCGGACACCCCGATCGTCCTCGGCCGCGTGCCGATCGAGACCCTTGAGGTCGTACCAGGCACGCATCGGCAGCCCACCGTTGAGCGTCACGGGGCGCACGGGTGCCGTGGGGAATACAAAGCGCAGCGCCGGGCTGCCCGCCGGTGCGAGCGCGGGCACGGCCGGCTCGAAGTCGTGGCCATCAGCCCCGAGGCCATGCAGGAAGATCACCGTGCCCGTGGGATCAGGACCGGTCTGCACTTCGATGGTCTCGAGCGCGGTACCCGCGGTACCCGATGTCGGCCTGTTCATGCTCGAGGTGCCCCCCGGTTGCGGATCAATACTCAAGGTGCAGCCGCAGCGATCCGAAAGCCACGGGCCCGCGATCGTGATTGAAACCCGGATTGCGGATGAATTGCACATCCGGACTCAGTTGCAGCCGCCATGCGAAACGCCCCAGGGACTCGTCCAGCTGCCAGCGATAATAGGCTTCGACGATCTGCTCGGGCGCATAGTTGAGCCGGCCGTCACCGAGCAGGAAACCGAAACCGCCGGCGGCCAGGTAATCACGATGCGGCCCGGAAAGACCTTCGGTGACGAAGGCGATGGCGGCGCGATCCTGGGGCCGGTGCCACCGGCCCAGCGCCAGCTGGCCGCCGAAGCTGAACTGCCGATCCACTTCCGTGAAGGCGAAACTCTCGGTCCTGCCGTCGTTCCAGCCCAGGCGGGCGAACACGCCGGTCTCGCCCTCGTCGGCGAGCGGCTGCTCGGCGTTGAGCCCGAAACCCCATTTGCGACGCCCCGGCTGATCGTCGGCGACGATATCCGGCGTGGCGCCCGTGAGCGCGGCCACCCGCAGCGCCTCGCGGTAATCGCCCATGTTGGCGACATTGCGGAAGCCGAGCACACGCACCACGGTGCCTCCGGCCCACGGCGCCAGCGTGAGTTCGAGATTCTCGCCGCGCGCCTCCTGCAGCGAGGATTCGAGCGTCTGCCCGTTCGCCATCACCGGCATGCGGTACAGGCCGTAGCGCAGCGCCCAGTCCGGATGCACATAGGCGAGCATGACGCCGTCCGTGTAGCCGCGGGTGTTGGCCGCATAATCCCAGGCCGTGTTCTGCCACAGCGACCAGTCCATGAACTGGGTCCGGGTCGAACCGGCATAGTGGTTTTTGTCGAAATCGTCGTTGACCGCAAGGCGCCCGAACTTGAATTCCAGGTGCGTGGAGGCTTCGCGGTCCGGGATCTGATCCTGGCCGCGCTCCACCGTCACCCCGTCGGCGCTGAGCGGCAGCACCAGCCGCAGGTAGCTGCGTGCGATGTAGAACTCCTTCTTCAGGCCCGAGGCGCCCTCGCGCACGACGTCGCCGTTGGTCAGGCCCCCCAGGCCCGTGGCCTGGCTCACGCCCGCGCCCATGAATTTCTCCACATCGAGGTACAGCTGCGCCCATGGCAGCGGCGCCCAGCCGAAATAGACGCCGATGGTGTGGGTGGGCTGCGTATCGCCCGTCGGGTCGAGGCTGTGGCCGTTCGGGCCGCCTTCATAAGGCGAATGCAGCGGCGTCTGGTGCTGCAGGACGTAGGTGTACTGCGCGCCGACCAGCGCCGGCAGCGCGGCATCGCCGCTCCAGGCACGCGGCGCGGCCAGGCATGCCGGAAGCGCGGCCACGAGCAGGCTTGGCCATGGCCGCAGCACGAAAAAACCC
>Ga0075017_100001923_pt1 | contig 12863 bp, 15 predicted proteins | sample AleBraG_ABR_2012_FD_71475 | JGI IMG/M metagenome (GOLD analysis project Ga0075017, IMG submission 71475) | Freshwater sediment microbial communities in response to fracking from Pennsylvania, USA - Alex Branch Run_MetaG_ABR_2012 | ecosystem: Environmental > Aquatic > Freshwater > Creek >...
ACGTAGGCGCTTGCACCCTCCTGCCGGGCGGGGCTCTCGCGGGCGAACAGGCGCGAGGGGTCGCTGAGCGGCGCGGGCGGCGGCGACGGCGGCGGCGGCGGCGGGGCGGCGACCTCGGGGGACGCCGCGGGGCTCGCCCCCACCGGCGGCGCCGCGGGCTGCGGATGGAGGAGCTCCTCGGACTCCGGCGGGCCGATCGCCGGGGCGGCGCTCTCATGCTCGTCGTAGACGTCGAGCCGCGGTGCGCCGGCGACCGCCTCGATCTCGACCCACTGCTGCTGGAAGAAGCCCAGCACCCCCCCGCTGAGCCCCTCGCGGCGGCGCAGGATGATCGCGTCCGGGCCGAGCTCGCGCTGGATCCGCGGAATCAGCTCCTCGACCGAGCGCCCGCGGAACACGCGGGCCTCGCCGCTGCCACGGCCGAGGCGCCGGCCGATCGCCGAGAGCATCTCGCCGGGGGTGCTCATGCGTGGATCACCCCGATCGTTTCGACGTTGACCCCCGGTGCGATCTCGTTGTAGGAGCAGACCGCCAGATGGGGCTGGGCCTGTGCGATCAGACGCCGCAGATGGCGGCGGATGCGGGCCGAGCAGAGCAGCACGGGACGGGCCCCGAGCGCGCTTGCGTGGTCGACCTGGGCACGCAGCGCGTTGACGATCGCCTGGGCCCGCGGAGGCTCCATCGCGAGATACTCACCGTCGGTTGTCTGGGTGATCGACGTCGAGACCTCCTGCTCGATCGCCGGATCCAGGGTTATGGCTTGCAGGCGCAACTGCTCATCCAGGTGGGGAGCCGTGATCGCCCGGCCGAGCGCCTGGCGAGCGTACTCCGATAGAAGGCTCGTGTCACGTGTTGTTCGCGCCTTGTCGCCGATCGCCTCCACGATCGTGCCGAGATCGCGGATCGCGACGCCCTCGGAGAGCAGCGACTGCAGGACACGCTGGATCTCGCCGAGCGACAGCGTCTCGGGCACGACCTCCTCGACGACCGCCGCGTTGGTCTCCTTGAGCCGGTCGAGCAGCGTCCGGACATCCTGGCGGCTGAGCAGTTCGGCGGCGTGCGAGCGGATCGTCTCGGTCAGGTGGGTCACGATCACGGACTCCGGATCGACGACCGTGTAGCCGAGCGATTCGGCTTCGGCCCGGGCGGACTCGTGCACCCACAGCGCCTCCAGGCCGAAGGCCGGCTCGCGGGTCCGGATCCCCTGCAGGGTGCCCGCGGCGTCCCCGGGGTCCATCGCCAGGAGGTGTCCGGGCATGATCCGCCCGCGGGTCACCTCCGAGCCCCGGATCTTGACGACGTACTCGTGCGATTCCAGCACGAGGTCGTCGTGGATCCGCACCGGCGGGATCAGGAGGCCGAGCTCGGTCGCGATCTGCTGGCGGATCAGGCTGACGCGCCTGAGCATCGAGGCCCCGGGGCCGCCGTCGGCGAGCGGCACGAGGCCGAAGCCGATTGCGAGCTCGAGCGCATCGACGCCGAGCTCGGGCACGCCGACCGGGCCGGACGCCGGCAGCGCGGCCTTGCCCGGATCCTCGTCCTCGCGGCCCTCCGTGAGTCCGCTCAGGCCGTTGCGGACGCCCCAGCCGACGGCGCCGAAGAGGCCCGCGATGATCAGGAAGGGGAGCTTCGGCAGCCCCGGGACGAGCGCGAAGCCCCCGATCGCGGCGGCCGCGACGAGCGGCGCCTTCTTCTGGCTGAGGATCTGCCCGGCGATATCCGAGCCGAGGTCACGGTCGGAGGCCGCCCGGGTGACGATGATGCCCGTCGCGACCGAGATCAGGAGGGCCGGGATCTGCGCCGCGAGGCCGTCGCCGACGCTCAGCAGCGAGTAGTGCTGGATCGCTTCTTCGAAGCCCAGGCCGTGCTGGAGCATGCCGACGATGATTCCGCCGACGAGGTTGATGGCGGTGATGATCACGGCCGCCATGGCATCGCCTTTGACGAACTTGGAGGCGCCGTCCATGGCGCCGTAGAAGTCGGCCTCGCGGGAGATCTCGCCACGGCGGAAGCGGGCGACATCGTCGGTGATCAGGCCCGCGTTCAGATCGGCATCGATCGCCATCTGCTTGCCCGGCATCGCGTCGAGCGTGAAGCGGGCGCCGACCTCGGCGACCCGGCCGGCGCCGTTGGTAACGACGACGAACTGGATCACGATCAGGATCAGGAAGATCACCAGCCCGACGACGACGTTGCCGCCGACGACGAAGGCGCCGAAGGACTTCACGACGCTGCCCGCGTCGCCGGTCGTCAGGATCAGACGGGTCACCGAGACGTTGATCGCCAGGCGGAACATCGTCGTGAGTAGCAGCAGGCTGGGGAACGAGGCGAAGTCGAGCGCCTTGCCGAGGTACATCGTCGTCGCGACGATCGTCAGGGCGGCCGAGATGTTGACGGTGATCAGCAGGTCCAGCAGCGGCGCCGGCAGCGGCACGACGAGCATCGTGACGACGAGGACGACGCCGACCGCGGCCAGCAGGTCGGAGTGGCGAAGGACGCGGCGGACGCCGTTCTCGTTCATGAGGCGAGCCTCCTGCGCCCGGCCATCCGGTAGACGAAGGCGAGCACCCTGGCGACGGCCGCGTAGAGCTCCTCGGGGATCACCTGACCGACCTCGGTCGAGCTGTGCAGGGCGCGCGCCAGCGGCGGGTCGCTGACGAGCGGAACGTCGTTCTCGGCCGCGATGCGCCGGATCTGGGCCGCGATCAGGTCCTTGCCCTTGGCGACGACCTCGGGAGCCGTCTTCGTGCCGTCATAGCGCAGCGCGACCGCGAAGTGGGTCGGGTTCGTGACGACCACGTCGGCATCGGGGACGGCCGCCATCATCCGTGCTCGGGCGAGCTGCATCTGACGGCGGCGCAGCGCCGCTTTGACCTCGGCCGAGACGCCGTACTGTTTCGCCTCGTCGCGGACCTCCTGCTTGGTCATCTTCAGCTGCTTCTCGTGGCGATAGCGCTTCCAGCCGTAGTCGATGAGACCGATCGCAAGGTAGGCCAGGGTGGCCCGCTGGGCGACCCCGAGCGCCTGGTTGCCGGCCAGCGAGGCGAGCTGTGTCGGGCCGATTCCGACGATCGCCGCGAGGCCCGTCATGCCCGGCAGCAGGGCCAGCGTCGCGACCGCCCCGACGGTGGCGACCTTGGCGATCGCCTTGAGCGCCTCGAAGGGCAGGTTCGGGCCGAGCAGGTTCTTCAGACCGCTGGCCGGGTTGATCCGCCGGAAATCGGGTTTCAGCGTCTGAAGCCTGGGACGGCCGCCGACCTGGGCGGCGCCCCCGATGAGGGCCGCCAGCAGACAGGCGCCGGCGATCGGCCCGACCGTCAGAAGGATCGTCCTGCTCGTCATGTTCAGCAGTTCGGAGAGCCCCGCCGCCGAGGTCGCCCGGGCCGGGCGGGAGATCTCGCCGAGGATCCCCCGGAAGCTCGCGGCTCCGGCTTCGGCGATCGCGGGCGCCGTGATGCTGACGGCGAGCAGTCCCGCGAGCAGGACGAGCGAGCCGCTGAGGTCGGCCGAGCGCGCGACCTGGCCCTTCTCGCGCGCGCGTTTGCGGTGCTTCGGTGTCGCCTTCTCTGTGCGTTCCTGGTTGGCCATGGCTCTAGCTCACGTGCAGCGCCCCCAGCGCTGCGCTGACGCTCACCGTCAGCTGCCCGTCGATCCAGTTCGAGATGAAGGGCAGCGATGCCGCGACGACCAGCAGCGCGACCCCGACCTTCGTCGGGAAGCCGACCGCGAAGACGTTCAGCTGCGGCACCACCCGCGAGACGACGCCGAAGGCCACGTCGGTGATCAACAGCGCCGCCAGGACGGGGGCGGCGATCTCGAGCGCCGCCGTGAAGATCGTCGAGAAGACCTGCTCGACGCCGCCGATCAGCGAGGAGATCCGGGGCGCGTCGGTCAGCGGCACGAGTTCGAAGCTGCGGCCGAGGCCCCGGATCGTCCAGGCGTCGCCGCCGATGAGGAGGAAGATCAACGTGCCGAGCAGGGAGTAGAAGCGTGAGACGACGGCGCTCGACTCCCCGTTCATCGGGTTGATCAGGGTGCCGTAGGAGAATCCCGAGACGACGTCGATCAGCGAGCCGGCCGATTCGATCGCCGCCAGCAGGATCGACAGCGCGAAGGCGAAGGCGAGGCCGACGAGCAGCCCCTCGATCACGAGCTCGCCGAGCGCCAGCGTGTCGCTCGGGACGTGCTGGGCGTGCATCGCGATCGGGGTCAGGCCGATCGATATCCCGACCGCGATCAGGCCCTTGACGCGCGGCGGGATCAGCGCCGAGGAGAACAGTGGGGCGACGATGAACAGCGGCGTCACACGGGCGAGGACCAGTATGAAACCGGCCAGCTGGTTGCCCGCGAGCTGGCTGAGCAGCTGGTTCACGTGCCCACCATCGACGGGATCGCCGTGTAGAGGGCGCTGGTGTAGGAGACCAGCTGCCCGAGCATCCATGGGCCGAGCACGATGATCACGCCGGCTACCCCGATGATCTTCGGGATCAGGCTGAGGCTCTGCTCCTGGATCTGCGTTACGGCCTGGAAGATGCTGACCACGAGCCCGACGACCAGCGCCGCGAGCAGCATCGGGCCGGCAACCTTCAGCGCGAGGCTCATCGCCTGGGAGGCGAGGCTGACGACGGTGTCCTGGTTCATCTCGCGTCCCCTCTCAGTGGAAGCTCTGGACGAGCGATCGGATGACGAGGTCCCAGCCGTCGACGAGGACGAACAGCAGCACCTTGAAGGGCAGCGATATGAACGTCGGCGGCAGCATGATCATGCCCATGCTCATCAGCGTCGAGGAGACGATCAGGTCGATGATCAGGAACGGCAGGAAGATCAAGAAGCCGATCTGGAAGGCCGTCTTCAGCTCGGAGACGATGAACGCCGGGATCAGCACCGTGGTCGGGACTTCCGAGCGCTTCTGGGGCGTCTTGTCGTGGGCCATGGTGACGAACAGCGAGATGTCCTGCGAGCGCGTCTGGCGGAACATGAATTCGCGCATCGGCACCTCGGCCCGTTCGAGCGCTTCGGTGGTCGAGATGTGATGGCCGCTCAGCGGTTCGATCGCGTCCTTCTTGATCGCCGAGATGGTCGGCGACATCACGAAGATCGTCAGGAACAGGGCGATGCCGACGAGCACCTGGTTGGGCGGTGCGTTGGTCGTGCCGACGGCCGTGCGGATGAAGCCGAGGACGATCAGGATGCGGCTGAAGCCCGTCACCGTGAACAGCACCGCCGGGACGAGCGTCAGCCCCCCGATCAAAAGCAGGATCTGAACGGCGTTGCTCGAGGTGAGGTTCAACGGCGCACCGTCAGTTCTCGCAGCCGGTCGATCAGGCCGGCGGCGGAGCCCGGGGCGGGCATCCGCATCGGGTCATGGCGCTCGGCCGGGGCGCCCGCGAGGGGGACCGGCGGGGGCTTCAGAAGCGGGCGGCGTGCCCGCGGCCCCGAGGCCTCGATCACGTCGGCGATGCCGGCCTCGCGCGCCTGCTCCTCGGTGTAGCGGTGGATCGGCACGACGCCCTGCTCGGCGCTGCCGAGCAGGATGTAGTCGCTGCCGGCCCGCACCAGATGGACCGAGCGGCCGGTGCTCAGCGTCAGGGCGCCCAGGCTCTGGAGCCCCGCACCCTCGAGGGCCGGGCTGCGCCCGCCCTTGACCTGGCGCAGGATCCACGACAGGCCCCAGATCACGGCGATCACGATCGCCAGGCCCACGATCGTGCGCACGATGCTCGCCCCGGAGCCGCTCGAATGGGTCCCGCTGGAGACCGGCGGCAGGTTCAGGGGCTGGTTTTCGTTCGGCCCCACGAAGGGCGCCTTGGTCGTGCCCTTGGCGATCACGGCGTCGGGCGACGCGAGCGCGAGCAGGCAGGCGCCAGAGATCGCGGTCGCCGTCGCGACCGCACGGGAAAGCGGGTTCAGCTTCGTCATCGAGGGACGACTCCGAGGAAGAGTCGCCCCGGTTATCGGCCCTCAGCGGCGAGTCTTGAGCCCGATCGCGGGCCCGTGGCATGGCGCGGCCGGGCGGTCGGGGGGCGCGTCAGAGCAGCGCGTCGACCTTGACGCCCCAGGCGCCCTCGCCGGTCACGACCAGCGAGCCGCTGGCGAAGCAGACGCCGTTGGCGAACAGCTCGACCGGCTCCTCGGCCCCCTGGTCGAGCTCGACGACCGCCCCGGCCGTCAGCGCGAGCGCGCCGCCGAGGGACATGTGCGTGCGGCCCAGCTCGGCCCAGACGCGGACGAATATGTTGCGCAGGATCCCCGGCCCCTCCTCGCCTGCGAGGGTCTCGGCGTGGGCTCGTGCCCGGTCGAGCTCGGCCCGCCCGAGCCTGGCGTAGGTCTCGGCCCGCAGCGGGCGCTCGTCGGGGGCCTCGAGCTTGATCGCCTTGCGGGTGCCGCTGCGCCCCGGCCTGCCGCGCCCGACCGAGACTTCCTCGGCGTACAGGACGACGCCCTCGCCGGCGCTCTCGGACAGCTCGACGAGCGCGCCCGGCACGATCTTCAGCATCCGCTCGATCGGCATCTGCACGGTGCCGACCTCGGCCCGCAGCAGCACCTGCGCGCCGGCGAGTGAGCTGCGCAGCCCCTCGCTGCTCTCCCCCGCGGGGGCGTGGTGGTGGCTGGAGGCCCGGGTGGCCTCGGCGATCGGCTCGACCGCGGCCCACGGCATCAGCAGCGTCAGCCCGGAGGCGACGCCGTCGATCGAGCTGCTCAGCGCGACCGAGAGCGTCGGCTCGCCCGACGGCGCCGTGACGGCGGCGTCGCCCTCGAGGTCGAGCTCGCCCCGTCTCAGCTCGGGGCCCTCGAGCTCGGTCCAGGCCTTCGAGAGCCCGGCGACGACGGTGTCGAAGAGCCCTCTGGCCAGGGCCCAGTCGATCTCGGTCAGGTGGCGCTCGGCCGGGGCCTGGGCGGCGGTGGCGCCGAGCAAGCATTCGAGCGCCTGCAGCAGCAGCGGCTGCTCGACGCTCAACAGCAGCGCCCGCTCCGGCGCGCCGCTCTGGACGCCGACCGCGATGGCGTCGATCGGCAGGCGCGAGCGGGCGGCGGCCCAGGTGTCCTGCGACACCTCGCCCAGCGCGATCACGACCTCGCACTTCAGCTGGGCCGAGAGCTCCTGCGAGAGCCCGTCGGCGAAGGAGCCCAGCGCCGCGCTCAGCCGGCGCCGCAGGTCGGTCGTGAACTTCGTCGGCTGGGAGAAGTCGAGCGGGCGGATGCTCGCGGAGTCGGCGTCCGGGCTGCCCTGCCCGGTCGGGGTCTCGCCGCTCCGGCTCACCGCCATCGGCTGTCAGTCCTCCGCTTTGGTCGGGGCGCCGTCGTCCTCGGCCGCGGGCACCGTGGGCTCCCCGGCCGCCGCGGCGCCCGGCTCGGCCTGGTCACCCCCGTCGAGGATCTCGGTGATCCGCAGACCGTACTGCTCGTCGGTGACGACCACCTCGCCGCGGGCGATCGGCGATCCGTTGACCAGCAGGTCGACCGGTTCGCCGGCCTGGCGCTCGAGCGCCACGACCGAGCCGACATGCAGTTCGAGGGTCTCGCCGACGGTCATGTGGGTGCGCCCGATCTCCACGCTCAGCTCCATCGGGATCTCGCTGAGGCGGCTGAGATCGGCGCCCGCGCCGGACCCGGAGGGGGCCGCCGGGCCGCCCTCGAACTGCTCGTACTCGATCGTCTCGGTCATGGCCCTCCTACTGAACCGTCAGGTCGGGGAACAGGACCGATTCCACTTTGAGGTCGGTCTGCGCCCGGATATCACTCAGGATCTTCCCGCGGATGGCCTTGCGCCCGGATGCGCTGATGAGCTGTTCGCCGCTCTGGTTGGTGATCGTGTCGGTGATGATTTCCCGCACGATCGGTTCCTCGGGGAGCGTGCCGGCGGCCGCTTCACCGGTGCCCGAGGCGCCCGAGGCGGCCGTTGCGCCGTCGCTCTGGCCGACCGCGAGGTCGAGTGCGACCGCCACCTTGGCGTAGCGGCCATCCTTGAGGTTGAGCAGGAATTCCTTCGGCATCACGTAGATCGTGCCCTGGATCTTCATCTTCGGCACCTTCGGCTTGGGCTTGGTCATCGTGTACCCGACGAACAGCAGTATCGGTATCACGGCGAGGATCTTCTTGTTCTTCAGCATGGTGGATCGACCGGTCGTCTTTCGCTCTAGTGTTCGCTTTCGCCTGTATCGACGCGTTTGACGACGATCTCGACCCTGCGGTTGAGCGTCCTCCCGGCTTCGGTCGCGTCGCTGGCGATCGGGTTCTGTTCGGCATACCCCACGGCGGTCAGGCGCAACGGGGAGACGCCCTTGCCCAGCAGGTAGCGCACGACGGTGCTGGCGCGGGCCGTGGAGAGCTCCCAGTTGCTGGGGTAGACGCCGCCGTGGATCGGCACGTTGTCGGTGTTGCCCTCGACCGCGACCGGGTGGCCTTCGGCCAGTTGCAGCAGGCGGGCGATCTCCGCGAGCAGCGCATCCGAGCGCGGGCTGAGAGCGGCCTGGCCGGAGGCGAACAGCAGATCGTCGGTCAGCACCCTGATCACCAGCCCGCGGGCTTCGACCGTGGTCTGGACTTTCCTGGCGAAGCCGTGGCTCTGGGCATAGCTTTCGAGCTCGTGCTTGATCTGCCCGAAGAGCTGTTCCTGGCGTTCGGCCGCGGCCGCCGACGGGGAGGGGGCAGAGCCGTGGGTGCTCGAGCTCTGCAGCGTGGAGGCCGTCGAGGCCGTGACGGGGACGATCGCCTGGACGTCGATGGCGCTCGGGAAATGGCTCGTGTTGGCGCTGGCCCCCGGTTTGGCGATCCCTTTGCCGCCGGGCAGGATGTCGCCCGAGAAGGCGGCCCGCAGCGACTTCTGCAGAACCTGGACCTTGGAGATGTTGACCGAGGAGATCGAGAACAGGACCATGAAGAGCGCCATCAGCAGGGTGATCATGTCGGCGTAGGTCAACAGCCAGCGCTCCGCGCTCTCCTCCTCCTTGTGGGCGCCGCGCCGGCCGCCGTGACCGCGGGCCATCCTCAGGCGGCCTTGGAGTCGGCGGCGGCGCTCACCGGCGCGGGGCCGTCCTCGGCGTCGCGCTCGGCCGGCGGAACGTAGGACATCAGCTTTTCGGCGACCAGCCGGGGGTTGTCGCCGGCCTGGATCGAGAGGATCCCCTCGACGGTCATCATGCGCAGCTCGACCTCTTCGCCGGAGATCGCCTTGAGGCGGTTGGCGATCGGCAGGAAGATCACGTTGGCGGCGCCGACGCCCATCAGCGTCGCGATGAAGGCCGAGGAGATCGAGGGGCCCAGCGTCGACGGTGCGGCCAGGTTCTGCAACACGTGGACCAGCCCCAGGACGGTGCCGATGATGCCCATCGTCGGGGCGAAGCCGCCGGCCTTCTCGAACGGCGCGGCGCCGGCCTCATGGCGGGCCGCCATGCCGTCGACCTCGGCCTCGAGGATCGTGTGGACCATCTCGGGGTCGGTCCCGTCGACGACCAGCTGCAGGGCGTTGCGGGTGAAGAGGTCGTCGATCTCGCCGAGCTGGGCGTCGAGCGCCAGCAGGCCCTCGCGGCGAGCCTTGTCGGCGAGCGTCACGAGCTGGTCGAGCTGCCCGCGCAGGTCGGGCGGCTCAGCGGAGATGACGAGCTTGTAGAGGCTCGGGATTTTCTTCATCGAGGTCATGCCGACACTCGCCAGCGTGACCCCGCCGGTGCCTCCCAGGATGATGATCAGGGCAGGGATGTTGATGAACGAGGCGGGGCTCGTCCCATCCATCATTGAGCTGAGCAGCAGCGACCCGAAGGCCGCCGCAATCCCGATGGCCGTTGCAGCCTTCATTTGCAACCCCATCGGCCGAGCGACGGGATTCTTCAGTCTTGGCAAGCCGGCCTGCAGAAGCGGCCGGAACCGCGGCGCAGGCGCCTACGGCCGGCTCGGCTCGTCTTCCACCGCTGCCAGGTGGGGCCCTTCGCGGGCCGGCGGTCCGCCGGGGCGGCGCTCGGGGCGCCGGCGCCTGAAGGCCTCGCTCAGCACGTCGGCGCGGTAGGCGTGGACGGCCGCCGCGACCGCCTGGGGCGTCTCGGCGACGACAACCTTGGCCCCCGTCGCGAGCGTGATGACCGTGTCCGGCGTCGACTCGACGGTCACGATCATGTCGGGATTCAATTGGAACGGCTCGTCGCTGTGACCGAGCCGGTTCAGCGTGATCATCCTCTGCCTCCCTGTCCTTCAGTCTAGTCTCAGGCCGGGACGGCGACCGTCGCCGCCGCCCCGGCCGCGAGACTCCTCGGAGTCGCGTGTGGCGATACCCCCTTCCGGGCACTGGGCCCGTCAGTCGGACCGTCTCGGCCTAGTGCATCGAGACGAGCGTTTCCAGCATCGTGTCGGCGGTCGTGATCACCCGCGAGTTGGCCTGGTAGCCGCGCTCGGCGGTGATCATGCTCGTCATCTCGGTGGCCATGTCGACGTTCGACATCTCGAGCTCGCCGCCGACCGTCGCGCCGAAGCCAGGGGTCGATGGGGTGCCGACGATCGGCACGCCCGAGTTCGCCGTGGCCTTCCACAGCGAACCGCCGACCCGTTCGAGGCCCGTTTCGTTGGCGAACGTGGCCAGCGAGACGTAGCCCGCCACGACACGCTGCTGGTAGGTTTTGTTTTCGGGGTTGTTGTCGGTATAGGAGACCGAGCCGTCCATGCCGATCGCCACGTTCGATGAGCCCGGCGGGATCAGGATGAACGAGTCTTCTTTGCCCGGCGAGTAGGTCGTTTCGGTTTCGCCTTCTTTTCCTACCGCGGCACGCCCGATCACGTATTCGCCGGCCTGCGTGGTCAGGAAACCCTGAGCGCTGGTCGTCATGTCGCCCGCCCGGGTGTAGCTGACGTTCGCCGGGAGACCGCTCGTGTAGGGCGCTTTGGCCGGCGGCTGGCCCGGTCCGACCCGCACGAAGCCGCCGCCCTCGATCGCGAAGTCGAGCGGGTTGCCGGTCGTCTGGAAGGCGCCCTCGGTCATTTCGTTGCGGGTCGCATTGACCTGCACGCCCAGCCCGATCTGGACGGGGTTCGAACCGCCGTTGCTGCTGGTTGGCCCGGAGGCGCCGCGAACGACCTGCGTGAGCGAGTCCGCGAACGTGATGCTCGCGGACTTGTAGCCCACGGTGTTCACGTTCGCGAGGTTGCTGGCGGTCTCGTTGAGCATCGCCTGGTTTGCATCGAGGCCGCTGATTGCGGCATACATGCCCTCCATCATCGTGATCGACCTTCCTTTCGTGGCCTCCTCGATGAGGTCCGGCCATGGTTGTTTGGCGCGGCGAGCATCATGCGATCACCGCGCTGTCGATGTTCGTGAACACGTTTTCCTTCATGTGTTCGGATCCCACAGCCGTGATCACGGTGTGGTTGCTGACGGACACCACGAAGGCGGTGCCGTCGACAAGTACGAGGGAGTCGCGCGAGCCCTTGCCGGCCGCGCGGCTGACGCCCTCGTGGAGTCTTTTCATGGTCGAGCCGTTCAGCTCGATGCCCCGCCGCGCCACCCGGTCGAGGGCGTGGCGCGAGAACTGCAGCGGCTTGGCGCCGCCGGCCTGGGCGAGCTCCTCGGCGAACGAGCGCCCCGTGACCGGCGCCGGCGCCGGGGCACCGGCCGCAGGGCGTGCGGGCGCCGTGGCGGCGCCGGCCGCGCCGGGGGGGATCAGGGCCGCGTTGGTGATCTCGCTCATTTGACTTCGGTGATGCTCGCCAGCGGGATGCCCGGGATGCCTTCGACCGTGACGGTCGTCCCGGAGGAGGTGGATTGGACGCTCTGCACCTTGCCCGTCCCGGCTGTGCCCTGCGAGGAGTAGTTGACGGTCCGCCCGATCAGCTGGACGGCGCCCGAGAGCTCCGAGGCGTTGGCCAGGTTGGTGGTCTGCTCGACCTGGGTGAACTGGGCGAGCTCGGAGACGTATTCGTTCGTGTTCGCCGGCTGCAGCGGGTCCTGGGCCTGGAGCTGGGCGATCATCAGTTTCAGGAAGTCGTTCTGGCCGAGCTGGGCGGCGGGGTTGGTCACGGGGGCCCCCGACGCGGACTTGGTCGAGGCGTGGACTTCGGCTGTGGTGGCGGTGGGTGTCGTCATGGTCGTTTCCTCTCTTGTCGTTCAGGCGAGGACGTCGACGAGTTCGCCGAGTACCCCGGGGGCGGCGGTGGCGGTCCCCTGCGCTCCGTCTGGCGCTTCAATGCTCTCCGTCTCACCGGTCGTAGCGGCCCGCCGCGAGCCCCGCTGGGGAGCGTTGGCCTGCCTTCCCTGGCGACCCTCGGAGAGACCGGAGGAGCCGATGTCCAGGCGCAGCAGCGAGGTCCCCAGCGAGCTGAGAGCCTGGTGGAGCTCGCTCCGGCCCGCCGTCAGCGCCTGGAGCGCCGCCGGGGTATCGGCGGTCACCCGCGCCAGCAGGCCGTCTCCGGTCTGGCTGAGGTGGATCCTGATCTCGCCGAGCTCCGCCGGCTGAAGCGAGATCCGCGCCTGGCTGATGCCCTGCCTGGCGGCGAGCTCGATCGTCGCGTGGATCGATTCGATCATGTCCTGCATCTGCACCCCCGAGCCGAGCAGCGGCGCCGGCGCAGCCGCCTGGAGGACCGCGGGTGCGGCGGCCTCGCCGGGCGCCGGTGAGAGCACCGTGGCCCCCGGCCGCGCCGACGCGGCCACGGCACTCGCCGACGGGCGGCCCGGCGTGGCGCGCGAGCTCGAGCCCTGGCGCGAGGGAGACCCGTCCAGGGCCGCCGAGATGGCCGCCGGGGCCCCGCCCGTGGCGGGCCCGGCGGCGGGCTGTGACACGGGCCCCTGCGCAACGGCCGGCTGTCCCGTGAGCGCCGTGCTCGCGCCGGCGCCGGGGGGCGACGCGCCGTCGTGTGGGCCGCGGGCCTCCGGGCCGGAG
>Ga0075017_100001924_pt1 | contig 12857 bp, 15 predicted proteins | sample AleBraG_ABR_2012_FD_71475 | JGI IMG/M metagenome (GOLD analysis project Ga0075017, IMG submission 71475) | Freshwater sediment microbial communities in response to fracking from Pennsylvania, USA - Alex Branch Run_MetaG_ABR_2012 | ecosystem: Environmental > Aquatic > Freshwater > Creek >...
GTGGGAGGGGCTGTGAAGCGCGTTTTGGTGGAGCGATGACGGTGGCGATCCAAGATCAGAACAAAGGGATGATGAAGAAGATGCTGCGGGTGGTGGCGCGGATTCCGCGGGGCAAGGTTGCGACATACGGAGCGGTGGCATATGCGGCGGGGTTTCCGGGGGCGGCCCGGCAGGCGGCGTGGGCGCTGCATGGGTCAAGGGGGTTGCCGTGGCATCGGGTAGTCGGGGCAGCTGGGCAGATCAAGTTAACGGGCGAGGCGGCATTTGAGCAACGGATGCGGTTGCAGGCGGAGGGAGTGACGTTTCGAGGATTAAGGGTGGATATGAAGCGGCACGAGCACGCGTGGTTTGGGAGAAGAAAAAAGGCAACAAGGCGTTAGGACTCTGCAGCGGGCGGTTTGACCTGGACGGCGAGTCGCCCGCCCCCACACAGAACAAACGGCTCGCGATCCGGCTATGGTGTTTTGAAGCGGTCGTCGAGTTCGACCTGATATCCCTTAACAACCTTATTGGTTTCGTTGGCCATGCCGACGATGGACATCAGTTCTTTGAACTGGGCGTCGGTCATGCCTTTGTTCCGGGCGGAGGCAGTGTGGGAGGCGATGCAGTACTCGCAGCCGTTGGTGACGCTGACGGCGACGTAGATCATTTCTTTGGTGAGTGGGTCGAGGGCGCCGGGAGCCATGATCTGCTTGATGTCTTCCCAGGTGCGTTTAAGGGCAACTGGATCGTGGGCGATGGCTTTCCAGAAATTGTTGATCCAGTCGGTCTTGCGGGTTTTCATAATGTCGTCGTAGATGGCGCGGACTTCGGGGGATGCGTTTTCGTATTCGATGAGGCCGAAGATGGACATGGGTCGCTCCTTGGTGATGACAACGGATGAAGATAGCAGATGGCCGCGGGAGGTCAAACTTGGAGGGCAAATTGTCGACCCTGTGGGCGAGCCTTTCGCTCCCCTCAGCATGACAGAGCGAAAGGTCGGTGGGAAGGAACTGTTGACTCGACTAGAGCGTGGGTACCTCACCGGCGAGCAGTTTGCCGAGTTGCGCGGCGGGGCAGCGGAGGCCGACGTAGAAATGACCGAAGAGAGCGTAGACAGCGCTGACTTCGTCGAAGCGCATTTCGTAGATCAGCTTCTTGAAGACAACGGGATCGTCGGCCCAGAGGGTGACGCCCCACTCCCAGTCGTCGAAGCCGATGGAGCCGGTGATGATTTGTTTGACGTCGCCGGCATAGCGGCGGCCTACGAGGCCGTGCTCGCCCATCTGGCGGGCGCGCTCGTCGATAGGGAGTGTGTACCAGTTCTTGTCTTCGCCGCGGCGGCGGTCCATGGGATAAAAACAGATGTAGCGGGCGGGCGGGATCGTTGGGTAGAGGCGGGGGCGCATGGCTTCGCGCTGGCGCTCGATCGTTTCCTTGACGGCGGCGATCCACTCGGCAGAGTTAGGTCCGATGCCGCGGTCCATCAGGCTCTTGTAGATTTTGGTGGTGGATTCGTAGAGGCCTAGTTCCACAACCGAAACGTAGGAAGTTGTGGGTTCGAGATAATCGGACAGGCGGAGGCCGGCGGTGTCGAGCTCGGCCTGGTTGATGTCGGGGAACGAGGGGCGGAAGTGGACGAACATTATGTCGCCTTTATGGCCGATGAGCGTGAACAGGGCGGACTGGCCGTCAGGGCGCTGCTCCATTTTTGTCAGCGTGGACTGGGCTTCGGCGACGATGGCGGACTGGTCGGCAGCGGGCAACTTGCGCCACTCGGTACGGCGGAAGCGCATCATCTGATGCAGGACGGCGTGGCCTTCCACGGTGAGCGGGACTTCGGGCATGGCGGCGGTCGTCTGCGGGCGGGTGTCATGGGTTGTGGACATGGGTTCCTCGTCGTTTTTCTATTCTTCGGAGGTTCTATTCTAACGGGTGGGGCGGGTTTGGGGATTGTCTGGGCGGTGACCGGAAGGGCAGGGGGAGGCACGTACTGCGGGCGAATTACATGGGTCCTTCGCTGTGCTCAGGATAGGGTTGAGGGCATGACGCGGGTTGAGCGAGTCGGGTGGAGCTAGGGATCCCGCGCTGCGCTCGGGACGACAAACGTGAGAGTTAATGGTGTGGTGAGACTCAGCAGGATGGTGTGAAAAACAGGAGAAATTTCTTGCTGACCGCTCTTGGGATCGGGGCAGGAGCACTGGTGGGATCGAAAGCGGAGGCGAAGGCGATGGCTCGCGCGCAAGGGTTTGCGGAGGTGGGAGTGCAGCTGAGGCTGTTCAATCGCAATCAGGGCGGAGTGCGCGAGGCAGAGGCGGAGGTGGAGCGGGCGCGTAAGGAAGTTCTGAGAGTGGAACTTGCGCTGCGGGAGCATGCGGCGGGGTTTCTGGAGAACTATGAGACGGCGCGGGTGGCGGTGGAGCGTTACAGGGTGCGCATGTTACCTCGGGCACAGCGGGCGTATGAACTCTTGTATGACGGCCATGCCCGCATGCAGGCTTCGTGGCCGCAGGTGTTAGCGGCGCAGAAGATGTTGCTCGAGTTGGAGGATGAGTACATCAAGTCGCTGGAGCGGGTGTGGGTGAGCGGGGTGGGTTTGGAGAATTTCCTGTTGACGGATGGGTTGGAGGCACCGGCACGGGCGCAGGATATGGATCGGGCGGTGCGGGAGGTGAACGTGCCGGAGATGAGCGGCGCGGCGGCGAGGGAGAGGTAAGGGGCGCAGTTCGACGACTTGCAAGATAAGGTCAAAGGCCGCGGGCAAGAGTGCCCGCGCCACGCGAGTCAGCCGGCTTTTTGGAGGGCGCGGCGGAGGTGGGCTACGATCAGGCGGATTTCTTCCCAGGTGATTTCGGAAGGAAGAGATTCTTTTATGGGGCGAAGGCGGTCGTGGCCGAGGCGGTGGGCGGCGGCTTCGATTTGAGTACGGTGGTCCTGGGTGACCCACTCGGGGTGGAGTTCGACGGAGCCTCTTTCCACAAGATCGGCGACGAGGCTGATCACAGTGGCGACGCGGCGGTTGCGGAGACGGGCGATCTCGTCGAAAGAAGAACCTTGCGCGAGCAGGCGCAGCGTTTCTTCGGCGGGGTGTTCTTTTCTTGTTTCATCAGCGTGAGCGCGGGCGCCTTGGAGGAACTGCTCGAGGGCGGCTAGCAATTGCGGGCCGTAGCGTTCCGTCTTGCGTTCGCCGAAGCCGGTGATCTCCATAAGATCAGCCATGGACTTGGGCGGGAGGTGGCAGATTTCTTCCAGCGACGAATCATGCATGACGATATAGGCAGGGATCTTCTCGAGCTGCGCAATCTCGCGACGCCATTGGCGGAGGAATTCGCGGAGCTCGTCATCGGGATCGGCAAACTGCGGTAGAGCACGTCGCGGAACGAGCTCCGGCGGCACGGCTAGCCGAATGCGGCGCGGTTTGCGGCCGCGTTCGATGGTCAGGGGTTGCACTTGGTCGAGCCATGCGGGGGCATGACCGCAGGTGTCGCAAGCGGGACATGAGGTCCATTTAGTTGTTTCGCCGAAGTGACCGCAAATGCGGCGATGGCGGCAAGTGGTGCTGTCAACGAAATCGCGGATGTTGTGGTAGCGCTGCCATGCGCGTTCTTTTTCCGCGGCGTCTGCGATCTGCTCGATGAAATAGCCGAGGAGTCCCGCGTCTTTTTTCTGCCAGAGGAGAACACAGTCGGCGGGGGCGCCGTCGCGGCCCGCGCGGCCGGCCTCCTGGTAGTACTGCTCGAGCGACTTGGGCAGAGCAAGGTGGATGACGGCGCGAACGGATGACTTGTTGATGCCAAGGCCGAAAGCGATGGTGCCGACGAGGACGCGCGTCTCGTCGGAGGTCCAGCGTTCCTGGTTGCGTCTGCGGGTGTCGGTGTCCATCTTGCCGTGATAGGGGATGGCGGGGATGTCTTCCTCGGCCAGGCGGTCGACGGTTTCTTCGACGCGGGCGATGGTGGGGGCGTAGACGATGACGCTATGGCCGGCGTAACTGCGCAGTGCACTGACGAGCAGGGTCCATTGCGAGGTGGAGTCGCATTCGCGGACGCAGTAGCGCAAGTTGGAGCGGTAGAAACTGGCGATATACCTGGCAGGGTTGCGGAGTTGGAGTTGGGCGAGGATGTCGTGGCGGACGCGCTGCGTGGCGCTGGCAGTGAAGGCAGCGATGGGGCGGTCGGGGAAATTGGCGCGCAGGGAACTGAGCTGGCGGTATTCGGGGCGGAATTCGTGTCCCCACTCGGAGATGCAGTGGGCTTCGTCGATGGCGAAGAAGCCGATGGGGACGGACTCGAGCCATGTCTTGGTGTCGGGGCGGGCGAGGCGTTCGGGGGAGAGATAAAGGAGACGGTAGGCGCCTTCTCTGGCGCGGCCCATCACCTTGGATTGTTGTGGGCCGGGGAGTGCGCTGTTGAGGACAGCGGCGGGGATGCCCATTTGTTCGAGCTGGGCGGCTTGGTCCTGCATCAGTGCGATGAGCGGGGAGATGACGATCGTGGTGCGGTTTTGGACGAGCGCCGGGAGTTGATAGCAGAGGGATTTGCCGCCGCCGGTAGGCATGATGACGCAGGTGTCGCGGCCTTCGAGGATGCTGGTGACGATTTTTTCCTGGAGGGGACGGAAGGTGCTGAAGCCCCAGTTCTTGCGCAGCAAATCGTGGAGCTCATCGGGGGACGGCATGGGGGAAGTATAGGGGAGGCGGGGAAAGGTTCAGTAGGCCACTTTTGGTGACGTGTGCGAAACAGCGTGAGGGTATGACACCAAAGTCAAAGGCCGCGGGCGTGAGTGCCCGCGCCACACAATCAGTCGGCGGCTTGGGAGCCGGCGTCGGGTTCCACGCCGTGATCCATGAGGATGCGTTGGGCGCGCTGCATTTCGCGGAGGAGATCGTGGGCGTGGGCGTCGTCGCCGGACATGATGGAACCGGCGGTGAGCGCGAAGTGCAGGGCGTCCGCTTGGGATTCGAAGTACAGGATCACTTTGTTCGTGGCCATGGAGTTACCTCCAAACGGAAAATGGCATTACAACGGGAGCCCAGAGAGTACCACTCGATTATCCCTTGACGGAGCGCGAGCCTGAAGTGCCGCATGTGGTGCCAGGGATTTTTCCGGGGCCACGTTGGGGGAGCGTTGGGAGAATTGTACTGCAATTTGGCCCGGGCAGTCAGGGCGTGTTTGTGGATTTTGGCAGGGGCAGGAAGCCGCTGTAGAGAGCCATGCCGACGACGGCGTCCATGCCGAGGGCGTGCAGGGTTTCGACTTCGGCCATGGTCGAGACGCCGCCGGCGACGATGAGTTGACGGCGGGTGGCGGCGCGGAGTTTCTTCACGGGTTCGAGGGGGAGGCCTTGCATGAGGCCTTCGGTGTCGACGTTAGTGTAGAGGAAGGCGGCGCAGTAGGGGTCGAGGGCCTGGATCATTTCTTCTGGGGAAAGAGTCGTTTGCTCTTTCCAGCCGCGGACAGTGACATGGCCGTTCTTGGTGTCGACGGCGAAGACGAGGTGGTCGGGCCCAATGGCCCCGGCGAGTTCGGCGGCGAAAGCGAGGTCGATCGTGCCCTTGCGGATGAGACGGGAGCCAATGATGACGCGGCGGGCTCCGGCGGCGAGGGCTTGTTGAGCGGCGGCGACGGAACGGATGCCTCCGCCGACCTGGCAGGGGAGACGGCGGGAGAAATTGCGGATGAGCGGCTCATTGGTGCCGGTTTCCATGGCGGCGTCGAGGTCGATGAGCTGGACCATGGGGAAGGATGAGAAGCGAGTGATCCAGTCGTCGAAGTTGTCGAACTCGAGGGCTTTGCGCTGGCCCTGCACGAGCTGGACGATTTTGCCGGCCATCAGGTCGATGGAGGGAATCAGCATGGCCACCTCACGGGAATGCCATGATCTTTGAGTTGTTGTTTCATATCCGATACACGGTGAATGCCGAAGTGGAAGATCGAGGCGGCGAGGGCGGCGTCGGCGCGTCCGGCGCGGAAGACCTCGACGAAGTGGGCGACGGTTTTGGCGCCCCCCGAAGCGATGACGGGGATGCGCACGGAGTCGGAGATGAGAGCGGTCAGTTCGCAGTCGAAGCCGATGCCGGTACCGTCGCGGTCCATGGAGGTGAGAAGGATTTCTCCAGCGCCGCATTGCTCGGCTTCCTGTGACCAGGCGACGGCATCGCGGCCGGTGGGTTTGCGGCCTCCGGCGGAGTAGGCTTCGAATTCGCTAGTGCCGGGTTTGCGTTTGGCGTCGACGGCGACGATGACGGCTTGTGAGCCGAAGCGCTGGGCGATGCGGGTGATGAGCGCCGGGTCGGCGAGAGCGGCGGAGTTGATGCTGATTTTGTCGGCGCCCGCGTCGAAGACGGACGCGGCGTCATCGAGGGTGCGGATGCCGCCACCTACCGTGAAGGGGATGAAGAGTTCGCGGGCGGTTTTGCGGACGGTATCGAGCAGGATGCCGAGATCCTGGTGGGTGGCGGAGATGTCGAGGAGGACGATTTCATCGGCACCGGCTTCGGCGTGGGCGGCGGCGAGTTCCGCGGGGTCGCCCGCATCGCGCAGGTTGAGGAAGCGGATGCCTTTGACGACGCGTCCGGCGTCGGTGTCGAGACAAGCGATGATGCGTTTGGCGAGCATTCTATAAATCACAAAAATTCTGGAGCACGCGGTAGCCGACGGCTCCGGATTTTTCGGGGTGAAATTGCACACCGAAGACGTTGTCGCGTTCGACGGCGGCGGCGAAGGTGCCTCCGTATTCGCATTCGGCGGCCGTGTCAGAGACGACGGGGGCGCGGTAGCTGTGCGTGAAGTAGACGAACTCGCCCGAGGGGATGCCGCGAAGGAGGTAGGAGGAATCGGCGATGGTGAGCTGGTTCCAGCCGACGTGCGGGGATTTGACCTCCGGGGGGAAGCGCGCGCAGGTGCCGGGAAAGAGCGCGAGGCCCGGTTGATCCGGGGCTTCGGTGCTGCCTTCGAACATCCATTGCATGCCGACGCAGATGCCGAGGAAAGGGATGCCGCGGTCGAGAGCATCTTCGATGGATTGGCGGAGGCCTGACGAGTCGAGGACGGAGGTGGCGGAGAAATGGCCAACGCCGGGGACGATGATTCTTGTGGCGCGGCGGACGACGGCGGGATCGGAGGTGATCACGCACGGGGCGTTGAGGCGGTCGAGCGCGCGACGGACCGAAGTCAGGTTGCCGGCCTGATAGTCGACGATGGCGATCATCCGAGCAAACCTTTCGTGCTGGGCAGGAGGTGAGCGAGACGGCGGTCGTGCCAGCAGGCTCCGCGGACGGCGCGGGCAAAGGCCTTGAAGAGCGACTCGATCTTGTGGTGATTGGAGCGGCCGTAGAGAACGCGCACGTGAACGTTGGCCCGGGCTCCGCGGGCGAAGCCTTCGAAGAAGTCGTGGACGAGTTCGGATTGCAGGTCGCCGACGAGGCGGGTGCGGACCTTGGTCTGCACGTCGATCGAGGCGCGGCCGCAGAAATCGACGGCGGCAAGGCCGAGAGTTTCATCCATGGGCATTAAGAAGTAACCGGCGCGGAGAATGCCGCGCTTGTTCCCGAGCGCTTGTTCGAAGGCTTGGCCCAGGACGAGGCCGACATCCTCGACGGTGTGGTGCTGGTCGACGTCGAGATCGCCGCGGGACGTGAGATCGAGATCGAAGCCGCCGTGATGGGCGAACAGTTCGAGCATGTGATCGAAGAAACGGATGCCGGTGGAAATGCGGTAGCGGCCGCGGCCTTCAAGGGTGAGGGAGACGCGGATGTCGGTTTCCTTGGTGTGGCGATGAATGCTGGCTTTTCTCATCGGCGGGGCTCCGGGGTGGGGCGGATTTCCGCGAGGGATTCGCGGAGGGCGGCGAGCAGACGTTCGGTGTGAGCGAGCGAGCCCAGCGTGATGCGGACGCAGCCATCGCAACCAGGGTCGCTCGAGCGATTGCGCAGGAGGATGCCGCGGCGCTTCATGGCGGCAAGGAACGCGGCGGTGCGGTCGGCGAAGCGGGCAAGCAGGAAGTTGGCTCCGCTGGGCCAGAAGAGAATGTTGGCGGCGCGGAGTTCGGCGGCGAGGAGGTCGCGTCCGCGGAGGACTTCTGCGACGTAGGTGCGGACGAAGTCCTGATCGGCGAGGGCTTCGGGGATGCAGGCGATCGCGGCGGCGTTCACGTTGTAGGGCGAACTGACGCGGCGAATCGTGTCCATGTGGCTGGCGGCGGCGACGAGGACGCCTATGCGGAGTCCCGCGAGTCCATAGGCTTTGGAGAAGGTGCGCGCGATGAACAGGTTGGGGAATTCGCGGCGGCGCGGAAGCAGCGTTTGGCCGCAGAATTCGAAGTAAGCCTCGTCGATAAGGACGGCAGCTTGCGGTGCGGTGAGAAGGACGCGAACGAGGTCATCGGGCGGGATGACGGCGCCGGTTGGGTTGTTGGGATTGGCGAGCGTGATGAGTCGAACGCGCGGGGTAAGCCGGCTAAGCAGAGCAGCGAGCGGAAATGTGAAGTCGGGATCCGTGGGGATAAAGATTGTGCGCGCGCCAGTCGCGGCGGCGTAGACGGCATACATGGAGAACGTGGGAACAGGGATGAGAACTTCGTCATCGGGCTCGAGGTAAGTTTCTGAGAGCAGGTGGATGGCTTCATCCACGCCGTTGGTGAGAATGAGTTCGCCGGGATCGACGCCGAGGCAGCGGGCGGTGACGGTTTCGACGGGAGCGCGATCGGGATATTGGCCGAGTTGCTCGGCTGACAGCTCGCGGAAGCGTGCGAGCACGCGCGGGGAACATCCCGAAGGATTCTCGTTGAAGTCGAGGCGGAGACCGACACGATCGCCAAGGGGCGGGTGGTACGCAGGGATGTTGCGGACGGCGCGGCGCGGTTCAAGCACGGCGGCACCTCACGCTGACGGATTCGGCGTGGGCGGCGAGGCCTTCCGCTTCGGCGAGCGTCTCGATGATGGGAGCGATCCTGCGCAGGCCGGTGGAGGAGAGTTCCTGCACGGTGATGATTTTGACGAAGTCGAGGACGCTGAGACCGCCACGGAAGCGGGCGGCGCCTGCGGTGGGGAGGACGTGGTTAGTGCCGGAAGCGTAGTCTCCGGCCGATTGCGCAGAGTAGTCGCCGACGAAGACGGAGCCGGCGTTGCGCAGGGCGGGGAGATCGCGGCGGGAGAGCGTGACGTGCTCGCAGGCGATGGCGTTGGTCCAGTTTAGGGCTTGCTCGCGCGATGAGGCCACGAGGGCTACGCCTTGGTTGCGCAGGGCCTCGCGAGCGGTTGGGTTGTTGGCGGAGAGGACCGTGGCGCGAGCGGTAACCGCTTTTGCCAGTCGCGACGACGTGGTGATGAAGATGACCAGAGCGTCGGGGTCGTGTTCCGCTTGGGCGACGAGGTCGGCGGCGAGGTATTCGGGCGTGCCCTTGTCGCTGAGGATAACAGCTTCGGTGGGGCCGGCGAGAAAGTCGATGGCGCAGCCAAAAGCAACAAGTTTCTTGGCGACGGTCACGTACTTGCTTCCGGGGCCGACGACTTTGTCGACGCGCGGGATGGTCTCGGTTCCGTAGGCGAGGGCGGCAACGGCCTGTGCACCGCCGACGCGATAGAACTCTTTGACGCCGAGCATGGCAGCGGCGGCGAGGACGTCGGGATGCGGGTTCGGGCTGACGACGCGGATGTTCGGGACCCCCGCGACCTGAGCGGGAATGACGGTCATCAGCAAAGTGGAGACGAGCGGGTAGCGGCCGCCGGGAACGTAGCAGCCGACCGAATCGAGAGGGCGAACGATCTGGCCGAGGCGGATGGCGTCGCGCGAGCGAGTCCACGATTTGGGTTGTTGCCATTCAGCGAAGCGGCGGATGTTCGAAGCGGCGCGACGGAGAGCAGTACGGAGGGCGGGAGGGGCGGCGTCCCACGAGGCTCTTAGTTGCGACTCTGGAACTCGCAGCGGGAGGGCGGCGGGGAGGCTGTCCCAACGGGCGGCGTAGCGGCGGAGGGCGCGGTCTCCGTTGCGGCGGACGTCGGTGACGATGCGGCGGACGGCTGGCTCGATGGCGGCGTACTGGTTCTCCCGCGCGGCGAGGGCTCCGACGCGAGCGGCAGCAGCGCGGCCGGTGAGGATGCGCATTACAGGACCACCTTGCTGAGCGGGTATTCGACGATTCCTTGAGCGCGGGCTTCGCGGAGGCGGGGAATGATTTCCCATGCGGCGCATTCTTCGATGATGGTGTTGACCGCGACCCACTGCTCGTCGCTCAGCGTGGAGATAGTGGGGTTCTTGAGCGCTGGGAGGACGGAGAGAACGCCGGGGAGATCGGCCTTGCGGACGTTCATCATGAGGCCGACGCGATCGGTAGCTTCCATGGCGGCGCGCAGCATGAGGGCGAGGTTCTCAACCTTGCGGCGCTTGGCGGCGTCGGTCCAGGAAGACTTGTTGGCGATGATCTGGGTGTTCGATTCGAGAACGGTGTCGATGATGCGCAAACGGTTGGCTTTGAGGGAACTGCCGGTTTCGGTGACCTCGACGATGGCGTCGGCCAGCATGGGCGGCTTGATTTCGGTGGCGCCCCAGGAGAATTCGACGGTGACGGGAACGTTCTTGTTCTGGAAATAATTGCGGGTGACGTTTACCAATTCGGTTGCGATGATGCGGTTGGGGAGGTCTTCCGCTTTCTGGAAGAGCGAGTCTTCGGGGACAGCGAGGACCCAGCGCACTTTGCCGCGGCTTTGCTTGGCATAGATGAGATCAGAAACGGTGACGACTTCGAGGCCGCTTTCGACGATCCAGTCGAAGCCGGTGAGGCCGGCGTCGAGAACTCCGTGTTCGACGTAGCGAGCCATTTCCTGGGCACGGATGAGGAGGCATTCGATTTCGGGATCAGCAGTAGTGGCGAAATAACTGCGGCTGCTGGTGAAGACTTGCAGGCCGGCGCGGGTAAAGAGCTGGATGGTGGCTTCCTGCAGGCTGCCTTTGGGGATGCCGAGGCGGAGTTTCATCGGGCGGCCTCCCAAACGAGCGGGCGGGTGAAGCAGGAGCGGGTGCCTTCATGGCAGACGACTCCGGCACCTTCGACAGAGACCCGGAGAAGGATGGTGTCCTGGTCGCAGTCGGTTTTGGCGTCGAGGACGCGGAGCCGGTTGCCCGAGGTGTCGCCCTTGGTCCAGAGCTCGTTGCGCGTGCGGCTGAAGAAGGTGACGTAGCCGGTGCGCAAAGTGTGCTCGAATGCTTCACGGTTCATGAAGCCGAGCATGAGGACCTCACCGTTCGAGGCGTCCTGGATGATGGCGGGGGCGAGGCCGTTCATCTTGGCGAAATCGAGGGTCATAGAGTACGTCCTTGAGAGTAAAAATGAAAAAACCCGCTGCGCTTAGGGCGTCAGCGGGTCTAAATAGTGCCTGGAGGAAAACTCTAGCCGGACACCGCCGCCAACGCGCCGTACGCGTGGTGATGGTAGTGATGGCGATGAGCTTTCATTACTGAGGCAATGCTAGGGGAGGCGGGGATAGGGAGTCAATGAGGTGGCGGTACGGAAATTTCGATGGGGGAAATCGGAAAAGGTGATGGCACAGTTGGCGCGCACCCTCAGCTGAAGCGAAAGGGTGCAAGACCCATTCAGTCGTCCCTACGGGACTCAGGTTAGATTCCTGGCTTTACCCGCCACTGAAGTGGCGGGCTAAGTTCAGTCGCCCCTCCGGGGCTGGTACGGCGATCGTCCGTTGCAAACCGACAGCCGTGCGGAGAGGCAAGGAGAAAGGATAAGCTGAAGGCATGAAACAACTCAGACGGACCAGCGCAATTGTTTTGGGACTTGGGATTCTGTGTGCTGTGGCAAGCGTGGCGGCGCAGATGCTGCCGGTGGAGCCGGAGACGATTACTTCTGAGGAACTGGTGAAGGTTCTGAAGGGGCCGAAGAAGCAGCAGCCCGTCATCCTCAACGTGGGTTTTCGCATGTTGTACGTGCAGGCTCACATTCCGGGATCGGAATTTATTGGGGCGACGTCGGAGGCCGCAGGGATCGAGCGGTTGCGTCAGCGAGTGGAGAAGTTGCCGCGGAATCAATTCATTGTGCTGTATTGCGGGTGTTGTCCGTGGAATCATTGTCCGAATGTGAAGCCGGCGGCGCGGGAGCTGGCTGGGATGGGGTTCAGGAACGTGAAGGTGGTGTACATGGCGAACAATTTTGGTGCAGATTGGGTGGATAAGGGGTATCCGGTGGAGAAAGGAGAGTAGTGTGCGGACGCGAACGGTTGTGCTCCTGGTCGTGCTGGTGGCGGTGGTGGGATACCAGATCTATCGCGGACGGCGCGGGACGAGCGGGGTAAGGTCTGTGGCGACTGGCGTGGGGCAGGTGGCGCCTGCTTTTGCCCTGAATGATCTGGCGGGACAGAAGGTGGAAATGGCGGGGCTGCGCGGGAAAGTTGTTTTGCTGGATTTCTGGGCGACGTGGTGTGCGCCGTGCCGGGAGGAGATCCCGCATTTCGTGGAGATGCAGGAAAAGTACCGGGGGCAAGGGTTGGAGATTGTGGGTGTTTCGGTGGATGACAGCGCGGAACCGGTGCGGAAGTTCTATCAGGAGTACAAGATGAACTATCCGGTGGTGATGGGGGACGAAAAGCTGGCCGGTGCTTATGGCGGGGTGCTGGGGTTGCCGATTGCGTTTTTGATTGATCGGGACGGGAAGGTTGTGAAGAAGCATATTGGGCAAACGGATGCAGCGGTGTTTGAGCGGGAAGTGGGGGAGTTGTTGGGGAAGTGAGTCAGGAACCTCAGAGGCCAGCGCAGTCCTAGCAGCCCGTGGTGCATGTAGTGGATTTCCTGCAAGGCGGGCGACGTAACCGGGTGCGCGTACGCGGTCCCACGAAGCAGTTGGTAACGGATGCGGAGAATCGGCTTCTGCAAAGC
>Ga0075017_100001925_pt1 | contig 12856 bp, 11 predicted proteins | sample AleBraG_ABR_2012_FD_71475 | JGI IMG/M metagenome (GOLD analysis project Ga0075017, IMG submission 71475) | Freshwater sediment microbial communities in response to fracking from Pennsylvania, USA - Alex Branch Run_MetaG_ABR_2012 | ecosystem: Environmental > Aquatic > Freshwater > Creek >...
AAGTGCAAGTGGTATGTCGAAGGCGCCCAGAACATTGGGGGCACCTGGGGCAGCCCAACGACGATCGACGGACCGACGTTGACACCGCCTGGCCCAACCGTGTCGTTGTCAGCCAACGGGAGCATCGGACTCCTCGCGTGGATGACTGATGCCGGGTCGCCTCCAGCAATGGGAACCACGGTGGCGCCCGTTGCCGTCCGCGCGCGTCTATGGCACGGCAATGGCACGCTCGACGCGATCAGCAATCTGTCGGCCGCTGGGCAGATCGCCGGAGCCATCAATGCCGCCTTGTCCGCGGACGGTTCCCGTGCCACCGCCGTCTGGTTGGACTGGAACTTACCAACGGCCTACCCAGTAGCCGTTGAGGCAGCCACCATGCAGTCCGGCGCTTGGACCCGCCAAGGCGTCATCAGCGCAACGAATTCCACTCCCCGATACACCAACAGTGCGCTTGTCGGAATCTCTTCGGACGGCACGAAGAGCGTCGCCGATTGGGTGCAATCGGTGAATGGTTCGAACCAGCCACTCCAGTCGTCCACGGCGTCGGCGTCCAGTCCGAGCCCAACGCCGACCATCACGCCCACGACGTCGCCAACTCCCACGATCGCGCCGCCGGCCCGGTCAGTCGTCCGGGGCTGGCCTAGCGGCACCGTTACCGCGCGGTCGGGCGGCGCGCTTCGACACCGCGTGTTGGTCGTCGGCGTGACTCCCGCGAACGGACGCAAGGGCACTGTGCAGCGGCAGAGTTGTCACGTCGTGAAGAAGAAGACCGTGTGCGTGTGGCAGCAGTACCTCTCGCTCACCTGGCCCAAGAAGACCACCGGCACGGTGGCCATCACGCTGACGGCCAAGGTCAAACAGTCCGTGAGGTACCGACTCGTCATACCCGCGACCGCAAAGGCCACGAGTTACACCGGCGGCATCGTTACGGTTAAGGGTGCTTAGGGGGCTAGCGCCCGGCGTTGCCCGATTTCACAGTGCGGGCTGCGAGACTTAGCGGTCGGACGGTTTCCAACCGTCGTCGTCCGGCGTAGTGCCGCGACTCAAGTCTTAGGTGAGAGGAACCGACATGCCGGCCATAGTGGTCGTCGGAGCCCAGTGGGGCGACGAAGGCAAGGGCAAGGTCACGGACGTCCTTGGTGCCCAAGTTGACTACGTCGTGCGCTACCAGGGCGGCAACAACGCTGGTCACACGGTTGTCGTCAACAGCCCAGAGGGTCCGCAGAAGTTTGCCCTGCACCTCCTGCCGTCCGGAATTCTTACTCCAACTGTGACGCCCGTTATTGGTAACGGTGTTGTTGTTGACCCGGCTGTCTTGCTCGGCGAAATCGTGGCCTTGAACGAACGCGGCATCGACACGTCGCGGCTGCTCATCAGCGCAGACGCACATCTCATCACTCGTTATCACGTGGCGATGGACAAAACGGTCGAACGCTTTATGGGCAATCGCAAGATTGGCACGACGGGTCGCGGCATCGGACCGGCCTACATGGACAAGGTCGGACGCCAAGGTATTCGCGTGCAAGATCTCTACGACGCTTCGATTTTGCGCCAGAAAGTCGAAGGCGCTCTTGAGCCGAAGAATCACATGCTCGTCAAGGTTTACAACCGACGCGCGGTCGATGCGTCCGAAGTCACTGAAGAGTTGCTTGGCTACGGCGAGCAGATCAAGCGGTACGTCGCAGACACGTCGCTTGTCCTTGACCAAGCACTTGAAGCCGGGCGGACGGTGCTGCTCGAAGGCGGCCAGGGAACGCTGCTCGACGTGGATCATGGGACGTATCCCTTTGTTACGTCCTCGAACCCCACCGCAGGTGGCGCGGCGGTGGGTGCGGGTATTGGGCCAACACGCATCACTGGCGTAGTCGGCATCGTCAAGGCGTACACGACGCGCGTCGGCGAAGGGCCCTTCCCCACTGAACTGTTCGACGAGGACGGCGAGAAACTCCGCGAGATTGGCGGCGAGCGCGGCGTGACCACTGGTCGTCCGCGTAGATGCGGTTGGTATGACGCGGTCATCGCCAGGTATGCGACCCGCGTGAATGGTCTGACCGACTTCTTCCTCACCAAACTCGATGTCCTTACGGGCTGGGAACAGATTCCCGTTGCGGTGGCTTACGACATCGACGGTGTTGTCACCGAGAACATGCCGGTGAGTCAGACGGACTTCCACCACGCCAAGCCCATCTTCGAATACCTGCCAGGTTGGGCAGAGGACATCTCGACGGCCCGCGAGTTTGCAGATCTGCCAAAGAACGCCCAACGTTACGTCGAATTCTTGGAGGAAGTCAGTGGCGCACCGATGAGCGCCGTCGGAATCGGTCAGGCGCGCGATGCAGTCATCGAACGGCGTCCGCTGATTCGCTAGACCCGGGGCACTCGCTCGACGGTCGCACCCCCGTAATCTGGGACCACCCTCATTCTGGAGACCGCACATGAGCGAACCCGTCACCCCGGACCCGGCCGTCGGCTCGGAAGCGTTGGGCCTTGATCGCGCCCACGTTTTTCACTCGTGGTCGGCGCAGGGAGCCCTCAACCCACTCGTTGTCGCGGGTGCGTCTGGTAGTTACGTCTGGGACTACGACGGCAAGTGCTACCTCGACTTCAGCAGTCAACTTGTCAACGCGAACATTGGACATCAGCATCCGAAGGTCGTTGCCGCGATTCAAGCTCAGGCCGCCGAAATGTCGACGATCGCACCGCAGCATGCGGTACACATTCGCGGTGTCGCGGCGAAGCGCATCGTCGATCTGGCCCCCGATGGTTTCAATCATGTCTTCTTTACCAACGGGGGCGCAGACGCGAACGAGAATGCAATTCGGATGGCGCGATTGCACACCGGACGTCGCAAGATTCTGTCGTTCTATCGCAGCTATCACGGCAACACCGGAGCCGCCATCGTTTCGACGGGTGACCCGCGACGCTGGCCCAACGAATTTGCAGACGGACACGTTCACTTTTTCGGACCGTATCCGTATCGATCATCGTTCTGGTCGAGCAGTCCGGAGGAAGAATCTGAGCGCGCCCTGCAACATCTTGAGCAGGTCATAACGTTCGAAGATCCGAACTCGATCGCGGCGATCCTCATCGAAACGATCGTCGGCACGGCGGGTGTTCTCATTCCGCCGCCGGGCTACCTTGAAGGCGTTCGCGCCCTGTGCGACAAGTACGGAATTCTCTGGATTGCCGACGAAGTCATGTGCGGCTTCGGACGGGCCGGTGAGTGGTGGTCGTTTAACAAGTTCAACGCGATTCCAGATCTCATCACATTCGCGAAGGGGTCCAACTCGGGTTACGTGCCCGTCGGTGGCGTTGTCATCTCGCAACCCATCTACGACACGTTTCGCGACCGAGTGTTTCCGGGCGGGCTTACTTACAGCGGGCACCCGCTTGCGACCGCGTCCATTGTCGCCACGATTGACGCCATGCGCGAGGAACGGATCGTTGAGAACGCGCAAGCGATCGGCGCTGACGTCTTGGGTCCAGGTCTGCGGGAACTCGCGACTCGACACCCAGTGATTGGCGAAGTGCGCGGGCTTGGCGTTTTCTGGGCGCTCGATTTGGTCAAGGATCGAAGCACTCGTGAACCCTTGGCTCCGTACGGTGGGACTTCCCCCGCGATGGCCGAACTGCTCGGCGAACTTCGCAAACTCGGAATGCTTCCCTTCGCCAACTTCAATCGACTGCATGTCGTGCCCCCGTGCACGATTACTCCCGAGGAAGCCAAAGAAGGCTTAGCGATGCTTGATGAAGCGCTGGCCCTCACCGATGCTCACTACACGGGCACCGAGTGAAAGTACTTGTTGTCGGCTCGGGTGCGCGTGAGCATGCCATCGTCCGGGCACTACTTCGCGATCCGTCAGTCACGAGCGTCGCTGCGGCCCCGGGTAACGCGGGTATTGCCGACGATGCGGCCGTGTACGCCGTTGTTGCAACGGAAGCAGCAGAAGTCGTAGCGCTTGCTCAGCAACTTAATGTCGACCTCGTTGTCATCGGTCCCGAAGCACCCCTCGTGTTGGGTGTTGCCGATGCCGTCCGTGCAGCGGGAATCGCTTGCTTCGGCCCGTCCGCTGCTGCGGCGCGCCTCGAGGGCAGCAAGGCCTTCGCTAAAGAGGTAATGGCCGCCGCCGGCGTTCCCACAGCAGCCGCTGCCGTGTGTACGAACTCGGACGATGTCGTCGCCGCCTTTGAAAAGTTTGGTCCACCGTACGTCGTTAAAGACGATGGCCTGGCTGCCGGTAAAGGGGTCGTCGTTACCAACGATCGGGCGACGGCGCTGACGCACGCGATGACGTGTTTCGAGCGACTTGGCGGCCGCGTCGTCGTTGAGGAGTTTCTCGACGGACCCGAAATCAGCCTCTTTCTTGTCACCGACGGTGTGACCGTGCTGCCGCTGCAACCTGCACAAGACTTCAAGCGGTTAGGCGATGGCGACACCGGACCCAATACCGGCGGGATGGGCGCGTATTCGCCACTGCCATGGGCGCCCGACGGATTGGTCGACGTTGTCGTTGAGGCCATCGCCCAACCCGTCATTGATGAACTCGCGCGCCGCGGCACGCCGTTCAGCGGCCTCTTGTACGCAGGTCTGGCCCTCACGAATCGCGGCTTGCGTGTCGTCGAATTCAACGCGCGCTTCGGCGACCCTGAAACGCAGGTTGTACTGACTCGCTTACGTACGCCGCTAGGAGGACTGTTGTACGCAGCGGCTACGGGCGACCTGGCTGAGCACATGCCGCTTGTGTGGTCGGGTGAAGCCGCCATCACGGTTGTCATCGCCGCAGAGAACTACCCAGGCACACCGGTGACTGGCGGCGTCATTACTGGACTCGATGCAGCGAACGAGGTCCCTTACGCGTCGGTGTTGCACGGCGGTACCCGGCGTGATCGCGAAGGAAACTATGTGAGTTCCGGCGGCCGGGTGCTTTCAGTGACGGCGACGGGAGCGACCATTTCGCAAGCACGACTGCATGCGTATGAAGCCCTAGGCAAGATCGAGTTGGCCGGGTCGCAGTACCGCAGCGACATTGCCGCGAAGCTTTAGGACGCTTGCATGGCCAAGTGGGAGGATGTCGAAGTGACGACCACCATCCCCAATGTGTTGGCCGCGCGTTACGCGTCGCCGTCTATGGTCACCATCTGGTCGCCATCCGGGAAAGTCGTACTAGAGCGCCAGTTGTGGATAGCGGTTCTGACGGCGCAACGTGACCTAGGCGTCGACGTACCTGACGACGTTATTGCCTCGTACCAGGCTGTGATCAATGACGTCCGGCTCGATTCGATTTTGGAGCGCGAGCAGGTCACGCGGCATGACGTTAAGGCGCGCATTGAAGAGTTCAACAGCCTCGCTGGGTTCGAACACATCCACAAAGGGATGACCAGCCGCGACCTCACCGAAAACGTCGAGCAACTGCAGGTGCGGCGCTCGCTTGAAATCGTCCGGGACAAGGTCGTGGCGACGCTCGCGCGGCTCGCGCGGCTCGCAGCGGAGTACGACGCCCTTGTGGTCACTGGCCGAACCCACAATGTGCCTGCACAGGCAACAACGCTGGGTAAGAGATTCGCAAGTGCGGCCGACGAGTTGCTCGTCGCGTACGGACGGTTGAGCGACCTCCTCGTCCGCTACCCACTTCGTGGCATCAAAGGCCCGGTCGGGACGTCGCAAGACATGCTCGACCTGCTCGGTGGTGACGTCGAGCGGTTGTCCGAACTGGAAGATCGAGTCGCCGACCATCTCGGATTCGACAACGTTCTCACCAGCGTTGGCCAGGTGTATCCGCGCTCGCTCGACTGGGACGTCGTTACCGCGCTGGTACACGTTGCCGCTGGGCCGTCAAGTTTGGCGACGACCATTCGGCTTATGGCTGGACTCGACCTTGTCACAGAAGGATTCAAAGAGGGCCAGGTCGGGAGCTCGGCCATGCCGCACAAGATGAACACTCGGTCGTGCGAGCGCGTCAACGGCTTGGCTGTCGTTCTGCGCGGATACGCATCAATGGTGGGCGAACTCGCAGGGAACCAGTGGAATGAGGGCGACGTATCGTGCTCCGTCGTCCGTCGCGTTGCCCTGCCCGATGCCCTCCTGGCTATCGATGGACTACTCGAAACTTTCCTTACGGTGCTTGATGAATTCGGGGCTTACCCGGCTGTCATAGCGCGCGAACTTGATCGGTACTTGCCGTTCCTTGCGACGACGAAGGTGCTCATTGCCGCCGTTCGTGCTGGTGTCGGTCGCGAGACTGCACATGAAGTGATCAAGGAGCACGCGGTGTCCGTCGCACGCGAACTGCGCACAGGTGCCGGGGTGAACGACTTGCTCGAGCGCCTGGGATCAGACGACCGTCTCCACCTGTCCGTCGAGGCGGTGCGGGAACTTGTCGGCGAGCCGCTCGACTTTACGGGTGCGGCGCGCGATCAGGTCGCGGCCATCGTTGACGCTGTCGAAGTCATCGCGGCCGAATACCCCGACGCTGCGGTGTATTCACCCGGAGCAATCTTGTGACGTCGTCGCGTATTAGCGAGCCGATTACCACTGACGACGCACGAGTTATCTGCCTGCGTTTCGACATCGCTGAGAGGTTCGGCGTCGCATGACGGGTCTGGCAAATATCCCACCTGCACCAGTGATTCCAGAGTGGAATCATGTCTACAGCGGCAAAGTCCGCGACCTCTATCGCGATGCCAATGGTCGGATGCTTGTGGTGGCGTCCGACCGAATCAGCGCTTTCGATTGGGTCCTCCCAACAACGATTCCCGACAAGGGACGCATTCTCACTGCGCTGTCGCTGTGGTGGTTCGAGCAGTTGGCCGACATCGTGCCGAATCACGTCATATCGCTCGACGTGCCAGCGAGTGTTGCCGGTCGGTCCATGATCGTCGAGAGCCTCGACATGCTCCCTATTGAGTGCGTTGCGCGCGGCTATCTCACGGGTTCTGGCTTAGCCGACTATCGCGCAACCGGTGCCGTGTGTGGAGTTGTGTTGCCGCCCGGCTTGCTCGATGGATCGCGCTTGCCAAGCCCGATCTTCACTCCGGCGACGAAAGCCGAACTTGGCGAACACGACGAGAATGTGTCGCTCTCCGAAGTCGCGGCGCGCGTCGGGACTTCGACGGCGAACGAACTGGCGCGACTCACTCTGGCTGTGTACGAGCGCGCCGAAGCCATCGCGCGCGATCGCGGCGTGTTGCTCGCCGACACAAAGTTCGAGTTCGGGCGTCGTCCGAGTGGCGCGGCCAGTGCCAATGATGGCCTAGTGCTGGCGGACGAAGTGTTGACGCCGGACTCATCGCGGTTCTGGCCTGCCGACGACTGGGAACCCGGCCGTCCGCAGCCGAGTTTCGACAAACAGTTCGTGCGGGATTGGTTGACGTCTCCAGCGTCTGGTTGGGATCGCCATGCTGGCACGGCGCCCCCGCCACTTCCGTCCGACGTTGTCGCGCGCACCCGCGATCGGTATGCCGAGGCCTATCGTCGCCTCACAGGCTTGCGCCTTTGGGACTAGCGCGCGGGTGAGGGCACGGCCGACTTCGGGACCTCTTCCCCGAGGATGACTCGGAACACGGGGATGTACCGCTCAGCCTTGTTCTCGTACATCGTGTAGCTCTTCCACGCAGTCTTCAGTCGTTCGTACATCGCGTCGCGATCGGGGCCGGTCGCCTCTACGTAGGTGACGCGCCAGAAGTGCTTATCGATTTCGACGAATCCGTCGGAGCGCTCGCGCACGTTGAATACCCAGCCCGGCACCTTGGCCTGACCGGCATTCGATCCTGTGATCACCCAGGCCGCACCGGGCTCATCGCTATCGGGCACCGATAGCAGCGGCGTCGTCCGCCACTCCTTGGACTTGCGACCAAAGGTCGTGATCCAAATGATCTGGCCCCCGCCCGGAAAGCGCTTTCCGAGTCGTCCGCCGGACGCGCGGTGCAACACCTTGTGGCTCTTGGTCGTGAGACCCAGGACCAGGCCCCACGTCGCGTCATACACCTTCTTGTTCAACCCACTTGGCGCTTTGGATGCGTCCGTCATGACGACTCCCTTCGGCCGGGCAACCCGCGCCCATCGGATGTGTCGCGCACCGCACGATCATGTCCCAACCCAGCCGGCTTTCGCAGGTAGGGTGGTCACACCGACCCAAACCCGGACCTGCAGGGAGCCCGCCGTGGCCCGCGTCGTCATCGACGTCATGCTCAAGCCCGAGATTCTCGACCCGCAAGGTCGAGCCGTCGAACAGGCACTCACTCGCCGAGGACTCGCCGGTGTGCGCCACGTTCGGCAGGGCAAGCACTTTGTCATTGAGGTTGAGGGTGAGATCACGGCGGACGTACAGGCCGAACTCGAACGGGTCGCCGCCGAAGTCTTGTCCAATCCAGTCATTGAGGACTACGTCATCCGCAGTGCTGCCGAGAGCGACGAATGACGACGCGCATCGGTGTCATCACGTTTCCTGGCACCCTCGACGACGTCGACGCTGCTCGTGCGATTCGCTATTCCGGTGCCGAAGCTGTCGCACTATGGCACGGTGACGCCGACTTGAAGGACGTTGATGCCGTCGTTCTACCCGGCGGATTTTCGTACGGCGACTATCTGCGTTGTGGCGCCATCGCCAACTTGTCTCCTGTCATGAGCGTTCTAGTGCCAGCAGCTTTGGAAGGCCTTCCAGTGCTCGGTATTTGCAATGGCTTCCAGGTTTTGTGTGAAGCGCATTTATTGCCTGGCGCCTTGACTCGAAATCAAACTCTGCACTTCGTCTGCCGCGATCAACAACTCACTGTTGCCGACACGACGTCGGCGTGGACCAACGCCTACGACGTCGGACAGGTGATCACAGTTCCCGTCAAAAACGGCGAAGGCTGCTATCAAGCAGACGACGCGACACTCGATGAACTCGAGCGCACCGGCCGAGTTGTGGTGCGCTATCACGACCTCAACCCCAATGGAAGTCGCCGTGACATTGCCGGAATCCGCAACGAGCGCGGCAACGTCGTCGGACTCATGCCACATCCGGAGCACGCAATCGACGACCTTACCGGTCCGTCGTCCGACGGTCTGGGCTTCTTCACCTCAATCTTGACGACGCTCGTTGGCCAAGGAGTTCTGGCATGAGCCGTCCGGTCGACACAGTGGAGACCGCCGCTGCAACGCCCGATCTCGCGCAGCCGTTTGCCGAACTCGGGTTGAAGCCGGACGAATACCAGCGCATTCGCGACATCTTGGGACGCCGTCCGACAAGTGGCGAACTTGCCATGTACAGCGTCATGTGGAGTGAACACTGCTCGTACAAGTCGAGCAAAGTGCACTTGGCGCAGTTTGGTCGCAAGACACCGAAGAACGATGTCCTCATGGTGGGCATCGGTGAAAACGCTGGTGTTGTCGACATTGGCGACGGCTGGGCTGCGACGTTCAAGGCCGAGAGCCACAACCACCCCAGTTACGTCGAGCCTTATCAGGGTGCCGCGACCGGTGTCGGCGGAATCGTCCGCGACATTCTGGCGATGGGCGCGCGTCCAGTTGCCGTCATGGACTCGTTGCGTTTTGGCCCCGCCGATGCGCTCGACACCGCGCGAGTACTACCCGGGGTCGTCGCTGGCGTTGGTGGTTACGGCAACTGCTTAGGCCTGCCAAACATTGGCGGTGAAGTTGCGTTTGACGCGACCTATCTCGGTAACCCACTTGTCAACGCATTGTGCGTCGGTGTCATGCGCCACGAGGACGTCCACTTGGCCAAGGCAACGGGCGTCGGAAACAAGGTCATTCTGTACGGCGCCGCGACTGGTGGCGATGGCATTGGCGGCGTCTCGGTGCTTGCCAGTGAGACCTTCGACGCGGACGGTCCGGCCAAGCGACCAAGCGTTCAGGTAGGCGACCCGTTCATGGAGAAACTTCTGATCGAAGCGACGCTCGAGATGTTCGCAGCACACTTGGTCGAAGGCATCCAGGACCTCGGCGGCGCCGGTTTGTCTTGCGCCACAAGCGAATTGGCAAGCGCCGGTTCCGGTGGCATGCACGTCGAACTCGATCTCGTTCCGCTCCGTGACTCAACGTTGTCGCCAGAAGAAATCCTTATGAGCGAGTCGCAAGAGCGCATGTGCGCCATCGTCACGCCGGATAACGTCGATGCGGTGCTCGCCATCTGCGACAAGTGGGGAGTCCAGGCGACGGTGATTGGCGAGGTCACCGAAGGGTCGACTCTCGTGATCACGTGGCACGACGAAGTCATCGTCCAGGTGCCACCGCGGACGGTTGCGCACGATGGTCCGGTGTATGAGCGTCCGTTTACGCGCCCTGCAGCCCAAGACGAACTCGCTGCCAGTTCGACGACTGCCTTACCGCGGCCGACAACCGGGGCGGACCTCAAGCGTGATCTGCTCGCGCTTCTCGCCACTGCCAACATAGGCGACAAATCTTGGGTCACCGATCAGTACGACCGCTACGTCCGCGGTAACACCGTCCTTGCGCAACCAGACGACGCAGGCGTTGTGCGCGTCGACGAGGCGACGGGTCGCGGCGTCGCGCTCGCACTCGACGGTAACGGACGGTTTGCGCAACTTGACCCGTACGTCGGCACTCAACTGGCGCTTGCAGAGGCCTATCGCAACGTTGCAGTAACCGGTGCCATCCCGATTGCGGTCACCAACTGCTTAAACTTCGGCTCTCCCGAAGATGCCGGCGTCATGTGGCAATTCGAACAGGCGGTCACAGGGTTGGCCGACGCTGCACTCGAATTGGGAACTCCGGTGACTGGCGGAAACGTCAGTTTCTATAACCAAACGGGTGACACGGCGATCTTGCCTACGCCGGTGATCGGTGTGCTGGGTGTCATTGATGACGTCGAGCGCCGGACGCCGCTTCGGTACCGCAACGATGGTGAACTCATCTATTTGTTGGGCGAAACGCACGATGAACTAGACGGTTCCGCGTGGGCTGCCGAACTGCACGGCCATCTCGGTGGCGTTCCGCCGCGCGTAGATCTGCGTCACGAAAAAGTGCTCGGCGAGATCCTGGTGGCTGCCTCGCGTGACGGTATGGCCTCAGCGGCGCATGATGTCTCCGACGGTGGGGTCGCCGTCGCACTCACCGAAATGGCACTTCGTTCAGATGTCGGTCTGCGCTTCTGGGCACCCGACGGAATAGACCCATTTGTCTTCCTTTTCAGTGAGTCGTCCGGTCGCGCTCTTGTTGTTGTGGCCCGCAGTGAAGAATTGCGATTCTCCGAGATGTGCGCGGCGCGCGGGGTCGCGGCGTACCGCATCGGAGTCGTTGACTCTGGCCTGGCCACCGAACACGATGTCGCTCCCGGCACCCAGGTCCTTGAAATGACGGGACAGTTCGCGGTTGCGCTGGCGGACCTGCGAAGCGCTCATCAGTCGGCCTTTCAGCGCATCGTCGCCTGACATCGTCGCTCTTTGGCCGGAGTCCATCAGGCGTTCCGAGCGCTAACGTCGCAGAATGGCGTCACGCGCGATGGAGGTCCGATGACTGCACCCACATTGACCGAACACAGCATTCGCGATCGCAGTGGGTGTTTCGCGGTGATCGGTGCTGGCCCGCACGGACTTGCCGCGCTTAAGGCGTTGCGTCAGCGCGGTCTCGATGCCGAAGGTTTCGAACGCGCCGCGGAAGTGGGTGGCAACTGGAACTTTGGCGGTCCGACGAGTCGCGTGTACGAATCCACGCACCTCATCTCGTCGAAACCTTTTACGCAGTTTCCAGACTTTCCGATGCCCGATGCCTTCCCTGACTATCCAAGTCACCGTCACATCAAGAAGTACTTCGACGCCTACGCGTCGCACTTCGGCCTGCGCGAGCACATCGCGTTCAACACCGAAGTCGTTGATGTGCGACCCGCGGACGGTGGCGGCTACCTCGTCCGAGTCAAGGAACTGACGTCGGGCGTCGAGACTACGACGCGTTACGCCGGGGTTGTTGTCGCCAATGGGCACAACTGGAATCCAAAGGTGCCCGACTACGCGGGGCTCGACCAATTCCAGGGTGAGATTCTGCACTCTGCTGACTACAAGGGTGCGGAGGTATTACGAGGTAAACGTGTCCTCGTCGTGGGCGCAGGCAACACCGGCTGTGATGTGGCCGTTGAGAGTGCACAGAACGCAGTACGAACCTTTCACTCCACACGCCGCGGTTACTACTACAACCCCAAGTACGCCCTCGGACGACCGAGCGATCAGGTTGCAGATACGCTGCTCGCCTTGAAGATTCCGTTGCCGATTCGGCGATTGCTGTTCATGACAACGTTGCGCGCAACAGTTGGTGACTTCACGAAGTTCGGTCTCGCGAAACCCGACCACAAGTTTTTCGAGACCCATCCGATTGTCAACCAGCAATTGGTCTACTACGTGGGCCACGGCGATATCGAACCGAAACCGGACGTGGCTCGCTTTGCCGAACGCACCGTCTTTTTCACTGACGGAACAAGTGCCGACGTCGACCTGGTCATCTTCTGCACGGGTTACCTCGTTACTTTCCCCTTCCTCGATCCCGCGCTAGTCAATTGGGTTGATGGTCGTCCGCAGTTGTTCCTGCAAATGTTCGTGCCAGGTCGAACGGATCTCTTTGTCGACGGACTCATCCAACCCGATTCTGGACAGTGGACGATCGCGCACTGGCAGGGCATGGTCATAGCCAGTTTCCTGCAGGCACAGCGAGATCGTCCGGAGGTGGCGGCCGCCTTCGCGGCACGAGCCGAGCAAGAGTGGCAACGCAGGTACTCAGGCGGCGCCCACTACAAAGACTCCACACGGCATTACTACGAGATAGCGCACCAGGACTACCTCGCTGCCTTGCAGAGTGCGCTTGACGAGTTGGATGCACCGTGAGCGACAACGCGAAATTCGGAGCCAA
>Ga0075017_100001926_pt1 | contig 12856 bp, 10 predicted proteins | sample AleBraG_ABR_2012_FD_71475 | JGI IMG/M metagenome (GOLD analysis project Ga0075017, IMG submission 71475) | Freshwater sediment microbial communities in response to fracking from Pennsylvania, USA - Alex Branch Run_MetaG_ABR_2012 | ecosystem: Environmental > Aquatic > Freshwater > Creek >...
TTCTATATCTTGATTTCTGGGCTTCTAGGTGAGTTGGGTGACCTGGTAGCCCTGCGTTCGCAGCCGGTCGAGGACGTCTTCGGCGTGCGGCTCGCCGCGGGTCTCGAGCTCGATAGCGATGTCGACCTCGTGCAGTCCGAGGGAGTGGGCGATGCGTGCGTGGCTGACTTCCAGCACGTTCGCTCCGGCTGCTGCCAGGCAGGCCAGCAGGCCGGCCAGGTTCCCGGGCCGGTCGGGTACGCGCACCGTCAGGGACAGGAACCGGCCGGCTGCGACCAGGCCGTAGCGCAGCACCCGGAGCATGAGCAACGGGTCGATGTTCCCGCCGGACAGCACGGCGACGACCGGGGGGGCGAAGGAGGACGGGTCGTCCAGGATCGCCGCCACGGCCGCTGCACCGGCTGGCTCGACGACGAGCTTGGCCCGTTCCAGGCACAGCAGCAGCGCCCGCGACAGCGACTCCTCGGACACGGTGCGGATCTCGTCGACGTACTCGCGGACCAGGTCGAAGGGGATCTGGCCGGGCAGTCCGACGGCGATGCCGTCGGCCATCGTTGCCATCTCGGTGAGCTGGACCGGGTGCCCGGCGGCCAGCGACGCCGGGTAGGCCGCGGCGCGCTCGGCCTGGACCCCCACGACCCGCACCTGTGGTCTGGTCGACTTGACTGCCAGCGCGATGCCGGCGAGCAGGCCGCCGCCGCCGGTGCAGACCACGATGGTGGCGACGTCGGGGACCTGGTCGAGGATCTCCAGCCCGCAGGTGCCCTGCCCGGCGACGATGTCGGGGTGGTCGAAGGGGTGGATCAAGATCGCCCCGGTCTGCGCTTCGAAGGCGCGCGCCTCGACCAGGGCCTCGTCCAGAGTGAGGCCCGCGAACCGCACCTCGGCCCCGTAGCCGCGGGTGGCGAGCACTTTGGGGATGGGGGCGCCGTGGGGCATGAAGACTGTTGCGGCGATGCCCAGCATCGACGCCGCCAGGGCTACTCCTTGGGCGTGGTTGCCGGCGCTGGCCGCGACGACGCCGGCGCTTCGCTCCGCGGGTGACAGCCGCGACATCCGGGTGTACGCGCCGCGGATCTTGAAGGACCCGGCGCGCTGCAGGTTCTCGCACTTCAGGTGCACCGGTCCACCGACCGCCTGGGACAGCGGCCGGGAGCCCTCGACCGGGGTACGTCGCGCGATTCCGGCTAGGAGCTCGCGGGCGGCGAGCACGTCCCCCAGGGTGATGGTCATGGCGGGAGTCTGTCAGCGGGGCACACTGGTGACCATGAGCCGGACCGCCCGCGTGGCACGACCACCTGGGCCGGGTGCGGTGGCTACAGTGCGTCAGCTCCTGGACCGCGACCGCCCGGCGACCGACGTCCTGGATGCGATCGCCGGCACCTACCCGCGGATCGCTCATGTGCGTCTGGCCGGGGAGCACGTGTACTTCCTCAACCACCCTGACCCGGTCCGGGAGCTGTTCGTCAGCCAGGGCCGTTTCACCGTCAAGGGCCGCGCGCTGCAGCGGTCCAAGGCCCTCCTGGGCGAGGGGCTGCTGACCAGCGAGGGCGAGCTGTGGCGCCGGCAGCGCCGGCTCGTGCAGCCGGCGTTCCACGCCGACCGGATCGGCGGCTACGTCGACCAGATGGTCGCCTCCGCCGACGAGCACGCGCTGGCCCGCTGGGCCGACGGCCAGCGGATCGACCTGGCCGCTGACATGGCGGTGCTCACCTTGACCATCGTGGGGCGGGCCTTGTTCGGCAGCGACTTGCGGGCCGAGGCCGGCGAAGTTGGTGACGCCCTCGCCGAGATGGTCCGGCAGTTCCGCCGCACAGTGGTGCCCGGCACGCAGGTGCTGGATCGGCTGCCGCTGGCGTCGAACCGCCGCGGCGCCGCCGCGGTGGCCCGGCTCGACGCCGTGGTGGAGCGCCTGATCGCCCGGCGGCAGGGCGCCGCTGACGCATCCGGCGGGGCTGGCGGGGATGTCCTGTCCGTGCTGCTGGCCACCGGGATGGCCGGCCGGCAGGTACGTGACGAGGTTATGACGCTGGTCTTGGCCGGTCACGAGACAACAGCCAATGCGTTGACCTGGGCCTGGTACCTGCTGTCGAGAGATCAAGAGGCGGCGGCGGCGATGCGGGCCGAGCTGGACACGGTTCTGGGCGGCCGGCCGGGGCGCGCCGTCGCGGTCGGTGATCTGCGGTCCCTGCCGTACACCACGGCCGTTGTGGCCGAGACACTGCGCCTGTTCCCGCCGGCGTGGGCCATGGGTCGGCGGGTTCGCCGCGATGTGGTCGTCGACGGTTGGACGCTGCCCGCCGGGTCGTTGGCTATCGCTTCGCAGTATGTGCTGCACCGCGACCCGGCGTCGTGGTCCGACCCCACGTCCTTCCTGCCGGGACGCTGGATCGACGCGGCCGGCGACTTCGACCAGGCGGCGCCCGGGCAGCCGCGGGGGGCCTGGTTCCCGTTCGGCCTCGGGCAGCGGGTGTGTGTGGGTGAGCCGTTCGCGTGGGCGGAGGCGGTGGCGCTGCTGGCGACGCTGTCGCGCTCGTGGCGGGTCGAGGTCGACCCTGACTATGTGGCGGTGGTGCAGCCTGCGGTGACGCTGCGCCCACGGGGCCCGGTTCCGGCGACTGTTCGCCGGGCACCGGCCTCCTAGGTTTCGGGGTTCCAGTAGGTCCGGCCGGCCAGGACCAGGGCGGCGGCGCCGACCAGGCCCGCGTCTTGGCCGAGGGTCGCCGGTACCACCGCCAGCCGGTCAGCGAAGGACAGCCGGGCGTGCCTGCGCAGGGACTCCTGGAGCGGGTCGAAGATCAGCGGGCCGGCCTGCGACAGCCCTCCCCCGATGGCGACCACCTCCAGGTTCAGCAGGTGTGTCGCGGACGCGATCGCCACCCCCAGGGCGGCCCCGGCCCGGTTCATCGCCGCGGTGGCCACCGGATGCCCGCGGCGGGCGTCATGCGCGAGCTCCTGCGCGGTAGCCGTACGGCTGGTCGAGGCACTCGGCCGCCACCCCTGTTCCTGCGCCCAGGCGACCAGCCGTGGACCGGACGCGACCGCCTCCAGGCAGCCGTACCCGCCGCAGGCGCACTTCGGGCCATCCGGGTCGACCACGACGTGACCGATGTGCCCGGCGTTGCCGTCGGCGCCGTCCAGCAGTCGACCTCCGAGCACCAGTCCCCCTCCGACACCGGTGGACACGACCATGCCCAGCATGTTGTTGCGTCCACGGCCCGCTCCGCGCCAGTGCTCACCGACCGCCAGGCACACGGCGTCGTTGTGCAGCCGCACCGGGACGCCCGGGAACAGCTCCTGCATCCGGGCCCGCAGCGGGAAGTCACGCCAGCTGGGGATGTTCAGCGGCGACACGTCCCCGGCGGGCCACACCATGGGCCCGCCGCAGCCGATTCCGACGCCGGCCAGCACTGGTCCGTCCTCGGCGAGAAGTGCTTCGATCAGCGCCCCAAGTGGCGCCCACACTTTCTCGGCGTCGACCCGGGGACCTTGCGGGGTGGGGGCACGCAGCACCCGGTAGGCGCGCCCGCCGGGGTCGACGAGCGCCACCGCGAGCTTGGTTCCTCCGACGTCGACGGCTAGCACCGGGCCGGTGACGGTCGCGGCGCTCACCCGTGGGCCCCGCCGTCGTGGGCGTCGCCGACCAGCAGCATCGACGCCGAGTACCCGTGCAGGTGGTTGCGGCCACCTACCGGCCCGATCTCCCCGGTCGCCATGAAGCCGGCGACCGCTGCCGCGCCCAGCTCTGCCGCGACCAGCCGGCTGTCGTGCCCGGCATCGCCGAACATGGACGAGCCGCGGCCGTTGCATGAGAACAGCAGCGCACCTTCGACCGGGTCGAGGGTTCGACCGGCCCGGAACCTCATCAGCGTCGACGCCAGGTCTGCTGAGGCGGCGGCGGCGTCGCGGACCTGGAAGCGCACGGTGCGGCCGACATCGACCAGGTCCCCGACCGCCAGGCCGCCGCGCGCTTCGTCGCTGCCGACGATTCCTCGGACCAGGAAGTCGCCCTGCTCCTGCGACTCGGCGTACTCGTCGACCGCGACGCCGATCTGCAGCCCGGCCGTCACCAGGGCCTGTTCGCGGACCGGCAGGGACGCCAGTACCGAGCGCAGCTTCTCCAACGCCGGTACCCCAGCCAGCTCGAGGATCACATTTCCCTCGGCCGCGGTCACGGTCATCGCCGGCCCCACCGGTCGACAACCCTGGGACACCAGCGTCCTGACCCCGACCGCGCCGGCACCGACGCCGCTGAGCAGGACCCCGACCGCCCCCCGCTCGACGGTGCGCTCGTCCAGCAGCATCCGCACCGACCCGGCTCCGCGGGTGCCGAAAGCCAGGCCGCCGACCAGCGGCAGCCCGGGCAGCGCGTCGCTGGACTGGGCCACGAACCCGTCGGCCGGGAACGACCATGGGTCGGCCAGCAGCACGGCCACGGCGTCGTCGGCGCGCTGCTCGGGCATCCCCACCACCACGATCGACTCTTCGGTGCGCAGCACTTCCAGGTGGAAGGCCCGAAGCCGCACCCCTGGCAGCCGGGCCGCCCAGATACTCACCGATGTCGCCGCCTCCGCGACCTGACCGGAGCCGATGACTCCGTACGCGCTGCAGCCGATCGTGGTGCGCGCGCCGACGCGCTGGCCGGCCAGCAGCAGCGCCGCCTCCACCGCGGCGTGGTCGGATCCGCTGACGAACACACACGCCAGGTCGGGCACCGTCCCACGGAACCGGTCGAGGACCTGCTCGGCGGCCTCCAGTGCGGCCTTGAGCAGGTCGCTGCCGGCGGCGAACCCGTCCCCGCACCGTGGCATAAGTCCATCCCACCACGGCGGCTACGGCTTTCCCACCGGCCAAGGCCCGGCGCCGGCCGTCGATCCGCTTCGGGCGAACACCCGACAGGGTGCGTCGGCGCGAGCGGCGACGTAGCGTCGACGCCGTGACAGACACCAGCCCAGACCTGAGCGTGCCCGCCGACGCCGACGTCCCGGACCACCTGCCGTCCACCCTTGGTGCGCTGCGGGCCACCGGTCACCAGCACCGCAGCGTCAAGGCCGAGCTGCGCGCCAACCTGGTCGACGCCCTCGGGCGAGGCATCGACCCCTTCCCCGGGATCGTCGGCTTCGACGACACGGTGCGACCTGAGCTGGAACGGGCCCTGCTGGCCGGTCACGACCTGGTCCTGCTCGGCGAGCGGGGCCAGGGCAAGACTCGCCTGATCAGAACCCTGGTCGGCTTGCTGGACCCGTGGGTGCCCGTCCTGGCCGGGTCCCAGGTCAACGAGCACCCCTACGCGCCCATCACCAGCTGGGGTCGGCGTCAGGTCAGCGAGCACGGCGACCTGACGGCGGTGGGCTGGCTGCACCGCTCCGCCCGCTACGGGGAGAAGCTCGCCACCCCGGACACCAGCGTCGGCGACCTGATCGGGGACGTGGACCCGATCAAGATCGCCGAAGGTCGCTCACTGGGCGACCCGGAGACCGTGCACTACGGTCTGGTGCCGCGCACGAACCGGGGCATCTTCGCGATGAACGAGCTGCCCGACCTCGCCGAACGTATCCAGGTGTCGCTGCTGAACGTGCTCGAGGAGCGCGACATCCAAGTCCGCGGCTACCAGATCCGGCTGCCACTTGACCTGCTGCTGGTCGCCAGCGCCAACCCCGAGGACTACACCAACCGGGGCCGGATCATCACCCCGCTCAAGGACCGCTTCGGAGCCGAGATCCGCACCCACTATCCGCTGCGGGTCGCCGACGAGATCGACATGGTCGAGCAGGAGGCACAGCTGGTGGCCCGGGTGCCCCGGCACCTGATCGAGGTGCTGGCACGCTGGACCCGGATGGTGCGCGAGTCCTCGGCAGTCGACCAGCGCTCTGGAGTGTCGGCGCGGTTCGCGATCGCGGGGGCGGAGGCAGCGGCTGGTGGCGCCCTGCGCCGGGCGGCGATCACCGGGGAGCCCACCGCGGTCGCCAGGATCTGTGACCTTCCTGGCGTGGTGACCACGTTGCGCGGCAAGGTCGAGTTCGAGGTCAGCGAGGAGGGCCGCGAGCTCGAGGTCCTGGGCCACTTGCTGCGCCGGGCCGTCGCCGAGACATTCCGACTGCACCTGGCCGGGTCGGACCTGACCTCGATCGTGGCCCGTTTCGAACAGGGTGAGACCGTGGAGACCGGCGACCTGGTGCCTGCCGAGGAGCTGCTGCGCCGGGTCGGCCCGCTCGAGGGTCTGGGTCGGCTGGTGACGAACCTGGGCGATGAGGACTCCGAGTCACCTGGGGTCGCGGCCGCCGCCTTGGAGTTCGCCCTTGAGGGCCTGTACCTGTTGCGCCGGATCTCCAAGGACCAGGTCGGCGGCCGCACCGTCTACGGCGGCGGCTGAGGTGCCGAACGCCTACCGGTACGGGCCGTATGACGACGGACCGGATCCGCTCGCGGCCCCGTACGACGTCGCTGACGCACTCGACGCAGTCGGCGACGACGTCATGGACGGGGCGTCGCCGGCGCAGGCCCTTCGTGACCTGCTGCGCCGCGGCAGCGGCGCGCTGAAGGGGCTGGAGGACCTGCGCCGCCAGGCCAGGGCGCGGGCCAGGCAGATCCGTGACCGCGGCCAGCTCGACGGCACCCTGGAAGAGGTCCGGGCGCTGCTGGACAAGGCTGTGGGCGAAGAACGGGCAGCGCTGTTCCCAGACCCGGACGATGCGGCGCGGCTGCGTGAACGCCAGCTCGACGACCTGCCCGACGACACGGCGCGGGCGGTGCGGGACCTGGCCGAGTACCAGTGGGTCAGCCCGCAGGCCCGCCAGACCTTCGAGGAGCTGAAGGACCTGCTGCGCCGAGAGGTCCTGGACCGCCAGTTCCGCGGCATGAAGCAGGCCCTGGACAACCCCGACCCGGCGCTGGCACAGCGGATCAAGGACATGCTCGCCGACCTGAATCGGATGCTCGACGCGGACACCCGCGGCGAGCACACCCAGCAGGACTTCGAGCAGTTCATGGACTCCTACGGCGACCTGTTCCCCGACGCGCCGGCCAACCTCGAAGAGCTCATCGACTCCCTCGCCCGGCGGGCGGCCGCCGCGCAGCGCCTGATGAACAGCCTGACCGCGTCCCAGCGCGCCGAGCTGGGCGAGCTGATGGACCAGGCGCTGGGCGACCTCGACCTGGCCGCAGCCATGGGTGCGCTGGCCGACCAGCTCAAGGCCCGGCGCCCGGACTTGGACTGGTCCAGCCGCGAGCGGATGAGCGGCGACCAGCCCCTGGGCGTCGGTGACGCGACGACCGCGCTGGAGGAGCTGGCGGACCTGGCCGGGCTGGGCGAGACCCTCGGGCAGTCCTACCCTGGGGCGAGCCTGGACGACATCGACGAGGAAGCGGTGCGCCGCGCCCTGGGACGCGGCGCCGTCGACGACCTGGAGCAGCTGCGGCGGATCGAGCGGGAGCTGGAGAAGCAGGGCTACCTGCAACGCACCGAGGGCCGGCTGGAGCTGACCGCCAAGGCGGTCCGCCGGCTCGGCCGAACCGCGCTGCGCCGGGTGTTCTCGTCGCTGGAGGCTGCCAGGGCAGGCAGTCACGACGTGCGCGACGCTGGGGCAGCCGGAGAGCTCACCGGCGCCTCACGGGCCTGGGCCTTCGGTGACGAGCAGCCGATCGACGTGGTCCGCACCGTCGGAAACGCCATCCGCAGGGCGGGAAGTGTCCCGGCCAGCGGCGCCGCAGGGCCCCCCCGGGTCCAGCTCGCCGTGGAGGACTTCGAGGTCCACGAGACCGAGCGGCGCACCAGCGCCGCCGTCTGCCTGCTGGTGGACCTGTCGTACTCCATGGTCCTGAACGGGACCTGGGGGGCGGCCAAGCAGACCGCCCTGGCCCTGGAGACGCTGATCTCCTCGCAGTTCCCGCAGGACGCCCTGCAGGTGGTGGGCTTCTCCAACTACGCGCGCCGCCTCGGCCCCGGCGAAGTCGCGACCCTCGAGTCGGACATGGTCCAAGGAACCAACCTCCAGCACGCGCTGATGGTCGCCGGACGGTTCCTGGACCGGCACCCACAGTCCGACCCGGTGGTCCTGGTGGTGACCGACGGTGAGCCAACTGCGCACCTGCTGCACAGCGGAGAGGCGTTCTTCGACTGGCCGCCGGCGCCCCAGACGCTGGAGGTCACCCTCGCCGAGGTCGACCGGATGACCAGACGCGGCGCCACGCTCAACGTGTTCATGCTCGGCGACGAGCCGCGGCTACGTGACTTCGTCGAGGAGGTGGCGCGGCGCAACGGGGGCCGGGTGTTCTCCCCGGACGCCGACCGGCTCGGGGAGTACGTCGTCAGCGACTTCCTTCGGAGCCGTCGAGCGGTGCGCTGAGGTCCTACCGCGACGTGGCGGCGCCGCTCCTGGGACCATGGGGCGGACATGACCCACGACGACGTCGCCAGTGCGCCCCGCCAGCGCAGGATGCCGCTTCGCGACCTGCCACCCGAAGTCGCAGTCTTGTCGGCGGTCGCGTTCTCGGTCGCCCTCGGCTTCGGGATCGTGGCACCGGCCATACCGCTGTTCGCCAAGCACTTCGGTGTCAGCCACGCCGAGGCGAGCTCGGTGGTTTCCGCCTTCGCGCTGACCCGGCTGGTGACCGCCCCGTTCGCCGGGCGGATGGTGGACCGGCTCGGCGAGCGGGTGATCATGGCCACCGGTATCGGCATCGTGGGGGTGTCGAGCCTGATGGCCGGGTTCTCCGCGTCCTTCGACCAGCTCGTGCTGCTGCGCGGCGTCGGCGGTGTCGGCTCGGCGATGTTCACCGTGTCGGCCACCAGCCTGCTGCTACGGGTGGTCAGCCCCGACCAGCGGGGGCGCGCCTCCGGGGCGTTCCAGGCCGGGTTCTTGTTCGGCGGCATCACCGGACCGGCGTTCGGCGGCAAGCTGGCGACCTGGTCGCTGCGGGCCCCGTTCTTCATCTACGCGGCGACTCTGCTGCTGGCCGGCACCGTGGCCACGGTGTACCTGGCCCGGGCGCAGCTGCAGCGCCGCGAGGTCGCCGCCGGCACCGACCATGCGCCCACCGCGTTCAGCACTGCGTTCCGCAGCACCGCCTACCGGGCGGCGCTGATCAACAACTTCGCCACCGGCTGGGCCGTCGTCGGCGTGCGCTCGTCACTGGTGCCGCTGCTGGTCGCCGAGGTGCTCCACGAGCGCCCGGACTGGACCGGGTACGGCATTTTCGTGTCGTCAGCGGTCCAGGCCGCCCTCCTGGGCCCGGTCGCCCGCCGCGTCGACGGCAGTGGGCGCCGCCCGTTCCTACGCGGCGGAGCCGCGCTCGGCACCGCCGGCTGCGTCGCTTTGGCCTACACCCACGCGCTGCCGCTGTTTCTCGTGGCGATGGCCCTGTTCGGAGCAGCGACGGCGATGCTCAGCACATCGGCTTCGGCGGTCGTCGGTGACGTCATCGGCGGCCGCGGCGGCACCGCAGTCGCCGGGTTCCAGATGTCCGCCGACGCCGGCCAGTCCCTCGGCCCGGTCGTGGCCGGCTCGCTGACCGACTCCTACTCGTACACGACCGCGTTCTTGGCCAGCGCCGGGGTCTGCGCCCTGGCTCTGGTGGCCGGCATGGCCATGCCCGAGACCCGCAAGGACCCCGAGGCCGCGACCACGACGTAGCCCGCCCGGGCCCCACAGGCGGCCGTCAGAGCAGGCCCAGGCCACCGACCGGACTGACATCGGCTGGTGGAGCCGGGCCGGTCTAGGCGTCGGTCAGGCGCGTCAACGCCGAGGTGGCCAGACGAGCTGCTGCCCGCGGATGGTCACCGGCCAGCAGGCCGGCTGCCGCCAGGACGTACCGAAGGTCGGCCGCGAGCCCCGCCCGAACCGGGACCTTCCAGCCGCCGGCGTGGTCCCCGCGCGCAGGAGCCAGGATCTGCGCCAGCGCACCGGGGTCGGCGTGGCGAAGCACCCCACCGGAGCCGACGACCAGCCTGACCTGCCGCAGGTCTTTGCCCGGGTGACGGACCTGGCCGCTGTCCTGCGCCCGGGCGTGCCGGCGCAGCGCGACCGTCAGGGCCAGCTCGGCGAGCCGGGCGTCGACCGTGCGGGCGGCGGCGTCGGCGGCGACCAGCTGTGGGCGGGCCACCCGTTCCAGGGCAGGGCCCTGCAGTGCCTCCAGCTCACCGTCGTGCAGCAGCTGCTCGGCCGCCGCGGCCGCGAGAATGCCGGTGGCGCTCCAGCGGACCCCCAGGTCACCTTCGACCGTTCGGCCACGCCACATCACCTCGACGACCTCGCGGCGCAGCGCCTCCTCGGGGTCGGGGGTCACCACCGAGTAGACATCGGTGGTCGCCCCACCGACGTCGACGACGACGACGTCCCCGACCCCGGTGATGTCGTCAGCGCCGTCGGCGAGCAGCTCCACACCAGCCAGGACGGCGTCGGGGGTGGCTGCCTTGATCATCGCGGTGAACCGAGGTGACCCCGACAGGTGCTTGCCACCGATGACGTGCGCGATGAACACCTCACGGATCGCCGCCCTGGCCGGCAGCGGGTCCAGCACGCCGATGCGTGGCAGAACGTTCGCGGTTCGGATCACTGTTCGACCCGCGGCGGACAAGACCGCCTCAGCATCTGCGCCGGCGTCAGCGTTGCCGGCGACGACCACGCAGGCCTCAAGCCGCGGCGCCGCCGCCGCGGCTTGAGCACCCAGAGCGCGTGCGTTGTGCAGCAGAACCTCGCGGTTGCCGCCGTCGGTGCCACCGACCAGCAGCACGACGTCCGGGCGGTCCGCGGCGAGGGCGGCCAGCCCCGCAGGGTCGAGCAGTCCGGCGCTGACGTGCACCACCTTGGCACCGGCCGACAGGCCGACCCTTTGACCGGCCTCGGCCGTGACGGCCCGTTCGAAACCGACCACGGCCAGCCGCAGACCCCCGCCGGCGCTGGAGCAGCCCCGCACCTGGGACAGGTCCACCCCGGGAAGAGACTGCGACAGCTCCGCCAAAACGGCGTCGACGCCGTCCATGGCGTCGGTCCCTACGGTGGTCGGCGCCGACGCGGTGGCCAGCAGAGCGCCGGAGTCCACGTCGACCGCGGCGCCTTTGGTGAAGGTCGACCCGACGTCGACACAGACGGCTGCGTGCACGCTGGCTCACCTTACGGGGCAGCCCCACATGGTCCGTAAGGCCGATAGGCATCGGGCCGGCCGCGATGGTCTGATCAGGGCACGCCTAACGGAGGGGCTTCGGAATAGTTATGCGGACTGTCAAGACTGCGAGGGGGCTCGCAGCGGTGGCACTGGTTGGTTTCGCCCTGGTGGCGGGGACGACCAGCGCTTACGGCTCCACCCCCGGGATTGTGTTCGGCGCCAGCGTCCAAGTGGCTAAGGGCGAGAAGCTGCCGGCTGCCCTGACCCGGTTCCAAGGTGACGTGGGGCGGACCATGGGCGCGGTACGGGACTTCCTGTCCTGGAACTCCCCGTTCCCCACCGCGTACGAGACCGGGATGAAGGCCGCCGGCACCACAGTTCTGCTGTCGGTACGCAGCCGCAACGTGGACGGCACGCTGGTGCCGTGGGCGTCCATCGCTGCCGCCCAGCCCGGGGACCCGCTGTATGTCCAGATGCAGTCGTGGGCCGACCGGATCCGTGACTTCGGCGCCCCGATCTATGTGACGTTCCAGCACGAGCCGGAGGCGGGCTCCAACACCGCCCTCGGGACGGCGACGGACTACGTCGCGGCGTGGCAGAAGTGGGTCACCATCCTGCGTGGCGAAGGCGCCACGAACGCCAAGGCGATGTGGATCACCACCGCGTTCGCCTACACGGTCAAGCCCACCGACCGCAGGCTGGCATCCAACTGGTACCCCGGGGACGCGTATGTGGACGCGATCGGCGCCGACGCCTACAACTGGTTCACCTGCCGGCCAGGGATCAGCACCGCCTGGATGTCTCTGCAGCAGCTCATCGAGGGAATGCGCCAGTTCTCCCTGCTGCACCCGGGGCCCGAGCTGTGGGTGACCGAGTTCGCGTCGGTGGAGGACCCGGCCACGCCCGGGCGGCGTGCGCAGTGGATAGCCGCCGCCGAGGCCCTCTTCGGCCAGCCCAACTACTCGCGGTTCGTCGGCGTCGTGTACTTCGAGCAGAACGTGGCCACCTGTGACTGGCGGGTGGAGAACACCCCTGACGCCCTGGCGGCGCTGACGACCATGGGCGCTGATCCCGCCTACCAAGGCTGGATCAGCGCACCGGCCCCCGTCGGCTGACCTGCCGGGCACGTCCGGAGGCGCCGCAACGGGTGGGCGCCCAGCCGTCGTTCCTAGCGGCGTGGCTGCGCGTCGTGAAGGTGGTGCACCGGGTCGTGCAGCAGGTAGCGGGCCAGCGACTCGACGGTGAACGACGCTCCGTCGCTGCGCCGGCCCGGCCGCAGCCACCCGGGGTCGGGCACCGTGTCGAGGTGGTCGGCGAGGCGGTCCGCGGCGTCGACCAGCTCCACCGCGACCGTCGCCGGGTCCTGACCGGGGTAGTCCTGCTCGACCGCCGTCGCGTCCTGGTCCCAGTTCGGGTACAGCGGGTCCTGGGTGTCCAGCATCAGCTGGAGCCGGATGTCGAACAGCACGAAGACGTCACGGACGTGGCAGGCGTACTCCAGGGGTGACCAGGTTGCCGCGTCGGGTCGGCGCCCCAGCAGTGAGCGGGGGCCGGCGGCCAGGATCTGACGCCAGGACTCGGCGTTGACACGGATCAGGTCCGCGATGTCGGCGCGGGACACGGCACGCGCGTCGAACCCGCACTCCGGGCAGCGCTGCTGCAGGACCCACGTCCAGTCCTTGGCGTCGGGGACGATCGGCACGCCGGCTCCGTCAGATCAGTCACGGTCGGTGGTGGCCGCGGCCGGCCGCGG
>Ga0075017_100001927_pt1 | contig 12855 bp, 9 predicted proteins | sample AleBraG_ABR_2012_FD_71475 | JGI IMG/M metagenome (GOLD analysis project Ga0075017, IMG submission 71475) | Freshwater sediment microbial communities in response to fracking from Pennsylvania, USA - Alex Branch Run_MetaG_ABR_2012 | ecosystem: Environmental > Aquatic > Freshwater > Creek >...
ACCAAGCCAGAGTGGATGGCACTGCTACCCGAAGCAAAAGACGGAGTCGAACGACTGAAAATGTCACTGCAAGACTGAATCCGGGCATAACAAAGCACTCTCCAACCACGCGTTCCGCGGCGACATCCGCTGTAATAGCAGGCGATTGACACGTACGTTCAGGCCCAATTATTCTCAACTTCACAGCACGCCACGTGATGACGATAGGTGGCAGGCACGTAGCCACAATTCCTATCGACCGCACCCCAGCGAGCGCCTCAGCGCCGAAGACTGCTCCTCATCAGGATTTCCCAATTGAATGAGTTACCCACCGCCGGCTCCGTCCGGTGCCCACGGCGCAACACATCAGACCATGTCAGAGAAACATTCAACCGCCGGGAACCGCCAGCCGAGCAAGCATTCGAACCGTTATTGCAAGCTGGGATAGACGGGCGAAATTATGCGATCCAGTTCAGGCTGAAAACTATCGCCGCAGGTCAGACGCATATCTGACGCCTGACACGTTCGTATCAATAGTTTTCAACGTCTACCGCCCCGCTGTCCTGCAAGGAGTCCATTCCATGCTGTCAATGGGTTGTTTTGGCCTATTTCTGCATGGTGCGCTTGCAACAACAGTTGTTACTAAACACTCTCCACTTTGCACTGATTGGGATGAGTTTTGTATGACGTGGTGGGAACTCCCGTCCCGCTGCTGCACGACCTCGGGCATAGCCGGTGAGCTGGCGCCTTGTGCTTGCACATTTTTGCTTTCAGTTCCTCCCAAGACGCCTGAATGGTCCCGCAACACTGAATGAATCTTCATGGGGATTCTTGACGGGTCTGCAAGCGTCTGATGGTCCAAGGAACAGGGGGAACCACTTCTCGGCCCTGGCGAAATCAAACGAAGGGAAGGGCTGGAATGATTGCAGCAGCTCACGCCCCACAATCGGACGGGGTTCTATACGTCAAAACAGCGCACTCCCTGCAGGTCCGCGCATTCAGGTCTGCAGCGTGCTTGACGTTGGGTCAGCCGGTGATCTCGGAAACGCGGACTTTCCTATTTTCTCGCAAGGATAAGGAGAGTGCATCGGCGGTGGCGATGGACGCCGCAGCGGCGCTACCGTCGGTGAGCTTTGCGAACTCCGCCAGCGGCTCCTCTCCACGCATGAGCCCGTGGAAGTATTTCACTTCATCTTCAATCATGCCGTGCAGCCAGAGCGGGGGCTCCATCGAGGGGTTACCGAAAAGCACCCCGCTATCGGCCGTGCCCTGGCTGTAGAAGCGGTTGCGGTCGGCATCCTCCTCTGCGGAACGATGCAGCAGGAACGTGTCGGCGCCATTTATTGTTCGCACGGTGACACCGGTTTCCTGCAGGTCAATGCGGATGGCTCCCTTGGATCCCTCGATGAGGACATAGTGCTCGGGCCAGCGGAACGCTGATCCGTATTCCAGGGCTGCAAAGGTGTTGTTGCCAAATTCCAATGTGATCAAGAGCAGGTCGTCCTCGTCGCCGAATCCCGGTCCCTGGTGCGCCACGTTGCCGCCGACCATGGTGACTTCCACTGCCGGGCCCATGATGAACTGGACGAAATCAAGTTCATGGATGTGGTGGTAGAGGTGGCCTCCGGAGAGTTCTCGGCGCTTCTTCCAGGTCACTTCAGATTGGGGTTCCTCCCAGTTGTTACGCACCGCGCGGCAGAACACCACCTCCCCAATGGCGTCTTCCGCGATCAAGGACTTTACTTGGCGCACTCCACTCATGAAGTTCATGGCATGGCCCGCCATGAACAGCACGTCAGCTTTCCGGGCGGCTTCGATCATGCCTAGGCAGTCATGGTATTTGAGGGCGATTGGCTTTTCGCAGAAGATGGCTTTGCCGTGCCGTGCAGCTGACAGCACTGCTTCGGCGTGGGCCCAGTTTGGGGATGCGACGACAACGGCGTCAACCTCGTCACTGGAGCACAGCTCCTCGACAGACCCGTAAACCGTGGCGCCGAGGACATCCGCCGCCCGGGTGGCGTGCTCCGGGTCAAAGACGGCGCTGATGCGCGCTGCTGGGAGTTTGGCCAGCGCCCGGCCAAGGGCCAGGCCGAAGTATCCGGCGCCGATCAACCCGTAGCGAGTTACTGTCATGGTGTACCTTTCACGTTGACTGGATGGAACAAGAGAATGTGAAGCCACGCTAGAGCGCCGAGGATATCTTTGCCGGTTGTCCGCTCCCGACGGAGGCATAGGCCGCGTCGATGACGGCCAGACTTGCCGCCGCGTCCGTGATCCCGTATCCGGGGGTGGATCCTGCGCGCAGGTCCTGCACGTATTGCTTCAGCATGATGCGCAGGATGGCTACTGAGCTGGGCCCACTCGCAGGCAGCGCTGAAACACCGCCGGAGGTGTCGTACCTGCTGACCTGGGGTTTGTCGTCGTCGGAGCTGGCGTTGCCGTGCGAGCCGAGGATCCTGATGCTCGAGGACACGGGGCCCAGGCCCGGGGCTGCGGGAACCCTGCCCAGCGTCACGGTGGCCGTGATGCCGTTCTGAAGGAGCAGTGAGACGATGGCACAATCCTCCACCCCACTCGCACGGTGCAGTTCCCCAAACAATGTGGACGCCTCACAGTGGACTTCCACCACTTCCAGCCCGGTGAGGAAGCGAATGTAATCCACCGGGTAGAGCAGGAAGTTCAGCAGTTCCCCTCCCCCGGACAATTCGGGGTTGACCACCAGTTCCGGGCGTTCAACCGAGGTGGCGAAGTGGGCGCCGCTGGCGAACCATTCAACATCCACATGCAGCGGAAGTCCCATGGCGCCTGCGTCCACCCAACGCCGCAGACGCTGCACCGCGGGAGAATGCAGCCTGTTGATCACGCTGAGTGTTCCGGCCGCTGCCGCCGCGGCTTGCACCAGCTCTTCGACGTCGGCCCGGCTGGTGCCGATGGGTTTGTCCACCAGGACGTGCAGGCCGGCTGCCAGCGCCCGTAATGCCAGGGGGGCGTGCCGGGTGGGTTCGCTGCATACGATGACTGCATCCACGGCGTCGGCATCAAGCAGGGGATCCAGGGAATCAAAGTAGGCCATCCCCATGGATGCAGCGGCTTTGGCGCTGTCTACCTTCATCCAATCCGGCGACTGGGGTTCCTCAGCAATTCCGACAAGTTCGACGTCGGGAAGTTCCGCCAGGATTTCAGCGTACGGCACGGCGTGCCGAATTCCGGAGAGGAATCCGATGCGGAGTGGGGACTTTGGCGCTATTGCAGGTGCGGCGTTCACAGGAGGGCGCCTTTCGCATGGATGGATGGGAGGGCGAGCTCAATGGCCCGTCCGGTGTCCAGGGATCGCTGGGCGGCCAGCCCGGTGGCCAGGGAAGCCCTGACCTCGGAGGTCTTCACAATGGGTTCGGCCCGCCCTTCAATCAGGTCAATCCAGTGGCCTAGTTGTGTCGCCATGGCGCCCTCGACGGAGCTTGGTGCCGGCCGGGCTCCGTCGCTGGTCAGCCCGGGGTCGTCGTCGGTGCTGTGCGCCAAGGTGCCCTCCGAACCGGCGACGACGATTCGACGCAGCATGTCGGCGTGTTTGCGCAGGGAATAGGAGATTTCCAGCAGGGCCAGGGAGCCGTCGTCGAACTTCACAGTGAGTTGGAAACTGTCATGGACCGACATCTGCGCGGCATAGCTGGGAAAGGAGCGGGCAAAAACCCTGACAGGTGTGCGTTGCAGCAGCCAGATGGCCAGGTCAATGCAGTGGCTGCCGTTGTGCAAGGGGTGACCGCCGGATTTGGCGGCATCCAGTTGCCATCCGCGCCATCCGCCTGGCCATACGTAGCCGGTATACCAGCTGACATGGGTTAGGCGCGGGGTCCCGATGTCCCCGCCCCGGATTGATTGGGCAATGGTCGCTATGGAGGGCTGGAAACGGACTGTCTGCCCCACCATCAGGCTCAGCTCGCGCCCTTCCGTGGCCGCGATCATCGCGTCCAGGTCCGCCAGGTTCAGGGCGGCAGGCTTCTCCACGTGTACGTGTTTGCCCGCTTCACCGGCGGCAATGGCGAAACGCGCATGATCCGGGGTCGCGTTGGCAATGTCCACCGCCGTTATGGCAGGATCCTTGAGGATCTGACCAATGTCTGTGGTGGCTTTCGCTCCCGGGTAGAGGGCAGCCAAGGATGCCGCACGCTCCAGATTGGAGCCGTACACGTAGGCAACTTCCACTCCAGGGATTGCGCGCAGGGCGGTGAGGTGGTCACGGGCAATGTTGCCGCTTCCGATGATCGCGACGGTGCTCCCCACGATCAAACACCGGCCAGTGCTGCGCTGGACTCAATCTTGGCCACGCCCCGTGCTGCCTCGGCCTGCGCCATGGCTTCAACCCCGGCCAGGACTGCTGTTGCCGGGGACTCCAGCAAGACACTGTCCTGGCCGCGCATCGCGGCAAGGATTTCCACCAGCTCACTTTCCACGGCCGCCTGCATCCAGTACGGACCTGCTGCTCCTACCGCGTTGTAGGCCTGCTTCTTTTCAGAAGACTCCCGCAATGAATCGTTGGCTCGCCCCGAATCAAAGATGCCCCATTGTTCGGTCACAACGCCGTCCACGAAGCGGCGAACCACGGCAGTTCTAAGGTCAGCCTCTACGGCAGCCTCGGTGCCTGAGACGCGGAACTTCCAGTCGGGAACATGGGCGGAGGTGGACAGCTCGTGGTATGCGACGGCGCCCGAGGCGAACTTCAAGGTGGTCTTGTGCACACTGTCTTCCACGCGAGTACCCACCGGTCGCGGTGCCCCAGCAGTGGTGCGGATTTCCACCGGCTCCCCGAAGACCCACGTCAACAAGTCAAGTTCGTGAATCTCATGCAATAGCTCGCCACCGCTTCGGCTCCGGTCGAGCTTCCACCAGTCTTCTGCTCCTTCTGGTACGTGGACCAACCGGGAGCGGCTCCCATAGCCCTCCAACAAGGTTCCCAGTGCCCCGGACCGCGCCTCAAGGAACAGTCTTTTGATTCCTGGCATGGTCCGCTCCACATGGCCCACCAGGAGGCGGCCTTCACTGAGTGCTGCGGCGGCCATCACCGCCAGGGCATCGTCTGCCGTGATGGCCAGTGGCTTTTCCACAAAAACACTCTTGCCCGCTTGAAGTAACGCTATGGTGGCCTTGGCATGGGTGTGGTTGGGTGTAGCGATCATGACCAGGTCAATGTCGGTGGCTGTGGCCAGCTCTGCCGGATCTGAGATTGCGCGGGCCCGGGCCCGGCCCGCGAGCTCGTTCGCGGATGCGGTGTCAAGGTCGCAGATGGCAACGACGTCGAAGTCTTCGTGATCCTTGCATGCCATGGCAAGCGTGTTTCCGAAGAATCCGGAGCCGAGCACGGCTACACGGATGGGAGTGAAATGCATGGTCAACCTCTTAGGAATATGGGGGGGTACGAAGTGGTGGGCAATATCTAAATGGATGGGGTCGGCGCGCTTACATCTCCGCTGTCCACAGGGTGGAAACAACGCAGCGTGTGTAACGGTTCTTGGCTGAGAACGCTCACCGGTGGCATCTCCTGGGCACATTCGCTGCTCGCTTTCCAGCAACGGGTACGGAAGGGGCACCCCGACGGCGGGCGAACGGCCGATGGCACGGGACCTTCGAGGCTGATTGGGTTGATCTCATCCAGAATGCTGGGCGTGGCTGAGAGCAGCGCCTTGGTGTAGGGGTGGGCTACACCTTCGGGGGTTAGGGCTGAAGGAACTTCCTCGACAATCCTGCCCAGGTACATCGTTGCGATGCGGTCACTCATGCGCCTGACTGTTTGGATGTCGTGGGAGATAAAGATCATAGCTAGGTTCATCTCCTTCTGCAGTTTGAGCAGGAGGTTCAAAATTTGGGCCCGGACCGAAACATCCAGCGCGGACGTGGGTTCATCGGCCACCAGCAGAGAGGGGCCCAGTGCCAAGGCCCTGCCGATGGCGACCCTCTGGCGTTGCCCGCCCGAAAGCTGTGTTGGCAATGCGTCGGCGGCACTCTCCGGCAGACCCACGAGACTCATCAGCTCCCGCACGCGGCGGTCTCGGGAGGCGCCGTCGCCGATCCCGTGGACATCCAGGGGGTCGCGCAGGATCCGTCGGATGGCCAGGCGTCGGTTGAGGGCCGTCGACGGGTCCTGGAAGATCATGCCGACGTTGCGTCCAAATTCCGTGCGACGGCGGTCTGCCGACATGTCCCACAGGGAAGCCCCGTTGAAGTAGATCTCACCGTCGGATGGTTTTTGCAGGCCGACAATGGCCTTTGCGAGTGTGGACTTTCCGCAGCCGGATTCGCCGACTATGCCCACAGTTTCACCCGCGGAGACGCTGAGGTTGGCACCTGTCAGGGCAAATACCGTTTCCTTGCCGAACAGGCTTAGGCCCTTGACATTGTGTCTGACATGGATGTTCTTCAATTCCAGGACCGGCGTTCGCTGGCTTTGGTCTGCTTCCAGGGTGGCTGTCCCAGCTTGCTCTGCGCTCATACCAGGGCCTTCGCTTTCAATGGTTCGGACAGTTCAACGGCTGGATGGTGGCATGCCACCATGTGGTCTTCCTGGGTCTGGCCCACCGGTGGTTCGTCGGTTCTGCAGATGTCCGTTGCCGCCGGGCATCTGTCGGCGAAGCGGCACCCTGCAGGGAAGTCGGCGGGAGAGGGTATGACGCCCATTATTTGTGTCAGGTTCTCATCCCCTGCTTCCAAGGACAGCACCGCTGAGAGCAGGCCGCGGGTGTAGTGGTGTGCGGGGCGGCCAATCACGGCGTCGATGGAGCCTGCCTCGGCTACTTGCCCGCCGTACATGACAACGATTCGGTCAGCGATGTCCGAGACCAGCGCAAGGTCGTGGGAAACCAGCACCAGGGCGAACCCGAGTTCGTCCTTGAGGCGCAGCAGCAGTTTCATGACCTGGGCCTGGACGGTGACATCCAGTGCGGTCGTGGGTTCATCGGCAACGATCAGTTTGGGTTCCCTGGAGAGTGCCATGGCAATGAGGACGCGTTGGCGCTGTCCACCTGATAGCTCATGGGGGAAGGCCTTGAGGGTTCTTTTGGGGTCCAGGTTCACCAGTTCCAGAAGTTCCTCACAGCTACGCTTCCCACCGCGGCGAACAAACTGGCCCAGTTGGGCGCGAATGGTCATGGCCGGGTTGAGTGAGGACAGGGCATCTTGGTAGATCATCGAGATTCCGTGTCCCATTTGTGCCCGGCGTTGGGCGGGCTTCATCTCCAGTAGGTTTTGTCCCTGGAAGAGAATGGACCCGCCAATCTTTGCGCCCCTGGGTTCCAAGCCCATGATGGCCAGGGAGGTCAGGGATTTTCCGCAACCGGATTCGCCAATCAATCCCAGGACTTCCCCGGGGCGAACGTCGAAACTGACGCCGTTCACCACGTTGACCCCGTTGTGTCGGTCCGAAAATGAGATGGTCAGGTCCTTCACTTGCAGGACCGGGGCGTGGCCTGAGAAATCCTTGAGCCGGGTCTTGATGCGGGCGGCTGCGGCGGCAAGGCCCGGCAGATCTACCACCCCAGCCTCAGAGCGGACGTCGTCGACTTCTACTTGTTCTGCTTTGTGCGCCGTCGTGGCAGCCTTGGCGGCTCGTGCCGTGGGGGCTGCCAGCGCGTCGGAGATGCCTTCTGCAAGGACGTTCAGGGACACCACGGTGACAAAGATCAGCAGACCAGGGAAGGTGGTGGCCCACCATCCGCCAAGCATGAGCAATTCCTTGCCTTCGGCGATGACACTGCCCCACGATGCGTACGGTTGCTGGACGCCGGCGCCAATGAACGACAGCGAGGCCTCGAAGACTATGGCGTCGGCAACCAGGACTGTGCAAAAGACGAGGATTGGTGCGGCACAGTTGATGGCCACGTGCCGGGTGACAATGAAGAACTTCTTTGCTCCGATGATCTCTTGGGCTGCCACGTAGTCTTCGCCGTATTGGTCGAGCACGTTGGCGCGGACAATCCGGGCAACCATGGGCGTATACAGGAATCCGATGGCCGCAATGAGAACAGGGAGGTCACGACCAAAGACAGCCACAAGGACGGCCGCCAGGGCTATGCCCGGAAACGCCATGATGATGTCCAGTATCCGCATGATGACTTCATCGACCACCTTGCGGCTCGTGGCGGCGATTGAACCAATCACGGCACCTGCGACCAAGGCCAGGGCAGTCGCTCCGAGACCGATCGCCAGAGACCAGCGGGCACCCGTCGCCAGTCGTGCCAACAGGTCCCGTCCTTGCCCGTCAAGGCCCAGCGGATGCGCCCAGCTGGGGGCCTTGTTGCTCGCAATGGTTTGCAGGTTGGGGTCGGCAGTGATGACCATGGGACCAAAGATGGCACCCAAGATGACCAGCCCAAGAACGACGACGGCGATCCATCCGGAGACGGTGAGCCTGCCCATCTTCATTCCCGGCTTCGAGAGGCGTTGTGTGAGTTGTTTCCTCATGCTGTGTGGCTCCTCAGCTTGGGGTTGGCGATCATGGAGAGAATGTCGACGACCAGGTTGATGACCACGAAGCCCAGGGCTATGGTCAGGACGGCGCCTTGGACGATGGCCGGTTCGTTGTTCTTGACGCCTTCGATCATCACTTGGCCCATGCCCGGCAGGTTGAACATTTGTTCAATGACAACAGCGCCGCCCATGAGGTAGCCGATGCGCAGTCCGAGCACGTTCAGTGGGTTGATCAACGCATTGCGCAGGACATTGCGTCCCACGACGACGACAGGGTGCAGGCCCCCGCCGCGTGCGGTGCGTACATAGTCCCTGTCCAGTTCCTCGACCATGGAGGTCCTGATGATGCGCGTCATCTGGGCTGCGATGGGGAAGGCCAGGGAAAGCGCGGGCAAGGTCATGCTCTGGAGCCAGCCGGAGAAGGAGTCCCCCGGATTGATGTACCGGCTGGAGGGAAATATGGGGTTGTCGATGGCCAGCCACTGCACCAGCAGTAGTGCGATCCAGAAGGAGGGTGCAGCTACGCCGAGCAAGGTGACGACCCGAATAAGTTGGTCCGCCCACCGATCACGGTAAATGGCCGACACGGTGCCAAGAACGAATGCCACGGCCAAGGCGATGACCAAGCCAAGGAATGTCAGCTGCAGGGTCAGCGGCAACGCCGTGGAGATCATGTTCACGACGCTCTCGCCGGTGGCCAGGCTCTTGCCCAATTGGCCTTGGAGAACGAGGCCGACGAACACAAAGTATTTGACGAAGAACGGATCATTGAGCCCATGCTCCTGCCGGAACTGCTCCAGCTGGTCCGCGGAAACAGGTGCATCTGCAAAGACGGCCACGGCGGGGTCTGTCTTGGAAAACTGCATGACCGTGAAGACGAACAAGATGATGCCGAGAACAAGCGGCACCAGGGAGATGACACGTCGTCCGAGCAGGCGTAGAACCATTACCACTACGGGCTCCTTTGAATACGGGAAGTTTGGGGTCGCGTGCCGGGGCCTGTCCTACGAGGCCCCGGCGCACAGCAGGTGGCGCGAGCAATTACGCCGTGCGGGTGGCTTTCAAAAGGTTCACTCCTGGAATGTCCAGGGCCTTGACGCCGCTGAGCTTCTTCGGGTCCCAGGCGGTGAAGAGCTGCATGTGCATCACCGGGTAGATCACTGCCTCATCAGCAATGGTGTCCAGGGCAGCATTCGTCTTGGTTTTGTGCTCTGCCGGGTCGCTGGCCTGGATGGCGGCGTTGAGCTGGGCGTCCAAGGCCTTGAACTCGGCCGTTTCACCCCATTTGTTCCAGGGCAGGAAGGTGTTGGAGTTGGAGTAGAACCAGCGGATGTTCAGATCGGCATCAGCACCGAACTGGTTAGGGTTTCCTGAGAACGTCAGTGCGTCGACCGGTTCACCCGCTGCAATCTTGGAGTTGAAGGCTGCCGTTTCCTGGATGTCCAAGGTCGTGGCGACTCCCACCGCCTCCCAACCTTCCTTGATGGTATTGACGGCCACCTTGGTCCACGAGATGTTGGTGGACAGCAGCGTCACCGCCAGATCCTTGACGCCGGCCTGTGCCAGGAGTTGCTTGGCCTTCTCAGGGTTGTAGTCGTACTGTGTGGCGGCCTTGTTGTATTCAGGGCTGGCCTTGTGCAGGAATGACGTGGCCGGGATACCCTTACCCGCAATCGAGACGTCAATGAGCTTTTGGGTGTTGATGGCCATGCGCAGGGCCTGGCGCACGCGCTTGTCATTGAACGGTGCCTTGTTGGTGTTAAACACCAGGCCCAGCAAGTTCATACTGTCCACGCCTTCAACGTTCAGGCCCTTGCCTTTGAGCTGGTCGATGTTGTCCTGGGGGATATTGTCCGAGATCTGCACACCGGACACCCCTGAGGTCAGCAATCCCACCCGCGCAGCCGCGTCGACGGACACATTCCACTGCATCGACTTGAAGGTCGGCTTCAGGGAACCGTTGTATCCGGCGTGTGATTCGAAGGCGGTGAACGAGGTGTCCTGGTGGCTCTTGACCTTGAAGGGGCCGGAACCAACGGCGTTCTTGCCTTGCTTGAGGAAATCGCCATCCTGGGCGTCAAAGACGTGCTTGGGCATGATCTTGACGATGGAGAAGCGTTGAACGGCGGCGGCGAACGGGAACTTCATGGAAATCTTGACCGTGGTGTCATCCACTTTGCTGACGCCGTTCAACCAGGACGCAAAGAACGCGTTGGTCAAAACCTTCTTGTCGGTGTTCAGGACGCGGCCGAACGAGAACACGACATCATCAGCCGTTACAGGCTTGCCGTCATGGAAAGTGGCTCCAGGACGAAGCTTGACCGTCCATTCGGCTGACTTCGGGTCTGCCGGCATTTCGCTGGCCAGGGCCGCATATGGCTTGCGGGTGACAGCTTCAGCGTCCCACAATCCCTCGTAGATGTGGTTGTGGGCGGCCATGGCGAACGCTGACCCCGTGTTCAGGGGATCCCAGCTGCTGTTGTTGTTGTAGCCGATGGCCACGTCGATGTGGTCCATGGCCGCTGCGCTGCCATCTACGGATCCGCTGGACTTGGGACCGCCGCAGGCGGCTACCCCTGCCGTCAGCGCGCCCGCAGCGCTGATCAGTCCGGTGTACTTCAAGAACGCACGGCGATCGATACCGCGGTGTTCGACTGTGTCACGCATGCTTTTCCTTCGGGTAGGTGGGGTGAGTGGTGCTGCTTGTCATTGCCAGATGTCTGACGTTGTAGGACCTATAGTTCATGACTGACGTGATTCAAGTCAAGTCTTTTCTGAAAAATCCCTGAAACTGGCGATATTTTACTAATCATTGGTCCTCGTACGTCCGAGGACTAGCAATGAGAGATCAGACAGTGATGTACTTAGCTATGGCTTGGAAACGCCGCCCTGGACAGTACTGGCGGCAATAGAAAGGGATTGGAACATGAGCACGAATGAAGGCGCCGGTGGATGGGCTGCGCCCCAGTCTGATCGAGAAAGCCTCACGGACAGGCTTAAGCGCTACATTCTGGACCGGCGCATGCTTCCTGGCGACCCCCTGCCCAGCGAGACGGATCTCGCTGAGATCTTGGGCGCCAGCCGTTCCAGCGTGAGGGAAGCGTTGCGCACCCTGGCTGCGCTCGACATTATTGAAATCCGGCATGGACACGGAACCTTTGTCGGCCAAATGTCGTTTGCCGGCACCATCGAGAGCCTCATTTTCAAGGGACTGCTGAGCAGCCAAGGCGACCTTGAAGTCGTTGACGATTTGATCGATCTGCGGGAGGCCTTTGATATTGCTCTGACGGATCACGTCATGGCCGGTCTGGCACAGACCCCGGACCCGGCAATTGAAGCAACCTTGGCGGATATGGACACCCATGCAGCAGCCAACAACCCAGCCGGGGTAGTTGCCGCGGAAAAACGCTTCCACCAACAACTGTTGGGTCACGCTGGCAACAAGCTTGCGACCCAGCTCGGAACGGCACTGTGGGAAGTCCACTCCACCGTTGCCAACACAATCCGGACCCCCAGCCAAGCAGAGCTTCTTGAAACCGCCAAGACTCACCGGGTCATGTACGAGATGGCCCTGCATTCCCGCGGGCGGCGCTACCAGGCTGCAATTCTCGACCGCTATGAGCCCCTCCGGGGGCAGGTGCAGAAGATGGCTGCCGTCCCGCGAATTCCCCACGGCAGGAGCTGACGGACAGTCACCTGGACCACACTGCTGCCTTTCGGCCGGACGACTGGAGCGGTAGCTTGACATGGGATTCGCGCGGCCGGGGGCTTGTCCAGCAACGTCATCAAGCCCTACCCCAGCCGGATCAGTCGCCGGTACGACGTCGGCGGAAGCCCGAATACGTTGTGGAACACCCTGGCAAAATAGTTGGCATCATGGTACCCGAAGTCGTGGGCGATATCGCCAATTCTTCGGTCGGTCAGGAGGAGTTCCCTTGCGACGGCCATCATCCGCAAGTCTCGATGGTAGTCACTGATTGTTTTCCCCATCTGGGCCTTAAAGAGGCGGCGGAGGGCCGACTCACTCAAGTGGACTTGTGCGCACAACTGCTTGATGTTTGGGCTGCTCCGTGGGTGGGCTGACAGCCTGTCCACGATGGATTCAATTCGAGGGTCAATCACACTCGTCTGCGGGTTGGCCTTCGTCAACCTCGCCAAGCCAGGTGTGTCAATGTGGCCTGCTCGAGCGGACAAGGCACCGACGATCAGGTTTAGATGGCCCGTTAGCAGAAATGCTCGTCCAGGCCCCCGGGCAGCCCAACCCGAGGCGAGGTCCTCGAAATGGCGAAGCATGTCGGCGTCCCCACGGTACGGAGTGACTCTTTGCAGGCCTAGGTGTTCCGATAGGAAGTCTCGACCAGCAATACTTGCAGAAGTCGTAAACCGGATGGAAATGAACGCGAACGCCGTCGACGTCGA
>Ga0075017_100001929_pt1 | contig 12848 bp, 9 predicted proteins | sample AleBraG_ABR_2012_FD_71475 | JGI IMG/M metagenome (GOLD analysis project Ga0075017, IMG submission 71475) | Freshwater sediment microbial communities in response to fracking from Pennsylvania, USA - Alex Branch Run_MetaG_ABR_2012 | ecosystem: Environmental > Aquatic > Freshwater > Creek >...
TCTTATTTTGGTACCAGTACCCCCATAGGAATAGATCAGGGCAATTATCTGAGCAATAACCCGGTTTATAAGACGGCAACCACCTTTGTCCAGCATCCTACCGACCCTGTTCAATTTATTTCCGGCCCGGAATCTTATTTCATGCAGGCTGAGGCCCGGGAGAGATATTTCAACGGCGATCAGGCTGAGCAGCTTTATGATGCTGGAGTTCAGGCTTCTTTTTCTTTTTACGGTTTCGACGCAACTACTTTTATTGCCCCTGCGGGCGTATATGCTTATCCGCTTGGCGGAACGTTAGATGACAAGATCGATGCAATCATCACACAGAAATGGGCGTCTCTACCGGGTTCTCATGCACTGGAAGGATGGTTTGAAAGAAACCGTACCGGGTTTCCGAAGACCAGTCCTGTGTATTCTACGAGTGTGTTGTATGTACCCGGCCAGTTTGTAGTCTCTGCCACGTCTACCATCGGCCAGGCTTTTCCCAGAAGAATTGTTTTTCCCGATAATGAGCGTTCCAGGAACAAGAACACCCCTACCCAGGTTCCGATTACAACACCGGTTTGGTGGGGGCAATAATTGAAAATAAAAAAGGGGATATCATGAAGTATATTTTAAAAATAGCATTGGCCGCAGTCCTGTTTTTCTTGTTTTCCTGTAACAAGGAAACGATAGTGGATACGCCCGAACAGGTGGGCATTTCCAAGGTGACTTATTATGTGGTACTCACTTTAAAGGGACCGGCTTTTCAATCGGTCGTTATGGGTACGGCCTATGTGGATTCCGGTGCAACGGCAGAAGAAAATGGAAAGCCAACGACATATACTACTTCCGGTACCGTGGATATAAATTCGGAAGGAATATATACAATTACGTATACCGCGGTTAATCAGGACGGTTACCCTTCTTCCATTACCCGCAATGTGGCCGTGATTCCCAGTGCGCCCTTGCCAGGGGTTGATTTGTCCGGCACTTATGCGAATGTAGGTTCGGCTGCCCTGACCGCCAGTATCTCTATGGTGGCACCTGGCGTCTATTTTACCACCAATTGCTGGGGTGGGGCCAGTTCAGCGGTAATCCCGGCGTATTTCTTCTGTTCGGATGGTGCTACGATAACCCTACCCACGCAGAAATTCAGTGCCTATGGAAACTTACAGGGATCTGGAACTTATGTAAGTGGTCTGATTACCTGGGATATCAATTTAATCGATCTTTCTGCCGAACGGACTAAGAGTTGGCAAAAACAATAATCCCTCTAAAATCATAAATATGAACAGGATTTTCAGCTTATCATTTTTCCTCTTCCTATTATTAACCATGTCCTGTACGAAAAAACTGGAAAATCCTGGCGCCACCCAAACGGTTGCCATGTCCAATGAGTGGTGGGTCACCCTGCAATCCGGAGGGACCGATTTGCTCGGGACCCATGTCTTATTTGCAACCTATAATACCAATCAGAATGTATCTGATTCTCTCTGGTTAGATGACCTGCGAAACGGGTATCAATTTAAATGTAAAGTGTTGGCCAATCCGAAAAATCTGACCTTTTTGACTACGGATTCCGCACAGAATGAATATTACGATATCAGGGTGCATATTGCGAATGGAAAAATCATCCCCAAGGGCGGTATCTCGAAGTCCACCCAGTCCGTTGTAGACAGCATTTACATGGAAGCAACCTTTTCCGATGATCCAGTAAACACCTATATCATTAGTGGGGTAGCCCGTTCGCGTTGGGCCCAAGATGATTATTAACCGTTAATTCCATTTTACTTTTCTGCCGAGAATTACTTTAAAAACAAAGGGATCTGTCGTGGGTGTAAGTCCGAAACCAGCGCCGATATTGAGTTCCCATTTGGCATTGTTTTGCATATCGTAGGCGATAAAGAGAGCATGATTTTGCTGGGGCCCCGAGTCAAACTGGGTTATGGGGCCCATATCACCATAATACTCTACGCCGAATGCGGCGTTTTTAAACAGATTATAGGATATTTTGACATTGGGTTCAAAGGTAGGTACGGAATTTACGTACTGACTTTGTAGGGCGATGCCGAAAGTCGGATTTATGGAAACATATAAATTGCCCCACTGCTTATCGATTATCGGCCGAATTTCGAGACTCCAGGTTTCATTGGCATAGGCTGGCTTTTGATAGCCCACTTCAACGGAAAGACTTAATCCGAATGGAATGCCCCAATCGGCCGGGGCCATCACCCGAGGTCGGATATGGGTTCCGACAATTTGATATCCATATCCGGGCGTATAGTTAGTGAACAGGTAGACCCCCGTTTCGAAAATAGAGGTAATGCCCGTAGTAATCTCTAGCGTTTCATGCAAGGAATGATTGGATGGGATGACTCCCTGTACGACTTCGGTACTCCCATTGAATGTGTAGTTGCTATGTAGTTCAAACATTGTTGAACCTTTGGCCTGGGTAGGAGCGCCATAGACCTGTATTTCATAATTATTCTGGCCATACAAGAAGGCTGAGGAAAGGATATAGATTGTAAAAAGCGAGACATATAGTCTTGAGAGATGGAGCCCTTTTGCCATGAATCGTTAATGTTCCGGTGATTTTTTATTTAATGCAATAAATTTACATCTTTACCAGCCAAAGAAGTCAATTCTGACCGTTTTCACGATCTCGTCTACTATTTATTGGTTTGGAATAACCAGGTAAATTTCGTTTTTGTGATGAAAGCGTCCACGTCAATGCGATGAATGCCGGAAAAGTTGCTACCAAAGGCCGCAAACTGAGAAAAAACGATCCTAAATGAATTCCCCTATTTGGATAGCACCTCATGGGCTGAAGTCGTCAGCCTTTTCGGACTTTCTGTTTTAAAAGCATAATTTGGTTCTTGAATTTTTAAGAGCTGGTTAAAAGAAAATACGGAATTCCTTTTTGGACGGATTGTCCATTTAATTGACCCATCATGAAATATATTATCTGTTTTATTTTTTTGGGTATCCTATATGTCCCGGGTTATTCTCAACAGGCGATCAAGGATAGTGGAAGTTATATTATCCACAAGTTTGCTCAACCCATTGGAAAGGAAACCTATTCAAACCGGCGGGATGAAAAAGGTCTGGTCTACTTGATCAATTTCGAATATATAGATCGGGGTTCTCCCGTCAAATTAAAGGATAGTATTTGTCTGAACCCCATGGGCGAACCCGTCTCATACCGAATTCACGGAGGCACTTCCCGGTTTTCTAATGTAAACGACTCTGTAGTTTTTGATGGGGCCGTAGCTCGGATCAAGGTGGATGATTCCTCTTTTACGAAAACTTTACAAGGACCCTATTTCCCGGTTGCCGGTTATTCACCCGCTACGGCCCAGATGCTCTTGATCCAATACTGGAAAAAACACCTGTCTCCGGCTAAAATAAGTACGCCACCCTTTGGTAACGTAACCATTTCCGATGATGGTAGGGATACTCTGGCCACAGCAGATAGAAAATATATACTGGAACGATACCATATTACCGGACTGATCTGGGGCAATGAATTGTTGTGGACCAATTTGGATGGTCAGCTGGCCTGTTTGATCACCAACGATGCAGAAGGAGACAAGCAGGAGATTGTTTTGGACAGTTTCGAGTCTTTTTTGCCCCAGTTTATTGAAAAAGCTGCTTTAAAGGGCATGCAACTTTTTGATCAATCAGCAAAGCCGATAGCCGTTTATCATCCCATAATGGCGATTACGCATGCCAGGGTCATCGATGTGATCAGCAAAAGCATTCTTGGAGATGCCGTAATTCTCATTGAACAGGGCAGGATCCAGTCCGTTGGCAAATTCTCGGAAGTGCACATACCGAAAGACGCTTTTATCCTGGATGCCAAAGGCAAAACAGTTCTACCCGGTTTGTGGGACATGCACGCTCATTTTGAACAGGCCGAGTGGGGCCCTGCATACTTGGCTGCTGGCGTTACTACGGTCAGAGATTGTGGTAATGAATTTAATTATATTAATGCCATTCAAAAATATATCAACGAAGCTTCGGGGGTAGGACCTAACATTTTGAAGGCGGGAATCATTGATGGTAAAGGACCTTATGCCTTGGGCATCGTCCAGGCAAATACCCAGGAAGAAGCGATTCGAGCGGTGCATATGTATAAAGACAATGGCTTTGTGCAGATCAAGATTTACAGTTCGGTCAAACCGACGACGCTAAAAATCATCTGTTCAAAAGCGCATGATCTGGGAATGACTGTGACGGGACATATTCCGATGGGTATGAATCTTGAACAGGCGGTCGATTCCGGCATGGATATGGTGAATCATATCCAATATGTTTATGATATCCTGAAAAAAAACAAAAGCACTGGCGAAGTAAATTTTTCTGACACGGAGAACGTTGCGGTAATACATTTTTTAAAGGATCATCACATTGTGATTGATCCTACGCTGGGCGTTTTCGAATTAATCTTTCGTTCAACCAAAGAGGATATCACCGTAATGGAGCCTAACTTTAATTCTTTGCCGGAACCTCTCAAACCTTTATTTATCACCACGGGGACCAGTTCTCCGCAGGCCATAGCGCGAGGTAAACTGCGGATGAAAACATTTATGGATATCGTCAATGCGTTGAATAAAAACGGCATTACCCTTGTGGCCGGAACAGATATGGGATTTCCTGGGTTTAGCGTATTTAGAGAGATCGAACTATATGTAGCTTCTGGACTTACTCCGATGGAAGCCATTCAAACGGCGACAATCATCCCGGCCAGGGTGATGAATCAGGCTTCCATTTTGGGCTCAATAGAGGCTGGCAAAAAGGCCGACCTCATTCTCATTGACGGAGATCCGCTGGAAAATATCCGGAATATCCGGCAAGTAAGCCAGGTGATCAAAGATGGCAAACTCTATGATCCTTCAGCCCTGCATAAAATGGCGGGATTTAATTAGCCTGATTTGCCCCCGGTTATATAAATAAAAAACCGCCGGCACAGGGCCCGGCGGTTTACAGCTTAAATCGAATCAATTTTACCAGACTTTTACCCGTATACTGTCCGGTCGATACATGGGATCGGAGGGCTTTACCTGAAAAGCTTCGTAAAAACCGGGAATGTTAGAAACGGGTCCATTGACCCGATACATCGGGGTGGAGTGAGGGTTGGTTAATACCTGGGTCCGAAGCGCTTCTTCACTTTCTTTTATACGCCATACGGCCGCTGCATTAAGAAAGAAGCGTTGGTCGGGCGTAAGGCCATTAATTAATTCATTGGTTTTGCCCTGCGGTGTCTTTTTAAATGCCGCATAAGCAATGGCCAGTCCGCCATTGTCTGCAAGATTTTCACCCTCGGTTAATCGTCCATTGATGTGGAAAGTGTCAATGGCAATATATCCATTATACTGATTGATGATGTTAGAAGCTCTTTTTTTGAAATTTGCCGCATCGTTGGCTGTCCACCAGTCTTTTAAATTCCCATTAGCGTCAAACTGCCGTCCCTGGTCATCGAAGCCATGGGTAATCTCATGACCGATGACATACCCGATGCCTCCATAATTCAGGGCGTCATCGCCGTTGAGATAAAAGAAGGGTGGTTGTAATATCCCCGCCGGGAAATTGATGTTGTTTTGGGTGGGATCATAATAGGCATCAATCGTTGGCGGCGTCATAAACCATTCAGAACGGTCGACAGGCTTACCAATTTTATTCAGGCTGCGTTTAAATTCATAATTGGAAGTTTGCCGAAGATTGGCAATAATATCGTCACGGACAATATTGAGGCTCGAATAGTCCTTCCATTTGTCCGGATAGCCAATCTTCTTGACGATGGCATGGAGTTTAAAAAGCGCTTTTTGTTTCGTGCTGTCCGACATCCAATCCAGTTGTTGGATTCTTTCCGCATAAGTGGATTCAAGGTTGTTCACCAATTCAATCATTCTCTGCTTGGCTTCGGGGGGGAAGTATTTAGCCACATAAAGTTGGCCCAAAGCATCGCCCAGTTGTTCATCGACCAGGGACGTCATTCTTTTCCAGCGTGCTTTCATCTCTTTTTGTCCATTCAGCAATTTGGAATACGCAAAACGCGCGTCAACAAAAGCATTGCTCAGGTAGGGGGCATCGTCGAATAAAACATGAAAGCGTAAATAGCTTTTGATATCGGCTAACGATGTTTTGTTTAACAGGAGGCCAAGTTCCTTGAAAAAGGCGGGTTGGCCAACCAGGACCGTGTCGGCATGGACCATCAAATATTGAAGCAGGTTTGTCCAGCCCGGCATAATGGCATTGAGTTTTGAAACAGGAGTTTTGTTATAGTTGGCCACCGGGTCTCTCAGTTGCTCTGGTGTTTTGGATGCCTTGGCCATCGCGGTTTCTACGGCAAGTACGGAAGCTGCCTGACTCAAAGCGTTGGCAGAATCGGATCCTGACAATAGAAAAAGCCGGGAAGCCAATTGTTTATAAGCGTTGCGGATTTTTTGAATAGAAGTGTCCTGGTTAAAATAATAATCCCGGTTAGGCATGCCCAGGCCACCCTGGTCAAAATGGGCGGCATAGAAGGCACTATTTCTTTCATCAGGACTCACATAAAAATTGAAGAATGGAGAATGATTGATAGCGTATTCTCTGGCGATTTCGCGCAAAATGCCATCGCCATTGGAAATGGCCTCAATACTATCGAGTTCTGACTTAACCGGCTGCCAACCCATCTTTTCTATTCCAGCTGAATCCATGGCGCTGAAATAGAAATCGGCGGATTGTTGTGCCGGTGTGTTTTTGGTGGGATTGGATAATTGGGACAGGGAATCCAACAGGGAATGCATCCTAGCCAGGGAACTATCTTGCAATATATAGAATGAACCCCAGCCGGATTGTGAAGCCGGAATTTTAACATTCTTGAGCCAGCTGCCGTTAGCATAAAGGAAGAAATTATCCTGTGGACGGATACTACTATCCATGGCTGTTTGGTCTATAAGATCGGTACCTAAAACAGGCTGCGGGTTTTCAGCAGGATGACAAGCTGCAATAAGTATAATCCCCAAAAGCATTGAATATTTTTTCATACCAGGTTATTTTGTACAATTTAGGTATAATCGCCATATCTCTAAAGAAGAAGAGAACAAAAATCCGAGAGGATTTCGCACCAACAGCTTTCGATAATTAAAAAAAGAAATCCGACATTTGGTCAATAGTTCAACCCTATAGAATCCAATTTTCGCCAAATGAAACTAAAGATAGTCTTACCGATATTTACGCTAATTGGAGTACTGCTGTTATGGTCATCTGCAATACGTGCTCAAACTGACGATAAACAGCGACTGATTGCCTTGGAAAAAAGACGCTTTGACGCGATGACCCGTAGGGATACCGCGCTGTTAGCCACTTTATTGGGGGATTCGCTCATTTATATACATTCCAGCGGGATTATCGACAGTAAACCGTCTTTTTTAAAGGATTTATCCAGCGGACACATTACTTACTTATTCATTTACCCGGAAAAGGTTACTGCCTCAGTGGATGGCAATTACGGTTGGATATACGGCAGGGCAAATATCCGATTCAAACTTTCCACGATGACCAATCCCATAGACCAATATGTCAGTTTTGTTGAAGTATATTATCTGAAACGCTATCCCTGGCAGATGATCCTTTGTCAACATGCCCGGATTGAAAAAGACGCTCCCTGGTACAACAATATGGTTCCCCAGGTTAAAGGCGGTTTGGTTCCCTCGATTTATTAATCGGCTCCTTCCCTCTCTTTATATAATTAAATTCTACGCAACCGTCCTTTTCAGTATGACGTACCAACTGGTAAATGGTCATTATGAAAAATAATCTGTTTCATCTGGTTGTCTCTATGTTAATGGTTTCCATCATTTTATTTGTCTCCTGTGGCAAAAGCAGCAGCGGCTACCAGAGTAATAATAATACACCCCCTCCAGGTGGCAATACGAGTAATTCAGTAAGTATAGTGAATATGAGCTTCTCCCCGGTAAACCTCAGTGTAGCCGTCGGCACTACCGTCACCTGGACCAATAATGATTATACCACCCATACAGTTACTTCCGATGGTGGGCTTTTTGACAGTGGTAATTTGGGGGCGGGAAAAACTTATTCTAAACAATTTGCCACCGCAGGTACCTTTCCCTATCACTGTACAATTCATGCTGGGATGACGGGAACCATTACAGTAAAGTGAATTGGGTATCCCCTCAGCGATAAGCATTGAATCTTAGTAGTAGAATGCGGGGTAAAAAGTGTCCTGCAAAGAATCTCACCTCTCCAGTTAGCGTAAAGGAGACAGGTTACCTGAAAAAATTGTAATTTCAGAGGGTAATCAATTGCTTGCTATGACCGCCTTTGCTGGGAAGAAAAAAGCGTTTGTGCTCCTGCTGTTTATTGCCGCCGTCCTCGTTTTCGCCTGGAGTTCTCATCAAAAACCCGTCGATTACAGTTCCCAGGTCAAGCCGATTTTCAACAAAAAATGCATTACTTGTCACGGTGGAGTCCGCCGAAAGGGTGGCTTTAGCGTCTTGTTTCGGTCGGAAGCTCTTGCCAAGACTGAATCTGGGAAATGGGCCATTATCCCGGGTGATCCGGAGCACAGCGAACTGATTCGACGCATTACCAACAAGGATCCCGAAGAGCGGATGCCTTATAAACATGAACCTTTAACATCTGAAGAGATCAGTGTACTACGCCGTTGGATTAAAGAAGGGGCCGCCTGGGGAGACCATTGGGCCTATGTTCCGGTAAAACCCGTTGCCGTACCTCTTCCTCCGGGCAGTCTATTCGGCTTATTGCCTTCTAAAAAGCCAGCCTGGGTAAACAACGATATCGATTTCTTCATCTACGATAAACTGAAAAAAGAGAAGCTTCAGCCATCAGCTTCGGCGGAAAAAGCGGTATTACTCAGAAGAGCAAGTTTGGATTTGACCGGGATTCCACCCAGAGAGAAATTAGCCAAAGCCTTTTTGGAAAATAATGGGCCGGGAGCTTATGAAGAACTGATAGACAGTTTGCTGGCCGAACCCAGTTACGGTGAACGCTGGGCGGCGATGTGGATGGATCTTGCCCGGTATGCTGATACGAAGGGATATGAAAGGGATGACAACCGCAGTATATGGCGTTATCGCGATTGGTTGATTCATGCCTTTAATGAGGATATGCCTTACAACCGGTTTTTGGAAGACCAGATTGCAGGCGACCTGATGGCGCATCCGACGGATGCGCAATATATCGCCACCGCCTTCCACCGCAATACCATGACTAATGATGAAGGGGGAACTGAAAATGAGGAATTCCGGACAGCTGCAGTTCTTGACCGGGTAAATACCACCTGGGAAGCCTTGATGGGGACCACTTTTGCCTGCGTTCAGTGCCATAGTCATCCTTATGATCCGTTTACCCATGACGAGTACTATCGGTTTATGGCTTTTTTTAATGACAGTCGAGACGAAGACAGTTATGCTGACTATCCCTTATTGCGTCATTATACATCGGAAGATAGCGTCAGGGTGGAAAAAGTTGTTGAGTGGGTGGCTAAAAACGATTCTCAAGATCATGCACTTGAAACGCGCAGTTTCCTAAAAACATGGCAACCGTCAATCAATTCATTGAATGCAGACCAGTTTATAAATAGTGAACTTGAGGATACGAAATGGCTCATTTTCCGTAATCATGCTGTTACGCGTCTTAAAAAAGTGGATTTAAATGGTCGGAATTTTTTGATTTATCGATACATCGGTTATTTGAAGGGCGGGGTCTGGACGATTCACCTGGATAAACCTGATGGTCCCGTTCTACAAACTATTGCCGTATTGCCTACAAAGGATTGGATTATTACAAGTACCCGACTCGATTCGGTATCGGGGGTACATGATTTGTTTTTTACTTATACCAACCCCAATCTGAAAAAACCAGGAGACGATGGAATGAAATTCGACTGGTTTTATTTTACCCGGCCTTTACCGGGTAAAGGGAAGGTGGGTTATGACAGTGCGGAAAAAATTTTCTGGAAATTATTGTCGACCGACTTGCCCACTACGCCGATAATGATGGATAATCCATCGGATATGCATAGGGCTTCATATGTTTTTGAAAGAGGAAACTGGTTGGTAAAAGGGAAAGAAGTGAATCCAGGAGTTCCGCATGCTTTGAATCCTCTTCCTGCGGGGGCCCCGGCGAACCGACTCGGGTTGGCTATGTGGCTTACGGACAAACAAAATCCACTAACCGCCCGCACGATCGTTAACCGACTATGGGAACAGCTTTTTGGTACGGGACTCGTAGAAACTTTGGAGGATTTTGGCACCCAAGGCATTGCACCCACTCATCGGGAGCTACTAGATTATCTGTCCTGGAAATTGATGAACGATTATCAATGGAGCTTAAAAAAACTGCTCAAAGAAATGGTCATGTCTGCAACTTATATGCAGGATTCGAAGATTCCCCCGGCAATTTTAGAAAAAGATCCAGTCAATAAATGGTATGCAAGGGGCTCAAGAGTTCGTTTATCGGCAGAACAAGTGCGGGACCAGGCACTATTCATTAGCGGATTGATTAGTAAAAAAATGTATGGACCCAGTGTCATGCCATTCCAACCCAGCGGCATTTGGCTTTCCCCCTGGAACGGTCAAGATTGGGTAGAAAGTAAAGGTGAAGACAAGTATCGACGTTCGTTATACACTTATTGGAAACGCACTGCCCCATATCCCGCCATGATCAGTTTTGATGGCGGCGCCAGAGAGGTTTGTGTTGCCCGCAGAATCCGCACCAACACTCCTCTGCAGGCGCTTGTAACTCTTAACGATCAGACCTATTTGGATGCCGCCAGAAGTTTTGCCTTCCGTATGCAGGAAATGGATAAACTCGACGTCAAAAAACAAATTGCTGGGGGATATGCAATGGCCCTATACAGACCAATAACTGCGGACAAGTTGGATATATTTGAAAAATTATACCAAAAGGCCTATGAAGACTTGAAAGCAGACAAAGAAAAAACCTGCGAATTGATCGGGGCCATGAATGAGCACAATAACCCAGAAACCGCTGCTTTGGTAGTGGTTGCCAATGCGATGTTGAATATGGACGAACTAATCACTAAAAATTAACGGTAAGGGAGTTTAAAAACATTTCTAAAGCCAGAGATCGCCTATGACAAGGAAAGAAGTATATGATCAGAGACTGGTCAAAGAAGCTAATGAAAGGGCCTTACATTTTCTTACCCGGAGACATTTTCTGAAAGAAAGTGCAATGGGGTTTGGAGCCCTGGCTCTGGGTTCATTGTTTTCTGGCTGTGGTTTGGGATCAGGAGGTTCTGCGAATAATATCCTTTTTGATCCGGCACACCCATTGGCTCCCAAAATGCCAATGTTTCCTGGCCGCGCAAAGTCCGTTATTTATTTGCATATGGCAGGAGCGCCCTCCCAATTGGAATTATTCGATTATAAGCCTGAACTGATGAAACTAAACGGTCAGGATTGCCCCCCTTCGCTGCTGGAAGGGAAAAGATTTGCTTTTATCCGCGGAGTTCCAAAAATGCTTGGTCCTCAGGCTAGTTTTAAACAACGGGGTCAGAGTGGCGCCTGGGTTTCCGATCATCTTCCCCATTTCTCAACCATTGTTGACGAAGTCAGTTTTCTCAAGGGCGTTACCACTGATCAGTTTAACCATGCGCCGGCCCAATTGCTGGTTCACTCGGGTTCTCCCAGGCTGGGCAGGCCGAGCATGGGCTCCTGGGTAACTTATGGTCTGGGAACGGAAAACCAAAACCTTCCTGGTTTTGTGGTATTGACCTCAGGAGGAAAATTCCCCGATGCAGGCAAAAGCGTCTGGGGAAGTGGATTCTTACCGAGTGTATATCAGGGGGTGCAATGTCGTTCAGAGGGGGATCCCGTTCTTTTTATTAAAGATCCAGGGGGTATGGATCGAAACCTCCGAAAAGCTTCTATAGATGCCATTAATGAGGTGAATCAGCAGGAGTATGAGGAATATAAGGATCCGGAAATTTTGTCAAGGATTTCCCAATATGAAATGGCATATAAGATGCAAATATCAGTGCCCGAAGTGATGAACATCAATGATGAACCACAATATATTCACGACCTCTACGGGACCCAGCCCAATAAGGCCTGCTTTGCCAACAATATACTACTGGCTAGGAAACTGGTGGAAAAAGGGGTTCGCTTTGTCCAGTTGTTTGATTGGGGTTGGGATAGCCACGGCAGTGATGCGAATCTGGCCATAGATATCGGATTTATCAATAAATGCAGGCAGGTAGACAAATCAATAACGGCCCTGATATTAGATTTAAAGCAAAGAGGACTTTTGGATGAAACCTTGGTTATTTGGGGTGGTGAGTTTGGCCGCACACCGATGCAGGAAAACAGAGAGGGCAAACAAAATCCCTTCAAAGGCAGGGACCATCATATTGATGCGTTTACTATTTGGATGGCCGGAGGCGGAATCCGAAAGGGTTTCAGCTATGGAGAAACAGATGAGATCGGCTATAGCACAATCAGTGGAAAGGTGACCCCTTATGATGTGCAAGCCACCATTTTAAACCAATTGGGATTTGATCACGAAAAATTTACCTATCAATTTCAAGGCAGACCGTTCCGCCTTACAGACGTGCATGGTCAGGTCATTGACGAAATAATATCCTAAGTTTACTAAATCCACAAATTTGAACCGTAAGAATTTTTTGAAATGGACAGCCAGTTCTTCCACCGCACTGATGCTTTCTTCGCTGGAAGTATTTGCGATCCCCAAAAAACCCGAGATCACCATGAATCCAGGATTTGAATTGAAAATAATGGCAACTAACTGGGGATTCTCAGGCAGCCTGGATACATACTGCGAAAAAGTAAAAAAAGAAGGGTATGATGGAATAGAAA
>Ga0075017_100001930_pt1 | contig 12844 bp, 10 predicted proteins | sample AleBraG_ABR_2012_FD_71475 | JGI IMG/M metagenome (GOLD analysis project Ga0075017, IMG submission 71475) | Freshwater sediment microbial communities in response to fracking from Pennsylvania, USA - Alex Branch Run_MetaG_ABR_2012 | ecosystem: Environmental > Aquatic > Freshwater > Creek >...
CCGGCATCATGATGCCGGAGGAGGTTCGACCGGTAGGCGCATACCTCCAGACGCACCGCAAGCCTGGGGATGTGCTCTACCTTTTCCACGATGCCCAAACCGCCTACCAGTACTACGCAGAGCGTCAGGCGTGGCCCAGCAATGACATGGTCTTGGGGACAGCTTCCGGAGCCGATCCGCGGGACTATGCCGCCGATCTGGATCGTCTGCGTGGGCACCGGGCGTGGATCCTCGTGTCTCATATTCATGGGGTAGACGCGGACGAGGCCAAGTACATCCGCTTCTACTTGGATAGCGTCGGCTCTCCGCTGGAAACTTTCACCGCTGCGGGCGCGGCAGCTTATCTTTACGATTTGACTACCCCGACATCCCCGCAACCCGTTAGTAACCTTGCCGGACACGACGCTGTAAGCCCAAAATAGTTCACCCGGTTAACCTCGCCATTTCAGGATCATTTTGGAGGATCAATGCAGGATTTGCTTCGCTGCTCTATCACCAAGCTCGCTTTACGAGAGGTAACCGAGGAGGAGCTGCGTCAATTCAATCAGCGCATCCGCAGTAGCCAGCTTCGCCATTTGGACGGTACCGTCGTCCAGAAAGAGGTCCAGTTCGCCTACGTCACCGTCGATGGCCAGCTCGTATACCCCGTCGAGGAAGGCATCGTCCTGATGTTGCCGGCGTTCGCCATCTCCGTCGGACGAAACTCGATTAGCGAGACCTCCAATTTTCAGCTCCGCGAGGAAAAGAAAGTGGTTCAGGACTGGTACAACCAGTTCGGCTGGCAGGAGAGCGAAGCCGGAAAATGTCTGGACAGTCTCGCCTTCGGCGATTACCGTCCCGTGGTCGTCGACTATGACCACAAAGGCTTGATGCGCATCGCCCGTTATTTGCCACCCGGCGGAAAATACATGCTGGACGTGGCTTCTGGCGCAGTCCCACACGATGAATACGTTCACTACTCGGACAATTTCCAATACCGAATTTGTATGGACCTATCCTTCCAGGCCCTCAAACAAGCAAAGAAGAAACTCGGTGCGCGCGGCATTTACATTCTCGGCGACATCACCAACCTCCCGCTTCAGGACAATATGATCGACACCGTGATGAGTCTGCACACCATCTATCACGTGCCGATGGACGAACAGGAGTCGGCGTTCCGGGAACTGTACCGCGTACTCAAGCCGGGCGGGACAGAGCTTGTCGTTTACAACTGGGGTAAACATTCCCTGATGATGCGTATCGCAGATGCTCCTCTGAATCCTTTCACCTTCTGGATCGTGCGCACGCTCAAACGGCTAGTAGGTATCAAACCAAAGGCTGCTTCCGCACAGCCTGCCCTGCCGGCGCGCCCGGCCCGCACGCTCTACTTTCACGCTCACAACTACAAATGGTTCGATCGCATGTTCCGCCAGTTCTGCGAGTACGACATGGTCTGCTGGCGCACTGTCCACCAGGCGTTCTTGTCCTGGTACGTGCGCGAGCGCTTCTTCGGCCGTCAGTTGCTCGATTTTCTTTTCTGGTTTGAGGAGAAGTTCCCGCATCTGGCGGCTCGCGTGGGACAATTCCCAATGTTCATCATCAAGAAGCCGGCCGCAGCAACTACGGAAACAGCGTCGGCAAGCACGGAAAACTCAGAGGAACTCGCTTCAATCAACGCATAGCCGGAAGGTTACTTGAGGTTACGGGTAAAACTGAATCCCGGCGTATGCATTCCTTTTCACATGGCCCTGAAACTTGGGTCGCATTGCTACCCCTAACCTATTATAAAATAAAGAGATAACACAAATTCAACTACTGGAATACAAACTGCTACTTGAACGTTGTTGACTCGTGAATATACTCCCCGCGGAGAAAAATCCCCTTTTTGACATTTTCCGCTTACGAATTACGGTTTTCTCATCTTGAGAAGTTGCACCAAAAGTTTTGCTGAAAATCAACGCCAACGTAAAGAGGTCAATTCGGTGATCAAGACTTTGACAAGACAGACAAATACCAGCCATGCTGCTCGCCTGTGCAGTTGGATCGCGATCGCGCTCCTTCTGCTCATGCCAGCTCTCGCGACCGCACAGACATTCGTGCAAGCTTACGATTGCACAACCGAAACACCCGCATGCACGACCCAGAGCATCAAGACCCCGACAGCCACAGCTGGAATTCACTTCCAGGGCGCCCAGACGGCTGGTAACTTCAACGCCGTCGTCGTAGGGTGGAGCGACACAACCTCCTACGTCACCAGTGTCACTGACACATCCGGCAATGCCTATGTTCTGGCCGCAGGCACCGTGGCCGCAAACGGGATCTCACAAGAAGTCTTCTATGCGGCAAATATTGCTGCAGCTGCCGCCGGCGCGAACGAGGTAGTCGTACAGTTCAACAAGGCAGCCGCGGATCCCGACGTGCGCATCGCAGAGTACAGCGGCCTTGCAACTACGCGTCCAGTGGACGGCTCGAATGGAGCCACTGGCAGTTCAGCTTCCGCCAACAGCGGCGGGATCACCATCACCAACGCGACCGATCTCATCTTCGGCGCGGGTACCACAGGAAACGCGTTCACGGCTGCTGGTGCCGGCTTCACGGCAAGAGTTCCGATTGCAACGCCTTTCTTCGACCTCACCGAAGACAAGGCCGTCGCGGCAACTGGTTCCTACAACGCGACCGGTACCCTGAATACAGGCGCTTGGGCCATGCAGGTGGTTGGATTTTCTACCATAGCAATTGCAGATCCCGGCGCTCCCTCGGTTACCAGCCTGGACGTAACTACCGGCAACACAACCGGCGGAACCGCTGTTAACATCACCGGCACAAACTTCGTCGGCGGGGCCACCGTCTTGTTTGGTGCCGCTTCCGGCGTAAACTGCACGGTTACTTCCGCCACAAACATCGCCTGCACCACTCCCGCCCACGCGGCTGGCCAGGTGGGTGTAACGGTGGCGAACCCGAACGACGGCTCGCCATCCACTCTGCCCAATGCGTTCACTTTCGCCGCGATCGATCCTAGCCCGACCAACATTGCCCCGGCCACTGGATCTTCTAACGGTGGAGATTCCGTTACTATCACCGGCTTTAATTTCTCCGGACCGAATCAGGTGAAGTTCGGCGCGGTCAACGGAACTGGCGGTCAATCAGCTACCAACGTCTCCACGCCTAACTCTCAGACAATCACAGCGACTACCCCGGCCCACGCCTCCGGAGCAGTCAACTACGAAGTCATCAACGGTGACAACGGCAACAACACCACCGTCAACAACCCATTTACCTACCAGGTTGGAACTGGCCCCATCAACTTTATTCAGGAAGCCGATGCGGGCGATGCGATCAACTCGCGTACCAGCATTGACGTCATCGTGCCCGGCACTCAGGCGGCAGGTGACCTCAACGTTGTGATTATCGGTTTTGCCGATGTTGCCCAACACACCATTCAGGTGACCGATCTCGCGGGCAACACTTATACGCAGGCGCTCCCTCCGCAAGCAACCAACGGTACGGTGACGGCTCTTACCCAGGTGATCTTCTATGCGAAGAACATCGCTGCCAATCCCGCCAACACCGTAACGGTTCACTTCAACCCTGCGGCTCTGGCACCGGATGTCCGAGTGGCAGAGTACAGCGGTCTGGACACTGCCAATCCCCTGGATACTGCGGCGGCTGCAGCGGCCTCAGCATTTGACGGCAACGGACAAACCGCCACCGCTGACAGCGGCCCGATCAGCACTACGTTCGCCAACAACCTGATCATCGCTGGCGCGACAGTGGAGAACCAGGTCACAGCGCCTGGTTTGATAAACATCGCGATCACGGCAAACGGCAACCTCATCGAGCACAAGGTTAACTCGGTAGCCCAGGCTGGCGTTCACGCCACGGCTGGCTTGTCGGGTGACCAGGACTGGGTGATGCAGGCCGTTGTGTTCCATACGTCCACAGTCGCCCCAACACCTGACTTCACCGTTGCCGGTTCAGCCTTCAGCCCAGCCAATGGCGCTGCTGGCACCTCGGCAACCTCCACCATCACGGTCACGGCCGTCAATGCCTTCGCGTCAGCCGTGAATCTCACTTGCACTATTACTCCGGTCGAGACGACCTCGCCTCCGACTTGCTCGTTTGACCACCCGTCCGTCACCCCCGGTAGCGCGCCGGCGACGGCTATACTCACCATCAAGACTACGGCTGCGAGTTCGGCTTCGCTGTCGGCTCCGCAGAACAATTCCATGTCGCCCATGTACGCAGTATGGCTGCCGATTCCTGCCATCACCTTGGCGGGCCTCGGCTTCAGCGCGCGGCGCCGCAAGCTGGGCATCGGCCTGATGTGCATCCTGATGATCACCCTCATCCTTCTGCTCGCTGGTTGCGGTGGCGGATCATCCTCTAGCGGTGGAGGTGGCGGTGGTGGCGGTGGCGGTACAGCAGCCACGCCCTCTGGACCCTACACAGTAACGGTGACGGCCACGTCGGGGTCGCTGACACACACGGTAAGTCCAGCGCTGACCTTTACGGTCAACTAACTCGGTCAACCCGGATGCCCGCCGCAAGGCGGGCATCCGCATTTTCATCTCCCGTAGCAATTAGGGAGTGGTTCCCCAACTCATCCCGCGCATACCAGGGCGTTTGGGCATTCTTGCTTTTGGCATGTGTTCCGCGATTCCAACGGTCTCGCGCCAGCAAGTCCGCATATAATCGGTATTGAAGTGAGAAGCTTAGCCATGAATTGCAACAGAGTCGTTTCGAAAATCTCGCTTGTTCTCCTGATGTTGTTCTTGGTCGGCTCAGGATTTGCACAGAAGGGGCAGAATACGACGTTGCCTCCGCTCCCCGCCGTTGCCGGAACAACTCCGCCCACTCCTGAGCAACAACCTGTCGGGGCGAACGTTGAGCCCAGAATTGGTGTCGGGGACCTGCTAAAGGTTGGGGTACAAGGGGTGCAAGATTACGATCAGGAACTGCGCGTAGGAGGAGATGGCGACGTACACCTGGCGTTGCTCGGTCCCGTTCACGTCGCCGGGATGACAATTGAGCAGGCGCAAGAGCTTATCCGCAAGAAGCTGATGGCAGGCGGCTATTTCACTGATCCCCAGGTTGCTGTCTTTGAAAAGGAATTTGCTACCCAGGGTGTTTCCGTATTCGGAGAGGTCGCGAAACCCGGCGTTTACCCGGTGACTGGGCCGAGGAAGCTGTTTGACGTATTGTCGATGGCGGGCGGGACAACTCCCAAAGCCGGTCAGGTGATCACCATCTCTCATCAGGATCATCCCGGTGAGATTCAGAATGTGACCCTGTCCCGTGATCCGGCCCAAAACATGAAAGCCAACGTCCCCATTCTTCCGGGTGACACGGTGGCGGTTTCAAAAGCGGGCATCGTTTACGTTGTGGGCGCGGTCAAGAATCCACTCGGTGTCGTTATGGAAAACAGCGGCAACATCAGTGTATTGCAGGCTGTCGCCGTGGCTGGAGGAACTACCCCGACCGCCGCTCTGAACGGCGCAAAGATTATTCGGCGGAGCGATAGCGGCCCGCAGGAAATTCACGTCCAACTCAAGAATATTTTGAACTCGCACTCTCCCGACGTCATGCTGCAGGCGGAGGACATTCTGTTCGTTCCAAACAGCAAGGGTAAGGCTGCCGGCAATGTCGCGCTTGACTCGATTGTCCGGGCAGCCGTCAGCGTTGCATCGTACAGCGTCTTTTTCTAGGATGGGTTCGTCTTGATTTCCTAGACCGGTATCTCAGTCCGATCGCGTTTTCGGGCGGCTCTTCATAGCCGCCCATTTTTTTTGCGCTGGTTCCGCTCTGACACATCCTGCTACTCCACTTGCCGTGGCTGCTTCGCCCGCCACGCTCATCTTCTCCAGCACTCTCGGCCTAAAATTCTGCCGCCCCCAGAGCTTAGGTTTTCTTTCTGTTCCGAGAACGCCGCCGGTGTCAACGTGCCTGGCCGGTATGCGCCACAGGATATAATGAGCAGTAACTCGCACATTCCATGGACTTGCGTTACACGTTTGAATGATCGACATCGTCGAAACAAATCACTGTCAGATGAACTGGTATGCCCTCTATACCCGCTCTCGTCATGAAAAGACTGTGTCAGAACAACTAGGGCAAAGATCGGTCGACCATTTTCTCCCGCTTTACGAATCCATTCGAAAATGGAAGAACGGCCGATTCAAAGTCCAGCTGCCCCTTTTCCCCGGATATCTCTTCGTACACATGGACCTGAAAGACCGCCTGCCCGTGCTTCAAGTTCCTGGTGTGGTGTCGCTGGTGGGATTCAATGGAGTTCCTGCCCCGCTCCCCCAGGCGGATATCGAAACGATCCGCCATGCACTGAGCAAAGGTGTGCAGGCACAACCTCATCGCTACCTAAAGGTGGGCTCACGCGTGCGCATAAAGGGTGGCGCGCTCGAAGGAATGCAGGGAATCCTTCTCCGGAAGAAAGGGCAGCTGCGAGTGGTTGTCTCCGTCGATTTGATTATGCGCTCGATCGCCATCGACGTGGATGCGAGTGAGGTCGAGCCCGTCAAGTAATCCCGATCTTGCTGATGAATGGAAGAGTTCGAATTCAGCTTCGGAGTTCGCGCCCGGGAACGGTCCCTGAAAGGTCACACTGCGCGACCGCTGAGTCCAACACCTTGACAGTTTCAAGCTGCCCGTTTTCCAACGCGAGGTCGCGAGGCTTGCGTCCTTCTCCGTCGTTGCAATGAATTGCCCCGACCCCGAGCAGCATTTCTACGATGTCGACGAAACCTTTTGACGCGGCCAGGTGCAGTGCGGTCAAGCCATTGGAATCGGTTGCGTTCACTCCTGCGCCATGCGCCAGCAGCATCATCAGAATGTCAGATTGTCCCGTATTTGCTGCTTCATGTAGTGCGGTGCCGGCGCGGTCGTTACGCGAACGTGCGCGAGGATCCGCCCCACGGTCGAGCAGGTACGCAACTACATCATGATGTCCGTAGAAACATGCGAGATGCAATGGCGTGAAGCCATCGGCCGAAAAAGAGCTCGCTAGCTCAGGCTCTGCCGCCACCAGCTCTTCGAGGCGGGTCGTCTTTCCGAGTGCAGCCGACTCGAAGATGTCCAACTGAGGTCCCGCCGCAAGAAGAATCTCGAGCATCTCCAGATTCCACTCATAGAGACAAACCAAAATCGCCGAGACCCCTAGGTCACTCTTGCTCTTCGCCACTGCCGCATCGTTCGCCACAAGCGCCCGTACCGCTCCGGTGTTGCCGCCACGCATCGCGGCAAATAACTCAGCAGTATTTGACTGGGACATCATGACAACTCTGGTCCTCAAAATCATCCCGCCAACACGTTTGCCTTTCGCACCTGATCGTCGACGGACCGGTTCGTTTGACACTTTTCCCCGATCTGTGGGAACCCACAGCTACCCGCCTTGAGCATAGTTTGTGCCAGCCTCTCACTCAAATGGCACTTTTGTGCTTCCGCATGGCACAAAAGTGCCATTCTCCGCCTTGCAGTACTCCGGGTAAAGTTGTCCGTACCGGGCCCCGAAAAGCAACTGTCCGCATCCCCCTACGCATCAATCGAGTGCTGTTTTCAGTAAGTTTGATTCTGGAGCAGGTCTTCGTCGTGAGCCGCGACACTCAATCCGAAAAGGCGATTTCCGTGTTGGTCGCGGATGAAAACCGTATGGCTTGCCAGCTCTTGGCTGGCTCACTTGAACGTAAGAGCAACTTCAGGGTCGTTGGCGCCGCGGTCAACCTCTCCGAAGCAGGCGAGAGTCTCAAGCGTGCGCAACCTCAAGTTGCCATTGTGAGCACGAACCTCAAGGACGGGCCACTGAGCGGATTTGAGTTCTTGCGCGACTGTCGCCAGTCCCAGACTAGCACTCGCGTCATTCTGCTTCTGGATTCTTCCGAACGAAACATGGTAGTGGATGCGTTTCGGGCGGGAGCTCGCGGTGTCTTTTGCCGCTCCCAGTCCTTCAAAATGTTGTGTAAGTGCATCAAATGTGTCCATGACGGGCAGATCTGGGCGGACACCAATCAGATGCAGTTCGTGGTTGAATCCCTCGCTCCTCAAACTCCGGCCGATGTGGTAAATGCAAAGGGTGAAAGTTTGCTCACCAAACGTGAAAAAGAAGTTGTCGCCTGTGTGGCGGACGGACTCAGCAACCGCGAAATCGCGAAGCAGCTCAGCTTGAGCGAACATACTGTGAAGAATTATCTGTTCCGAATTTGTGACAAGGTGGGCACTTCCGGGCGAGTCGAGCTTGTGCTCTACGCTCTTGCACACAGTGAGCTTTCCGGTCGCCCGTCAGACAATCCCGCCGTCTCCTCGGTGAATCCGCAGGCACTGGAGATCCTCCCAGCGCCTGAACGCAAGCCCGCCCGACCAGTTACGCGGGCAGCGTCAGCAAGCGGCACACTAAGCAAGAAGGATCCATTCGGCAACCTGCTTACCGAGCTCTTCCAGTAAGCTCAAATCATCGCTCGGCGACGAAGGGGCAAACTGTGGTGAGGAGTGTGCAATTTCTTTCATCTATCCAATGCCATGACACCCTCCGCCGCTGAATCCGGGACGGTTCAAGGGACTTTGCCTGGAGACGTCATTGCAGCAGGTGAACAGGTTTAGGGCGTTTGCTCCAGCTCGGCAATGCGAGGCCACTGGGGGCTTCTCGGGTTCTGATAGACTCACGTGGTTTTCCCTTGGCCAAGGTTGCCCCTAGTTCGGCAAGACCTCGAGCCAAAGCGCGATTCCGGATCATGCAGCTTCAGGAGGTCGCCAAGTCGGGTTTCAAGAGTCCCGTCAGTCCACTCTGGTGGCACGCGGCGGCGCTCTCATTATTGACCGTCTGGCTTTACGCGCCGATTGTCTCGCCCCTGATCCAGTTGTGGTGGCAAGATCCGAATTACCTGCACGGCTTCCTCGTTCCTGTGTTTTCGCTGTTCCTGCTTTGGGAGGACCGTTCGAGGTTGACGGCTCTTCCCTTGAAACCGTCGTGGTCGGGCTTGCCCATTGTCGCCTTGGCCTTGTGCGCGCTCATCATAGGCGCCGCCAGCACTGAGTTCTTCCTGCCCCGGATCTCATTGCTTCTCTTGATCGCGGGACTCGTGGTTTTTCTTGCCGGTTGGAAGTTTCTCAGCGCGGTTTCCTTCCCTTTGCTTTTCCTCATGCTGATGGCGCCGTCCAGCGCGATCTACAGCCAGCTTACTTTCCCGCTGCAGCTCTTCGCATCAAGGACGGCTTCCTTCCTCCTGAATGCCGTCGGCATCTCTGCAATCCGCGAAGGCAACGTCATTCTCTTGCCGACTGCCAGGATGGAAGTTGCGGAAGCCTGTAGTGGCATTCACTCGCTGTTTTCCCTGTTGACAATCGCAGTCATCTACGGTCATTTCTCTGAGAAGAAGGCTGCAGCCCGCCTCTTGCTCATACTGGCTGCGATCCCAATCTCAATCGTCGCGAATGCGGTCAGGATCGCAGGCACCGGTGTTCTCATTCAGCACTGGGGTCTCCCCAGGGTTGAAGGGACAGTTCACCTGCTCTCGGGATGGCTCGTATTTGTGGTCTCTCTAGCGTTACTCTTCCTGTTCCACTCTGCGCTGCATCGATTGTCGGATCGGAAAGACGGCGAAGGGCAAGGTGGTGCCCGGTGATCTCTGGGAACGCACGTTTCGCAATCGTGGCGGTGCTGATGACCGCCACCGCATTGTTCCAGCAAACGCGGCGCCATCACGATCTTAGTGCTTCCTCAACCCAACTCACCTCGTTTCCCAGTCTGGTCGGATCCTGGGCCGGCACCGATCTCCCCATACCGTCCGATGTAAGGCAAAGCCTCGGTCGCGGCGAATTCCTGTTGCGCGCTTACAAGGATGAAGCGGTACCGGCGCCGGACATCGATCTTTATGTCGCTTATTGGCCCGACCAGCAGGCCGGCCAACGCCGCCACTTGCCGGTGAACTGTCTGGTGGGTTCGGGTTGGAGCTTGCTGGAGTCTGATACCACCACGCTCGCAGGAACCGCTCCTTTTGAAGTCAACCGCTATTTGATCGCCAAGGGATCCGAGCGCCAACTGGTCCTCTTCTGGTACTGGGCCCGAGGCAGGCGCGTCTCTAGCCTCACTCGGGCTGATTTCTACCTCGTACTGGATTCGCTTCGTCTCAACCGCCATGACGACGCCCTCATTCGTCTCAATACTCCGGTAAGTCCCACCGAAAATAAGGAAGGGGCCCAGCGGCGACTGCTCGCCTTCCTTACTCAAGCCGACCCTCTCTTCGATCAGCACGTCCCTCGGTGATGCTGCCCCTCTGGTACGGGTTAGCGACGTTTAACATCGTCGCTGCTTTCATGTTCGACTAGGGTAGATATCAAAACTGAGAGTAGACGACGAACAGCAGTTTCCGATCGAACGATCCACATTTCTAACGCGCATCACACTATTACTTCGGTTACTCGTCTTCGACGCGGCCCAGTGGCGCGGCGGGCGCACCCGGCCCGGCGATTCGATATGATGATCAGGCGTTATGGCCACCTTCCTGATCACCGGCATCGCCGGCTTCATCGGCTCTTCGTTAGCGCACGCTTTGTTGCAAAAAGGCGAGCAGGTACGCGGCGTCGACAACTTCGCCACCGGCAAACGCGAGAACCTCGCCCCCATTCTGAACAAGATCGCCTTTCAGGAGGCCGACCTGCTGGACCTGGAGGCCATGCAGCGCGCCTGCCAGGGCGCAGACTATGTCCTGCACCAGGCGGCCATCCCTTCGGTGCCGAAGTCGGTGCTCGATCCGCTGGGCAGCAATCGCGCCAATGTCGATGGCACCGTCAACCTGCTGGTGGCCGCGCGCGACGCCAAGGTCAAACGAGTTGTCTACGCGGCGTCTTCTTCCGCCTATGGCGACACACCTACCCTGCCCAAACGCGAGGAGATGATTCCCAATCCCATCTCGCCCTACGCCGTCGCCAAACTGGCCAGCGAGTACTACATGACTTCGTTCTACCGCTGCTATGGGCTGGAGACCGTGTGCCTGCGCTACTTCAACATTTTCGGTCCCCGGCAGGACCCGTCCTCGGCTTATTCCGGCGTGCTGGCGAAATTCATCACCCAGATGCTGGCCGGGGAGCAGCCCACCATTTTCGGAGACGGCAAGCAGAGCCGTGACTTCACCTACATCGACAATGCGGTCTCGGCCAATCTGCTGGCCTGCCGGGCACCGGCGGCAGAGGTTGCGGGCCGGGTTTTCAACGTTGCCACCGGAACTCGCTTCGACCTGAACCAGACGTTTCAGATCCTGAAAGGCCTCACCCGCTATTCGGGAGAGGTGAACTACGGCCCGGAGCGTGCCGGGGACGTGAAGCATTCCCTGGCGGACATCTCCCGCGCCGCAAAATACCTGAACTACCATCCTGAAGTGCAGTTCGAAGAAGGCCTGAAGCGCACCATCGCCTGGTATCGCACCCAGGCCAATGCCGCAAAGGCTTAACCTCTGCATTGGAACAAGACTCCCGCTTAGATCCCCCACTTGGAAATGTGCTGTGCTGTAATGGTAGTGTAGTGCCCGGATTCGACCCGCTGCCAGCATCAGGACTATGGAACACAAGTCTTCTACCGCGTCGCCGCCAAAGGCTGTAACCCAAGCACGCAAACTGCAATTTCCCTTTCTTGATCTGAAGGCCGAATACGCCGCCATTAAAGAAGAGACTCTGGCGGCTGTGCAAACTGTGCTGGACAGTCAGCAGTTCATCATGGGCCCAGAGGTGGAGAAATTCGAGGCCGAGATCGCTAACTTTTTCGGTTGCAGCTTTGCCATCGGCTGCGCGTCGGGGTCGGACGCATTGCTCCTGGCTTTGATGGCCATCGGGGTCGACAGCGGCGACGAAGTCATCACCACGCCTTTCACGTTCGTCGCTACGGCAGGAAGCATCGCCCGCCTCAAGGCGAAGCCTGTGTTCGTCGATATCGATCCGGAAACCTACAATCTCGACTGCAAGCAACTGCAAGCTGCGCTCACCAAAAACACAAAAGCAATCATCCCCGTGCATCTTTTTGGCTTGCCCGCTGAAATGGATGCTGTGATGGAAATCGCGCGTGCCCACGGCGTGTCTGTTCTCGAAGACGCCGCGCAGGCGATTGGCGCCCGCTACCACGACAAGTATGTGGGGAATATCGGCACCTGTGGCTGCCTCAGCTTCTTCCCTTCCAAGAACCTGGGGGGCGCCGGCGACGGCGGCATGATCACGACCAACGATCCGAAGTTTGCCGAAACCCTCTCCGTGTTGCGCGATCACGGCAGTCGCCAGAAATATCACTACGACCTGCTGGGCATGAACAGCCGTCTGGACGCGTTGCAAGCGGCAATATTGCGGGTCAAACTCAGGCAATTGGATCGTCTTTGCCAGGCTCGCCGCGCTAACGCTGCGCGCTATGGCCGGCTATTTCGCGATGCGGGCTTGGATACACAGATCACTATGCCCGTAGAGCCGCATGGCCTGTTTCATGTTTACAACCAATTTGTGATTCGCACTGAGCGGCGCGATCAACTGCGTGAACACTTGCGCAATTCGGGAATCCCTGCCGAGATTTACTATCCTCTCCCACTCCATCTGCAACCTGCGTTTGCGTACCTGGGCTACACTGCGGGTTCTTTCCCACGAGCCGAAGCTGCGAGCCGGGAGGTTCTGGCGCTCCCCATCTTCCCGACAATCACCGAAGCGCAGCAGAAGGCCGTGGTGGACGCCATTGCTCAGTTCTTCGCGGGAGGAAACTAGCCGCAACGCATGGACAGTAAATGCTGGACGGACGATCCGAAACCAGAGGTCCCTGAACGGAGAAAGTTAGCATGGTGCCGGGAACAGGATTTGAACCTGCACGCCCTCTCAGGCACTGGATCCTAAGTCC
>Ga0075017_100001931_pt1 | contig 12844 bp, 14 predicted proteins | sample AleBraG_ABR_2012_FD_71475 | JGI IMG/M metagenome (GOLD analysis project Ga0075017, IMG submission 71475) | Freshwater sediment microbial communities in response to fracking from Pennsylvania, USA - Alex Branch Run_MetaG_ABR_2012 | ecosystem: Environmental > Aquatic > Freshwater > Creek >...
AACTTCATGGCTGAGGGGCGCCCCCACGGAAGCTTTCGGCGAGCGACGATGCGCGAGTGCGCGCGATGTGGAGAAAGCTCTCGTTCTTACTCACCCGGTCCAGCAGCGGCAAGAACTGTTCCGGCGCAACCAGGCGCTTATGGTCGTAGGTGATCTGGACGAGAGACAAGGCACGGTTGACGCCAAGCTTGTCAAAGCGCATGGTGCTCTCCAGCTCGATGAACTCCTGCTCGGTTTCCGAGATGCGCTCAAACCATTCGGTAAGCGCTTTGGCGTCGGGATCCTCGGAGTAGTTAAACGTGGCTTCGTGGACTTCGTCTCCGTTCTCGAAGCGCAAAGTCTTCTTGCCCATGTTGGCGACTTTCAGGCCCGATTCCAAGGGGTGTTGAAAGTGATCCAGTTTACCGGCGAGTTGAAACATCTCGCGTGCTTCCGATTCGGCCAAGTGGAAGCGCAGAGGATTGTCGTCTTCGCTTCCTTCGCGGTAGGATGCGTCGCCGGATAGTTCCACAGTGATGAGGACACTCTCCGGCTTGCTGCCTTTGAAGTATTTGGAAAAGATCAAGCGAGGAGCTGCGTGCAGGGCGGAGAAGAGCAGGAACAGAAGCAGCGCGGCTTTCATCGTGCCGCCTTCATGCGTTGTTGCGAGGCGGTGTGGGTGGCGTGGCAGATCGCCACCGCCATAGCGTCACAGGCATCTTCGGAATCGACCGGCTCCACGATGTTCAGAAGCGAATGTACCATCATTTTCACTTGGGATTTCTCCGCGCGGCCGTAACCGACCACGCTGGACTTGATCTCCAGCGCCGAATATTCACCGAGAGCGAGCCCAGCCTCGGCGATGGTAAGCAGCGCCACGCCTCGAACGTGAGAAAGTTTCAACGCGGTTTTGACGTTTTGCGAATAGAAGACCTCTTCCACCGCCGCGTGACTGGGGACATGCTGTTCAATTAACTGGCGCAACCCTTGGGCGATTTTCAAGAGCCGCAGTTGGAGGGGATCCTTGGGGTTGGTGACGATGCAACCGGCGCCGAGCATCCGATGAGCGGATCCGTCGCTTTCGATGAGACCGTAGCCGGTGCGCTCGGTGCCGCAATCGATGCCCAGAATGCGCATGCGGATTTAGGCCATCGCTTCCAGCTCTTTTTCGTCGACGTCGAAGTTGGAGAACACATACTGTACGTCTTCGTTGTCCTCCAGCACGTCGTTGAGCCGGAGCATGCTTTTGGCATTGTTGCCTTCAAGCTTCATGAGGTTCTTGGGAACCATGGCGACGCTCGCGCCTTCCGCAGCGATGCCGGCCTTCTGGAGAGCTTGCAGTACGGCTTCATGAGCTTCGGGCGCCGACAGAATCTGCCAGCTCTCGCCGTCGTCGCGAATGTCGTCGCCGCCCGCGTCCAGGACGATCTCCATGAGCTTGTCTTCGGTGGCGTGTTCCTTGTCGACGTACATCTGGCTCTTGCGCTCAAACATCCAGGCGACGCTGCCTTGTTCGCCTAGATTTCCGCCGTTTTTGGAGAAGATGTGGCGGATTTCGCTGACGGTGCGATTGCGGTTATCGGTGGCGGTCATCACCAGCACGGCGGCGCCGCCGGGACCGTAGCCCTCAAACATGATTTCGTCGATCTGACCGCCCTCGAGTTCGCCGGTGCCGCGCAGAATGGCTTTCTTGATGTTGTCCGACGGCATGCTGTTGGCTTTGGCCTCGGCGATGGCGGTGCGGAGCCGGGGGTTGGCATCCGGGTCTCCGCCGCCTCCGCGGGCGGCGATCTGAATTTCCTTGATGATGCGCGTGAACACCTTTCCGCGCTTGGCGTCGGTGGCGGCCTTTTTGTGCTTGATGGTCGCCCATTTGGAATGTCCTGACATGGTGAAAACCTCGTGCTCGAATGAGCCTGTTTGGCGTAGCTCCGCTATAGATAGCGGTTTCGCTCTAAACGTCTAGAGTAACAGACTCGGTTCCAGGTAGCCGTGCGGAGTTGAGACTTTGGGATGTTGGTAGGGGTTTGCGAGCGTGACGCAGCGGCTCATCCGCAATCCGGGGCGGCGTTTGGGTTGGTCGTCGCGGAAGAACCCGGCGCAGAATTCGCGGTGCAATTTCTGGTCCTTTCCGTTGCTCTGGGCTTCTGCTTTTGTGAATTGCACGCGTGCGCTGGGGGGACACTCCTACTGTTGTTCAAAAGCGAAGGATCGCGGACAGTGGCCCGGAGTGTCCCCGGCGGTAACGCGAAGAATAGCGGACAGTGCCCGGAGTGTCCCCGGCGGTAAAGCGAAGTCCAAGTGGCAACTACCCCGTTGAGTTGTCGTACCAACTCAGGACGCGGAGAGCGCGCAGTGTATTCCAGCGGCTTGCCCTGCCGACGCCGGTCTCCATCTCCAATGGAACGTATTCGGGATGAAGGAGGTTGAGCGGCCAGCGTCCGTTCTGGTGGCGGCGCTCAATCACGGTTTCGATGGCTTCACTGAGGCGGCTTTCGGGTTTGATTCCCGCATTCCGGAGATAATCGAGTCCGCGCAAGACGTCGTAGTGCCAAAACGTGGGGAACGAGAAGCGGAGCCAGCGTTTGTCGATGACTTCGCCGGTTCGGAGCGAGCGGAACATGCGGCGCTCGAGCAGATAGTTTTCGGCCCTCTTGCGCGCCTTAGTGACGGCCACCGATTTGCGCCCCGCTCGCTCGTATTCGAGCAGTCCTTCGAGCACGCAGATGGTGGTATGGAACGAAGAGCGCCGGCTTGGGGGTGCTTCGCAGTTCCAGCCGCCATCTTCGAGCTGCTCGCCCAGGAGTTGATTGGCCAGCGCGTCGTTCGGTTCTTTGAAATACGAGCCGATGGCGAGAATTCTGCCGTTGATGCAGGGCTCCGTTTCGCCGTGAAGGAAAGGCCGGTTGTTGAGCGGCTTAAACACCAGCCGCTGGTCAACGCGGTCGATCATCTTGCGAGCCTGCCTGCTGGCGGGGTCGAGGCCGAGGTCCTTCAAGACGACGAGAGTGTAGAGGGTGATCAGCAAGCCTCGGTCCTCCTTCGGCCCGCCCCAGTTGCCAGCAGGAGATTGGCGGGCGAGAAGTTGGGCTCCCCAGCCTTCGATTGCGACGCGAGACCGCTCGGCTGCAACCGCGGCGGGGGCTTCACCGGTAAGGTCCCTCATGACCTGCCAACGGATGGCCGGGTCGGAATCGAGGAGCCATTTGAGGTGGGCGGGCCGGGGCGCATAATCGTGCAGGCGCATTTGCCTATTATCGCGAGTGGTGTCTACGTTTGACCGGAGCGCCGAAAGGAGCCGGAGACTGGTATGCGCGCGCCTCAAGGCATACCATTCTCCAGCCGATCACACCGTTGATCGTGAGTTATCGCAGTTCGACTACCCAACGCGTTTGAGTTCTTCCCGTAAAACGCGCCTGAGTGTGCTCTCCAGGGGTTCCCGGCTTCGGCTGACAAAATCTCTTAAGGCCAGATTGATCAGCGTTTGATAGTTGCCTCCGTCAGCCTTGTCGACTTCGTTCCGAAACCAGTCCAGAAGGTCGTTGTCCAGCCGAATCGTCACTCGGGTCTTGCCTGGTGGGACGGGCACCACCGCTCCGCGTTTGCCTTTGCTGAAATCGTATTCCTGTTTCATGAGTTCTCCAAATACTGCGTGCGTTCATTTGGGGTGGCCGGCCGCGCTGAGATAATCCGGACGGTTTTACCGCGCCACGTGTACACGACCTCAGGACCCGCGCCAACGCGTCCATTCCAATCGTGACCCACCGTTCTTCGTCTCCGTGAACATCGTCCCGCAAGCTGATGGCGCGTTCCTCTTCCAGCACCGACACCGCATCGGCGAATTGGACTCCGTGCTTGTGCACGTTTGCCGCAGCTTTGCGGGGATCCCATTCAAACTCCATCACTGTGTACGATTGTACACCAATTGCCGGATCTATCCCCGAGAGCCTCTTCGCCGGCGAAAGAGTGAGCTTTCTGGGCTATCAGAAAACACTATTTCGCCCTTCTTAGAGAGACACTGGGAAGATGGTTCGGCCATAGGTTAAGAGCGGATTCGATTCTAATAACTTCGCGCGGTCCAGCGTGGCGAGCAAGATCAGCGCGGGGCCCAGAGTCATCAAGAGAAAATCAGCCGACGCCGGATACTTCGTGCAGTTCAGGAATGACAAGACGGTCATCAGGCTGGAGTTCTGAGGCATCCAACGGAGCGGATCGCCGTAGATATTGACGGTGCGAAGGAGTAAGAACAAAATGATCATCGCGCTGCCCAGTCGCAACCGGGTTGAGGAACACTTGGCGTGCGATCCAGGACCGGCGGCAGATGTCGTGACCAATGCTTTCTGGGGAGCGTGCCACGGGGGCCAGTTGATTGCGGCGCAGTATCTGCTCCGCCACGGCGCGAACCTAAACTGGGTTGGTCACGACCACCTTACCCCTCTGGATGCAGCGGCGCGAAACGGAAACCCCGAACTTGTTGCCTGGCTGCGTAGCCAAGGTGCGGTCTCGGCTAGAGGGCTCGCATAGCAACGTAGAACCGCAAATCGCGCAGTGTTCCGTAGGGCCTGTCTTGCGGCGCCGGCGGATTTAGCATGAGATTAACGTTTTGATCGATGTCAGACGGGGCAATTGGGGCCTTTCTGAGACACGCACCGAAAGAGCGCTTGGAAGGTCTACGCTACGCTGATGGTTCGCCGGAGCCGGTGGGGTTGTCCTAAGAATTGCGTTTCGCCCGCTCGGCGCCAGATCATGACGAGAGTGCAGCCTGTGATTTCGCTGCCCAAGCGGTCAGGCGAGGACAGGGTGAGATCCAGAAGCGGCGTTGATAATGGACGTTCCTATACCACTTGGGCGGGCATGATTGGGCCCGTGCTCTTTGTGTCGATCTTCGCGATCGAGGGGCTGCTGCGCATGGGGTATGACTCCCTGGCAATGTATGTCAGTGAGTTATCGCTCGGTCCACACGGCTGGGTTCAGATTCTCAATTTCATCGTCTTCGGTTTGTTGCTGCTCGCGTTTGCGCAGGGCGTCGCAGCCGGGTTCCCAGAGGTCTCCCGGGCAGGCTCCGCGTTGCTGACGATCATCGCATTTGGCTATCTGCTGTCCGGCCCTTTTGTAATGGATGCGGCCGGCACTCCCCGGAATCTCATGACGATTCACGGCACAGTTCACGGCATCCTGGGAGGCGTTGTGTTTTCACTCATGCCAGTGAGCTGCCTTGTGTTCTTGCGCGGCTTTCGCCGAGAGCCAACATGGCGATCCCTACAATGGTGGACGCTTGCGGCTGGAGCGACGATTACCATGGCGGTCGTTGTCCTGACGATTGCAACAAAGATAGCGCCAGCGGAGATCGCCTTCAACGGGTGGCTGGGCCTCATCCAGCGGATGGCTATCGTTCCCTATATGGTGTGGTTGTTTGTCTTTGCGTTGACACTCCGCAGAAAAATCGCGGCAACGGGGCGCTGAAGCTGTGAATAGAAAGGATCGGCGCGGGTGGCTTCACATTTTTGCGGCGGCGCTCTGTGAGACGAGACTGGCGGTCAAGTCCGGATTGCGCTCGGCGAGGACGTCTTCCATATGATGCCGCAGGGCCGGCTTGACGTCAGGATGGGTGAGGATGTAGAGCTGCTCGTCGCGGATGGCATCGAACACACGTTGGGCCACTGCGGACGGAGGAAGGCCAGTGGCCAGCAAATCGCGGAGGAACAGCCGGAAAGCTTCGGCCTCGGCGGTGTTCAATTCACCGCCGGGCAACTCGGGCGGGCGGTTCCGTCCGGAGTCGGCGATGTTGGTCTGCACGAAAGAAGGACAAAGAACCGACACTTTCACCTGGCTGCCAATGGCGGCCAACTCGGCATGCAGCGTCTCCGAGATCGCCACTACGGCGTGCTTGCTGGCGTTGTAGATGCCGAGGCGCGGGCTCGATATCAGGCCGGCCATGGAAGCGGTGTTAACCACATGTCCCGGCTCCGCTTGGCGCAGCAGGATGGGGACGAAGGTTCGAATGCCATGAACCACGCCCCACAGATTGACACCTAACACCCACTGCCAATCGGCGAGTGTGCTCTCCCAGATGGGTACGGCCGGGTTGCCGACGCCGGCGTTATTGCAGACTATATGCACCGCGCCGAAGGTATCGAGCGTCTTTTGCGCCAGGGCTTCCACGCTATCGGGCTTAGACACATCCGTGACCACAGCCAGGACTTTGGGGCCTATTTTGGCGCAGTGGGCTTCGGCGCGAGCCAGGGCGTCCCGCTCGACGTCTGCGAGAACGACGCGCATTCCCTCGCGCGCGAACCGCTCCGCCAGGGCGAGTCCGATGCCGCTGGCCGCGCCCGTGACTACGGCGACTTTATCTTGAAACTTGCGCATGGGTAGATCTTAGCGCGATAGGGCTGGAAGGAGTGATTCCAAGCAGTGTTTTGGGGTCGCAAAACATCCTAGGGACACCAACCCGCAACGTCCCAAGGATTTCATAGGCTATTAATTAAACCCGGTGCCGTCAATACTTGCGTCCGCTCCCTGCGGTCGCGGCTCGGAATTGGGCCCGTGAACGGTTGTATCCGCAAACACGAATGACGTTGTGTTTAGCTCCGCCACTCCTTGGCAAGCATGGAATACACGCTGATGTCCACCGGCGTGCCGTTGAGAATCTGGCCGTCGCGGCGGATACCCTCATGCTGAAACCCCAGTCTTTGGGGAATCGCACAGCTTTTGTCGTTGCCCGTGGCGCAGTGGATCTCGACGCGGATCAAGCGCCACTCGTGAAAGGCGTGATCCAGCACGGCTCGGCATGCGGAGGTAATGATGCCTTTTCCCTGCGAGGCCTCCTCCAGCCAGTACCCCAGTTCGACCTTTTTGTTGACCCAGTCAATCCTGTGGAAACCCACCGTGCCGATACACTCCGGGCCACGGAAAATCCCCGCCGCAAACCCTTCATTGGATGCAAACTGATCGAGGGACATTTTGATGAAAGCCTCAACGTCGTCCGCCGAGTGGGTCTTGTCCACCCAGGGCAGCCACCGCCTCAAATATTCGCGGTTTCGCACGACGGTCTCGTACACAAAGGGCGCATGGCGGACCTCCAGAATCTTCAACTCCAAGCCATTTTCCAGGCTGTGACTGAACATAGACTATGCTGGCAGTGTAAACCGGAAGGTGGCTCCGTGTCCCGCCTGCGACTCCACCCAAAGTTTTCCGCCGTGGCCTTCTACACTTTTCCGGCTAATGGCCAGGCCGAGTCCGACACCGGGAATGCTCCGGTCATGCAATCTTTTGAACAAGCCGAAGATGCGATCATGGTAAGCAGAGTCGATTCCGGCGCCGTTATCAGTGACGGCGAATTCCCAAAACTCGCCCGCTGCGGTTGCCGAAATCTTGACGGTGGGAGGTTGGTCGCCGCGATAGAGCAAAGCATTGGCGATCAGCTCGTAAAACAAACGATTCAACGATTGTTCTTCGCCGCGCACCTCGGGAAGACTTCCGCATTCAACGATTGCGCCGGCGTTCCGGATTCGCTTGTCCAGTTTCAGGACCACACCTGCGAGCACGCCATCCAAGCTGATGTGAATGAGCGAATCTGGGTCCACCGCGGATGCGTAGTAGCTCACCAAACCGTCCACCAACGCGTTCATTGAGTGGGCCGAAGCCACAATGTGATTGAGGAATTCGTGCGCCGCCTCGTCCAGTTGTTTGCCATAGCGCAATTCCATGAGTTGGGTATAGCTGACGATGGAACGCAACGGCTAGCGGAAATCGTGGGAAGCCATGTAGGCAAATTCTTTCAACTCCTGGTTGGACTGCCGTACCCGAGCCGTGTTCTGAGCAAGCTGCTGCTTCAGTTCTTCCTCCCGCCGGCAGGCAGTAAGCTGCCGCGATAGCTCATCCTCGTGCTGCACTCTAACATTCTAGCCATCCCGGTCTATGATGGAGGAAATGCACCGTTGGTTGCCGCTCATTCTCATGCCTATTCTTTCCGCGCAAACGACTCCGGACTTGTCGAAATTGAACCAGATGACCGCGCGCTTCGCTCCGGCGGAAATGCGGGTGGATATTTCCGGGCTGTCCGCTGGCGACCGGCGGGCTTTGTCCAAACTGATTGAGGCGGCGCGGATTTACAACCACATTTTTCTGCGCCAGTTGTGGAGCGGGAACCTGGCGCTCCACGACAAGCTATCGAGCGATCGCACGCCGCTGGGACGGGCGCGTTTGCATTATTTTCTCCTGAATAAGGGACCTTGGTCCGAGATCGACAACCATGCGTCATTCTTACCCGAAGTGCCTGGCCGTAAGCCCGCAGGCGCAAATTTCTATCCGGAAGACATGACACGCGAGGAGTTTGAAGCTTGGGCGAAGACGTTGCCGCCGGCGGAGAAGCAGGCCGCTGAAGGATTCTTTACGGTGATTCGCCGCGACGCTGAGAAGCGCTTGAAAGCGATCCCTTACAGTGTGGAGTACCGGGACGATCTGGCGCGAGCCGCGAATCTGCTGGAAGAAGCGGCCGGTCTTACCACCAACGCGACCTTGAAGCGATTTCTATTAACACGCGGAGCGGCGTTCCTGTCGAACGATTACTACGAGAGCGATCTGGCCTGGATGGATCTGGACGCTCCGGTGGACATCACGATCGGCCCCTATGAGACTTACAACGACGAACTGTTCGGATATAAGGCCGGCTTCGAAGCTTACGTGAATCTGCGCGATGAGAAAGAGACCGCGAAGTTAAACTTCTTCTCGGCGCATTTGCAGGAAATTGAAGATCATCTGCCGATGGAGGCAAAGTACCGCAATCCCAAGCTGGGGGCGCAGGCGCCATTGCGCGTGGTGAACGAGATCTTCGCCGCCGGCGATGGCAATCACGGGGTGCAAACCGCCGCCTATAACCTGCCGAACGATGAACGGGTGATCACGCAAAAGGGCAGCAAGCGGGTGATGTTGCGCAATGTGCAGCAGGCCAAGTTCGACAAGACGCTGACGCCGATCGCGCGGCGGGTGCTGCCCGCGGCCGACCAGGGCGATCTCAGTTTTGACGCGTTCTTCACGCACATTCTGGCGCACGAATTGAGCCACGGGATTGGACCGCATCAGATCGGATCCAGCAACGTCCGCCTGGCGCTTAAAGAGTTGTATAGCGCGATGGAGGAAGCCAAGGCCGACATCACCGGCCTGTTCATGCTGCAGTACATGTACGATCACAAGCTGCTGCCGCGCACGGAGCACAGCGAGCGCCAACTGTACACGACATTTCTGGCGTCCACGTTCCGATCCCTGCGCTTCGGGTTGCAGGATGCGCACGCGCGCGGGATGGCGTTGCAGGTGAACTATCTCACGCAGAAGGGTGGCTTTGTGGCATCGCCGGACGGGACGTTTGCGGTTGATTTCAGCAAGATCAAGACCGCGGTGCGGGATCTGACGCACGATATCCTCACCGTGGAAGCGACCGGCGATTATGCGGGCGCGAAGAAGATGCTCGATACGATGGGTTCGGTTTCTCCGGCCATGCGGCAATCGTTGGACCGCCTGTCGGATATTCCGGTCGATATCGAGCCGGTGTTTGTCACCGCCAATGAACTAAGCCCCGGCCAGGAATGACGCATCTCGCGCGCCGGCTGGGGTTGTTTGACGCCGTCATGATCGTGATGGGCGGCATCATTGGTTCCGGCATTTTCATCAATCCATACTTGGTTGCGCGGCAATTGCCGGCTCCGGCTTGGATTCTGGGAGCGTGGGCGGTGGGAGGAACGGTGGCGCTGGCGGGGGCGTTTATCTGGGCCGAACTTGCCGCGCGCAAACCGGAACTGGGCGGCCAATACGCGTATCTGCGCGAGGCCTATCATCCGATCATCGCCTTTATTTACGGCTGGACGCTGCTGCTGGTGATTCAAACCGGCGGCATGGCGGCCGTGGCGATTACCTTCGCCCGCTACTTCCGGTCCATCGCCAGCCTGCCGGTGGGCGACACGGCGGTGGCGGTTCTGGCGCTGGCTCTGCTTACGGCGATCAATTGTCTGGGCGTGCGTGAGGGAAGCCTGACGCAAAACATCTTCATGACTTTGAAGATTGCGGCGATCTCCGGCATTGTGGCTTGTGGGTTTCTGCACAAAGCGGCTGTCGTCAGCCATCCAGCCATGGCGGAGGGCGGGAACTTGCTGCGCGCCTTGGGGGCCGCGCTCACGCCGATTGCGTTCTCGTACGGCGGATGGCAGACGGCTAGTTTTATGTCGGGCGAGCTGCGCAACGTGAAGCGCGACTTGACGCGAGGTCTGGTGATTGGCGTTTTGGGCGTGATCGCGCTATATGTTGCCGTGAATTTCGCATATCTGCATGTATTGGGCGCCGCGGGTTTGGGAAATACGACGACGCCGGCGTCTACGATGATGCAGCAAGTGCTGGGGGACCGCGGCGCCAGTTTGACCGCTGTGGCCATCTCTCTTTCCACTTTCGGATTTTTGAGCCAGGGCATGCTGACCGCGCCGCGGGTGTACTTTGCCATGGCCGCGGATGGATTATTTTTTCGCGGTTTAACGTGGGTGCCGGAGCGGACGCAGGCGCCGGTAGCGGCCATCGCCCTACAAGGGCTGCTGGCGATTGTGATTGCGATCTCGGGCCGCTATGAGCAGATCCTGAGCTACGTCACTTCGTCGGATTTCCTGTTCTTTGGCCTCACTGCCGGCGCGCTGTTTGTGTTTCGGCGGAGACAACCGACGGCGCTGTCGCACCCGGTGCCGGGCCATCCTTGGACCACCGCGATGTTTGTCTGTGCCTGCGCGCTGATTGTGCTGGGCACGGTGGTGAATTATCCGCTGGAAAGTCTGACCGGGTGGGGCATTCTGGCATCCGGCGTTCCCGCTTATATTTTTTGGAGCCGAAAACGCGCATGAAGAGAGTTATGCAGTCGGATTACAGGCGTTGGGCCAGCGGAATTTGGACCACCGCCCTGCTTGTCTGCGCCTGCGTTGCGATCGTCATGAGCGATGCGGTGAGTTACCGGCTGGATAGTCTGACCGGCTGCGTCCCAGTCAATATTTTTTGGAGCCGTAAACGCGCATGAAAAGAGTTTTGCAGTCGGATTACATGTATTGGGCGAAGACTCATGCGCGGGGCCGCTTCGAACTGGCGACCAGTGGGATGGCAAGTGTGCCGATTTCTGAATTTCCATGCAAACTGGAAGACTTGGAGCTGAGCCGCGGCGGCAGCTATGGGTGGCCGCCTTTGCAGGATGCTGTGGCACGCCACAGCGGCGTTTCGGCCGAAAATGTTGTGGCGGCAGCCGGAACCTCCATGGCCAACTTTGTCGCCATGGCCGCGCTGGTTGAGCCGGGCGATGAGGTACTGGTGGAACATCCGGCCTATGAATTGTTGTTATCCACGCTGGGATTTTTGCAGGCGCGCATCCGGCGGTTTCCGCGCCGGGCGGAGAATCATTACGCCATCGATCCGGCGGATATTCCTGTAACCGCGCAGACGCGGCTGATTGTGATGACCAATCTGCATAATCCGAGCAGCGCGTTCACGGACGAAAACACCTTGCGTGAAATTGGCGGGCTGGCCCGCAAAGTGGGCGCACGTGTTCTGGTGGACGAGGTCTATCTGGACGCGGCGTTTGAAAACGCGCCGCGTTCGGCGTTTCATCTTGGGCCGCAGTTTGTGATCACTAACAGCTTGACTAAGGTGTACGGGCTCAGCGGCCTGCGCTGTGGATGGATTCTGGCCGAGGCCGAACTGGCTGAGCGCATGTGGCGGCTGGTGGACTTGTTCGACGTCAACCAGTCGCATCCGGCTGAGCGGATGAGCCGCATAGCCTTTGCTTTTCTGGGCAAGTTTCGGGCTCGCGCGCGGGCTGTGTTGGAAAGCAACCGGCCAATCTGGAACGGCTTTGCCGCGTCGCGTCAGGACTTGGAGGACGTCACGCTGCCCTTTGGAACCACGGCTTTTCCGCGATTGCGCACGGGTGATACCGGCAAATTCATTGAACTTCTGCGTGACAAGTACGAAACGACCGTTGTGCCGGGACACTTCTTTGAAATGCCCGAGCACTTCCGGGTCGGACTGGGCGGTTCGGCGGAGGAGCTGAGAGCGGGGTTGGAACGAATGGCGCTGGCGTTAGACGAACGGTGAGTTAGGATTCCTCGAGCATCGCGATCACTTCTCGCACACCGCGCGCAGCATGCCGGCCCGCCCCTCCGCCAGATTCCGAATCTGATTGGCCACCATGGTTGCGAACTCCGGACCCATGACAAGCTGCAGGCTCAACCGCCGGGGGCCGTCGGCGGCGCGCTTTTGAAACCATTCGAGGGCCTCGGCCGTGCCTTCCTCGAAATGCAAGATGCGGAATCCGGCCTGCTCCAGCTTCGCGCGAATCGCCGAAGGGGAAATGAGAAAGCTGAACTCGGGGAACGTCGACCAGGGCACCGGAAAATGCAAAGGCCCGTTAGGACCCGCAACGACGTCGTACAGAGTAAAGCGCCCGCCGGGCTTGAGAACCCGCACGGCTTCGGCGTACAGCCGATCCTTGTCCTCGATGTTCATCGACGCATGCTGCGTCCAGACCAGATCGAAACTTTCGGAAGGAAACGGTAAATCCAGCGCGTTGGCCTGGCGGTAGTCCACCGGCACGTTTGCCAGACGCGACAGCGCCGCGGCTGTCTCACAAAACTCCGGCGTCAGATCGATGCCGGTGACCTGGCACCCGAGTTCGGCGGCCAGCAGGCGCGCGGGTCCGCCAATTCCGCAGCCCACGTCCAACACGTGCATACCGGCTCGCACCTGGGCGAGCTGCGCCAGGTCTCGCGTGGCTTCCCGGCCCCGGGTGTGGAACTGATCGATGGCCGCCAGATCGCTGTACGTCAGCGAGGCCGGATCGAGACCG
>Ga0075017_100001933_pt1 | contig 12841 bp, 11 predicted proteins | sample AleBraG_ABR_2012_FD_71475 | JGI IMG/M metagenome (GOLD analysis project Ga0075017, IMG submission 71475) | Freshwater sediment microbial communities in response to fracking from Pennsylvania, USA - Alex Branch Run_MetaG_ABR_2012 | ecosystem: Environmental > Aquatic > Freshwater > Creek >...
GCGACGATGTGGTCGCGCGCATGTCCGTCGGTCACCGGTCGATCTTCGCAGAAGAGGAGCGCCCCGACGTGCCGTTCCTGGGCGGGTCGACTGGCACACTGTCCGGGTCCTGGTCCAGGCATGATGGGCGCATGTCCGACGCCGACCCAGCCGATTGACGCCGGAGGCGGTGGCGTTCGGGCTGCTTTCGGGCATCCCCGACGACAAGTTACCGATGCTGGCTGCCGAGTGGCTCGCGTCGGGCTGCTTCCACGAGGAGTCGGGGGAGGACTACTCGCACGCCCCACTGAACACGCTGTTGTCGCTCGTCGATGTTGTCTGCTACGAGCTCAACGACTTCGCCGAGGAGTATGGCGCGGCTGGATACGTCCTCTACCCGATTGTCACGAACGGATGGAACGCTGAAGACGAGCGGCTGACCATCTTCGAATCCATCCACGAGCTGCCGCTCGACGACCCGAGATCAAGCATTGCGCGCCGATGTCTGACGATCGTCGAGGCTACGAAGATGATCGCGGGCACCGACCGTCGAGGAGCAGTCGCACGGATCCTCAGCAGCCTGTAGCCCGCCGCTCCGACGAGACGTAGGGAGAAGTTTGCTCGTATTGTCCGCCCCATCTGTCGGCGACCAAGATCCGCACCGATTGCCGGCTATAGGGCTGTGGATAACTCCCCGGACGCGACCGAGACCATCGGTCGGCGGGCGGAGCAGCTCGAGTCCTCGAGGACTGGCGTGCCGCACGAGGCCAGGGCGCTTGAGGGCTTCGGGGGGGGGCCTGTCGGCCGTCCTCAGGGCTTGTTCGCCCTGTGGTTGGTCTTCAGGGTCCTTACCTCTCTGCCCCCACCCTGTGGAATTCCGGCTGATGTTCGCCATCTGGCCGTCGGCTGGTGGGTGACCACTTTACATCAGCCAGCGTCAACCATTATGTGCTTGAGGCGCGTGAATTCGAGAATGCCTAGCTCAGCGTTCTCGACACCGACACCCGACATCCCAAACCCGCTGACAGGTAGGTCGGGACCGAACACGAGATGCGTGTTGATCCAGATCGTTCCGAAGTCAAGGCCGTTCTGGACGCGAGTTGCGGTCGCCAACTCATTCGTGAAGATCGAGGCCGCGAGGCCATAGCGTGTGCTGTTCGCGAGACGAAGGGCCTCGGACTCGGTGTCAAACGTCTGGATTGTGAAGACTGGTCCGAAGATCTCTTCCCGGACAATCTCGTCGTCCTCTGCGACGTCGGCAATGATCGTTGGGCTGAAGAAGAAGCCAGCGCCGCTCTGCACTTCACCGCCAGTCAGAATCTCAGCGTGATCGGGAATCCCGTCCACCTTCCCACTCACCCTCTTGCGTTGCGTGTCGGAGTTGAGCGGTCCGAGTGTCGTGGCGGGATCGAGCGCGTCACCGATGATCCAGGTCGAGCACTTCTTCTGCAGGAGCTCCACGAACCTGCCCGCGATCGATCGCTGCACGATGATACGGCTCGCTGCCATGCAGTCCTGCCCACAGTTGTAGAGCCCACCCGTCGAGATCGCGTCAGCGGCCCTGTCGAGGTCGGCGTCACCGAACACGAGGACGGGTGAATTGCCACCCAACTCCATGATGCTCTTCTTGACGCCATCTGCCGCAGCCATGCCGACTTTCCTGCCGGTATCGATGGACCCGGTGAACGAAACGAGGTCAACCAGCGGATGGCGTGCTAGTGCGTCACCTGCAACTGTTCCGGTTCCGAAGACCACATTCAGGACGCCGGCGGGCAGCACTGTTGCAGCGAGTTCTGCGAGGCGGGCCGTCGAGTATGGTGTCGTCTCCGCGGGCTTGATCACAAAAGTGTTGCCAGTAGCGAGCGCGGGGATGATCTTCACGACCGCCTGGAGGACGGGGTAGTTCCAGGGTGTAATGCCGCCGACTACCCCAACCGGCTCACGGCGCATCAAGGACGAGACTCCCGGCAGGTAGTCGCCGCCGGCCGGAGCGCTCAGCACACGTGATGCGCCCGCAAAATAGCGCATCGAGTCGATTACTCCCGGCATCTCGTCGGCGACCACGCCGCTGATCGGCTTACCGGCGTCGACGGATTCGAGCGCCGCAAACTCGTCCGACCGGGACTCGACGATGTCCGCCAGCTTGAGCAACAGGCGCGTTCGCTCGCTCGGTGGAGTCCGCGCCCAGGCGGGCTGTGCGGCGTGGGCGGAGCGGACTGCCCGGTCAACATCCTCGGACGACGACGCGGGGACGTGGCCCAGCAGCTCGCCGGTTGACGGATCGAAGACGTCGAGCCGCCCGCGGGCGGCGGATTCCTGCCACTCACCGTTGATGAAGTTGCCGACAAGTCCCGAGGCGAAGCCCCGGACAAACGCGCGCTGGGCTTCTGGGTTGTTCAGGGCTGTCGACATGGGAAGCCTTTCTGTACTCGTGGGTTCCGCGCGGAGGGCATTCGTGTCGCTGCCGGGCCCCGACCGTATGAGCTGGCGCGCATGCCTTGCTTGTCGGAGCCGACCCGTCGCTGACGGTAAGCGATAACGTGTAAGAGGTCAACCAGTCCATCGGCCCCCACCCCGCCAGGCGTCAACCGAGGCGCGCCCCATCCCGCGCGGCTCAGCGCGTTCTGATACGGTGGGTAGTACGTTACCGGCTACCCATCGAGGTCGGCGCTGATGCTCGAAGAAGTTGAAGCTCAGGTTGTTGTCATCGGTTCAGGGCCGTCCGGAGCGGTGGTGAGCCACACTCTGGCCACCTCGGGCATCGACGTCCTGTGCCTTGAGCAGGGTGACTGGGTGAGCCCTTCCGACTACCCCGCCAACCACCGAATGTGGGAGCTGGTCGCGCGCAGCCACTGGGCCACGCAACCCAAGGCTCGCCAGAACCTGGCCGACTATCCGCTGGGCGACGAATTCGCTGACCTGTCGCCATCGATGTACTCCGCTGTCGGCGGGTCATCAGTTCACTACGGAGCCCTGTGGCCCCGGATGACGGAGTCCGACTTCCGAGTTCGGTCCCAGGACGGTGTGGCAAGCGACTGGCCGATCTCCTACGACGACCTCGTCCCCTGCTACGCAGAGGTGGACGCCTTCATCGGGGTGAGCGGGCTCGACGGAGACCCGGCGTATCCCCTCGGTCTCGCCTACCCGCAGCCACCCCAAGCACTGGGTAAGACTGGACTGAGTGCGGCTCGTGCCTGCAACGACCTCGGTTGGCACTGGTGGCCGGGCACCCACGCAATCCCGACACATCCGCACGGCGACTTGGCTGGCTGTCAGCGCTGGGGCACGTGCGTGCAAGGATGCCCAGAGGGCTCGAAAGCGTCCTTCGACATCGCCTACTGGCCGGCGGCCATCCGCGCGGGTGCTCGTCTGTCGACGGGTGCCAGGGTGGAGAGGATCGAAACTTCGGACGATGACCGCGTGTCGGCCGTCAGCTACATCGACACCGACGGTGTACAGCACCGCGTAATCACCAACCAGGTTGTCGTGTGCGGCAACGGCATCGGAACGCCTCGACTGCTGCTCCTCTCAGCGACGAGTCGGCACCCGGACGGTCTAGCAAACTCATCGGGCATGCTCGGCCGGAACCTGATGATGCACCCGTGCTCGTGCGTCTTCGGATACTACGACGAAGACCTCGAGACATGGCGTGGTCCCCTCGGGGCTGTCGTGGCGTCGATGGAGTTCTACGACACCCGGCCCGAGTACGACTTCGTTCGAGGGTTCAAGATGCACGCGTCAACAGTTCCCGGGCTGATCATGGCTGGCGTGGATCCGCACCGTTCCCTTCCCTTTGACGAGCTCTGGGGTGCCAGGTTCCATGACGTCGTGCGGAAGGCAGCCAGCACGGTGCTCTGGTCGGCCCAGGTGGATGACCTGCCTGATCCGGAGAACCGAGTCGTGCTGAGCAGATCGCTCGTTGACTCGTCAGGGCTGCCGGGTGCCGAGGTCCACTATCAATACAGTGAGAACACTCAGAAGCTGCGTCATCATGCGGTGCGGAGGATGACTGAAGCCCACGAAGCCGCTGGCGCCAAGCAAACCCTTGCGCACCTCGAGATGCCGGGGGAGCCGGGACACCTGCTCGGGACGGCCCGCATGGGCGACGACCCAAAGACATCGGTCGTCGACTCCTTCGGGCGGGCGCATGACGTAGACGGCTTGCGGATCGCAGACGGCAGCGTGTTCGTCACTGGGGGAGCCGTGAACCCTACGAGCACCATCACAGCTCTCGCCCTTCGAGTCGCCAGACAGCTCGTGGCGGATCTGCGTGCGTCGGAGCTGAGTGCCACATGACCGGCACTACGCCTCACCCTGCGGTCACGCGACTGTCTGTACCCACGGTGCGGCACAAGCCGCTCAGGGACGTCACCGAGCGCGAGCTGACATACATCCGGCGAGCGGCCCAGGTGCTCGTGCCGCGGACGGATCAGCATCAAGGCGCGGCGGACGTCGCGGAGTTTCGCGCTCTCGTCAACGAGGCGGTGGCGATCGTCGACTGGGAAGTCCAGACCGTTGCCCGTCTTTCGGAAGCTCAGGGCGAGCTCGACGGTGAGCGGCTTCTGGCCGCGCTCGAGACGATGTCGCTGATCGACGCTGACGCGTTCTACCGCCTCAGCCTCATCGTCGCAGGCGTCTACCTGTACGCGGATGAGACGCTCGAAGCGATCGGGTATCCGCTGCCGCATCGAAATGCTCCTCCCGAGGACCAGGTCGTCGACGAGCTCATGAGCGGCGTTCTTGAGCCCGTGCTTCGCCGATCGGGGCGAAGGAGCCCTCTGGACTGAGTCCCCCCGCCTTACCCGGCCTGACGGTGCGAGCGGGTGGAGTCCGAGACGAGGTCCAGCGCGTTACTGGGTGCTTCGCCCGACTCCACTCGAAGGCACGCCGAGTTGATCGACGAAAGCAGGCAACGTGAAGATCGTGGTTGTGGGCGCCGGAGCCATCGGACTGGCGTCGGCGTACGCCCTCGCCGAGACCGGGGCGGACGTCCACGTCGTCGACCCTCGCGGCGTCGGCGGCGGCGCCTCCCGCCGAAATGCTGGGTGGGTCGTCCCCATGATGTCTGGGCCGGTTCCAGCACCAGGCGTCGTGAGCAAGTCCCTGCGCTGGATGCTCAGACGCGACAGTCCGCTCTACGTGCGACCGAGTTTTGACCCGCAGTTCATCCGCTTCATGCTCACGATGCTCCGGGCATGCAACGAGCGTGACTACGAGCGCGGCCTGCAACAGCTGTGCACCCTCAACGCACAGACAGAAGCGCTGTACCAGGCGTGGGAGCGCGCAGGGATGGACCTTCAGCGTGAACGTCGGGGCATCCTGATGCTCTTCAAGGACGAGTCGAATCTCCAGGCTCACGCTCTGGAGCTGCACACGGCAGTCGAGCATGGCCTCGGCTCCCATCAGGTACTCACCCTCCGCGAAGCGAGGAGTGAGGTCCATGGTCTTTCGGCTGACGTTGTGGGAGCCATCGACTGCAGCTCCGACTCCTACTTGGATCCTGGTCGACTGATGGACGAGCTCGCACGTGCGTGCGTCGACCGAGGCGTCGCGATTCACAGCGGTGATCGGATTGATGGGCTGGAGGCAGCACCTGGCCGGCGCGTCCGTTCAGCCACCGGTTCCGTTCGCCACCAAGCGGACTACTTCGTGGTTGCCGCCGGCGTGTGGACGCCCGAGCTCATGAAGACTGTCGGCGTGAGGGTGGCCGTCCAGGCCGGCAAGGGCTACGGGTTCGACGTTCCAGATCCGAGCCCTTCTAGCAAGCGGCCCGACCGAGCGTTGTACCTGTCCGAAGCGCGAGTCGCCATCACGCCGATGCCTGGCAGAACCCGACTCGCGGGGACCATGGCTTTCGGCGGCCTCGACGAGTCTGTCGATGCCCGCCGTGCGTCGGGCATCCTCAAGTCGGCCGGACACTATCTCTCTGGCTGGCCCGACAACAAGAACCTGGAACCGTGGTCGGGGCTCAGGCCGATGACTCCGGACGGCTTGCCGCTGATCGGCCGCGTCCCCGAGTTTGACAACCTCCTGGTAGCCACCGGTCACGCAATGGCGGGGATCACCCTGGCCCCGGTGACTGGCTCGATCATCGCTCGGATTGTCAGCACCGGCACGACCCCCGCGGAGGCGCTCCCGTTCGACCCCGCTCGCTTCGTGACCGCAGTGGGCTACCGGAGTACCACGTCTGCGCACTGAATCGGGCCTAGCTGGACTCGGCGGAAGGGCCTGCCCACTCAGCCTCGATGTGGCCGAGGTGTCGGCGCATCAGCTGCTCCGCTGCCTGCCCATCACCGCTGAGAAGGGCACTGAGGATCTCGGCGTGTTCGAGTGCGGAAGCGCGCAACTCGCCGGCACCTGAAAGGTCGCGAATACCCAGCAACCGGGTTTGGTCACGCAACATCTCAACGATGCTGTTCAGTCGCGAATTGCCGAGCAGCCCGAGCAACCCAAGGTGGAAGGTGCGGTCCTGCTCGAGGAACTGCAGCATGTCCTGGGCGTCGACGGCGTCGACGATCAGCGAGGCAACCTCTTCGAACCGCTTCCTGTGAGGCTCGGCCAACGCCTCCTCGGCGATGCGGCCCATCGCCGGCACCTCAAGCATCAGCCGAAGATCCAGGATGTTGCGGCGGTCCATGTCGCTCAACGGAACCAGGCGAAAGCCTCGGTTTCTGACCGTCTCCATCACACCCTGCTCGACAAGCGTGAGCATCGCTTCCCTCACCGGGCTGTTCGACACCCCGAGGTTCGCTGCGAGAGATGCGGCGGAGTAGATCTCCCCCGGCACCAGCTCGCCGGTCACGATGCCCTGGCGAATCACGGCCAGCGACTGCTCTCGCAGGCTGACCTGGTGCAGCTGAGTTGTCACGGCGCTCCCCCACATGCAGTAGACGATAACAGGCTACCCGCTGCCAGCCGTCGGGCAACGACGGGTGCACGGTGGGGACCTTGCGCGCGGTAGTGACGTGCTATATCTTACCCATCACACGCCACTGGAGGCCACATGACGTTTCGGCGACTTAGCGCGGACGATGTGCGGGCTCTTGTGTCGATGGCCGAGGCGGTCGATGCCGTGCGTACGGCCTTCATAGACTTGGCGGACTCTGCGTTTGAAACGCCCGCACGGTTGGTTCTGGGTGAAGGCAGCTTCCTCGTTATGCCGACGCACCACCGCCCAACCGGTTCACTCATGGTGAAGACTCTTACCGTGAACTTCGACCGGCTGCCGGCGATCGACGGGACAGTGGTTCTGACTGATCTGCAGACTCTTGATCAATTGGTCGCCGATGCTGGCGCGGTAACCGGGCTGCGGACAGGGGCAGCGGCCGCCGTGGCCACGGACCTCCTGGCACGTCCGGACGCGAGTCGATTCACGATGCTTGGCGCCGGTAAGCAAGCGCTGGACCAAGTACGAGGAATCCTGACCGTCCGCGACATCACTCACGTCACGATCGTGGACCGTGACGAACGGCGCGCTGACGCGATGGCCCAAGAAGTCCAACTGGAATTCCCGATGATCATGGTCAGCGTCGACCCGGACGCCGACCGAGCCGTTGCTTCTGCAGACATCGTCTCCTGCGCCACAACATCGACTCAGCCCCTGTTCCGTGTCGAGTCGCTGCCCGCCAGGGTGCACATCAATGCGATAGGTGCGTACCTCCCCACCATGCGGGAGCTTGATGACGCCGTACTCAGCTCGAGTTATGTCGTCGTCGACGACATCGAAGCAGTCCTCGTCGAGTCGGGCGAGATCATCCATGCGATCGTGGCCGGCGCCATCGCGGCGAGCCACTTGACCGCTCTGGGCGCCGTGCTCACGAGCAAACCGGTCGGTCATTCGCGGTCCGTCTTCAAGTCAGTCGGCGTGGCTGTTCAAGACTGGGCGATCGCTCGACTGCTGTCGGAGAAGCTTCTTGCCGCCCCAGACGAACTGCTCGCCCATCGGAAGTCGGAGGCCCTTACCTCACGTGCTGACGCGAGCTGAGGAGGAGGAATCGTGAACATCCGTGGAGTCATCCCGGCGTTGGTGACACCTTTCACGGCCGATGGCGAATCGGTGGACGAGCGCGCGCTCGGGGCAGTCGCGGAGAGCTGCATTCGCAACGGCGTGCACGGCCTGCTCACGTGCGGTGGCACAGGAGAGTTCCCCGCGCTCGATCATTCGGAGCGCGTAAGGGTGCTGGAAGTCACGCTCGCGCAAGCGGCGCAGCGTGTGCCGGTGGTTGCCCACACCGGAGCCTTGAGCACCAAGGAGACGATTGCCCTCACGGCGCACGCGGCCCGCAGCGGCGCCGCCGCGGTGATGCTGGGTGTCCCGTTCTACGAGCCCGTCGCCGAACCGGACGCTATCCGCCACTTCCAGCGAGTGGCCGAGGCGACCGATCTGCCCATCATGCTCTACAGCTACCCGTACGCCACGCAGTTCCCGCTGACGATGAGCTTCCTTGAGCGTCTCGTCACGGCGGTACCTCGGATCCGATACCTGAAGGACTCAGGAAGCTCCTTCGCCCAGACCATGGCCATCGCCCACTCGGAGCTCGGTGTTGACGTTTTCTCTGGTTCGGACCTCCTATCTGGCCCGGCCCTGATCGGGGGAGCGGCCGGTTTGATCAACGGCGCATCCAACGTCTTCTCCCGCGAGTTCGCCGACATGTGTGACGACGCCATCAAACGCGACTGGGCGAGCGTGGCGAAAGCCTGGAGTCGATTGGTCCCAGCGTTGACGTCGATGGAGATGTCACCGTACGTGGCTTCGATCAAGGCATGTGTCAGTGAAGTCGTGGTGCCTTGCGGGCCCGTCCGCAGGCCGCTGCCGGAACTGGAGTCCCGTGAGACGGACGTCCTGCTGTCGCAGGTCCGAGCCTTGGTACCGAGCTTGCGCTAGGTCACGTTAGGCAGCACGGGGGACGCAAGGCAGAACTGTGAGCACGTGAGACTGCCCCCGGATTGGAGGGTCGCGCGATGCCGTTGGTGACGATCGAGTGGCTGAAAGGCCGCCCCATGGAAACCAAGGAGCGCCTCGCCCGTGAGGTGACCCAGAGCGTTGCCCGCGAAGCCGGCTGCCACGTAGACGGTGTCTGGCTCCGGTTCGTGGATGTTGAGCCGGCGGACTGGGCGATCGGTGGAGACCTTCAGTCGCATGAGCACTGAACGGGCTCCGGGTAGTCGCCTCAGACGCTTGTTGTGACCGGTAACAGGTAGTATCTTACCGGTAGGATCTGACAAACGCATATCAACGAAGGGTGAGGCCGTGAACAGCGACGATGTAGCCAAGTTGCGGGCGCCGGAGATTGGCTCGGGTCTGGTGAGTCGCCGAGACCTGCTCCGCATGTCTGCCGTCGGCCTGGCAGGGCTGGCCCTGGCCCCGGCTTTGGCTGGTTGCACGAGCTCCAGGTCTGGCGCGCAGAGCGCGTCGGCAACGGCATCGCTGACTCCGGTCAAGGGGGGGACGCTTCGAGTCAGCGTGACCGGCGGAGGACTGAGCGACAATCTTGATGCACACGGTCTGGTGACCGTCCCGGACTATGCGCGTGATTTTCAGCTCTACGACTCTCTGATCGCTCCCGATGATCAAGGGAAACTGACGCTTCAGCTCGCAGAGTCGATCGAGCCGAACGCAGACGGCACCGAGTGGACCATCCGCGTCAAGCCGGGCATCGTGACGCATGCAGGCAAGCCGTTCGGGGCCAAGGATGTCCTCTTCACCCTCAACCGCATCGTCAAGGGGAACTACCCAGGCGCGACCACGTTTGGTGCGATCGATCTCCCTGCCAGCCGCGTAGTTGATGCTCAAACGCTTGTCCTGAAGTACAAGAAGCCGTTCGCCATCCTTCCCGAGGCACTGTCAACCGCATACGCGCTGATGGTCCCCGAGGGCTACGACCCCAAGGCACCAGTTGGCACCGGCCCATTCAAGTTCAAGTCCTTCACGCCGGGCACAGAGTCGACCTTTGTTCGTTTCGACGAGCACTGGCGTGGCGCACCCTACCTGGATGCCGTGGTGATCACCGACGTGGCGGACGACACCGGACAGGTGAACGGGATTCAGTCCGGGCAGTTCGACGCAGTAACCGCGCTGTCGTTGGCTTCGGTAGCACCGCTGACCGCGGCCGGGTTCACATTGCTCGCGGCCAAGACGGGGGGATGGGGTCCCTTCACGATGTCCACGGCGGCCAAGCCGTTCACAGATGTGAGGGTCAGGCAGGCCATGCGTTTGCTCCTCGATCGTGAGCAGATGGTTGCTCAGCTGTTCGGTGAGTACGGGACGGTCGGGAACGACGTCTTCGGTCGCAACGATCCGCACTACCCTTCCGACCTGCCGCAGCGGAAGCAAGATATTGAGCAGGCCAAGTCTCTCCTGAAAGCCGCCGGACAAGAGGGTCTCGCCGTCGAATTGGTGTCCAGTCCCCTCGCTGTGGGACTAACGGATGCCGCTCAGGTGCTGACGACTCAGGCCAAGGCCGCTGGCGTCACCATCAACGTGGTACAGCAGAACCCGACGGACTTCTTCGCCAAGTCCTATCTGAAGGTGCCGTTCGCTCAGAGCTACTGGCCAGCGTGGCCGTATCTGTACTCCGCCGCCGCTGGGACCGTTCCCGGTGCGCCTTTCCCGGAGACTCATTTCAACGATCCCGACTACGGGCGTCTGTACGACCAGGCAATCGCTACCCTGGACGAGACGAAGCGTGGCGAACTGATCGGGCAGATGGCCCGCATCGACTATGACCGCGGCGGGTACGTGATCCCGTTCTTCTTCCCGAACCTGGACGCGACCAGCTCCAAACTGCACGGCGTCGCCGCATCCGTCACCGGCCAGGCTCTGGGCAACTGGGACTTCACCAAGGCGTGGCTCGCCACGTGACCGGCTAAACGTCTTGGGTGGCCGGCCATCAAGACCTCGCTGACGACCGACGGGAACTCAAATGCGGCTAGAGAATGTCTTGCACCTGGTGAACTGCCACACCGAGGGTGTTGTCTGCGACGTCGTCGTGGGAGGCTTGCCGAAAATCCCCGGTGACACTGTGCTGGCTCAGAAAAAGTACTTCGAGCAGCATCTCGATCACCTACGCACGATGCTCTGCCTCGAGCCGAGGGCTAACAAGATTCGGTCGGTAAATGTTCTGGTGCCGACGGCCAATCCGGACGCGCAGTTCGGATTTCTTATACTAGAGACCACCGAGATCGTCGAGATGTCCGGCGGAAACATCATCAGCGTGGCGACGGTACTACTTGAGACCGGTATGGTGCCTATGCATGAACCCGTCACCGAGTTCGGTCTAGAAACGGCTGCCGGCCTCGTTCCAGTCAGATGCAGGTGCAAGGACGGCAAAGTTCTCGACGTGACGTTCACCAACCAGCCGGCGTTCGTACTGATCAGGGACGCTCTCATCCAGGTGCCCCACCTGGGAGAGCTGCGCGTCGATGTGGCCTGGGGCGGCATGTGGTACCTCATCGTGGATGCCGAGGATGTCGGTCTGAAGCTCGGTCCCGCGGAGCACGAGGACGTGGTCAGGCTCGGCGAGCTGATCAAGGCGGCCGCTCGCGATAAGCTCGACGTTAGCCATCCAACTAGTCCGGAGTTCGCTGCGAGCATTCAGTGCACACTCTTTGCGGGGCCGTTGAGCCGGGACGAATTGGGCACACTTCGGTCCAAGAACGCGGTGGTGGTCTCCCCGGGATGGATCGACCGCTGCCCCTGTGGCACTGGTACAAGCGCACGACTTGCTTTGATGCATGCACGGGGAGACATCGCTGAGGGCGAGCTCTTCGTGCACGAGTCCTTGATCGGCACGAAGTTCTCCAGCCGCGTGGTCGACACGACCTCTGTCGCCGACATCCCCGCTGTGATTCCGGAAGTGACGGGCCGGGCTTGGATCACCGGCACGTCCCAGGTGGGGGTACATCCGGACGATCCGTTCCCGAACGGCTTCTCCATGGAGACCTTGGCCGATGGGTCGGTACTGACCAATCTCTAGACGTGTGCTCTGCCTCTGGACGTGTGCTCTGAGGAGCCACACCCGGATACAAGGTCGTCTAGCTCGTCAGTCCGGTGGGCTTCCGGCGCCGATCCGTGGCAGATCCTCGAGCAGGCGCTTCGTGTACGCGTGCTGGGGGTTGTCGAGCACGTCGTTCGTGAGGCCGCTCTCGACCACTCGACCTCGCGAGACGACGACAACATGCTGCGCGATGCTTCGCACAACAGCGAGGTTGTGAGTGATGAAGAGCATGGACAGGCCGCGATCCTCCTGGAGCGATCTGAGGCGTTCAATCACCTGAGCCTGGACGGACACGTCGAGGGCCGAGGTCACCTCATCACAGACGAGCAAGTCGGGATTGACGACCAATGCTCTGGCGATCGCGACCCTCTGTCGCTCCCCTCCCGACAGCTGGTCAGGCATCCGCTCGCAGTACGAGTCGCTCAGTGCTACATCTTGCAGGGCGCCGCTGATCTCAGCAGCGCGGTCCGCCTGCGACGCGCCACCGAAGTGGCGCAGCGGTTCGTCGATGTTCTCAGCCACAGTCATACGCGGGTTGAGCGAAGCGAACGGATTCTGGAACACATATTGGATTCGCCGCCGCTGGTCGCCGGTGCGCTCACGTCCTGCGTGCTGCATCGGCAAATCGCCGAATGTGATCGTCCCTGACCATCTCCCGTTGAGTCCGACGATGCAGCGAGCCAATGTGGTCTTTCCGGACCCTGATTCACCAACAATCGCTGTGCAGTCTCCCCGTGGCACGCTCAAGTCGACTCCCCGCAGAACGGGATTGTCTCCGAACGACGCGTCCAGCCCACGAACTGCAAGCAGCACCGGACGGCGGGACGACACCGACGCGAGACTGAGCTCCATCCGCTGGTAGCGGT
>Ga0075017_100001934_pt1 | contig 12836 bp, 14 predicted proteins | sample AleBraG_ABR_2012_FD_71475 | JGI IMG/M metagenome (GOLD analysis project Ga0075017, IMG submission 71475) | Freshwater sediment microbial communities in response to fracking from Pennsylvania, USA - Alex Branch Run_MetaG_ABR_2012 | ecosystem: Environmental > Aquatic > Freshwater > Creek >...
AGCAATACAGGCAGTGCGATCTTTGCGGTCATCGATTTCATGGCTAAGGCTCCTGGCGGTGGTCAGTTGATGGTCACGGCGAACTGCACCGTCTGAGCGCCACTGGCCGCAGTCAGGTCCCCCAAGGCGACCTTGACCATGGGCGCTGGCGTGGCGTCGTACTCGCCGGCGTCGTCGCCGGCGGCATCGGTGAGTGCGATGGCATTGAGCCGGAGGCTCCCGGCCCTGAAGGTCGTATTGGCCGGGATCGGATCGCTGAAGCTCGCCGCCGTGGCGGTGCCCGAGCCGGTCGGCGTGATCACGATCGTGTAGGTGATGGTCGCGCCCTGCAGCGGCCGCGCGCCGCCCTGCAGGTCGGCGACGGCCTGCGTCTTGACGGCGTTCAACGTGACGTTGTTGCCGACCAGGTATTTGCCGGACTGCACGGCCTGGTCGCCGCTGGTCCCGAACACGGCATCGATGCCGCCGACACCGCCGCCACCGAGGCTCTGGCCCGGCTTGCCAGGACCGCCCTTGCGGGCAGCGGTGATCTGGCTGAGGCCGGTATCGCCGTTGTTGAGCGCCGGGGGAATGTTGTTGAGAACGAATACGGTGACCCCCGCATCCGCCGCCAGCGGTACGTCCGCACCGGGCACGTAGGCGGTATCGCCGGCGGAGAGGAAGCCGTTGCCGTCGGTATCGAAGTAAACGCTGGCCGGCCTCGACAGCACCGGATCGAAGTTGTCTCCAGGCAGCGTGCTCAGGGGCGTCAGCGTGTAGGTGTCGGGCCCATTGCCGGTGTTCGTGATCCTGAAGGTCAGGGCTTTGCGGGTGTCGCCGGGGATCACGCTCACGGTGGGCGTCTGTGCCGTGGCCACGACGTTGAGGACCTGGAGGACGGTCGTGGTCGTGGTATTCGATGTGGCGGCGCCGCTGACGGTGCCCAGGGTGTAGGTGACCTGGGCGGTATTGGTGATAGCGGTGCCCGCCAGGGTTCCGGCGGCAAAGCCCTGCCGCGTGCAGGCGAGCACGGCGAGCCCCAGGGCAAACAGGCGGATTCGCGCGGTAATACTCATTGCTAAACGCACGGCGAAAAAGCGGGTCGGGGGCGAATTCTTGTCAAATGCCCGGAGGCGAAAGTGAGCCAGTTCGCAGTTCGTGCCTTTTGGGCTACAGATCCGGCGGAAACTGCCGGTGGGTTGGCACTTCTGCGGCGTCGTGGCGGCAAGCCTCTGAATTGCCGCGTGTTAGCACCGCTGTCGGGCGCGGCAGAGTGCGGGCGCCGGGGCGCGGCTGTGACGCAGCGGGTGGCATGTGGCGGCGCTTTATGGCACCTTCAGCCGATGCCTCAACCACCCCGGATCGCTTCGGCTGCCCCCTGCGCCCAGCGGCGCGGCTTTCTACGCCGCCTGAGCTGGACGGCGCTCGGCCTCGCACCGGCGGGCGCGGTGCTGGCGGCGGCGGCGCGCGAATGCCGTGCGCTCTCTTTTGTTCATACACACACGGGCGAGCAGCTGTCCGCGGTGTATTTCGAGTCCGGCCGCTATCGACCCGAGGTGCTGGCGCGCGTGAATATCCTGCTGCGTGATTTCCGGACCGAGACGGTGCATCCGATCGACCCGCTGGTCCTGGACCGCCTGCACGCACTGCAGACCTTGAGCCGCTGTGGCGATGCCTTCGAAGTCATTTCCGGCTATCGCTCGCCCGCTACCAATGCAGCACTGCGCGGTCGCTCCTCGGGCGTCGCGGAGCACAGCCTGCACATGGAAGGCCGCGCCATCGACGTGCGACTGCGGGGTTTCGATACCGCGCGGCTGGCCATGCTGGCGCGCGGGCAGCGGGCGGGCGGCGTCGGCTATTATCGGGTTTCCGACTTCGTGCACGTCGATACCGGACGGGTCCGTATCTGGGGAGACCCGCTCGACGCCTAGCGCCTGCTGCGCGCTGCGGCGGGCCGGCGCACGGCGCCGCAGGCCCGGCCCGAGGCCTGCCGCATAAGCATAACTGCTGATGGCGATACCTGGCCGGAGCGCGCAAGGTATGGGCTATGGTGTGGCCCATGAAGGAAAGCGACGCAAATCCCGCGCTCGAGCAGCTGCATAAGGTTCTGGCCGAGCTCGAGAAGCTGGCGGCCTCGGTATCCGAGTCCGCCGGCGGTGCGTCGGCGGAGCGGCTCGAGCGCCTGCAGGACGCGCTCGGCGCGGCGCGCGAGCGCATTCGGGATACCGAGCAGTCCATACGGCGTAGCGTCAGCGAAAGCGCGAAGGCCGCGGACGGCTTCGTGCACGAGAATACCTGGCTCTCGATTGCGATCGCCGCGGCCGTGGCGTTTCTGCTCGGCGCCCTGACAGCGAAGCGCGAGTGACCGCGGCGATCGAGGACGGCGGGTGCGCGCGGCGGTTGACGACTGCCGGTGCGCGCGGCGGTTGAACGGGCAAGGTCAGTGAGGGGCAAGGGCTCATGAATGTACTGGGTGGCAGCATTTCCGGCCTGCTCGATGCGATGAGCCGCCTGGGCGCCACGATGTCCAGCAGCGTGGAATCGCGGTTGCAGCGGTTGCGCGCCGCGGTACGGGCCGAGCTGCGGCGGGCGACCGCGGCCCTGGCCCTGGCGCTCGCCGCCGCGGCGTTCGCGGTGACGGCGCTGTTCTTCGCGGCCGTCGCCATTATGATTGCCGCATGGAACACGCATCCGGTCATGGCGGCCGCGCTGATCGCGACGGGCTTTGCGATGCTGGCGCTCGTCGCGGTATTGATGATGCGCGGCAATACGCATTGACGGCTCGATGCGGTTGATCGGGCACCGGCGGGGCGGGCAGCCCTTGCGATGGCTGCTGGTGCTGGCGTTGGCGCCGATCCTGGCGTTGGCGCCGAGCCGGATGGCCCGGGGGGCGGGAGGCGCCGAGGCATCCACGCACCCGGCGCCGCAGTGGTTCCAGGACGGTCACCTGACCGCGCAGGCGGCGGCCGTCCTCGGCCAGCTCGACGCGGCGTCGGACTACGGGCTGTACGCGCCGGACTACCGGGCGCCGCCGCTGGACGCGCTGCGCGCGCAGGCGGATCCGCGGCAGCCGCTATCCCTGGAGCTGCAGCGCGAGGCCGGCCCGGCGTTGTCGCAGGCGGCCCTGCGCTTCGCGCACGACCTGCACTTCGGACGGGTCAATGCGCGGGCGGCCGGATTTGCGCTCCGTGAGGCGCGCGCGCCGCTGGATGATGATGCACTGCTGGCGCGGCTCGCCACGAGGCGCGACCCGGCGGCCGAACTGGCCGCGCTTGAACCGCCATTCCTTCACTATCGACTGCTCAAGGCGATGCTCCAACGGTACCGTGAGCTGGCCGCGACGCCCGGACTCGCGCAGCTGCCGCCTCTGCCGGCCCGGGCACTGCGGCAGGGTGATCGGTACGCCGGTGCGCCGCAGCTGCGTCGCCTCCTGCAGGCGCTCGGTGACCTGCCGGGCGGTGCAGGCGGCGAGGGCGGTGCAGGCGGCGAGGGCGGTGCAGGCGTACCGGGCCGTGAGCGAGCCGAGGGCCACACGCGCGACCGTGAAACGCCCGACGGCAAGACGCCCGACGGCAAGGCGCCCGACGGTGAAACGCTCGACGCCGCACTGATCGCGGGACTGCAGCAGTTCCAGACGCGTCACGGTTTGGACGCGGACGGCGTACTCGCCGCCAGAACCTACCGCGAGCTGACCACGCCGCTCGATGCGCGGGTGCGGCAGATCGAGCTGACGCTGGAGCGCTGGCGCTGGCTGCCGGAGTTCAGGACGCCGCCGATCATCGTGAACATCCCGCAGTTCCGGCTGTTCGCGTTCCGCACCACTGCGGACCATGTGGCCGATATCCTGCAGATGCCGGTGATCGTCGGGCAGGCGTACCGGCAGAAACGCACGCCGGTCTTTGTCAGCGAATTGCGCCTTGTCGTATTCCGGCCATACTGGGATGTGCCCGCGAGCATCGTACGGCGCGAGATGCTGGGACCGATGCGCGCCAACCCGGCCTACCTGGCCCGCAACAATCTGGAACTCGTCCGTGGCGGTGGCGACGACGGCGCCGTACAGGCGCCCACGCCCGCCAATATCGAAGCCCTCGCGGCCGGCAGGCTGCGCCTGCGGCAACGGCCGGGCGATGACAACGCGCTCGGCCTGATCAAGTTCGTCATGCCCAACGACTACGGCGTCTACCTGCACAGCACGCCGGCCCGCCATCTGTTCAGCAGGGCGCGCCGCGACTTCAGCCATGGCTGCATCCGGCTCAGTGACCCGGTCGCCCTGGCGGTGCACGTGCTGCGCGCGAATCCGGGCGACTGGTCCGCCGCGGCCGTCGAGGCCGCCATGCACGGGCCGAGCACGCAGCGCCTGGCGCTGACCCAACCGGTCGAGGTCATGGTCCTGTACGGCACGGCGCTGGCGACCGAGGCGGGCCGCATCATGTTCTTCGACGACCTCTATGGTCACGATCGGCGGCTGGAGGCCCTGCTGCGCGCGCGCCGCGCCGCCACCAGCTCCGCCAGGTGACGTGCGGCCAGCGCGCTGCGTTCGCGCTCGATGCGCCGGCGGTAACTGTCGAGGGACGCGGCGCGGCGCGGGCGGCGGCGGACGAAGGCGTCGATGAGCTGCAGCAGCACGGTGCGGTCGGTGATGGCGCCAAGGGCGGACTGGAACTGGCGCAGCCGGTGCAGCGGCGCGGACGGCGCCGAGCGGAACAGCGCTCCGGTCAGCTCGAGCTGGTAACGGTGTTCCTTGAACGCCAGCCGGGCCCGATGCACCGAGGCGGCATCGTGGGTGGCCACGCTGCGGCTGCGCGCGTGCATCGTGCGCCGCGTGCGCTCGAGTTCGCGGCGCAGTCGTGCCCGGGCCACCGCGGCGCTGCCCGGCGTGGCCGCTGGTGTTTGCGCTCGATCGCGCAACGCACGGAGCCGCCGGCTGATCCTGCGCTCGCGGCCGCCCGCCACGCGCCGGGCCAGACGCTGCTGCTGCTTGTCGAGCCGTCCGCGCAGGTGCGATTGCAGGGGCTCCGCTTCCGGATGGCGCCGGCCGTAGCGGCCTACCACGCGCTGCATCAGCTGCAGGTCGCGGACGCGGCCGGCGGCCTTGAAGGGTGGCAGCAGCGCGGCGCGCAGCTTCCGGTAGCCGCCTTTCGGATCCAGGGCGGCCGACAGCGCGACCAGGGCGAGCAGGCGACGGGTCGCGGTACGCAGCGCATGCACGCGCGAAACGCTGGCCTTGCGGCGCACCGCGCGCAGGCACTCCAGGTAGCGACGCGTCTCGGCATCAGCGACCCGCGCCCGCCATTCCTGTACTTGCGACATTGCCGGGGCAGTATTCGCCGCCGCCGCAGATTCCACAAGCAGCGGCTAAGGGCATATACGCATTGGCACGCGGGGCCGGGGCTGCCATGCTTAATGGTGCAGACAGGGGCAACGAGCATGAACATCGGCAAGATCCTGAGCCGCAAGCCAGTGACGGTGCTGGCCAGCGAGCCGCTGTCGAGCGCGGCGCGGCTGATGTGCGATCGGCACGTGGGCGCGCTGGTGGTGGTGTCCGAGCCGGCCGAGCGCCCGACGCCCGTCGGCGTGATTACCGACCGCGACGTGGTCCGCGCGCAGCTGGCTCATCGGGCCGACCTGATGATGCTGAACGTCGAACGCGCGATGACGCGCGACCCGCTGCTGCTGGGCCTCGAGACTCCGCTGGAAAGCGCCGTGGAGCAGCTGCGGGCGCGCGGCGTCCGCCGCTGCCCGGTGGTCGACGCGCGCGGCGGGCTCGTCGGCATGGTGACCACGGATGACATCGTGACCGCGCTCGCGATCGAGCTCGGGGGCCTCGCGCGACTGATCCGGGACCAACCGCTGCACGAACCGGAGCTCGGCCGGCGCGCCGAGCCGCTTCACAATGCGTCCATGCCCGCGCCGCCGCATCCGGGCGGGCGCGCGTAGCTGCGCGCCGCGCGCGGGGCCGACCGCGAGGTCGGTCAGTCCCCGGGCTCCTGCTCCGTGCCGCGCACGTGGCGCTTGCGCAATTCATCGACGACGCCCTCGAACCGGAGGCCGCGTCCGCGCAGCAGCACCAGCAGGTGGAAGATCAGGTCCGCCGATTCGCTGAGCAGCTGCGCGTCCGGTTCGCAGGCCGCAGCCAGCGCCACCTCCAGTCCCTCCTCACCGACCTTCTGGGCCATGCGGCGCACGCCCTTGGCGTACAGGGCCGCCGTGTAGCTGCCATCGGGGCTGTCGGCGATACGCTCGCCGATGATGGCCTCCAGCTCGGCCACGAACGACAGGCGTTCGGCCGTGCTGGCGGCCTCGTCGCCGAAGCAGGTCAGGGTGCCATTGTGGCAGACGGGGCCCGCCGGCAGTGCCGATACGAGCAGCGTGTCGGCATCGCAGTCCTTGCGGATGTCGATGACCTCCAGCGTGTGTCCGGAAGTCTCGCCCTTCTCCCACAGCTGCTGGCGCGAGCGGCTGTAGAACACGGCCCGGCGGCGCTCGAGCGTGGCGCGCAGCGCGTCGCGGTTCATGTAGCCGAGCATCAGCACGGCGCCCGTCGTCGCGTGCTGGACGATCGCCGGCAGCAGTCCGCGCTGCGGGTCCCAGGCGAGTTGTTCGACGTCCGAAAAGTGCAGCTTCATGTGCGTACCTCGATGCCGCGGCGGTGCAGGAATTCCTTCAGCGCGCCGATGCCGATCGTGCCCGAGTGAAACACGCTGGCGGCCAGTGCCGCGTCGACGCGGGCGTCCTCGAACGCGGCGGCAAAATGCAGCGGCTCTCCGGCGCCACCGGAGGCGACCAGCGGCACGCTGCAGATGGCGCGCACGGCGCGCAGCTGCGGGATATCGTATCCGGCGCGGACGCCGTCCGATGCCATGCAGTTGAGTACGATTTCGCCGGCGCCGCGCTGCTGGACCTCGCTCACCCAGGCCAGCGTTGCGCGCAGTGTATCGCGGCTGCGCTCCGGATCGCCGGTAAACTGGTGGACACGGTAGCCGGCGGCGGTCGTCTGGCTGTCTATGCCGACCACCACGCACTGCGCGCCGAAGCGCCGGGAAAGCTCATCGATGAGGCCGGGGCGCTGCAGGGCCGGACTGTTGACCGAGATTTTTTCCGCGCCGGCGCCGAGCACCGCCTCGGCGTCGGCGACGCTGCTGATGCCGCCGGCGACGCAGAACGGGATGTCGAGCACCTCGGCAACCCGGCTCACCCAGGCGCGATCGACGGAGCGGTTCTGCGGACTCGCGGTGATGTCGTAGAACACCAGCTCGTCGGCGCCTGCGTCGCGGTAGCGGCGCGCCAGATCGAGGATGTCGCCGACCACGCGATGATCGCGGAACCGCACGCCCTTGACCACCTGTCCGTCGCGGACGTCCAGGCAGGGGATTATGCGTCGGGCAAGAATGGCCGTAACTCCTCGGGTGGCAACCGGTCTTCGAGCAGCGCCCTGCCGCTGATGGCCGCCGCGGCGCCCGCTGCGGCCAGTGCATGCAGGTTGGCCACGCTGGCGACGCCGCCCGAGGCCTGCCAGCGGATCTGCGGATAGCGTTGCGCCGCTTCCCGGTACAGGCCGACATTGGGCCCGGCGAGCGCGCCGTCGCGCTCGATATCGGTGCACAGCACGTGTTTCAACCCCACGGCCAGGAAGCGTTCCACGCCCTCCCACAGCGACAGCGGCGTCGCCTGGCGCCAGCCGCGCGTGTGCAGCAGCGGCGTGCCGCCGGCATCGTGGCGGATGTCGAAGGCCAGGCAGAGGCGATCCGGGCCGAGTTCGCCGAACCAGCCGGCGACGTCGGCGGCGGTCTCGACCGCCGCGCTGCCGATCACCACGCGGGCGACGCCGAGCTGCAGCAGATCGAGCGTCACCATGCGGCTGCGCACGCCGCCGCCGACCTGCAGATGCATGGCGGGTTGGGCGGCCAGGGTGGCGATCACGGTCCGGTTGGCGAGCAGCCCGTCGCGCGCGCCATCCAGATCCACGACGTGCAGCCAGGAGGCGCCGTAGCCGCGGTAGCGCTGCAACAGGGCGGCCGGGTCGTGCTGGTAGCGTGTCTCGGCCGCAAAGTCGCCCTTGAGCAGGCGCACGCACTGGCCACCGCGCAGATCGATCGAGGGGATGAGCAGCACCGGCTCAGGGCCTCAGAGCTTCAGGAAATTGCGCAGCACGCGCGCGCCGGGCGCACCGGAGCGTTCCGGGTGGAACTGCACGCCATGGATATGGCCCTGCCGCACGACGGCACTCAGCGCGGTGCCATAGGTCACCGCGGCGCTCGTGCAGTCCCCGACCGGCGCGGCGTAGCTGTGCACGAAATAGAAGTAGTCCCGCTCGCCGATGTCCTCGAGCAGCGGATCGGGCTGGCGCGGCTCGCAGGTGTTCCATCCCATGTGGGGCACGGGCAGGTCCACGGAACCGGGAATCCGGCGGATGGTGCCCGCGATCAGGCCGAGTCCCTCGGTATCGCCTTCCTCGGAGTGCGTGAACAGCAGCTGCATGCCGAGGCAGATGCCGAGCATCGGCTGGCGCAGTCCGCGCAGCGTCTCGATCAGCCGCGCGGCGCGCAGCCGGGACATCGCGTCCGCCGCCGCCCCGACGCCCGGCAGCAGCACCCGGGGCGCGGCCGCCACGACGGCGGGATCCGCGCTGACCACGCTGCGGGCGCCGAGCCGATCGAGCGCAAAGCGCAGCGAGGCGAGGTTGGCGCCGCCACTGTCGATGATGACGACCGCCCCGGGACTCACAGCACACCCTTGGTGCTGGGCAGGTCGTGCCCGGAGCGCTGCAGGGCGGGCCGCAGCGCGCGCCCGACGCCCTTGAAACTCGCCTCGATCATATGGTGGGTGTTGTCGCCGCGCACCGTCAGGTGCAGTGCGCAGCCCAGCGCGTCGCTCAGTGAGCGGAAGAAGTGCGGCACCAGTTCGGTCGGCAGCGCACCGACCTGCTCGCGGCCGAACCTGCCGTCGAAGACGAAGTAGGCCCGGCCGGACAGATCGATGGCGACCTGGGCTTCGGCCTCGTCCATCGCCAGCAGAAAGCCGTAGCGGCCGATGCCCGCCTTGTCGCCGAGCGCGCGGCGCAGGGCTTCGCCGAGCGCCAGCGCACAGTCCTCCACCGTATGATGTTCGTCGATCTGCAGGTCGCCGACGCAGCGCAGGCGCAGCCCGAAGCCGCCGTGCTTGGCGAGCTGCTCGAGCATGTGATCGAAGAAACCGATGCCGGTGCTGACCTCGATGCGCGTGTCCCCGTCGAGTTCGACGCTGGCCTCAATGGCCGTCTCCCGGGTGCGGCGCTCGACCCGGGCCCGGCGCGCGAGCAGCGCTCGGACCGCTTCGGGCCAGGACTCTGCGGGCGCGGCCGGGTGGCGCACGCGCAGTCCACGCAGTCCGAGGTTGGCGGCCAGCTGCAGGTCGCTGTCACGGTCGCCGATGACGGCGCTGCGTTCCGGATCGAAGGCGTGCTCGCGCAGCCAGTCGCGCAGCAGTCCCAGCGCCGGTTTGCGGCAGGCGCAGCCGTCCTCGGGCCGATGCGGGCAGATGCACACGGCCTGGAAGACGATGCCCTGCGATGCGAAGGCCCGCAGGATGAAGTCCTGGCAGAGATTGAACCGGTCGGCCGGAAACGCAGCGGTGCCCAGGCCGTCCTGGTTGCTGACCATGACCAGGCGGTAGCCGGCGCGCTGCAGCGTGCCGAGCGCCGCGAACACGCCCGGCAGGAAGCGGATCTTGTCCAGGGCATCGACCTGCTCGTCGGCAGGTTCCTCCACGAGCGTTCCGTCACGGTCGACGAACAGCGTGGGCAGGGCTTCGAGGGTGCCGCCGCTCACGGCAGGCTCGCCAGCAGACGGTCGTTCTGCTCGGGTGAGCCCACGCTGATGCGCAGCGATCGATTCAGGGTGACGGTGCGCCGCAGGTCGCGGACCAGCAGGCCGGAGGTGTGCGTCTGCTGCAGTACGGCCGCCGCGTCGGCAAAGTCGACCAGCAGGAAATTGGCGTCGCTGGGCCAGACCCGCAGCACGGCCCGGTGCGCCGCCAGCGCCGCGGCGAGCCGGCGGCGTTCCCGGACGATGGCGGCGACGCGCTCGCGCGCCGTGGACAGGTTCTCGGGCAGCAGCGTGCGGAACACGGCCTCGATCGTCAGCTGGGTGAGCGCGTAAGGCTGGATCACGCGCTGCAGGAGGCTGATGACTTCGGCGTGGGCGAGCAGGGCGCCGCAGCGTGCGCCCGCCAGGCCGTAGGCCTTCGAGAGCGTACGCAGCACGGCCAGCCCCGGGTGCCGGCCCAGTTCCACGCTCAGCGAGGGCGCGCCGGAGAATTCGACGTAGGCTTCGTCCACGACCAGCAGGGCGCGTCCCGACAGCACGCGCAGCAGTTCCAGCAGGGCGGCGCGGTCGATCAGATTGCCGGTGGGGTTGTTGGGCGAGCAGATGTAGACCAGCTTGACTGCGGGCGTCAGGACGTCGAGCAGGGCCGGCAGTTCCAGGCCATAGTCGGCCTCGCGGCGCAGCGGGACCTCGATCACCTGCGCACCCTGGACACGCGCCGCGACGCTGTACATGCCGAAGGTCGGCGGGGTGATCAGCACCGCGTCCCGGCCGGCGCGGCAGTACACGCGGGTCAGCAGGTCGATGGCCTCGTCGCTGCCGCGGCACGGCAGCACCTGGGCGGCATCGACGCCGTAGAGGGTCGCCAGCCGCGCCGCGAGCTCGTGCGGGTGGGGCTCGGGGTAACGATTGAGCCCGGACTCGCTCGTGTCCATCGGTGCGCGCCAGGGCAGCTCGTTCGCATGCAGGCGCACCAGGCCCGGCTCCCAGCTGGCATGCTGGTAGGGTTGGAGCGCGCGGATGTCAGGCCGTGCGATTTCCGTGATCCAGTTCATCGGCTGTACCGCTCCGCCCGGTCCGTCCCCGGGCTGCCCAGCGCCTGCAGCCGTGCCTCGACGGCCGCGGCGTGCGCGTCCAGGCCTTCGAGCCGCGCCAGCGTCACCGCGACCGGGCCCAGCCCGCGCAGCCCGTCGGCGGTCAGTTCCTGCACCGTCATGCCGCGCAGGAAGTCCGTGACGGACAGCCCGCTGTAGGCGCGCGCATAGCCGTAGGTGGGCAGCACGTGATTGGTTCCGGAGCAGTAGTCCCCTATCGACTCCGGCGACCAGGTTCCCAGGAATACGGATCCGGCCGTCGTGATCGAGGCCAGCATTGCGCGCGGGGCCCGCGTCTGGATCAGCAGGTGCTCGGGCGCGTAGCGCTCGCTGACCCGCGCCGCTGTTCCGAGGTCAGGGACCACGATCAGGCGGACCGCACGCAGCGATTCCGCCAGTATCTGCTGCCGCGACAGGCGCGGGGTCTGCGCGGCGATGCGGGTCTCGACCTCGCGCACCAGCGCCGCGGAGGTGCTCACGAGGAGCGCCTGTGCGCCCGGATCGTGTTCGGCCTGCGCCAGCAGGTCCGCGGCGACGAATTCCGCGTTGGCGCTGTCGTCGGCGATCACCAGGACCTCGGAGGGGCCGGCGGGCATGTCCAGCGCCGCACCCTCGGGGTCCGCGGCCACCAGCTGCTTGGCCGCGGTGACCCAGCGGTTGCCCGGCCCGAAGATCTTGGCGACCTTGGGCACGCTTTCCGTGCCATAGGCCAGCGCTGCGATGGCCTGCGCACCGCCGATCTTGTAGATCCTGTCGATCCCGCACAGCCGCGCCGCGGTGAGTACGGCCGGATCCGCATGGCCATCGGGCCGCGCGGGCGTGCACAGCACGCGCTCCGTGCAGCCGGCGATCCCGGCCGGGACGGCCAGCATGATGGCGGTCGAGGGCAGCGGCGCCGAGCCGGCCGGCACGTACAGGCCGACCGCGTGAATCGGCCTCACCAGCCGCTCGCACAGAACCCCGGGCCGGGTCTCGAGTGCGAAGTCCACCGGGCGCTGGGCACGGTGGAAGGCGCTCACCGTGCCGATCGCCACGCGCAGGGCATCCAGTGCGGCGGCCGGCAGCGCGGCCCGCGCCACCGCAAACTCGTCCGCCGTGACCTGCAGCGCCGCCAGCTCCGCGCCGTCGAATTCCCGGCTCAGGCGGCGCACCGCGCTGTCGCCTTCGCTGCGCACGGCCGCGATGATCGCTCGCGCCTGCGCGGTGACCGTCGCGCTGCCGGTGGCCGCAGGACGCGCCAGCGCGGCGCGCTGTCCGGCTTCATCCAGGCTCTGCCAGTCGATGACCTTCATGGAAGGCCGGCGCTAGGCCAGCATCTTTTCCACCGGCAGCACCAGCACGGCGCTGGCGCCCGCCTTCTTGAGGCTTTCGAGCGTCTCCCAGAAGACATTCTCGCGGCACACGGCATGTACGACGACCCGGTCCGGACTGCCTTCGAGCGGGATGATGGTCGGCGACTCGCTGCCCGGGAGCAGCTTCCGGATCGCCGGCAGCGCGCTGCGCGGCGCATGCAGCATGATGTACTTGCTTTCCTTGACCTGCTCGACGCCGTCGATGCGCATCAGCAGCCGCTCGACCCACTCGCTCTTGACGGGCGGCAGCTCGACCGGGGTGCGGATCAGCACGACGTGGCTTTCCAGCACCGTGAGCACTTCGCGCATGTGATTCGCCTGGAGCGTGGATCCGGTGGATACCAGATCGCAGATCAGATCGGCGCGGCCCAGGCGCGGCGCGATCTCCACCGCACCCGAGAGCGTGACGATTTCGGCGTCGATGGCCATGCTCTTGAGATAGCGCTCGAGCATGAATGGATAAGTGGTGGCGATGCGCTTGCCGCGGATCGATTCCGGGCCCGCGAACGCCGCCCCTTCCGGCACGGCCAGCGACAGCCGGCAGCGCCCGAAGTCCAGGTCGCACAGCGTTTCGAAGCGCGCCGTGGCGCCGCGCGCCGCCAGCTCGA
>Ga0075017_100001935_pt1 | contig 12835 bp, 12 predicted proteins | sample AleBraG_ABR_2012_FD_71475 | JGI IMG/M metagenome (GOLD analysis project Ga0075017, IMG submission 71475) | Freshwater sediment microbial communities in response to fracking from Pennsylvania, USA - Alex Branch Run_MetaG_ABR_2012 | ecosystem: Environmental > Aquatic > Freshwater > Creek >...
GGTGTGGATGTTGCAGGACGACGACGGGAAGCCGGTCAACGTCAGCACCCGTACCCGCAGCATCCCTCCGTCCCTGCGCCGGGCGGTGCACGCGCGGGATCGGGGTTGCGACTTCCCCGGGTGTGGCCAGCGTTCGTTCACCGACATCCACCACCTCCGCCATCGCGCCCACGGCGGTGACAACTCGATGGTCAACCTGGCCGAGCTGTGCTGGCACCATCATCGCCTCGTCCACGAAGGCGGCTGGGGCCTGCGCCGTGGCGAGCACGGACACCTGATCGCGATCCGACCCGACGGCACCGAGCTCGGCGCGTGGGATGGGCCGGGCTTCGATCACCGTGGGGTCGCGAGGAGCAACGCGGTTCGCGGCGTACCCGTCGATCGCCAGACCGCGATCCCGAACTGGTACGGCGAGGCGCTCGACCTCAACTGGGTGATCGACAGCCTGTGCTGCATCGACGATCGCACCTCCTAGCCGACCTCGGGCATTCGGACTCTGGTGGGGTCGGGGGTTGGACTGAGTATCTTGCTGGCACAGGAGGCAGCCCCCGTGCTCAGCGATCCGTTCGACATCGTGTTCACCGGCGACGTGGCCCGCCGCGCCGTGGTCGACGAGGACCTCTGCGAGCGGCTGCTCACCGAGTACCGGGTGTTCCTCCACGAGTGCCTGCAGACCGCCGGGCTCGTCGTCACGCCCAACGGCTGGATGGTGGGCGATCCCGACGATTCGCTGGTCCGGTACCTGCATGCCCGGACCGAGGACGATCTCGTCGAGTTCGAGCCACCCGACGACGGCGACGTCGACTTCGACGAGCTCAGCTACGGCATCGCCCTCGACGGCGAGGCGCTCGCCTTCTGGCTCCCCACCTTCGGCGGTGCGCTGATCGCGCCGGGCGACGTCGCCGCGGGCCGGCGCGTCATCGAGCCGCTCTACGCCCGGCTCGCGGTGACGGTACGCGCCGCCTCGGCCGAGGTGTTCGTGGGCGACGAGGTCGCGGGCGCGGTCATCGACAGCTTCTGGTCGGTGGCGGGCGAGCACCTCGAGCTCCGCGAGCTCGCCCCCACCATCGGCGTCCGCCCGCTCCAGGCGCAGATCAGCGAGTGGCTCACCGAGCATCTGGGCGTGTTGGCCGGCGAGTACGGCTCGTTGGAGCTCGCACCCGAAGCGCGCCTCACCACCGTCGGCGACGGCCACGCCCGGGTCGACGTGGCCGCACGGCGCGCGGGCGGCTGGTTGCTCGCACTCGTGCGACGCGGCGAGGTGGGGCTCACCGCGCTGGCCCAGCTCGACCGGTCGCTCGAGGTCGCGCGCGACGCCATCGCGCTGGCCGACGACACCGTGGAGGGACTGCTCGTGGCGGAGCGCGCGTCGCCGCAGCTGCTCGACGTGCTGGCCGAGCGCGCCGACGTACGTTTCCTCGCCGTCGGCCCGTTGCTCCAGGGCTAGGCCGGCAGCTTGTAGACGACGCCGCCCTTCATCACGAAGCGGACGTCCTCCGTCATCGTGATGTCCTCGGTGGGGTCGCCGGGCACCGCGATGATGTCGGCGAGCAACCCGGGCACGAGCTTGCCGCGGTCGTCGACCTGCACCAGCTCGGCGCTCACCGCCGTGGCCGCGTGGATCGCGTCGACCGGGCGCATGCCGCGGCGCACGAGTGCGCCGAGCTCCTTCGCGTTCTGCCCGTGAGGGATCGCGGGCGCGTCGGTGCCACAGGCGATCTTCGCCCCGGCGTCGATGAGCCGCGAGATCGTCTGCTTGGCGATCGGGAACACCTCGGCCGCCTTCTGCTGCAGCGCGGGGTCGGCCTTCGACACGTCCATCGCATCGGACAGGTAGCTGGTGGGCACGATGAACGTGCCGCGCTCGAGCACGAGCTTCTGGGTCTCCTCGCTCATGAGCGACGCGTGCTCGATGCAGTCGATGCCGGCGAGCACCGCGGCGCGGATGCCGTCGTCGCCGTGCGCGTGCGCGGCAACGCGCAGGCCGCGCCGGTGCGCCTCGTCGACGATCGCCCGCAACTCCTCGTCGGAGTAGTGCTGCGCACCCGCGGTGCCCGTGAGCGACATCACGCCGCCTGATGCGCACACCTTGATCTGCTTCGCGCCGTACTTGATCTGGTAGCGCACCGCGCGCCGCACCTCGGCGACGCCGTCGGCGATGCCCTCCTCGACCGTGAGGGGCATGATCCCGGGGGCGATGCCCTGGAACATCGTGGGGTCGAGATGGCCGCCGCACGGCGTGATCGCGTGGCCCGACGGGAAGATGCGCGGCCCCGGCGCGAAGCCGGCGTCGATCGCGCGCATCAACGTGACGTCGAGCAGCAGCCCGCCGGTCTGCACGAACAGACCGAGGTTACGCACGGTCGTGAAGCCGGCGAGGAGGGTGCGGCGCGCAGCCGGTAGCGCGCGCATGAGCTTCATCGCGGGGTCGTCGGACACCGCGCTGAACATGGTGCCGCCCTTCCCACCCATGAGGAAGTTGAGCTCCATGTCCATGAGGCCGGGGAGCAGCGTCACGTCACCGAGGTCGATCACCTCGGCGTCGTCGGGGATCGAGGTGGGCGACACGTCGAGGATGTGCTCACCCTGGACGACGACGACTCCGGGCTCGACGATGCTGCGGGTGTCGAGGTCGAGCAATCGCGCGGCGCGCAGCACCACCGGGTGCGACGGCGGCTTCGGCGGCTGACCGGCGAAGACGGTCTCAACGGTCGCTCCACTCACGGCACCGGCTCCTTCACGAGGTCGAGGTACGCGGCACCCGAGTCGGGCACGTTCGGCTGCTTCCAGCACTCGACCGCGAACGACACGCAGATCAACGAGTAGAGGAGGTGCAGGAGCGCGAGCGCGTCGTCGGGCAGCTCGTCGAGCGGGAACCCGTCGAGGTACGCCTTGGCGTCGTCGGTGCGCGCCATCGCCGCGGCGTAGAAGGCCTCCATGTCGTCCATGGAGCTCGACAGCCGCTCCGCGTAGCGCTCGCCCTCGGTGGCGAGGCTCCACCGGTCCGCGTACGGCTCCAGGTCGTCGAACCCGGCCGGCAACATCGCCGTCATGCTCCCCCTCCGAACTTCGCCACCTCGTCGTGCACGACCTTGTGCAGGTGGCGGCACAGCACTTCCTGGTCGCACAGCGGGAACTCGGTGACGACGCGCGACTTCAGCATCTTCTGCGTCGCCTCGAGCGTGTTGCCGTCCTGCAGCGCGTACTCCTTGAACGTGACCGCGGCGAGCTCCTGCGCGAGGCGGTCGCTCGCGTTCTTCGGCGGCCGGAAGTAGAGGCGCCCCTCGAAGAGGTGACGATCGACCGCGAGTGGCCAGTAGTGGTACGTGAGGTACCAGCCGCCCTCCCACGTGAGGATCACGAAGTTCGGGAAGAACTGGAACGAGTCGAGGCCCCACGTCTTGTGGCCGGCGGGGTTCATGCCCCTGGTGAGCGGGCCGGCGCCACCTTCCGGCTTGTCCCACGGGCCGAAGAGTCCGCTGCGGAACGCGATGTCGATCGGCTTCACGTACTCCTGCGGCATGCGCTCCGACGTGCCACCGGTCGTCGACACCATGCGGTGCGGACCGTGCAGCGCGTAGTGCATCCCCTCGAAGCCCATCTGCATGAGCGGCGCCGCGACCCCGGGCGGGTTCTGCTTCACGTGCAGCACGGGTGCGTGGTAGAACTCCTGGAAGGCGTCGATGAACAGCTTCCAGTTGCTGCCGACCTCCGCGCGGTAGTCGAACACCTGCGTGAGCTCGCCGAACGGGTAGCCCTCGAGCCCCTCGCCCATCTCGCCCATGAAGTCGTGCAGGCCCTCCGCCCCGTCGCGGCCGGCATTCGGGTCGAGGTTCACGAACACGAACCCCTCCCAGACGTCGCACGCGACCTGCACGAGCGGGTAGTCCGCCTTGTCGAGCCCGAAGAACTCCTGCTCCTGCTGCACGAACGTCAGCTCACCGTCGAGGCCGTACTGCCACGCGTGGTACTTGCACGTGAAGTTGCGACACGTGCCCTGCACCTCGGCGTTCGGGTCGTCCTGCCACACGAGCTTGTTGCCGCGGTGGCGACAGATGTTGTGGAACGCCCGGATCTCGTCGTCGGAACCGCGCACGACGATCACCGAGGTGTCGCAGACCGCGAGCTCCTTGGTGAAGTAGCTGCCCCGCTTTGGCAGTTGCTCGACGCGCCCGACGTTGAGCCACGTGCGGCGGAAGATCGCCTCCCGTTCGAGCTCGTAGAACTCGGGCGAGATGGAGTCCTCGTAGGACAGGGGCTCGGTACCGAGGCCGGCGAAGGCCTCGGTCCAACTGCCCGCGGCGGGTTTCTCGAACTGCAGGACCATGTGTGGACCCCCTGGCCGACCGATCGCGCGATCGCGGGAGACGCGATCTCGGAAGTGAGAACGACCTTATCCCGGAGCCCGCGACGGCGCCAGAGTGCTCAGGTGCGGAAACGGGCGACGACCGGCGCGTGGTCCGACGGCTTGGGCGCGCACCGGTACTCGTGGTGCACCTCGACCGCGTCGACGCCCGCCGCGAGATCCGTCGACGCGAGCAGCAGGTCGATGCGCAGACCCTGGCCCTTCGCGTACGAACCCACTCGGTAGTTCCACCAGGTAAAGCCGGCGACGTCGGGCTCGGGCGGGTCGGGATGCAGCATGCGCCACAGGTCGACCATACCGGCCTCCTCGAACGCGGCGATGCGCGCCCGCTCCTCCGGCGACACGTGCGTGCGACCACGCCATCGCTTCGGGGCGTACACGTCGCAGTCGGCGGGGGCGACGTTGAAGTCGCCGCCGAGCACGAGCGGGACGCCGTCCGCTCGGGCGTCGACCACGTCGCGCAGCGCGTCGAGCCACGCGAGCTTGTAGCCGTAGTGCCAGTGGTCGAGCTCACGGCCGTTCGGCACGTACAGCGACCCCACGGTGACGGGTGCGGCCTCGGCCCCCACGTCGGCGAGCAGCAGTCGACCCTCGTGTGACGGCCACCGGCTGTCGAGCTTCCGCCAGTTCGCCGCATCGTCGAGCGGGCGGCGCGGGGCGCGCAGTCCGACGCGCGACGCGATCGCCACACCGTTGCGACCCTTCGGCAGGCTCTCGTGGTCACACGCGAGGACGACGTCGTACCCGCGCGCGTACAGCTCGTCGACCGGGAAGTCGTCGGCGAGGCAGCGGACCTCGGTGACGAGCGCCACGTCGACGTCGGCCGCGTCGAGCCAGTCGGCGAGGAGGTCGAGGCGGGCGCGGATCGAGTTGATGTTGAACGTGCCGACGGAGCGCGGCGTTCGCGGCTGAGGGGACCCGCCGCCCCGGAAGACGACGGTCCCCTCGTGTTCGTCCCCGTCGGATGCAGTGGTCACGCGGCTACTTGAACAGCTTCCAGAACATGGCGCCGACCTTGCGCTGCCGCCCCGACCTCGTCCAGGGGATGCCGGTGGCGCGCGACACCTTGCGCTTCGCGTTGGTGATGCCCACCGCCCGCTTCCAACTGAATCCACCCTTGTTCACGGCGCCCCCGATCGGCATGCGGACACCACCACCGTACGGTAGAAGATGTGCCGACGGCGCCACGAGGGGGACGACTTGGCTGCGGATCGCGAACTGCTCGACGAACCGACCATGTGGGGCCTGCTCGAGGCGCGGGTGGCCGCCACGCCGGACGCGCTGATGGTGACCGACGATCGGCGGTCGATCACGTTCGCGGAGTTCCGCGGCGAGGCGGAACGTGCGGCGGCGGGATTGCGCGAGCTGGGGGTCGGTGAGGGATCGACGGTAGCGTGGCAGTTGCCGACGTGGATCGAGACGGTCGTGGTGATGGCCGCGCTGTGCCGCCTCGGCGCGCGGCAGGTGCCGTTGCTGCCGATCTACAAGGAGCGGGAGCTGCGCTTCTGTCTGGAGCAGTCGGAGGCGACGTTCATGTTGCATCCCGGCGTGTGGCGGGGGACCGACTTCACTGCGACGGTGCGCAACTCGGGGGTGCTCGACGCGGGCGCGCTCGCGCTCGTGGAGTGCGACCGCGCGCTCCCGCAGGGCGACCCCGCGACCTTGCCGCCGGCGCCGGTGCCCGCGGACGGTGAGCGGTTGCGGTGGGTGTTCTACACGTCCGGCACCACCGCGGATCCCAAGGGCGTGCAGCACGGCGACCGCTCCGTGATCGCGGGTGGGTACCCCCAAGGTGATCGCCAGGGGTTCCGTCCCGGTGACCGGTACGGGCTGGCGTTCCCGTTCACGCACATCGGCGGCGCGACGAATCTCGCGGCGGTGCTCATCTGCGGGTTCCAGCTCGTGTTGGCCGAGGCGTTCGATCCGGACGCGACGACCGCGTTCTACCGGCGTCACGACGTGACCGTCACGGGTGGGGGCACCGCGTTCTACCTCGCGTTCCTCGACCAGCAACGCAAGGCCGGCGCCGAGAAGATCTTCCCGCACCTGCGGTTCATGAGCGGCGGCGCCGCGCCCATGCCGCCGCACCTGCACCCGGAGGTGCGCGACGTGCTCGGCGGCAAGGGAGTCGCGCACTGCTACGGGATGACGGAGGGCTGCACGATCGGGATGAACGATCCCGACGACACCGACGACCACCTCATGTACACGGTCGGGCGTCCCGTCAGCCGCGTCGAGCTCCGCATTCGCGACCTCGAAGGCCACGACCTTCCGCCGAACACCGAGGGCCAGGTCACGATCCGCGGGCCGCTCGTGTTCGCCGGGTACCTCGACGAGGCGTTGAACGCGGACGTGTTCGACGCCGAGGGTTGGTTCTCCACCGGCGACCTCGGCGTGCTCGACGACGACGGCTACCTGAAAATCGTCGGGCGCATCAAGGACATCATCATCCGCAAGGGCGAGAACGTCAGCGCCGCCGAAGTCGAGGGCGTCCTCGCCGCCCACCCCGCGATCGCGGATGTCGGCGTGATCGGCGTGCCCGACGAAGCACGCGGCGAGATGGTGTGCGCGGTCGTGGAACTCGAACCCGGCGCGACCCTCACCCTCGACGACGTCGTCGTGCACTGCGTCGACGCCGGCATGATGCGCCAGAAGATCCCCGAGCGCCTCGAACTCGTCGACACCGTCCCCCGCAACACCGCCGGCAAGATCGAGAAGCGGGTGTTGCGACAGCGCTTCGGGGCTTGACCCGCCCGGCTGCGGGCCCACTCGACAGCCTGCCCGGCTTTCGATACTTTTCACATCGTAAGTACGGGAAGCCCTGGGGGGACGGTCGATGGAGCTCGATCTCGGCGATCCGCGCGTGCTGCTGCGCGACGACGTGCTCGACGACCCGCGCCCGTTCCACGACCAGCTCCGGGCCGAGGCGCCGATCTGGCAGATCCCCGGCCAGGACACCTACGTGATCTCGGACCCCGCGCTGATCCGCGAAGTGGTGGGGCGGCCCGGCGACTTCTCGTCGAACCTCGTGAGCCTGCTGCACGACGACGGCACCGGCCGGCCCGTCCCGTTCGCGATGGCGCCGTACCGCGATCCGATCCATGTGCTGTCGACCGCCGACCCGCCGCTGCACACCCGCCACCGCAAGCTGCTGCTCCCCTTCCTGAATCCCGCGGCTGTCGCCCGACTGGAGCGCGACATCCGCGACATCGTCGACGAGCTGCTGCAGCCGCTCCTCGACACGCGCGGTGGCGACGCCGTCGCCGCGTTCACCGACCGCGTTCCCGCCCGCACCATCTGCCGCGTGATCGGTCTGCCGCCCGAGGAAGACGGGCGTGTGACTGCGTTCGCCGCGGGCACGTCACCGTTGCTCGACGGCATCACCGACGCCGACGGCATGCAGCGCGCGATGACGTCCGCGATGGAGCTCGGCATCTACGTGCACGAGCGCGTCGAAGCGGCACTCGCGAGCCCGGCGACGCGCTTCGGCGTCCTCTCGGTGTTCGGCGACGCCATCGAGGCGGGCACCATCACCGTCGGCGATGCGTGCAACATCCTCGTGGTGTTCGTGACCGCCGGTTCCGAGACCACCGCGAGTCTGCTCGCCACGGCGGTGGAGACCCTCGCGCGCGACCGCGCGCGGCAGGACCGCTTGCGGAACGACCCCGACGCAGTGCCGCACGCGATCGAGGAGATCCTGCGCGCGGACGGCCCGTTCCAGTTCCACTACCGCTACACGCCCGCCGCGACCGCGCTCGGTGGGATGACCATTCCCGCCGAGAGCCGGGTGATGTTGATGTGGGCTGCGGCGAACTGGCCCTGGCCCGGCGACGCCGACTCCGGGCACGACGCCGACGCCGGGCACGGCTCCGACTCCGGCACCGACCCCGACCTCGTGTCGCACTTCGGGTTCGGGCGCGGCCTGCACTTCTGCATCGGTGCGCCCCTCGCCCGGCTGGAGGCCCGCGTTGCGATCACCCGGCTGTTGGAGCGCACGTCGTCGATTGCGCTGGACCCGGAGTCGCCGCCGACGCGGCGGCCCAGCATCTTCATCCGGCGCCACGCGTCGCTGCCGGTCGTGGTGGAACCCCGGTGACCACACCGGCACCGACGCCGACCCTCCGCCGCGATCTCAATCTCGGCACCACCTGGTTGCTCCCCGAATGGAGCACCGGGCCGCGCGGCGACGAGCGGACCGTGCTCGAGGCCGCGAAGGCCGCCGGATACCAGGGCATCCAGGGCGCGAACCGGGAGCTCTGCCACGAACTCGGCCTCGTCCCGACCACGTTCGACTTCCACGTCGCCACCGGGGGCCTCGCCGACCAGGCCCGCGCGTGGTCCGACCTCGGGTTCGCGTGCAGCACGCTGTTCGTCGGCACCGGGATCGACTGCGACGACGACGCGGCCCGGCTCGTGGAGGAAGTGGTCGCCGCCAGCGCGGCCACCGGGTTCCCCCTCTACGTGGAGACGCATCGCGCCACCGCCACGCAGGACCTGTGGCGCACCGTGCAACTCGTCGAACGCTTCCCGGAGGTGCGCTTCAACGCCGACTTCTCGCACTGGTACACGGGGCACGAGATGGCAGCCGGCGACTTCGCGGCCAAGCTCGAGTTCCTGGCCCCCGTGCTCGAACGGGTCCGCTACGCCCACGGCCGGATCGGCACCGCGGGATGCATCCAGGTCGACGTGGGCGACGGCGCGCAGGACGCGCCGCCGGTCGCGCACTTCCGGGAGTTCTGGACGCGGGCGAGCGCAGGGTTCATCGCCGGCGCAGCCGCCGACCCCGCGCCCGCGCCGCGCCTCGAACTGGGCTTCGCCCCCGAACTGCTCCCGGCCGAATTCGGCTACGCCCGGCTCGTCGCGGACGCCGACGGCGAACTTCGCGAGGAGGGCGACCGCTGGGAGCAGGCCCTCGTCCTCACGCGCATCGCGTCCGAGTGCTTCGCGGTGGCGACGCGATGACGAGCATCCCGGAGCGGTTCGACCGTGCACCCGTGCCCGTCCGCATCGGCCGCCCGCGCGACCCGCGCCTCGACGCGGCCATCGAGGCCGCGACCATCGAGCTGCTCGAGGAACGCGGGTACCACGGGCTCACGCTCGCCGGGGTCGCCGAGCGGGCAGGGACGACCACCCCTGCGATCTACCGGCGCTACGGCTCGAAGTCGGAGCTGGTGTCACGAGCGGTGTTCCGCACCGACGGTGACGACGTCGTCGCCGACACCGGCGACCTGGCGGCCGACCTCGCGACGATGATCCACTGGGCGGTCGAGAAGTTGTGCCGCCCGGCCGCGCTCGCAGCGATGGCCGGCATCCTCGGCGAGACCGGCACCGAACGCGCCGCCCGTTCGGCCGACGCGGCGATGGCGTCGGATCTCACTGCCGCGCGCCTCGCCCGCGCCCGGGCCGAGGGCGAACTGCGTGCCGACGTCGACCCGCACGTGCTGGCCACGCTCATCGCCGGCCCGGTGCTGCAGATGGCGTTGACCGGCTCGACCGATGCCGTCGACGACGCCTGGATCGACAGCCTGGTGCGCGTCGTCCTCGACGGCGCCCGCACCCCGAACCCGGAGATCGAGTCCCGATGAAGCAGATCATGGTCCACGGCCCCGACGACGTCCGGCTCGATGACGTCCCCGATCCCGACCCCGGACCGCGTGACGCGCTCGTGCGCGTCGCCGCATGCGGGATCTGCGGCTCCGACGTCTCGTACATCCACATGGGTGGCATCACCGGCAAGCCGATGGCGCTCGGGCACGAGATCTCCGGCATCGTGGAGTGGGCGGGCCCGGAGGTGACCGATGCCGCGGTCGGCGATCGCGTGATCGTGTACCCGGCCGACGGCGACGATCCCATGCGCATGGGCAGCGGCGGCACCGAAGGCGGACTCACTCCCCTGCTCCTCGTGCGCAACGCGGCGCGTGGCCGGCGCCTGTTCCGCGTCCCTGACGGCATGTCGCTGCACACCGCCGCGTTGGCCGAGCCGCTCGGCGTCGGCATGCAGTCGGTCAACCAGGCCGACGTGACGCAGGGCGACAAGGTCGCGGTGTTCGGCTGCGGGCCCATCGGGCTCACCGCCGTCGCCACGCTGGTCGACCGCGGCATCGACGAAGTCGTCGCGATCGACTTCAGCGCCGCGCGCCGCGAGCTCGCGGGAAGCCTGGGCGCGGCGCACACGCTCGACCCCGGCGCGGTCGACGTGTGGGAGGAGCTCAAACGCGTCCACGGCACCGCGTCGTTCATGTTCGGGCCGACCGCGGCCACCGACGCGTTCATCGAGGCGTCGGGCGCGGACAGCGTGATCGGCGACATCCTCCAGCACGGGCGCTTCGGCGGCCGCATGTCGGTGGTGGCACTGCACTACGCGCCGGTGCCGACCAGCTACGTGAACCTCCTGATGAAGCAGTTCACGATCCGGGGCTCGTTCGAGTACCCGCCGCGCTTCGAGGACTCGATCGAACTGCTCGAACGGCACGACCTCTCGGGCATCATCACGCACAAGCAACCGCTCGACGAGTTCGCCGCCGGCCTCGAGGTGCTCGAGACCTCCAAGGACTGCGGCAAGGTCATGATCACCATGGGCGAGGAATGAGCAGCGACGTGACCAACGACATCACCTTCGACTTCACCGGCACATCGGTGCTCGTCACCGGCGGGACCAGCGGCATCGGTCTGGGCGTCGCGTCGGCCTTCGCCGCCGCGGGCGCGGCGGTCACCGTCACCGGCACCCGCGCGTCGGCGGCCGACTACGACGTCGACCACGGCGACGACCTCTCGGCGTTCACGTACCGGCAGCTGCAGATCCGCGACCACGACGCGGTCGACGCGCTGGCCGCGGAGTTCCCGACCCTCGACGTGCTCGTCAACAACGCGGGGGCGAACTTCCCCGACGGCAAGGACGAGTGGGACCCCGACGGGTTCTCCGCCGCTCTCGACCTGAACGTCGAGGGCGCGCAGCGCCTCACGGTCCGGCTGCGGGCCGCGCTCGCCGCGAGCGGTATGGGCGGTGGTGCGAGCGTGGTCAACATCGTGTCGATGACCGCGTACCGGTCCACCACCATCGTGCCCGGCTATTCGTCGGCCAAGGCGGCGCTGCTCGCGCTCACCCGCAACCTCGCGGTGCACTGGGTGGGCGACGGCATCCGCGTGAACGCGGTGGCGCCCGGGCTCATCGACACGCGGATGACCGCGCCGATGAAGGCGTTCCCGGAGATGCTCGAGGCCGAGGTCGGCCGCGGCGTGATCCACCGTATGGGCACGCCCGAGGAGGTGGCCGCCGCGGTCCTGTTCCTGTCCAGCGGCGTCTCGGCGTTCACCACCGGCGCGAGCTTCGCCGTCGATGGCGGCTACCTCGCCTACTGAGCCGGGAACGGGAGACGACATGGCCGAGCAGATCCGCATCGACGACCTCGCGGCGCCGGTGCTCAGCGACCTCCAGCGCATGGGCATCGAGTACGGCGACTCGGTGCACACCGAATTGACCGTCGACGCGGTGTGCGCGGCCGCGGTCGAGCGCACCGGTCTCGACGACTTCGGGCCCGACGACTTCCGCGAGCGGCTCGCCGTACAACTCGACGAGATGAACGCCGACGGCGAGCGCACCGGTCTCGGGCGCATGCTGATGTTCGGCGACTGCACGAGGTACGCGGCGAACCGGCTGCTGATCCGCGACCTGCTGGCGCGCCATCCCGAGATCCTCGACATCGGGATCACGAAGCCGGTGATCGTGCTCGGGCTCCCCCGATCGGGTACCACGCATCTGGTCAACATGCTCGCCGCCGACACTCGGTTCCGCTCGATGCCGTTGTGGGAGTCGTACGAGCCGGTGCCGAACCCGAACGAGCCCGTGCTCGTCGACGGTGTGGATCCGCGCTGGACGCGGTGCGAAGCGGCGTGGCAGGCGATGAAGACCGGGGCGCCCTTCATCGCGGCGATGCATCCGATGAACCCCGACCACGTGCACGAGGAGAACGAGCTGATGGCTCCGGACTTCTCGAACTACAACCTCGAGTGGGTCGCCCGCACACCACAGTGGCGCGACTACTACCTCGCCCACGACCAGACCGAGCACTACGCGTACATGAAGACGGTGCTGCAGATCATGCAGTGGTATCGGCCCCGCGAGCGGTGGGTGCTGAAGTCGCCGCAGCACCTCGAGCAGATCGGGCCGCTCCTCACGGCCTTTCCCGACGCGACCATCGTGGTCACGCATCGCGATCCGGTCGCCGTCGTGCAGTCGACGATCACGATGCTCACCTACGGTGCCCGCACCGCCTATCGCAGCACCCGGCCGGAGTGGTACCGCGACTACTGGACCGAGCGCATCGGCAAGCTCCTCGACGCGTCGCTGCGCGACCGTCACCTCCTCCCGGCCGACCGCACCATCGACGTGCTCTTCCACGAGTACATGGCCGACGAGATGGGCACGTTGCGAGGCGTCTACGACTGCGCCGGCATCGAGCTCACCGACCA
>Ga0075017_100001937_pt1 | contig 12830 bp, 7 predicted proteins | sample AleBraG_ABR_2012_FD_71475 | JGI IMG/M metagenome (GOLD analysis project Ga0075017, IMG submission 71475) | Freshwater sediment microbial communities in response to fracking from Pennsylvania, USA - Alex Branch Run_MetaG_ABR_2012 | ecosystem: Environmental > Aquatic > Freshwater > Creek >...
TCCTGGAGTCACCGCGACGGTAAACCGCACACGTGCGGGTTTGTCCCGGACAAATGCGACTTGCCGGGTTACGAGATGGTATGTGTTGTCATTTCCTCGCAGTTCCAACAAATATTTGCGCGGGCCGACGTGGCCGCCACGGCGCGTGATCCACAGCTCGCTGTCCAGTCTCCCGGCTGCTTGCGGTAAGTCGGCTTGAAAGCCGTTTAGGTCCTCGCTTTGGCCCTTTCGTTTACGCGCGACACTGAAGGACGTTAGGGTCGGATTCCTGGGGTCGTCGACGCTGTCCATTCTTACTAGTTGATCCCAAGCATCTGCTGCATTGATTAGACCGAACCCTTGCTCGGATGCTGAGAAACCCTGTACCAGTCTAGTTGATGCCAGGATCGCTTCTTTCAAGCGTGCTGCGTTGTATCGGAGATGAATGCATTTTGCTTCGCTAACGAGGTCAGCAAGTATTCCACTCACTATGGGAATCGTGGGAGAAGGGTTGGCTCCGATCCAATATCCGGCCGGCGCCGAGGGCCACGGGCGTGACCCTATGTACAAGCGACCATCCTTACCGGGAACAGCTACGGGCATGTAACGCGATTGAGTACCAAGCGATGCAGAGGGCGCGAGAACGGTGTTCACCAAGCCATCGTCAACGAACCAGACACTACTAGACATTGCCTCAAAATACGGCGGCGGAAGCTGGGTGTTACGGCGCAACATCTCAGGACTTTGATAGTCTTCTACAAACAACGAATTCGCATCGCCGCAAAAACAGGCAATGGGTTTATCGTAGACAGACATTGCGCGTTCGACCAAGTGGCGCATGAAGTCTTCCTGGCCGTTTTCGGTGGGAAGACCCGCCCACCCTGACACGTTAATTATGTCGACATCTTGACGCTCGAAGCTGTTTAGAAGCGGAGCCGCTCCGTTAGCAAGGGACCCTATCCGCATGTCAACAAGCTGTGCGTTTGGTGCCGCACCGTTAAATAACCCTCCGGTCCGTCGATTTCCTGCTAGTGGCCCAGCCACCAGGGTGCCGTGATCTGCATTAGCAAGAGACAGATACACCGTGCGCATTACAGAGTTGATCTTGATGCCGAATGGAACTCGGTCGTCGTCGTCACCTTTCTTGCTACCAAAGTAATCAACGTCGTGTGTTTCTCCATAGTCTCCGAGTGCGCGTTCGTTTCGGAAACTGCCGTCGCCATCGGTATCCACCCATACGCGGTTGCTGCGTTGGTCCCACAATACTCCGACCGACAACGACAGATTGTTTCCACCAGGGTCGGTGGAAGACTGTGGACTGAGGGGAATCCGATTGGTGAAAATCCCGAAAGAGTAACTGCCGTCTTGCGGTGCCAGCCACTCATGACCCGCCGCCTCAAAGGTCGCATTGTGCGTTTGAATTTGGTCTCCGAATCGCACCCAGTTGGCGTCTTCGTCTGGAGTTGTAAAGGTGATCGTGTCAACGAGTTTAGGTACCGTGTTTCCGTCCGCGTCCAAGGCTACTTGCAATGCGGGATGCAGCAAATCAATGCCAGCATCGACAACGGCGACGCGCACTCCTCGACCGTCGGCTTCCGGATGCTGGCTCCAGAGGGAAGTCAAGCCCACTTCCTGCGCGGCAAAGTACGGCCCATCGGGGGACTGCGATGTTGCCACACGAGGGTAGGGGATCTTCACCGGAGCCACGGGCGCGACAATTCGCTCAGATGGAGGGGTAGATAAAGGATCCTTGAAGTAATAGAAATGGTTCGTAGACGCAAATGCATACGCAATTCCTGGCAAGTCCAGCGCGTCCAAAAGCTTCCCCTTCGGCAGCATGACGAGTGCATAGCCCACTCTCCCATCGGCGAAGCGCACGCTCGCTCCCATACTGCGAAGAGAGTCGATCATCGAATGACCACAACCGGCTGCGGCCAGAAACTGCGCAGAGACTTCCGCACGATTCCCATTCGCAGCAGACAAGAAGGCACCCCGCTCATAATCATTTAGCGCCACGTAGCTGTTGCATTGGGGAAATGCTCGATTGCCGTCAGAATGGATGATGACCGCAGCAAACAGAGCTAGCATCAGTCTCGTTAACACTGGAACTCCCAAACTCCCCGTTCGGGTGTGATCGGCATTTTGCAGAACGGTACCGAGCGCAAGACCAAAAGTCTCAAGGAGACGAAGTCCGCTCGGGTGCTAGGTGGTACTAGAAATTGATCTTTAGTGAGAGTTGGAGGGACCGCGGTCCCCCTACTTGAAAGAGGGGGGTCAGTCCCGTCCCCAGGCCCTTATTCAACATCGACATGGACTGCAAAAATGCTCCGCCGAACTCGGGAAATGCCAATGGGTTCGCTAAGTTTGGATGGTTGAAGAGATTGAACGCATCTGCACGGAATTGGAGGTTTAGCCGTTCGGTGAATGCAAACTTGCGTGATATCGAAAGATCTACCTGGGTTAGCCCGAAGCCGGGAATGTCATTGCGGCCTTCCGTTCCTTGCCTAGCGGTCGGAGGAATCGAAAAGGCTGCCGGATTCAATCCCTTTCCGCCGGCACATGGTGGCCCGTTTACAGCAATACATTGCGATCCATACACATAGAGAGGCTGACCGGCCACGCGATCCGGCCGACTTGTCACAAACCCCCCAGGATCGGGGGATGTTGAAAAGAGCGCCGCGTTGAATGGAAGTCCACTGCGAGCGACGATTACAGCGTCTACAGACCAGTCTTTCATTAGCAGTAAAAGCGGGCCAGTTTTTATCGGAGAGGGCACGGCGTACGTGAGAGCGCCGGAGAAACTGTGGCGAATGTCGAAGTCGGACGAGGCGTAGTCATTTGCTGCTGAGATGATGGTATTCGAGAGTCCGGCCACGGTATCATTCGAGGCATTATCCAATGAGTGCGACCAGGTATAACTCAGGAGCGCCTGAATGCGTGACGAGAGAGGCCTACGATACTGTAATTGCAGCGCATCATAATTAGATCTAGCGTCGTTCTGCGTCAGTAAGAACTCACTTGAGAAGTTGGCATTGGGCTGGAACAACGCCTCCTGCCTAAAAAGGTCCCGCCCTGCTTGGCCCAAGTACGTTACAGAAATCACCTGCCGCGCCGCGAATGACTTCTCTAAGGCGACATTCCATTGATAAGACCGCGGCAGCTTCAGATGAGGAGTGAAGCCCTCTGCAAAGGGGTATGGGGGCTGGAGCGAAATGACGGGCACATAGTTGGATATGTCGGCTACAGGAACAGGAACCCCCGAAAATCGCTGGAAAGCATTGTTGGGAAAATATCCTGCAAGGCTTCCAGCCGAACCCACGCCAGTGTCGTAGAACAACCCTGCACCCGCACGCAAGACGAAATCCCCCTTTTTAGACAAACTGTATGCTAGGCCAAAACGTGGAGCCACGTTCCCGTAGGTGGTGCTCCACAGGGGAGTTCCTGAAGGGGCGAGAGAGATTTCGGACGGTGTGTTCACGTTCGTCCATGAGGCCAATGTGGTCGCGCCGCGAGCAGAAGGCGCGGGATTTAGTTCCCACCGCAAGCCATACGTCATCGTCAGCCTCTGCCCGAGTTGGAAACTGTCTTGCGCGTACAGTGATAGGGATGGTGTCAGAAGTTGGGCTCGGCGGGTAGTTCCAGCTCCGAAGGAAGAAACCGTTCCTGTGGTCACAAGCGATTCAATACTTGTGGGCTCATATGCCAGATTGTGCTGGTTAGGTGTTGTGTCGAGGAAAATGGCCCGATAGTCCCCCCCAAACTTTAACCGATGTCTGCCCACGGTCGCTGAGAAGTCGTCAACGAAGTTTAGCTGTCTGCCTCTGTTCCTGGCTTGGGGGCCAACTGTATATGACGCCGTGCCATCAAAGGGCAAGAAAAGGACAAAGGTATTTGCAGCAGAAAGAGAGCCAACCAACAGACTCGGGTCTGGCGGGACAGCCCCACCGAAAGAATCTAGTGCAGAAGTGTTATTGGAATTCTGCTGCGAATAGTTTGCGCGCAGAGTGTTGGATGTATTGTTGCTTATAAACATATTGAGACCGATAGTCAACGTTTGTGTGTTCACTGCGACGGTGTTGAGATTGTTCAGCCCACCCGTTCTCTGTACGATGTTAGACGGAGCGTAGTTGTAACGACCAAACACTGAGAGCCGACCGTTGAAAGTATGGTCAATTCGAATGCTAGTTGCGTTTAGAGTGGCTTGATCCGAAAAGCTCGCAGTCAGCGGTGCCGTGTATGCCGTGGGTGAAGGAGGCTGCCCATTAGGAAGCGAATAGAGATTCAGAAAGGGCGCTATAGATGCGGAAGCTTGAGTTCGGGCATATTCAGAAGGAACCTGCGTGACCGCGGTTAGAGGGAGTTGGAGCCGGCCTCCCTCGTAAGAGAAGAAGAAGAAGGTCCTATCTTTCCAAATAGGCCCACCTAGAAACCCGCCGAAATCGTTGTGGTGCTCTGCTGCCCGCGGGAGTCCTGCGTAATTCGCGAACCAGTCATTTGCATCCATTACGGTATTGCGAAAGTAGTAGAATGCTCCGCCATGGAAGTCGTTTGTGCCGGAACGCGTTGTGAGGATCACCTGTCCCCCAGGTGTGCGGCCAAATTCCGGCGCGAACGAGGAAGTCTCGATCCGAAACTCTTGTAATGCATCGACGGAAACCAAGCTACTTGTTCCCCCTAGAACACTAAACGCCTGTGCCCCTCCGACTCCGGCGCTTCCGTTGTCAGAAAGTTGTGAAACTCCGAAGTTTGCGGATACACCATCCACCATCAGGTTATTTGCGTCTGTTCTCTGGCCGGCAATGCTGAACTGCCCCGGACTGTTCGAAGCGCTTGGGGCAATGACAACTCCAGGGGTCAACTGAAGCAGAGTGTTGAAGCTCCGCCCATTGAGCGGCAGACTCTCTACAAACTGACGATCGATTACGGTGCCGACAGCGGCTGACTCTGTGTTTATGTTTGGTTCTTGGGCGACCACCGTTATCGAGGCGAGCACTGGGCCAAGCTGCAATTGGAAATTGCGACTCAGCGTGTCCTGTACATTCACTACGAAGTCAGTGAGGTCGATCCTACGGAAGCCCTCCTTGGTAACGCTGACGCGATAGCGTCCAGGTTTGAGACCCACCACCACGTATAGGCCTACATCGTTCGAGACCTGTCGCACCATCGCATTAGTGTCGACATTTGTCACTAGGACTTCTGCGCCCGTAACGACTTTTCCTTGAGGATCGGTAACCAGGCCGGAGACCGTTGCAGTGTCGCTTTGCCCCAGAACGGAGATGGTCAGTGCTAGCAAGCACAGAACGAGAAGCAATAGGGGGAGAGCTGTCCGGCGCAGAGTCATGTGAAGGCTCCCGAGCTGTAGTTTTATTTCACACTCTGCGCAGTAGTGCCTCCTCGAAACGTGGTTTGTACCAATAGAGCAGAAAAGATCAGGGAGACTAAGCAGGCCGCAGTGGCAGACTTCGGCGAAGACGGGGACGGGGAAGAAAAGTCTGTATGCCCCGGTTCTTTGCCGGTGGGCTGGCAAGGAGAGCGTCCTCAAGGATGGTTGGCTTGCGTCCCAAGGTAAGCGTACAGCAACTTCTGACCCGAGGGCTTGTCCCGTCCGGGGGAAGGCTCGACCGTCACAAAAACTGACTCGACGGATTTAAGCAACTCCGGGTTGTCCACCCGCAGAACCCACCGTTTCTGTACCTGATCGTCAACGTGAAAGATGCCGAGGCTCTTGACGCTGGTCCTCGTGCCCTGGCCCTGTCCCCAAGCCTGAAAGGAAACCTTGGACGCCGAACCTTTTTGAGAGAGGTCAAAAGCGTAGAAAATTAGCGACTTTCCTTCCGTGTAAAAAACTCGACCAAACGATTTCTTCGACTTGCCCTGTCCGTCTAAATCTGCCACGTCAATGATATGAAGATTGCGGGCGCCCATGAGCTCGCGGACATCGCGAGCAGCGGCTGTCAGCTGCCGCTCACGTTCGACAGCCGCCTTCTGATTCTCGACATCCTCCGACAGCTCCGTGATGCGGAACTGCTGAGCAACCAAGCCGGCCGTTAGCTGGTCGTTGTCCTTGCTGAGCTTTTCGACCTGAGTCCTGGCTTGGCCGAGCTGCTGTTCATCCTGCTGGCTCTTGCTTTGGAGCTGTGACGTCTGATCCTTCCAGCGTTCTGATTCTTGGAGGAGTTGTTGGTAATTCGCCTGTGCTCGGACAAGCTCCCGCCTCAAGAAATCGAGCCGTTTTCCCGCGTCCGTATTAGCTTGCTGGAGCCGAGCGACGGTTGACGTAGCCGAGGCTGAATCGCCTGTACGGGAATCCGAAGGCACTGGTGCGTCCACATGGGCAGGATTGGCAACATTGAGCGTGGAAACAGCGACCTGGGTGGCAGCCAGACGAGAGAGCACCTTAGGGAGCACGAATGCTGAAGCCACGATCATGACCGCAACGGCAGAGGCAGCACCGAGGGCATAGGGACGCCAGCTTCTGAAGAACGAAGTTGCGATTCGCCGTCTCTTCTCACCAAGCGCTTCGGGCGTAAAACGCACGCCTTCGGCAGAGGCTCGATCCAAGAATCTCTGCCGATAGCTCGCGCCTTCCAACTGCTGCAGGTCTTTGTCGCTCGCGGAAGGCTCAGGTAGCGGGAGCTGGTCGAGAACAAAGTCAAATTGATCGCTCGTACGCCTGCACCCATCACAGCCCCGTAGGTGTTCCAATAATTCCCGGTGTTCTTCGGTCGACAGTTGGCCGATAGCTGCCAGTGCGGTGAGTTCTTCGAAATGCTCATGCTTTTGCATCGCCCAGCTCCTTGCGTGCAACTCTCACCTCGCTTGTCTGATCGCCTTCGAACAACTGATCGCGCAACTTATCCAGGCCGCGGTAGTAGTGATGCCTGACATTACCGAGAGATTCCCCCGTTTCTTCTGCGATCTCCTTCATTGTGAGGCCCTCGAAATAAGCCAAGTGCAACACACGCTTCTGCTCCGGACTCAGGGTTTGAAGGCCGCGCTGAATGACCTCTCTAGCTTCGTGGGAAGCGAGAATGCTGGTCTCTTCCGTCAGCAAGATGTCCTCGATGGCGGCGAGGTCCGTGGTGGCATAAAAGTGCCGAACCTGGAGTTGCTTGCGCCGGTTCATGCTTCGATGATAGGCATAGCGCAAGATCCACATCTTAGTAGTGCCGCGCTCGGGGTCGAATTGTGCCGCTACTTTGTAAATTTCCATGAAAACGTTTTGCATCACGTCTTCGGCTTCGCCGACATCGTGCAGTATTTTCAAAGCGACATGGAGCACTAGCCGATGGTAGCGATCAAACAACACGCCCAGTGCATCGCCGTGTCCGGCCCGCAAATGAGCGATGACGAGTTCATCCGTCAGTGACCGAAGTCCATCGAAAGAGAGATTGCAAGGCTCTTTGATGTCCGAATCGTCTTTGGAAGTGGGGCTCATCTAGTGGTGGTAATCCTCAATTTCGACGGTAGTTTAGTATGGAAAACCCATCGAATTTCACAAAATATTGTTTTCTTTGTGGTTGGTACAAACCGGCTTTTGGCGCGGCAAGTCTATAGGCAGTGTCCACCACAGTCTTCGTCCTGCGGAGGCCACTCTTAACCGAAATCGAACAAACAGAGCGCCGCCACGATCCGCGACCCAAGGGATGAGAGTTTCTACCACAGGCAATGAGAATGAAGTCAGGAGTCCCAGACGTATCTTTTGAGTCGCTCGACCTAGCAGCGGCGGTCGGAGTCATAGGTGGAAAATGGAAGGTCCGGATCATTTGCCTCCTTTTGGGCGGCACCAAACGGTTTGGCGAGCTCCGCCGTTCTCTGACAGGCGTTCACCGCGGAACTCTCACTTACGAACTGCGCGCTCTGGAAGCCGACGGAATCATTCAACGTACCCAATACATGACCATACCGCCGACGGTTGAGTACAAGCTTACGGCCCGCGGAACTGCCCTCAGACCAGTCATCATTGCACTGTCGCGATGGATTCAGGCCGTCAGCGAGACACGACCATCTTCAACGTCAGAGAATAAATAAATATGCATGGTTGTGAGGCGATCGAACGAGTGTCATTTCCCGTATTCTCGCGCCAAGAGAGTGGCCCAGTCCTCACTGAATACTGTCGACCTCGACGCAGTCAAATGCTCGAATTGTGGAGGGATCAAGAATGCGATGTGGCTCAACTTCCAAATCCACGCTGTTCCACTCGGGATAGACGGCCCCCCCTGGTAGCGAGCTCAGCTTGAGGGCTCCGTCGACGTCTGCCGCCTGCCGGAAAACATCAGCGACTATCTGACACAGTTGGTCTGGGGTAGGGTTTCGCATATCCAAGACCAAGTCGAAGCAGATCTCGGCGCGAACTCCGATCCGATGTTGATATCGCGTGGCCATCTTCATTTCCCTCCACTGGCAGAAGACCAAGGCCGACAAAAGCCAAAGGAGATGAGCGCGACAGAAGGGCAACCCCCAAATGAATCGGCTATGGACGGTACATTACATTATCGCCAAGAACGACCGGGAGGCTCAAGAATTCTGGCCCCGAATACAGCCGACTGACGATAATCTCATTTGAGCCCGATTGTATCCTATAGGCGAAATGTAGCCCAAAGAATACCGCCATGCTAGTAGCGTGGCCACTGAAGATGTCTGCCTACGGTTCGGAAAGCGGGTGCGCAAGCTCCGCAAAGAACGGGGATGGACTCAGACGTACCTGGCGGTTCATACCGGATTGGGCCGACCCTTCATTTCCAACCTGGAAACCGGCAAGAAGGAGCCTTGCCTTCGCTCTCTGGAGATCCTTTCTATGGCGTTTGAGCTATCTCTGGCTCAGCTCATGCGTGGCCTTTAGTCTTTAGCATTGCCTTCTGACTGCGCCACTCTCCGAGGCCCGTTAGGATTTCTGCCTGCCTTCCATCATGTGGGCGCGCTCGTCGGCGAAGATTTCGTGCACGATTCGCAACAGGTTCCGAACGAGCGGACTACGGATGTCCCGGCGGTAGGTGAGTCCAATGTCGAGCATCGGCAAATCTGGGAGGGAGCGAAGAACGACTCTCTTCGATTCGAAGCGTCCGGAACTTGCCCGCACAACGGCTATTCCTTCACCGCTGGCCACGAAATCGAACGCTTGGGCAAGGCTGATGACATCGAGCGTCTTCTCCGGACGGTAGCCCCAGGCCTGAAGGCCTGCCAGGATTTTGTCATGTGCCAAGTCGGCAGCTTGCGAAAGCAAAACAAGTCGCTGATTCTTCAGTTGTCGCGGCGCAATGGATTTCAGTCTTGCCAGCTTGTCATGCCGCGGCAGGGCTAGAAGCAGAGGCTCCCGAGATATGTTTATAACCGCGAGGCCACGGCACCGTATTGGGAGCTCAATCAGTCCAGCATGAAGATCGCTACGCATGACCGACTCTGCGTGATCGGCAGCCAGCCCGGTAACGAACTGAAACTGCACCTCCGGGTATCTCTTTTCAAAGGCGTTTCTGATTCTGAAGAAGAGTTGGAGGTCAACCAATGAGGAGACACCAAGCAGTACTTTGCCGAGTTGGCCAGCCCCCGCGGCACGGGCCATGGAAGCCGCGCGGTCGGCATAGAGGAGAGCTTGCTGAGCATTTTCGATGAACACTCGTCCGGGCTCCGTTACTTCGACCTTCTTGCGAGTGCGCTTGAATAATTCCACTCCTAGCTCTTCCTCCACGTTGCGAATCTGCTTGCTGAGGGAGGGCTGGGCGACATGCACACGCTCAGCCGCCCGCGTGAAGTGCAACTCACTGCCGACAGCGACGATGTAGCGCATGGTGCGGAGTTCTATCCCCGGATACAAACCTAACTCCTATCCAGAGCTCAACACGACACACGTGCGGCTAAGCGTATTTTTGTCAGTGCCCCCTCAGAATCCAGTATCAACGGATTATCTCCTCCTGAGAAGAAGTCACATTCTTTATCCCAAGTATCAATAGCAATCTACGAGCTGAAAGTGGCGTCAACGGAGCCTGTGGCGCACTCAAAGATTTCGCGAACATAGCGTCGGCCTTGCTCTCGGCTTAGATGCACCACAGCGTCGATACCCGCTCTTATCTCACCCTCAACAGGATGTTGCTGTTGGTTGGGCAACCCACGAAGGGCGAGATTGGTGAGGCGACGTAGTGCCCCGCTGGCACTATTCGCGTGGATGGTCGCGAGCATGCCGCGATGTCCAGTATTTAAGGCATCGAGAAGAGTGCGCGCCTCGGCGCCGCGCACCTCACCTACGATGATTCGATCCGGCCGATGCCGGAGAATGGCTTTCAGCAGGTCATCAAAAGTGATGGTGCTCTTGTGCGTATCGATCTGAGCCTCGGCGGAGACGACGTGCGGTTTTCGGATCGCAAGCTCTGCGGTGTCTTCAATGATCAGAATGCGATCCTCGTCGGGGATGGAATTGGCAAGAATATTTACGAGCGTGGTCTTGCCGGTGCCGGTTCCACCGGATACCAGGATGTTGTCGCCACGATGGACGGCCTCCTGCAGTTTGGCCGCCAGTTCTGGCGTGATGAACTCGCGGGAAATCAAATCGTCCATCTTGAGTTTGCGGGAAGTGAATTTCCGAATTGTGAGGAGAGGACGAGGGTTAACGACTGGAGGAATGATTGCGGCCAGACGGCTGCCGTCCGGCAGACGCAGGTTCATGATCGGGCTGTCCGCATTGAGTTTCTTCCCAAAGCGGTTGGCGATCACCTCCAGGCCAGCGTCCAGAGCACCTTGCTCGAAGTGAATCCTATGCAGGTGGACCTTCTCTCCATTCTCCTCGATCCATACGGAGGAGTCAGGATTGACCATGATTTCACTCACCGTGTCACTCAGAAGCAGGTGCTCAATCGGACGGAAGAATGGCAGGATCAAGTCGAAACTCATCTGAGATTGCTCCTGTGAATCAGTTTGGGATCGAAATTAATGTGTTCCTGCTCAAACCACGTCATGTGCGCTGGCAGAAAGTCGAGCTTGAGGTAGCAGTAGGTCGCTGGAAGCGGATGGATTCCGTCGAAAGCGACCACGATGGACTGCGCGTTCTTGAGTTCGAAGAAAGCCCGCTCATCAAAGATCGGCTCCTTCGATTTCTGGTAGTGCTTGGAGGCCGACACGCTTCCCCTATTCGATGACGTGCGTCCGCTGAGCCACCCCACCTGCGCATTGTTGCTGGATTCGGAAACGCTGTAGCTGATTTTCGTTCTGTCGGCCTTACCGCAGATCTCGGACGCGAAACGAGCCGTGTCGGGATCGGAGGTCGTAAGAAAGACTTTTGTCCGGAACGTCTGCATCAGCGTTTTGAAGCCCTCGTTGGGCAACGCGTCCTTCAAGGAACTCACGCTCTGCGAGGCAACAATGGGAATGCATTTCGGTTGGCGCGAGATCGAAAAAAACCGCTCGTCGCCGACTGGATTGTCGCCGCCTACAGTTGCAAAGTTCTGGAACTCATCACAGATAAAGACTGTAGGCCGATAGTGGCGATCGGTCTTGGCTTCCATTCTCGGTATGCGGAGCTGGACAGCGCGCTGGTAGTCGATCTTCATCATGGTCCCAACCGTCTTGGCCAGCGCCGGGTTTAGAGCTACGGGGAAATCGAGGCCGATGACCTTCCCAGCTTCGATTAGCTCATCAAACGGTGGCAGGACGCGCCCGTCCGGATCGGATTCTAGCGACTTTCCTTCGTAGATCTCCTTCGGAGGGCAGAAGACCCGGCGTACATCGGGATCGGCCTCAAAGAGCGACAGGAACACTGCGATACCCTGGATGATGGAGGTCTTGACCTCGTGGCGGAAGCACTTCCAGTGTTCCCAATACCAGTAATTGACGCTGTCGAATTGCAGGCACTCTCGGGCGTTGGCTGATTTCGTCAAGTAAACCGTCGCATGGATCGCCGTCTCTTCTTCAAGGAACCTCTCCAGGTCCGCTGAGTACTCGGCTATATAGAGGTTGGACTTCGGATCAAGCATGAACCCACACCGCGGCGGCACTTTGCCATGAACGGCATAGTCTTCCGCTGAGATCGTGATGTAGGCTCGGTTGCTCACCCGGCACCCCGCCTCCGCCAACAGTTCTTCCAATCGTCCGGATGAGATCACAGCGCGAAAAACGTCTACCAACGTCACGTATCCAGATTGAACGCGGTGGAGCACGATGACGTAGCGAACGAGGTCGGTGTAGGACTGCTGCCAGAAAGGTTCTTTCCCTTTCCCCCAGATGGATGTGATGATCGAAGCAATATTGAAGGCCTGAGCGTAGGGATCGAGGTCGTTGTTCAGCGGGTTGTAGCGAATGTTCGAATCTAAGCTGACGCCGATGTAATCCTGTTCACGCCCGCATCGTTTGAGGATCTGAGCCACCTGACGGCACAGATCGCCTTTCACCTCAAGAACAATGCCGGACAGTTTCTTCTCCGGGTCATTGGCCTTGTATCCGAAAAGCTGGTGCATGGCGGGCAGGATCACGCCCCGCGTTTTTCCGGAACCGATGGCTCCCAAGGCGGCAATCCCCGTATAGAGTCCTTTCTCTGGGATGCTCAGCCATTGCGGGTGTGCGGCGGGAGTTGCTTCGAGCTGATGATGTACTTCACCCAAGATAAGGAACAGGTCCTGGCGGTACTGCGGTTCAGGATACTCAGGCAGGGTTCCGAGGGTCTCGGCAGTTTCCTCCTCGTAGAAGTGGATGTACACAAGCGAGAAGCACATGGAAAGCATAAGGAACGGCGTCGTGAATAGAAAAATGGCGAAGCTCCAGACAAAAGCGTCATAAATGCTGGGACGCTGGAGCGCAGCGTAGCGGAAGATAGGATCGGCGGTCGGAATCACGACGATCGATTTAAGGATGATGCCGGCTGCGGCGCT
>Ga0075017_100001939_pt1 | contig 12817 bp, 13 predicted proteins | sample AleBraG_ABR_2012_FD_71475 | JGI IMG/M metagenome (GOLD analysis project Ga0075017, IMG submission 71475) | Freshwater sediment microbial communities in response to fracking from Pennsylvania, USA - Alex Branch Run_MetaG_ABR_2012 | ecosystem: Environmental > Aquatic > Freshwater > Creek >...
GACTCCGATCACGATCTCCCTCGGAGATATCTACCTGGACGTCGGGTCCGTCCAGCTTCGGTTCAGCTGACCAGCCGCTCTCCGCCGTCAACGGGCACAGCTCCACGGAACCCCGTCAGACCCGTTCCACCGCCGGTCCGCTTCGCGGTGCTCATCAACGACCTACCGTGAGGCGCCGCGGCGGCACCGACGGACAGCTCCTGCAAAGGGCACGATCTCGGCAGTGGCCACCGGCGCCAACCATGCGACCGCCATCTCCGGCCCGGCCAGGGGGCGGCGCTACGGACCGTGAGGCATGGGCGGGTCCGCCACTACCGGAGTCCGTCGCGAGGTTCCGAGTCTCTCCTGCCTAGCCGGCCACGCCGGCCCCAGCAGATCCGTGCAACCTCCGCAGATTGGTGATCGCTGGCTCGGTGTAGGTCAAGAGACGGGTAAGCGCGGCCTGCATGCGGGGGTCGTCGGCGTGGCTGAAGATCCCGCGGGCGATGTTGAGCCTCGACCGTTCCAGCCACTCGTTGATGTCGGGCTGCTCGTTCCATCGCGTCAAAGACTCGAGCGTGATGTACATGTTCGGCAACCAGTCGAGTGCCGTCTCGGGGTACGGGTTCGTCGGACAGAGCCGCGACCTCTCGGTATCGTCGTCTCGGGTTGCCTCCACATAGCCGGCGAAGGCGGCATTGAAGGGCGGCACGACGGTACGGATCGGCTGCAACGTGATCCGGCCAGGTTCAAACACTGGGCGTGGAGGGGCCTTCCGGAGCCCGGCGGCTGAGCAGTCAACGTGGACCTGGCCCCTGTCGGTGGGGATGCTGCCGTGCTCCAAGGAGATCTCCTGAACACCGATGCGGCGGACATGACCGAGCCGCACCACGTTGTCGATGGTCTGGAGCAGCTCTAGCTCCGCCCGGCTCAACGTGGCGCTGTGGAACATCTCGGGCGTCACGGTCGCATCGAGCCGCATGAGCTGGCCGCACGACTCGAGCCGCGCAAACAGGTCATCGAGGCTCTCGGCTTGCGCCGATGCCTCGGCCGCGAGCGAGAAGCCGTCGATGAGCGAGGTCACGAGCTGGAGCGGCTGGAAGTACGCACGGTCAAGCACCCACGAGTCGCGCGGGCGGATCCAGCGGATCCGGTCGGGATCGACGCCTCCTTCCAACAGCCACGTGCACGCGTCCATCGCCGTCTTCCCGCCGCCGATGATCGTGTAGGCACTCGCTGGTTCGGAAAGCCTGGCGAGGTCATTCACGGTGGCGAAGCGGGCATCAGGGTCGATCTCGAAGGACGGGCGGTGCGTCGATGGCACCGACGGTTCGAGGTACCGGGCGTCGACCACCTTCCGCCTCACCTCGACCGTCGTCGTCGCGCCGGTCAGCAGCGAGGCGAACGCGGACACGCCCCTGTCGAAACCGAGGTACTCACTCATCCCGAAGAACCGCACCTGCCCCGACTTCAGGAGACTCTCGTCCATCACCCGCCGGTAGTAGTCGCAAATCTCCGGTGCGGTCGCTCGCTCGTAGAAGCCGGCATTGACGCCGGTCTCGTCGATCAGGTCGCTACCCAGCACTCGGGAGTTCACCCCGTAGTACGCCGAGGTCTGGTGGAGCCGTACGAACGGGTATGCGTCGTTCCAATGCCCGCCCGGGCAGTGGCGCCGATCGACCATGACGACGTCCGCGTCAGTCTCGGCGATCAGCGCATCGACGAAGGCCATCCCTGCGGCACCCGCGCCGATGACAAGATAGTCGGTTTCGATCCTGGTGATGGCATGACCCCCTTTGGCCGCCGGGCGAGAACACGGGGCAGCATCAGGCATGGAGAAGCCTACAGCAGCCCAGCGGGACAGCGCCGCCCCGTGACCTGCCTCGCGGTCGCCGGCCGACGAGCGGCCTGACCAGGACCCTCTTCCATCGGTGGTGGTCAGACGAAACGCCGCCCGCCGGCGGCGGCCAGCGGCTGCGATGGCGGAAACGCTCGCCACCAGGCAGGGTGTCGGGCCGTCGACCTGGCGGCGTCCTAATCGGATATGGCCGTAGACGCCCACCTGAAGGGGTACGCGAGTCCGACGCCGACGATCGGGTGTGGGTCAGCGGACCAGTTCCAGCCCACCGCCTGGCCCAGGCTGCGTCGCCCAGTGAGCCCACGGAACAGTTCGTAGACGGGGGTTTCGACCACTACAGCGTCGGGATCATCCACGGTCCCAAGCCACCAATCGGGCCCATCGGGCGAACGGACATGGAGCGTTGGGGCACCAGCCCCGCTCAGAACCTGTTGCCAACGCATCAACGTGCCCCGGAGGCTGAGCAGCACGGCATCATCCGGGGCCCGGACAGCGCCGAGAGCGCCGCGAATATCGGCTTCGTGGATGACGGCGTCGCCGAAGGCCCAGCGGGCGGGCGGCAGCCCCAGGAAGGGCTCGCGCAGGCCCCTGAATGTCGTCATCGCGCCTGCCCAGGCCGCGACGATCTCCCCGCACGTGCTGCGCTCGTAGCGCGAGACCTGGTCGGCCGTCCACCGTTCCGATGCGTACCCGTCGAGCCGAGATTCGACCCAGTCCTCGCAGAGCCCAGCCAGGTGCGCCACCACGTCGCGTACCCGCCAACCAGGGCAGGCGGGCACCACGACATCGGCAGTGTCGGCTCGGACCAAACCAGCGAGGCGTGCGTGTACTTCCGCGTACGCCGCGAGGTACGTTCCTCCGACTGGTCGTTCATTCTGGATGTCCATCAGCCGGCGTCTACCCGAACAGGGGCGGGTGGTCGCCGCTGGTGTCGATCAGGAGAGCGAGTTGATCGAGGGTGTAGGTGAGGACCTCGTCGTAGGTCATGACGGCACCGTGCTGGCGCGCCTCGGCGGATCGGTCGCCTCCGAGGGCGGCGCTCGCCGCGATCACGGCACGGTTGCAGCGGTCAGAGAGGCTTGCGCTCAGGAGTGATGGAAACTGGCCGGCCTCGGCCGCGTCCAGCGCTCCACCGACCGTGGCCACGGCTTCGTGACGGTCGGGGTCGCCGGCGAGCAGCAGGACCGCGATGGTGATGCTGTCCATGCTCACCCGTGATCCGATGCGGATCGTGTGCCTGATGCTCTTGCACACCGCCTCGGCAGCCCTGGCGGTGTCACCTGCGAGGACTCGGAGTTCCGCTGCTGTCTGCAGGGCCGCTCCGTAACCGGAGTCTCCTGCTCCGGAGTCCACGAGGCGGACGGCCTCTTCCGCTGCGGCGAGCGCCTCTTCAGAGTCTTCCTGTGCCATCGCGCGTGCGTGTGATGACAGTGCGAGCGCCAGGAGGGAGGGAGCTCCGGCACGACGGGCCAAGACCACAGCTCGTCGTGCCGCAGCCTTGGTGGTCTCGGCATCGCCCATCATCAACGCGAGCCAGCACGCGACACATTGGATATTGCCAGCGACCCAGTCAGTGGCCCCATCCCGGCTAAGACGTCGCTCGACGTCGGCGAGCACGGCCATCCCGCTCATCGGATCGCCGCTCGCCGCAGTCGCCACGCTGACGGCGGTGACCGCGAGGAGCAGCACCTGGGTCGGCGTGTCCCTATCGGCAATGACCGGGGCGCCGAGCGTCCTGGCTCGATCGAAGTCACCTACATAGAGCGCCTCGAAAGCCGCCGCGGCAAGTATCGCCGACCGTTCCGCCGGGGTGAGCCGGTCGACACTGTCGAGGGCGGCCGAGGCCCACGCCTGGATTCTCGACGAAGGCTGCAAGCCCGCCTCCATCACCAGCCCGACGATCACTCGGACGCCCAAGCGCACGTCCTCGAGGCTCACCGCGTCGAACGCCCAACCGGTCGCCACCCGAAGGTTGTCCAACTCAGCTGCCAGCCGAGGGCGCCACACCAACTCTTCAGGACTAATGAGACCCGCCCCGGCCTGCTCGGCGAAGGCCGCGTAGTGGGCGGCGTGGCGTCGGCGCAAACCCTCGAGCCCACCACCATCCCGGGCCCGATCGCGGGCGAAGTGGCGCAACGTCTCCAGCAGCTGATAGCGGGTGGCGTCCCCGGAGCGTGCCGCTCCCACCATCGATTTGGCGACCAGGCTCGCCAGGGCGTCGATCACATCCCAACCTTCGACCCCGTCACCGACACAGACGGCGATGGCGGCGGCCTCGTCAAAGCCGCCAGGGAACACTCCGAGCCGGTCGAACACGACACGTTCGGTGTCGCCCAGCAGCGAGTACGACCACTCGATCGCGGCGCGCAGCGTCTGGTGGCGTTCCACTCGCCCTCGCCGGCCGCCGGTCAGCAGGCGGAACCGCTCATCGAGATGCCCGGCGATCTCCGCCGGTGTCATCGTCGCCACACGGGCCGCCGCCAGCTCGATGGCCAGCGGGATCCCATCTAGGCGTCGGCACACTTCGACCACCCCGGGGGCCGACCCCCGATCGAGCGCGAAGTCGCGAGCGACCGCCCGGGCCCGGTCCGCGAACAACAACGCCGCTTCGCTCGCCTCCGCCCCGCCAACGTCGGACTCGACCGACAGCGAGCGCACCGACCACAGGCGCTCCCCGGGAATCCCGAGGCCTTCCCGACTGGTGGCCAGAATCCGCACCTCAGGAGCCGAAGCCAAGACCGCGCCGGCCAAGGCGGCGGCGCCGTCCAACAGATGCTCGCAGTTGTCCAACACCATCAGCAGCCGACGGGTGCGCAGCACGTCGATGATCGAGTCGAGCAGCGTCATCTGCGCCCGTTGAACCACCCCCAGCGCGATCGCCACGATCTGGGCCAGATCATCGGTGTTCCCAGCCGCCGCCAGCTCGCACACCCAGACGCCGTCCGGGAAGCTCGCCAGCACCTCGGCGCCAACCTGCATCGCCAGTCGGGTCTTGCCCACGCCACCAGCGCCCGTCAGGGTGACTAGGCGGGCCTCCGCCAACTCCCCGGCCACCGCGTCGAGATCGGCGTCACGACCGATGAAGGAGGTCACCTGCACCGGCAAGTTTCCCGGAAGGGCGTCCAGCGATCGCAGCGAAGGGAACGTCCCCGGGCCGACCTGCAAGATCCGCATCGCTCGATCCAAGCCCCGGAGGCGGTGCTCACCGAGATCGATCAGCTCGACATCGGCGTCCACGAGTGCCCCAGTGATCGGCGAGCACAACACCTGGCCGCCGTGGCCGACCGCCATCAACCGGGCCGCCCGGTTCACCGCCGTCCCGAAGTAGTCCCCGCCACGTTCCTCCGCTTCGCCGGTGTGCAACCCCATCCGCACTCGCAACGGCCTCGCCGTCGGCCACGGCTCTGCGACCAACCGCTGCTGAATGACCAGCGCCGCCGCGACCGCTGCCGAGGCGGAAGCGAACACGGCGGCGACCCCGTCACCCATCGTGGAGAACACGGTCCCGCCACCCTCGGCGACCCCGTGGCAGAGGAGCTCGTCGTGGCGCGACACGGCGGCGCGCATCGCCTCTTCGTCCTGCTCCCAGAGCCCTGTCGAACCCTCGATATCGGTGAACAGGAACGTCACCGTCCCCGACGATCCACCCACCCCTCAAGACTCCCACGACAAGGTCCGCCGGCGCTCGACGCAGCTCGATCGGTCGAACGAAGCGCACGCGGAGGTGAGCCTCTTGGCTGCGACCCCGCCTACCTTGACATAGGCAGGTCGATACCTGCATGATACGTCTCGTGGGCGATGATGATCTGGTCTTCAGGGCGTTGGCTGACCCGACGCGCCGCTCGCTTCTCGACGGGCTGCGGCAGCGCAACGGCCAGACCCTCGGCGAGCTGTGCGAGCCCCTTCGGATGGCTCGCCAGTCCGCGACGCAGCATTTGGGAGTACTGGAGGCTGCGAACCTCATCAGCACCGTCCGCAGGGGGCGGACGAAGCTCCACTACCTCAACCCCGTTCCACTGTGGGAGATCCAGCGACGCTGGATCGAGAGGTTCGAGCCGCCCCGCCTGCACTCATTGAGCACCATCAAACACCGAGCAGAGGAGCACACCATGACCGACCGGCCCAACTACGTGTACGTGACCTACATCCAGGCCAGCGCGGAGCGAGTTTGGGAGGCACTGACCAGCGCTGAAGTGACCGCTCGGTACTGGGGACACAGCAACGAGTCGGACTGGCAGGTCGGCTCGCCTTGGGAGCATCGGCGAGTCGATGGCTCCGGTATCGCAGATGTCGTCGGAACTGTCCTCGCATCCGACCCGCCTCGCCGGCTTTCCATGACCTTCGACGCGCCAGGCGAAACACCTCCAAGCGGTCCGACCCAGGTGACGTTCGAGATCATCCCCTACCAGGAGATCGTGCGCCTCACCGTGACCCACGAGAACCTCGCCACTGATGCAGCCCTGGAGACGATCTCCGCCGGCTGGCCAGCTGTTTGCGCCAACCTCAAGTCCCTTCTCGAGACCGGGCACGTTCTGCCCCAAGCCCCGTGGGCCATGCACACCAACCTGCGTGAGGCCCAAATGGCCCGCAACGACCCCCGCTCGTAGTTCTTACTGTGCGTCAAGGCGGTCGGCAAGGATCCGCACCGCGGTGATGAGGCCGCCAATGGCATCTCGGATCGCGATCATCTCGTCATTGATGTTCAGGGCCTGGGGCCTCCCGTAGCCCGGGGAGTCGGGGTCGAGGAACCGTGGCCCGGTTCCTTCCTTACTGCCGAACATGCTTGCCCCAGCGAGTGCCTGATCGACCTGGTTTCTGATCTCGCTCATTGCCGGATTGTCTCATGAACGTCCTGACTTCACGGGTCATCGCCCGACCGCGCCGGCGAGGGAACCGGACGGGGCCGGTGAAGCGCGGGGTGACGTTCCTGTGCGGGCGGTGGTGGCGCACGGTGACGGCCGCCACCCCCGAGGACACGAAGAGCGCCGGTGGCGCCTATACTGATGGTTGGTCGCCGGGTGCGGGCTGACGTCCCCCCGTTCGCCCCCCGGCGGCCATCTCAAGCGGAGCGGCGTGGAGTGACCGCCGGTCCCGGACGGGGCGGATAGCATCGCCGGCGGGATGAGTGCTCGGCGGGTCGTCACGGCCGGAGGCGCCGGTCCCCGTCCCTCGGCCCGGCGCGACGGGGCCTGAGACGGGTGGAGCTGGCCATCCAGACCCCGCTGCAGCACGCCTCCTTCGCCGCCCTCCGCGACGTGTGGCAGGCCGCCGACGCGCTGGGCTTCCGGGCCGCGTTCACCTACGACCACCTCGTCGCCCTCAACCCCGGCCAGCGCCCCGGGACAGGCGGCGCGGTCCCCGACGGGCCACAGCTCGAAGGGTGGGTGGCCTTGGCCGCGCTGGCCGCCGGAACCCGCCGCTTGGAGGTCGGCACCCTGGTGACCGGGGTCACCTACCGTCACCCGGCGATGCTGGCCAAGATGGCGGTGACCCTCGATCAGCTGACCGACGGCCGGGCCATCCTCGGGGTCGGGGCGGCCTGGCACGAGGCCGAGCACGCCATGTTCGGCATTCCCTTCCCGCCGGCCGGTGAGCGGATGGGCCGGCTCGACGAGACGCTGACCCTGTTCGCCCGGCTGTGTCGTGAAGACCGGGTCGATTTCGCCGGTCGGTTCTACGAACTGCGCGACGCCGTCTTCGAACCCGAACCGGTCCGAGCAGGGGGCATCCCCGTGTTGGTGGGGGGGAGCGGGACACGGTTGAGGACCATCGCGGCACACCACGCCGATCTGTTCAACACCTTCTGCGCGCCCGGGGAATGGGAGGATCTGAACGCCGATCTCGACGGCCGGCTGGCCGCCGCCGGGCGCCGTCCCGACGAGCTCGAGCGGACGGCCTTCGTGGCCTGCGAGCTCTCCGGCGACCGGGCCCGCGACGACGAGCTGGTGGCCGAGTTCCGCCGCACCAGGGGGGGAACGGAAGCGGAGGTGCGCCGCCGTGCCGTCCTCGGAGACCCCGACGCCATGGTCGACGTCCTGCGGGCCTACGCGGCGGCCGGTGTCGACCTGGCCGTGCTCGGCCTCCGCCCCCCCTTCGACGTGTCCGGCCTGGAGCGCTTCGCCCTCGAGGTGGTCCCGCGCCTTGCCTGAGCCCGTCGACCTGCTCGTCCGGGGCGGCATCGTGGTCACCGTCGACCCCGACGACCGCATCCTCACCGGCGACGTGGCCGTCGTCGACGGTCGCATCGCCGCGCTCGGTGCCGAGCTCGACGTCATCCCGGCCCGGGTGCTCGACGCCTCGGGCGCTGCCGTCATTCCCGGGCTGTGCAACGCCCACATGCACGAGACGCTGGAACGGGGGGTATTCGAGGACCTGCCGTTCATGGAGTGGCTCGAGGTCTACGCCCTGCCCAAGGACCGGGCCTACCAGACCCGCCACATGCGGGCCGCCGCCCTGCTCAACCAGGCCGAGATGATCGCCGGCGGGACGACGAGCTTCATCGACATCTTCCGGCATCCGGCCGAGGCGGCCGCCGTGGCCGAGACCTCCGGGCTGCGCGCCACCTTCAGCCCCCAGGTCATCGACGACCCGGTCGGTGCTGGCGAGTCCCTGGCCGACGCCGAGGCCTTCGTGGCCGCCTGGCACGACCGGGCCGACGGACGAATCCGGGCCTGGTTCGGGCCCCACGCCTTGTACTCGTGCCGGCCGGCCACCTTCGAACGGATGCGGGAGCGGGCCGACGCCCTGGGCGTCGGCATCCACACCCACCTGGCCGAGAGCCGGGCCGAGCGGCGCCTGGTGGCCGAGCGCACCGGTGGGCTGACCCCCCTGCAGTGGCTCGACCGCCTGGTCGGGCTAGGACCCGGGCGGTTGGCGGCCCACTGCGTTGAGCTGACGGCCGGCGACATCGAACGATTGGCCGCCTCCGGCGCCGGGGTGGCTCACTGCCCGACCTCCAACGCCAAGCTGGGCAACGGCACCGCGCCGGTCGTTGAGCTGCTGGCCGCCGGGGCCAACGTCGGTCTCGGCACCGATTCCAACATGACCAACAACAACCTCGACCTGTTCGAGGAAATGCGCATGGCCGCCCTCGTCCAGAAGCAGCGCCGAGCCGACCCGACGGTGCTGCCCAGCGCCACCGCGCTCCGCCTGGCCACCCTGGGGTCGGCGGGCGCCCTCGGCCTGGCCGAGCTGGTCGGCAGCCTGGAGGTCGGCAAGGCCGCCGATCTGGCCGTCGTCGATCTCCACCGGCCGCACACCCGGCCGCTGGTCCGCCGCGGTCGCACCAACGCGGTCGAGCATCTGGTGTGGTCGTGCAGCGCCGCCGACGTCCGCCACACGGTGGTGGCGGGGGCGGTGCTGATGGAGGACCGGCGGCTGGTGACCATCGACCTGGCCGAGGCGCTCGAGCTGGCCGACGTCGAGGAGCTCCACCTCCTCGATGCCGCCGGGGTGCTGGAGCGTCGGTTCCCGGAGCGACCGTGAGCGAGCTGGTATTGCGGGGCGGGACCCTCCTCACCGTCGGCCCGCTCGGCACCTTCGCCGGTGACGTCGCCGTCGACGGCGGCCGCATCGTGGCCGTCGGCGCCGACGTCGGCTCGGGCGACGACGAGCTCGACGTGTCGGGATGCGTGGTCACCCCCGGCTTTGTGCAGGCCCACGTGCACCTCTGCCAGACCCTGTTCCGGGGCCTGGCCGACGACCTCGACGTGATCGAGTGGTTACGCCGGCGGGTGTGGCCGCTCGAGCAGGCCCACGACGAGGAATCGGTCGGCGCCTCGGCCGCCCTCGGCATCGCCGAGCTGCTCACCGGCGGCACCACCACCGTGTTGTCGATGGAGACGATCCGCCACACCGACGCCTCGTTCGCGGCGGCCGAGCGTCTCGGGATCCGGGCCGTGATCGGCAAGGCCCTGATGGACCGCTCCGAGCCCGGCACCGAGATGGCCGGCGAGCCGACCGAGCAGGCCTGGGCCGATGTGACCGCCCAGCTGGACCGTTGGCACGGGGCGGCCGACGGACGGCTGCGGGTGGCGTTGTCGCCCCGCGGCCCCCGCAACGCCACCCCGGAGCTGTGGCGGCGCTGCGTGGCCCTGGCCGACGACGCCGGCCTGGTCCTGCACACCCACGTCAACGAGAACCGCGCTCAGGCCGACCGGTTGGGGGCGACCGCCGAGGGCCGCGACCTGGTGGCCCTCGAGTCGTGGGGGGCGCTCAGCCCCCGGCTGGTGATGGCCCACGCGGTGTGGCTCGACGGACCCGAGCGCCACCTGCTGCGCACCCGGGGCCCGACGGTCTGCCACTGCCCGTCGGCCAACCTCAAGCTGGCCTCCGGTGTCGCCCCCATCCCCGAGTACCTGGCCGACGGCGTGAACGTGGCCCTCGGCGCCGACGGGGCGGCGTGCAACAACCGGCTCGACATGTTCGCCGAGATGCGCCTGGCCGCGCTGGTCCACAAACCCCGGGTCGGCCCGCGGGCCATGCCGGCCGGCCTGGTGGTGGAGCTGGCCACCCTGGGCGGGGCCCGGGCCCTCGGGCTGGCCGACGAGATCGGCTCGATCGAGGTGGGCAAACGGGCCGACCTGGCCGTGACCCGGGTCACCGGCTCCCATGTCGCGCCCCGGGCCGGCTCGCATCCGGCCGATCAGCTCGTCTACGCCTGCCAACCGGCGGATGTCACCGCGGTGCTCGTCGACGGTCGGATCGTGGTGCGCGACGGTCGCCTGCTGAGCGGGGACGAGGCGGCCATCGGAGCGGCGGCCGAGGTCCAGCGGGTCGCCCTGCTGGCCCGGGCCGGCCTGGCCTGAGCGTTGCCGGTCTCAGGCGGGGAGCAGCTCGGCGAGCAGGGCCCGGACCCGGCGGTCGATGTCGTCGACGATGGGCCGCACCCGCTCGATGGGCTGGCCGGCCGGGTCGGGCAGGTCCCAGTCGAGGTACCGCTTGCCCGGGTAGACCGGGCAGGCGTCCCCGCAGCCCATGGTGATGATCACATCGGCGGCCCGGGCCGTCTCGTCGGTGACCGGTTTCGGAAACTCCCGGCTGGCGTCGAGGCCGCGTTCGCTGAGCACCGCCACCACCGCCGGGTTGAGCTGGTGGCCCGGCTCGGAGCCGGCCGAACGGACGTCGACCCGGCCCGCGGCGTAATGGTCGAGCAGCACCCGGCCAGCGACGCTGCGCCCCGAGTTGTGGATGCACAGGAACAACACGACGGGGACGTCGGTCACGATCGGAGCTCTCCGGCTGGCGCGGCGCCGGCGGTGTCGGCGGGATGGGGCAGGACGACATCGGCCGCCGAGTCGGCCATGTGGGGATAGAGGGTCCGCACGGCGGCTACCGCCAGGGCGGCACCCACGATCTGGGCGGCGATGAAGGCGGGGGCCGACGACGGGCGGATGCCGGCGAAGGTATCGGTGACGGTCCGCCCGATGGTCACCGCCGGGTTGGCGAAGCTGGTGGAGCTGGTGAAGAAGTAGGCCCCACCGATGTAGGCCCCCACGGCGAACGGGGCGACGGAGGCGCGACCTGAGCGGACGACGCCGAAGATGACCACGAGCAGGCCGAAGGTGGCCACCACCTCGGCCAGCCACAGCGGTCCCGAGGACCGGGTCTTGGTCGACGCCTCGAAGGTGGGCAGGGCGAACATGGCGTTGGCCAGCAGCGAGCCGCCCAGCGCGCCGGCCACCTGGGCGGCCATGTAGGCCACGGCGTCCCCGGTGGAGATGCCGCCGAAATACCGGTCGGCCAGGGACACCACGGGGTTGAGATGGGCGCCCGACACCGGGCCGAAGGCCAGGATCAAGGCCACCAGGGCGCCCACCGTGGCCGCGGTGTTCTCCAGCAGTTCGAGGCCGACGTTGCCGGGCGACAGCTTGGCCGCGGCGATGCCCGAGCCGACCACGGCGGCCACCAGCAGCCCGGTGCCGAGGAACTCGGCCAGCAGGCGCCGGCCGAGCGGGTCGGTGCGCACTGCCGCTAGGCCGGGGTGGCCACGGGCTGGGCGCAGCAAGCCGCCTCCGCCGCCGGGGTGGCCCCGCAGCACACCGTCGAATCCGCCGCGTCCGGGCCGGGGCCGCGCAACTGGCCGGCCGGCATCTCGGCGTCGGCCAGCACGGTGTAGATCTCCCAGGGCGCCCCGTCGGGGTCGTCCACCCAGACCTTGTCCTGGACGGCGTAGCAGCAGGTGACGCCGGTTTCGGGCGCGGGGACCAGGCCGGCGTCGGCCAGTCGGAGCTGAGCGGCCGCCACCTCGTCGGTGGAGAAGACCTCGACGCCGAGATGGTTGAGGGTCCCCGGCGTGCCGTGACCCTCGATCAGGACCAGCTTCAGCGGGGGCTCGTCGATAGCGAAGTTGGCGTAGCCCGGTCGGAGCTTGGCCGGTTCGGTGGCGAACACCTTGGAGTAGAAAGCCACGGCGGCATCGAGGTCGCCGACGTTGAGGGCAAGCTGGACACGGGACACGGCGACCTCCGGGTAACATCAACGATTGTCGATGCGACCGTAGCAGTCGCATCGATATCTGTCAATGTGTAAGAGGTGATGGTCGAGGGTGGCAAAGACCGATATCGAGGCTGACCACGAGGCGGCCGTCACCAGCCGGTGTTGCGAGTCGGTCCTTTCCACCCCGCTCGATCAGGGCCGAGCGGCCGAGCTGGCCGCCGGCTTCGCCGCCCTGGCCGACCCGGCGCGCCTCCAGGTCCTGTCGATGATCGCCGCCGCGGCCGATGGCGAGGTCTGTGTGTGCGAGTTCGTCGGGCCGCTCGGCAAGAGCCAACCCACGGTCAGCCACCACCTGAAAACGCTGGTCACGGCCGGGATCATCGTCGGTGAGCGGCGAGGCAAGTGGGTCTGGTACTCGCTCGTTCCGGACCGGCTGGCCGAGCTGCGGGCCGCCCTGGCCGCCGGCTGAGCGGGGCGGGTCGCCCGAGCGGTCAGGCTCCCAGGACGAGGAGGAACTGGCCGCCGCCGGCCTGGATGTCGGTG
>Ga0075017_100001940_pt1 | contig 12815 bp, 9 predicted proteins | sample AleBraG_ABR_2012_FD_71475 | JGI IMG/M metagenome (GOLD analysis project Ga0075017, IMG submission 71475) | Freshwater sediment microbial communities in response to fracking from Pennsylvania, USA - Alex Branch Run_MetaG_ABR_2012 | ecosystem: Environmental > Aquatic > Freshwater > Creek >...
GCCCCCGGCCCCTACGTGGCGCTCGAGATCGCCCTGCGGCTGGACGGCGGGCTGATCGACGACGATCTGACGCTGGCCCTGCGCAGGGCCCTCGACGAGCCCGCCCCCGGCTACGCCGAGCGGGCGCTGGCCGAGCTCGAGCCCTTCAGCCGGGCCGCGATTGACGAGCGCGTCGCGACCGAGCTCCTGCCGCGCCTGCTCACCTAGCGGCGCAGCTCGCTCCAGGGGCGGGTGTTGGCGACCTGCGCGCGGGTCAGCCAGGCCCGCCGCGCCGTGGCGATCCCCCAGCGCATGTTCTGAAGCGTCCCCGTGCGGTGGGCGTCGGAGTCGATCACGATCGAGACGCCGGCGCCGGCCGCGGCCCTGGCGTGGACGTCGGAGAGGTCCCGCCGGTCGGGGTTGGCGTTGATCTCGAGCATCGTCCCGCTGCGGGCCGCCGCCGCGAACAGGGCCTCGAGGTCGACCGCGTAGGGGTCGCGCCGCTCGATCAGGCGGCCCGTCGGGTGGGCGATCGCCCGCACCAGCGGATGCTCGACCGCGGTGATCATGCGCTCGGTCATCGCCCGTTCGGAGGAGCCGAACGAGGTGTGAACGCTGGCGATGACCCAGTCGAGCTCGGCCAGCAGCTCGTCCTCGTAGTCCAGTGAGCCGTCCGGCAGGATGTTGACCTCCGAGCCGGCCAGCAGCTCGATCCCCTCGATGCGCCCGTTGGCCTCGCGGACGAGCTCGATCTGCCGGCGCAGCTGCTCGGGCGAGACGCCGTTGCCGAAGCCGTGGCTCGCCGAGTGGTCGGTGATCGCCAGGTACTCGTAGCCGCATTCGCGTGCCGCCAGGCCCATCTGCTCGATCGTGTCGCGCCCGTCGGAGGCGATCGTGTGGCTGTGCAGGTCGCCGCGGATGTCGCCAAGCTCGATCAGCCGCGGCAGGGCGCCCGGTGTCGCCGCGGCCTCGAGCTCGCCGCGGTCCTCGCGCAGCTCCGGCTCGATGTAGGCCAGGCCCAGGCGCTCGTAGACCTCCTGCTCGGTGGCGCACTGGAGTGTCGTTGCGGTCGCGTCGTCGAGGATCCCGTACTCGGAGACGTGCAGGCCGCGCCGCACGGCCGCCTCGCGCAGTGCCGCGTTGTGGCGGGCCGAGCCCGTGAAGTGCTGCAGCAGGTTGCCCAGCTGGGCGGGCCGGGCGATCCGCAGATCGACGCCGATGCCCGCGTGGGTGCGGGCCCTCGCGCCGGCCCTCCCGGCCGAGTCGAGGTGCTCGATCTGCGGGAGCTTCGCCAGGCCCTTGGCGAGTGTCACCGGGCGGGTGGTGGTGGCGATGATGTCGAGGTCCTTGACGCTGTCGGCGCGCCTGCGGACCGACCCGGCCAGCTCGACGTGCGTGCCGGGTCCGCCGAGGCCCTCGAGGCCCGCCACGAGCTCCTCGCCCAGCTCGAGAGCCCGCGGCAGGATCACCCTGCCGGAGCGCCCTGCGGGCCGTCCGCGGCGCTCCTGCAGGGCTGTGAGCATGCTCGCCTCGAACTTCGGGCCGAGGCCCCTGACCGCGCGCAGCCGCTGCGCCAGGGCGGCCTGCTCGAGCGCCTCGGGCGAGTCGATGGCGAGCTCGGAGTACAGCAGCCGGGCCCGCTTGGGCCCGAGGCCCGGCAGGCGCGTCAGCGCGATCAGGCCGGCCGGGAACTTCGCGCGGAGCTTCACGGCGGCGGGGATCTCGCCGGTCACGACGAGCGCCTGGATCTTCTCCTGCAGCGTCCTGCCGATTCCCGGCAGCTCGGTCGCGCGGCCCGCGGCGGCGAGCGCGGCGACCGAGACCGAGGCCTCGCGGACCGCCCTGGCGGCGGAGCGGTAGGCCAGGACGCGGTGGACGATCGCCCCGTCGAGCTCGTACAGGTCGCCGAGCTCGTCGAGCGCATCGGCGATCATGGCGTTGGAGGGAGCGGCTGGGGCCATGACCTCAGCCTAGGGCCGGCGCCCGCCCGACGAGCGGGCGCAGCGGCGCCGTCACGCTCTAGGGTAGGCGGGCCATGCCCGGCGAGCCCTGGCTGATACTCCCCACATACAACGAGGCGGCCAACGTCGAGGCGATCCTGGAGGCGTCGGGCTCGGTGCTGTCCGCGGCGGCCCCCGAGGGCTTCCGCGTGCTGGTCGTGGACGACGGCTCGCCCGACGGGACGGGCGCCCTGGCCGACGCGATGGCCGAGCGACACGACTGGGTCAGGGTCCTGCACCGGACCGAGAAGGGCGGCATCGGCCCCGCCTACCTGGCGGGCTTCGGCCACGCCCTCGAGCAGGGGGCCGGTTACGTGATGGAGATGGACTGTGACTTCTCCCACGATCCCGCCGACCTCGCCCGGCTGCTGGCGGCCGCCCGCGGCGAGGCCGACCTGGCGCTCGGTTCGCGCTACGTGCCCGGTGGCGAGGTCAGGGACTGGGGCCTGTGGCGCAAGCTGATCAGCGAGGGCGGCTCGACCTACGCCCGGCTCGTCCTCGGGCTGAAGGTGCGCGACCTGACCGGCGGCTTCAAGTGCTTTCGCCGCGAGGTCCTCGAAGCGATCCGCTTCGACGAGGTCCGCTCGCGGGGATATGCGTTCCAGGTCGAGCTGACCTACCGGGCCGTGCAGGCCGGCTTCCGCGTCACCGAGGTGCCGATCGTCTTCCGCGACCGCCAGCACGGCCAGAGCAAGATGTCCTGGCGGATCGCGGCCGAGGCGATGTGGCTGGTGCCCCGGTTGCGCTTCAGCTGAAGCCCCGCCGGGCCGATGCATCCTCGATGGACGCCTCAGCCTACGCGTTCGCCCACGGCGTGCGGCATACCCGCTCGACCCTGCGCACCTGGCGGCGCACGCCGGGTGCGATCCTCGGCCGCTGGGCCGCGGGTTCGGCGCTCGCCGCCTTCGGCCTGCTGGCGGCCGTATGGGTGATCGCCAGCCTGGACCCCGGCTACACCCAGATCCTCCAGCTGCAGCCGCCCTTCGCCGTCGGCGACGGCGGCGACGTCCTGCACGTCCTGCGCGCCAACCTGCTGGTCCTCGCCCTGCACGCGATGGCCTGTGTCGCGGGGTTCATCGCCGGCAGCTCGCTGCCGCTGCAGGCCGAGCACCACAGCGGCCTCTCGCGCCGGGTCCATGAGCACGGCGGGCGGATCGCGATCGCCTTCGTCGTCGGTGCCACCACCTTCTCGCTCTCGGCCCAGGCCTACCTGATCGGCCACACGCTGGCCGGCGTCTCCAACTTCCTGCGCGTCTCGCCGGGGCTGCTGCTGCTCGGCGTCCTGCCGCATGCGATCCCCGAGCTGGTCGCGCTGTTCCTGCCGCTGGCCGCCTGGATCATCGCCAGCCGCCGCGGCGAGTGGGAGCAGCTGCTGGCCGCAACGGTCGTGACGGTCGCCGTGGCGATCCCCGTCCTCGTCCTCGCGGCCCTGATCGAGGTCTACGTCTCGCCGCACCTGTTCGGTGCCCTGACCCACATCCACCCGCCGATCACGCGCACCTCCGAAGGCTGGACGGTCACGATCCGCTAGCCGGATCGCCGGCCTCGGCACGCCCCCGGGACCCCTCCCTTCATTTTGTATAGTGAGGGGTACACCGATCAAGGAGACTCCATGGCAGGCACCCTCGCCCAAGTAACTGACGACAACTTCACAGCCGAGGTGCTCGAGGCCGAGGGGCCCGTGCTCGTCGACTTCTGGGCCCCGTGGTGCGGCCCCTGCCGCGTCGTCGCCCCGGTCCTCGAGGAGATCGCCTCCGAGCGCCAGGACCTCAAGATCGTCAAGCTCAACACCGACGAGAACCCGCAGATCTCGGCCCAGTACCAGGTCCTCTCGATCCCGACGATGATCCTGTTCAAGGGCGGGCAGCCCGTCAAGACGGTGATCGGGGCCTACCCGAAGAGGAAGCTCGAGCAGGAGCTCGAGCCCGCCCTGGCCTAGGCCGCCCGCCGGAGGCTGATCTCGAGGGCGAGGCCGTCGACCGCGGCGGTCTCGTAGTGCTCCATCTCGGCGACGGCCCCGGCCGCCGCGCCGAGGTAGAGCGCGACGGCCAGCGTCTCGCCGGCCAGGTGCTCGCGGCTGGCCTCGGCGGCGGCGATCAGCAGCGGATCGCCGGCCAGGCCCAGTTCGATCCGGTCCTCGACCTGCAGGCCGGCGCTCCTGCGGGCGTTCTGGACCGCATGGACGATCTCCCGCCCGCGCCCCTCCCGGAGCAGATCGTCGTCGATCGCCAGGTCCAGGGCGACCGCATGGGCTCCCTCGCGCTCGACGCTGTAGCCCTCGGGCGGGCGCATCGTCAGGAGCAGATCCTCGGCTGAGAGCGTGTGCTCGCGGCCGCCGATCGAGATCCCGATCTCCTCGCCGTCGCGCAGCGCCCCCGCCACGTGGGCCGGGTCCAGGGCGGCGATCGCCTCGGCGGCCTGTGGCATCTCGGCGCCGAACATCGGGCCCAGCGTCCGGTAGTTGGCCTTGACCTCGTAGCTGCCGAGCTCCTCGGCGGCGGCCACGAAGCGGACATCGCGCACGTTGAGCTCCTCGCGGACCACGTCCACGAGCCGCTCGATCGCGGCCCGCTCGCGTTCGTCGGCGACGATCACCGCCTCGGCCAGCGGCTGGCGGACCTTGATCTTCGCCTTGCCGCGGGCGCCCAGGCCGAGCCGGACGGTCTCCCGCGCGAGGCCCATCGCCTGCTCGAGCCCCTCATCGCGGGGGCCGATCGACTCCGGTGGCGGGAACTCGCAGAGGTGAACGCTGCCCAGCTCGCCGTCGAGGTTGTCGTAGATCTCATCGGCGACGAACGGGCAGAACGGGGCCAGCAGCTTGGCGAGCGCCAGCAGGCAGCTGCGCAGCGTCGCGAAGGCCGCCGGCTCGCCGTCCCAGAAGCGCCGCCGCGAGCGCCGGACGTACCAGTTGGAGAGCTCGTCCAGGAGCTCGGCGATCGCCCTCCCGGCACCGGTCGCATCGTAGGCATCGAGCCGCTCGGCGACGAGCTCCGCCGTCGCGGCGGTCCGCGACAGGGCCCAGCGGTCGAGGTCGCTCAGCTCGCCGGCCGCGGTGGGCGAGCCGGGCGCGCCCGCCAGCCCCGCGGCGGCCGTCCGGGCGTAGAGGACGTAGAAGTAGTAGGTCGACCACAGCTGCTTGAGGAACAGCCGGACCCCCTCCCCGATCGTCTCGGCCGAGAAGCGGTAGCCGTCCCACGGCTGCTTGGAGGTGAAGAAGTACCAGCGCAGGGCGTCCGCGCCGTAGGTGTCCAGGACCTCCCAGGGCTCGACCGTGTTGCCTTTGGACTTGGACATCTTCTGACCCTCCTGGTCGAGGATCAGGCCGAGGCAGACGACGTTGCGGTAGGGCGCAGGGCGCTCCAGGAGCGTCGAGACGGCCAGCAGCGAGTAGAACCAGCCGCGCGTCTGGTCCTGGGCCTCGCAGATGAAGTCCGCCGGGAAGGCGCCGTCGAGCACCTCCTCGCCCGCGAACGGGTAGTGGTGCTGGGCGAACGGCATCGCCCCCGAGTCGAACCAGACGTCGATCACCTCGGGGACGCGCCGCATCGGCTCCCCGCAGGGTGCGCCTCCGCCGCCCGGGTGCGGGCAGGGGAACGTCACGTCATCGACGTGGGGCCGGTGATGGTCCGAGAGCTCCGAGCCGGAGCGCTCGGCCAGCTCGCCGAACGAGCCGACGACGTGCACGTGGCCGGCCGGGCAGCGCCAGACGGGCAGCGGCGTGCCCCAGTAGCGCTCGCGCGAGAGGGCCCAGTCGACGTTGTTCTTCAGCCAGTCGCCGAAGCGGCCCTGCTTGACGTGGGGCGGGTGCCAGGCGACCGTCTCGTTGGACTCGATCAGCCGCTCGCGCAGCCGCGAGGTCGCGATGTACCAGGACGGTTTGGCGTAGTAGATCAGCGGGTTGCCCGAGCGCCAGCAGTGGGGGTAGGAGTGCTCGTAGTCCTGCACCCGCAGCAGCAGGCCGCGCTCGCGCAGGTCCTCGGTCAGCTCCGCCGTCAGGGCCTCGTCCTTGACCTCCCGTCCGGCGAAGGAGCCTCCGTTGCGGTCGAGGACGCGCTCGTCATAGGTGCCGTCGGGGCGCACGGGGTTGTACAGCGAGCTCGCCAGGGCCGGGTCGAAGGGGACCCGGTCGGAGGCGGCCGCGACCCGGTAGTCCTCCTCGCCGAAGGCCGGGGCCAGGTGCACGATCCCGGTGCCGTCCTCGGTCGTGACGAACCCGTCGGCGAGGATCGGCAGTCCTCCGGGCCGGCGGTCGGAGGCCGCGAAGATCGGCCCCTCGTAGTGGCCGAAGCGGGCCACGAGCTCGGCCCCCGAATAACGCTCGAGGACCTCCGCGTCCCCGCCCAGCACGGCCTCGACGCGGGCCTCGGCGAGCACGAACGCCTCGCCGCCGAGGCGGACGGTGGCGTAGGTCGCGCTCGGCGAGACGGCCAGGGCCACGTTCCCGGGCAGCGTCCAGGGCGTCGTCGTCCAGACCAGCAGCCGCTCATCGCCGCCCACGACCGGGAGCTTGAGAAAGACGCTGGGGTCGATCACGTCGCGGTAGCCGAGCGCGACCTCGTGCGAGGAGAGCGTCGTCTCGCAGCGCGGGCAGTAGGGGACGACCTTGTTGCCCTCATAGAGCAGGCCGCGCCGGTCGATCTCGGCCAGGGCCCACCAGACCGACTCGATGTAGCTCTCATCCAGGGTCCGGTAGGCGTGCTCGAGGTCAAGCCAGAAGCCGATCCGCTCGGTCAGCCGGTCCCACTCCTCGAGAAATGTGAAGACCGACTCGCGGCAGCGGGCGTTGAACTCCTCGATCCCGTACTCCTCGATCTCCGCCTTGTGCCTGATGCCCAGCTGCTGTTCGACGGCGATCTCGACCGGCAGCCCGTGGCAGTCCCAGCCGCCCTTGCGCTCGACCCGGTAGCCGCGCATCGTCTGGAAGCGGGGATAGATGTCCTTGAAGACGCGCGAGAGGACGTGGTGGGTGCCCGGCGGCCCGTTGGCCGTCGGCGGGCCCTCGTAGAAGACCCACGAGGGCGCCTGTCCGCGTGCCCGCAGCGAGGCCGCGAACACGTCCCGCTCACGCCAGCGGTCGAGGATCTCGAGCTCGAGCTCGGGCAGATCGCGCCGCGGGTCGACGTCGCGGCGTGGCAGCAGGGGGTCGGCGGCGGGGTCGCTCACGGGGAGGGCCATTCTAGGCGGCGCCGGTGCGGGCGCTCAGCGCAGGTGCGGCGGGCTCCTGAACAGCGGATCGAGGCTGCCGGCGGCCGGCGTGCCGGCGCCGCCGAGCAGCGGCAGCCCGAGCGCGCGCTCGACCGTCCCCAGGATCCCGTAGTGGTCGAGTGGACGGGCCTCGCGGGCTCCCGGCCGGACGTCGGGTCCGGCGAGGATCGTGGCCACCCGCCCGCCGTGCGCGACCCCGCAACAGCCGCGGTCGGTCGAGCCCTCGTCCCAGGTCAGGATCAGGAACCCGTGCGGTCCCAGCTCGCGCAGCAGCGCCGGGACGGTCGAGGCCAGGAAGCGGTCGGCGGTGCGCAGGGCGCAGTCGTGGCCGTCGTCGCAGAGGTTCGGGCTGATCCAGGAGAAGCTCGGCAGGCGGCCGTTGCGCAGGTTGCGGGCCAGTGCCGCGAAGCCGACCAGGTGCGCGCAGCGGGCCGGGTTGCCGGCGATGTCCGGGTAGTAGGCGAACGGGTCGTGCTTCTTCGCGTAGCCGGCGAAGGCGGCGCCCAGGTAGCAGGGGGTCGGCATGTCCTCGAGGTATGCCCTCCAGGAGATTCCGGCGGCTTCGAGCTGATCGACCAGGTTGAGGGCCCTCACGGTGCATGAGGTGCAGTCCGATTCGATCCCGCCCGTCGAGCCGGAACTCAGCGCGATGTAGTTCGGCAGCGAGGGGTGCGTGATCGCGTAGCCGGCGATCGCCAGGCCGTAGCGTCGGGCGAGGCCGTTGACGTAGGGCGCCGCGGGGTTGGCGATGACATCGCCGAACTCGGTGTTCTCCATCACGATCTCGACGATGTGCGAGCCGCTGGGCGCGGGCAGCCGGGCCGGTGCTCCGACCCCCAGCGGCCGGCCGGCCCCGGCGGCGCCGCAGCCGGCCACGAGGGCGCCGGCCGCGAGCGCGAGCGCCGGGCGGGCGAGCTGTCGCGGGCGTCGCATCGGCCCATCCTCGCGCAACCGCCTCCGCCCGGCCGTCCTCGGGGGTTCCGCGCTCATACGATGGGCCGATGAGGCTGCGCCTCTATCACCACGGCGACGGCGCACGGGTGGCCTATCGCGAGTTCGGCGCCGGGCCGCCGCTGGCGCTGCTTCATTCGGGGGGGCTCTCGCACAAGGAGTGGGAGCCGGTCGTGACCGAGCTCGCCGACCGCTTCCGCGTCGTCCTGCCCGACCTGCCGCTGCACGGCGACTCCGAGCAGCGGCCCCGCCACCCCTACACGCTCGACTGGTTCGCCGAGGTGATCGCCGGCTTCTGTGCCGAGGTGCTGGGGCCGCGCCCGGTGCTCGGCGGCCATGACGCCGGGGCCGAGATCCTGCTCCACGCGATCGAAGGCCGGCGCCTGGCGCCGTCGCGGCTGGTCCTGATGCCAAACCGGATGCACGCCCCGCCGGCCCGGGCCAGGCTGCGCCTGGCGATCCAGACGGCCGCCGCCGCGGGCGCCGTGCCGGGGCTCGACGTGCTCCTCTCCTACGGCGCCGCGGCCGCCTTCAGGCCCTCCCGGGGGGTCCGGCTGAGCGCCCGCGCCAACCCCGCGGCCTGCGACCTGCTCCGGCATGCCTTCGCCGACGTCGCCGGCAACTCGAGCCTCGCCCGCTCGTGGTCGAAGTGCGCCCGCTCCTGGCCCCGCGGCGCCCAGCGCCGGCTGCTCGATCTCTATCCGCGGCTCGAGATGCCCGTCCTGCTGCTGTGGGCCGACCGCGACCACCTCAACCCGCTCGGGCCCGCCGAAGAGGCGCTCGGCCTGCTGGCCGACGGACAGCTGCGGGTGCTCGAGAGCACCGGCTTCCTGATGGCCTACGACGACCCGGTCGGGCTGGCCCGGGAGCTGAGCGCCTTCTGTGGGTAGGGTCTGAGCAGCGTTCCCCCGATCAGGAGAAGAGATGCCGAGCGATAAACAGCTGTGGGGCGGCGAGACCGCCAAGGCCGTCGAGAACTTCCCGATCTCCGGCGAGCCGGTCCCCGTCGAGGTCGTCCGCTGGCTGGCGCGCATCAAGGGCGCCTCGGCCGCCGTCAACGGCGAGCTGGGACTGCTCTCCAAGCGCAGCGCGGGGCGGATCGGGAAGGCGGCCGCCGAGATCGTCGGCGGCGCCCACGACGACCAGTTCCCGATCGACGTCTTCCAGACCGGCTCGGGCACCTCGACGAACATGAACGCCAACGAGGTCATCGCCGCCATCGCGGGCGACGGGATCCACCCCAACGACCACGTCAACATGGGCCAGTCCTCCAACGACGTCTTCCCCTCGGCCGTCCACCTGGCGGCCCTGGATGTCGCCCAGAACGAGCTGCTGCCCGCGTTGAAGCTGCTCGAGCGCTCCTTCGCGCGCAAGTCCAGGAGCTTCCAGAATGTCGTCAAGGCAGGTCGCACCCACCTGATGGATGCCGTCCCCGTGACGCTCGGGCAGGAGTTCGGCGGCTATGGCGCCCAGATCACGCTCGGCATCGAGCGGGTCTCCTCGGCGCTCGTCCACGTCGGGCAGATCCCGCTGGGCGGCACCGCCACGGGCACCGGCCTGAACACCCACCCGCGCTTCGCCGAGCGCGTCCGGGCACGGTTGCGCAGGGAGTCGGGGCTCAGGCAGATCGCCGGCCCGCTCGACCCCTTCGAGGCGCAGGCCAACCGCGACGCGCTGGTCGAGCTCTCCGGCGCGCTGAAGGTGATCGCCGTCTCGCTGACCAAGATCGCCGGTGACCTGGCGCTGATGGGCTCCGGTCCCCGGGCCGGGATCGGCGAGCTGTTCCTGCCCGAGCTGCAGAAGGGCTCCTCGATCATGCCCGGCAAGGTCAACCCCGTGATCCCCGAGGTCGTCCTGCAGGTCTCCGCCCAGGTGATCGGCAACGACACGGCGATCACCGTCGGCGGCCTGCAGGGCCAGTTCGAGCTCAACGTCCGGATCCCGCTGATCGCCCGCAATCTGATCTCCTCGCTGAAGCTGCTCAGCTCGACGGCGCGGGTCTTCGCCGAGAAGTGCGTCGACGGGATCCAGGTCAACAGGGCCGGAACGGCGGCCTCGGCCGGGGCGACGCTGGCCGTGGCCACCGCCCTGAACGGGGCGATCGGCTACGACAAGGCCACCGAGATCGTCAAGCGGGCGACCGCCTCGGGCCGTCCGCTGCGCGAGGTCGCCCTCGAGGAGGGCGTCGACGCGAAGCTCTACGACCAGACGATCGACCTGCGCAAGATCGCCCGCGGCAACGGCTGAGCGGCCCGCGGCCGGCCCGCGGCTCAGCCTTCGCCCAGCGCCCTGAACAGCGCCGCCACGACCCCGACGGCCGGCTTCGGCCTGCCCGCGTAGGTGTAGAGACCCTTCTGGTTGAGCCCTTCGATCAACCTCAGGCGGGGCAGGACGCTGCTGATCGAGCCGCCCTTGAAGGTCGGCGTCAGGGGGTAGTCGCGCAGCACCCAGACGAGCATCGCGCTCAGGCGCGGGTCGGCGGCGTAGGCTTCGATGTGGGTGCGCAGAAGGCTCGCCTGGAAGGCGTAGCTGCCCGGGCCGGGCGCCGGGTTGAGGGCATTCGATTCGGCGCCGAACTCGCTGATCACGAGCACCTTGCCGGCGAACGTCCGCTCCATCGCCGCCAGGCGACGTCGGATCAGGGCCGTCAGCTGGCCGGTCGTGTCCCGCGGCGATTCATACCAGCCCGAGTAGTCGGTCTCGGCGACGGCGTCGACGCTTCCGTAGATCGCCCCGGCGCGGGCCGGCGGGTCGCGGCCCCAGACGTCGACGGCGACCATCCGGCCCGGGTCTGTCCGGTGCAGCCAGCGGGCCAGGTTCTGGACGTAGCTCACCTCGGAGCCGCCCTGGCCGTTGCGGGCCACCTCGTTGAGCACGTTCCAGCTGAAGATCGACGGGTGCAGCATCGCCGCGGTGGCCGCGACGTGGGCCTGCGCTTCGGCGGCGGCGCGCAGCCGCGGGGTCCTCGAGAGCCAGCTGCCGGCGCCTTCGACCGGTCCGAGGCCCTGCCAGACGAGCAGGCCGGCCGCATCGAGCCGTTCGAGCAGCGCCGGGTCCAGCGGGTGCTGGGCGCGCAGGGCATTGGCCCCGAGCGCCTTCAGCTCGGCGACGATCCCGTCCTGGTCGGCCGGGGTCAGGGCGTCGCCATGACCGGGCACGTCCTCCTGGATCGAGACGCCGTGCAGGCGCAGGCGCCGGCCGTTGAGGAACAGCATGCCGGCCTGCCAGCTCAGCTGGCGCAGCCCCACCCGGGCCGTGTAGCCGCTCTCGCCGGGGACGGCGAGCTGGAGGTCGTAGAGGTTCGGGCCGGCCGGCGACCAGAGCGCCGGTTCGGCCACCCTGACGCTCGCCGTGGCGACCGCGCTCTGCCCGTGGGCCAGGGTCATGACCGGGAAGGAGAGGGCGAGGGTCTGCCCCGGCCGGCTCAGCGATCCCCTCGGCTGGAGGGCCCGCTGCGGGCCGTTGTTGCGAACCAGGACGCTGACGTTGACGATCGCCTGCGGCGGGCCGCCCGCGGACGGGGCCAGCGTCGTCTGGATCGTGGGCCGCGAGAGCTCGCTCTCGCCCACCCGGCGCACCGTCACCTCGCCGTCGAGGCCGCCCCAGTTGAACCAGGTGCGATGAAAGCCTTCGAGCGCCTGACGGGCGGGGTCGCGCCAGTCGAGGCGCACCACGACCGTGTGGACGCCGGCTGCCAGCGTGCTGCGCACTTCGAACGGCAGGAAGGGGCCCTCGTGGGTCCCCAGCCGGTGCCCGTCGATGAAGACCGTGGCGCGGAAGTTGGCCGACTCGAAGGCCAGCGCGAAGACGCCCGCCCCCGGCGTCTCGAAGTTCGTCCGGTACCAGGCCACCGAGCCTTCGTAGTTGCGCTCGCCGGCCCGGCCGCTGTAGGGGGCGGGCCTGACGACGTTCGGGACCGTGACCCGGCTCCCCGTGAAGGCGCCCTGCTCCCAGCCGAGCCCGGCGCCGCGGTCGGCGGGGTCGGTGCGCAGGATCCATTCGGTCAGCGGCAGGCGGCCGGCGGGGCCTTCGAAGACCAGCAGCTGGCCGGCGGGCGCGAGGGCGGCGGCCGCCGTACCCGCCAGCGCCGCGCAGGCGAGGGCCGTCGCGATCGTCGTCCGTTTGAGCAGTGCGCGCATTGGCATGAGCATCAACACCCCGGCGGCGCCGTCAGAGCGCGCCCGCGACGGCCCGATCGCCGGCCCGCTCGAGCATGTGCCCGAGCAGCCGCAGGGCACCGGCCTTGTGGAGCGGCTCGTTGAGGTTGCCGCACTTGGGCGACTGCACACAGGAGGGGCAGCCGCTCGAGCAGCCGCACTCCTCGATCAGGCGGCGGGCGTCCTCGCAGAGCTCCTCGAAGCGCAGGAAGGCGGTGCGCGCGATCCCGATCCCGCCCGGGTGCCCGTCGTAGAGGAAGATCGTCGGCAGCCCCGTCTGGGGGTGGAAGTTCGTCGACAGGCCGCCGATGTCCCAGCGGTCGCACATCGCGATCAGCGGCAGGACCGCGATCTGGGCGTGCTCGGTGGCATGCAGCGAGCCCAGCAGCACCTCGGCCGGCAGCACGTCGTCGAGGTCCGAGGGGACCCCCTCGCCGAGTGCCAGCTCGAACCACAGCGCCTGGGTGGAGAAGCTGACTGGCGGCAGGTCGAGCGCGAACAGGTCCACCCGGGCGTGGTCGGC
>Ga0075017_100001941_pt1 | contig 12814 bp, 11 predicted proteins | sample AleBraG_ABR_2012_FD_71475 | JGI IMG/M metagenome (GOLD analysis project Ga0075017, IMG submission 71475) | Freshwater sediment microbial communities in response to fracking from Pennsylvania, USA - Alex Branch Run_MetaG_ABR_2012 | ecosystem: Environmental > Aquatic > Freshwater > Creek >...
TTCCGGGGCCGCGGCGTCTCCGCCTGCGCCACCTGCGACGGGTTCTTCTTCCGCGCCCAGCGCGTCGCCGTGATCGGCGGCGGCAATACCGCCGTGGAAGAGGCGCTGTACCTGGCGAACATCGCCGCGCACGTGACCCTGGTGCACCGCCGCGACCGGCTGCGCGCGGAGAAGATACTCCAGGACCGCCTGTTCGAGCGTGAGCGCGCCGGCAAGGTCAGCATCCTCTGGAATCACGCGGTCGAGGACATCCTCGGCGACACACAGGGCGTGAATGGCGTGCGCCTGCGCGGCGTGGGCGGCGCGGGCGGCGGCGCCACAGCGCATCTGGACGTCAGCGGCGTGTTCATCGCGATCGGCCACCAGCCGAACACGTCGATCTTCAAGGGGCAGCTGGACATGAAGGGCGGCTACCTGCTGGTGCGCGGCGGATCGGCCGGGGATGCCACGGCCACCAGCGTCCCCGGCGTCTTCGCCGCCGGCGACGTCGCGGACCACGTGTACCGCCAGGCCATTACCTCGGCGGGCTCAGGATGCATGGCGGCGCTCGATGCCGACCGCTATCTGGAGCAGTTCGACGGCGCCGGCTGACCCGCCCGTGCAGCGGGGCAGCGCGGTGGGCTTCCACGCCAGCATGGCGGATTTCGACGCGGCCACCTGGAACGCCCTGGCGGGCAGCTACCCGTTCCTGCGCCATGAATTCCTCGCGGCGCTCGAATCCACCGGCTGCGTGACGCCCGCGAACGGCTGGACGCCCCGGCACCTGCGCCTCGGGCCGGCATCGCAGCCGCTGGTGCTTGCGCCCCTGTACGAGAAAGCCCATTCCTGGGGCGAGTTCGTGTTCGATTTCGCCTGGGCGCGCGCCTGGGAAAGCCGCGGGCTCGACTACTACCCCAAGCTCCTGCTCGCCATCCCGTTCACGCCGGCGACGGGCCCGCGCCTGCTGTGCGCCGGGACGGGCAGCGAGGCGCATGCCCGGCGCTGCGCGGCGCTCGCGGCCATTGCCGCCGACGCCCGCGCCCGCGGACGCTCCTCGGCGCATAGCCTGTTCATCGACGAGCCCCTGCGCCTGGCGGCGCAGGAGAGCGGCTGGCTGCTGCGCCGCGACTGCCACTTTCAATGGCACAACCGCGGCTACGGCGATTTCGAGTCCTTCCTGGCCACCTTTTCGGCGGATAAGCGCAAGAAGGCGCGCCGCGAGCGCCGCCGCATCGCCGAGCAGGGCATCGAGTTCCAGTTCCAGACCGGCGCGCAGCTCGATGCGGCGACCCTCGAACAGGTGCACGCGCTGCATGCCTCCACCTTCCTGCGGCACGGCCACCTGCCCTATCTGAATGTCGCCTTCTTTCAGCAGGTGGCGGCGCAGCTCGGCGACGCGTTCGTCGCCCTGCTGGCCCGGCGCGGCACGGAGCTGGTCGCCACGGCGGTCTACTTCCGCTCGCAGGACACGCTCTATGGGCGCTACTGGGGCGCGGCCGGCGATTTCCACAGCCTGCACTTCGAAGCCTGCTACTACCAGGGGATCGATTACTGCATCCGCCATGGCCTGCAGCGCTTTGAACCCGGAACGCAGGGCGAGCACAAACTGGCCCGCGGCTTTGAGCCCGCCTTCACCTGGTCGGCGCACTGGATCGGCGACCGGGACCTGCGCGGCGCCGTGGCGCATTACCTGGAGCGCGAAGCCGCGGCGGTGGACCGCTATGCCGACGCCGCCGCCCAGCACACGCCGTTCCGCGCATGATCGTCTGGCTCGCTCCCGGCGATCCCCCTGATCGCTTCCCGCCTGCCGAACGCGCCCTCACTGACCCCCCGGGCCTCCTGGCGGCCGGCGGTGACCTGTCCTGCGAGCGGCTGATCGCCGCCTACCGGCGCGGCATATTCCCCTGGTTTTCGCCGGGCCAGCCCGTGCTCTGGTGGTCGCCGGATCCTCGAGAGGTATTGATTCCCAAGGATTTTCACTGCTCGCGCAGTCTGGCACGCGCGCTGCGGAACCGCGGCTTCGAATACCACGTCGACCGCGATTTCGATGCCGTCGTGGCGGCGTGTGCGGCGCCTCGTACGGCCAGTCCCGGCACCTGGATCACGGCCGACATGCGCAGCGCCTACGGGGCGCTGCATCGTCGCGGCCTGGCCCGCAGCTGCGAAATCTGGCGCGCCGGTCGTCTGGTGGGCGGCGTCTACGGGGTCCGCCTCGGCCGGGTGTTCTTCGGCGAATCCATGTTCAGCCGCGAGCGGGACGCCTCCAAGGCGGCGCTGGCGGGGCTGGTCCGCCAGAGCCTGGCGGATGGCACCGAGTTCATCGACTGTCAGTTCGCCACGGCCCATCTGCGCAGCCTCGGCAGCCGCGCCCTGCCTCGCCGGGAGTTCCTGGAGCGCCTCAATCGGGCCCTGGAACCCTCGGGGCCCTGAAGGGCACCGCATTGAATTGCAATGCGGGGGGGGTTTATGCAGAATTCGCGGCCCTTGGGTCAACAGTGAGCGGCATGGCAAAAGAAGACGCCATTCAGATGGAAGGCGAGGTCGTCGAGACCCTGCCCAACACGACCTTCCGCGTGCAGCTCAAGAACGGGCACGTGGTCACCGCGCATATCTCCGGCAAGATGCGCAAGAACTACATTCGCATCCTCACGGGCGACGCCGTGACCGTGGAGATGACGCCCTACGACCTGAGCAAGGGCCGTATCGTCTACCGCGGCCGCTGACGACCGCCACCGACCCACCACCCCTAGGCGACCTGCGGCTCGGGCGCCGGCACGCACTCGATGCTGAGGCCGCCGCCATCGGCGGCGAGCGTCACGAGCGCCTGGCCGCCATGCGCGAGCTTGCCGAACAGCAGTTCCTCGGCCAGCGGGCGCTTGACGTGCTCCTGGATGACGCGGGCCATGGGCCGCGCGCCCATCTTCGGATCGTACCCCTTGGCGGCGATCCAGCGGCGCGCCGCCTCATCGACGCTCAGCGTCACGCCCTTGTGCTCGAGCTGCATCTCGGCTTCCACCAGCAGCTTGTCGACCACGCGTTCGATCGTGCGTTCATCGAGCGGCGCGAACTGGATGATCGCGTCGAGCCGATTGCGGAACTCGGGCGAGAACAGGCGCCGCACGGCCTCCATGCCGTCGCTGCTGTTGTCGGCGCTGACGAAGCCGATCGAGGGACGATTCATTTCCAGCGCCCCGGCATTGGTGGTCATGACGATGATGACGTGCCGGAAATCGCTCTTGCGGCCGTTGTTGTCCGTGAGCGTGCCGTGATCCATGACCTGCAGCAGCAGGTTGAAGACGTCCGGATGCGCCTTCTCGATCTCATCGAGCAGCAGCACGCAGTGCGGATGCTTGGAGATCGCCTCGGTCAGCAGCCCGCCCTGGTCGAAACCGACATAGCCGGGCGGCGCGCCGATCAGGCGCGACACCGTGTGCCGCTCCATGTATTCGGACATGTCGAAGCGCAGGAACTCGACGCCCATCGTCAGCGCCAGCTGCCGCGTCACCTCGGTCTTGCCCACGCCGGTGGGCCCGGCGAACAGGAAGCTGCCCACCGGACGGCGCTGGTCGCCCAGCCCCGAGCGCGCCATCTTGATGGCGGCGGCCAGCGTCCCGATCGCATTGTCCTGTCCGAAGATCACCAGCTTGAGGTTGCGCTCCAGATTGCGCAGCACGTCGCGATCGGACGAGGAGACATTCTTGGGAGGGATGCGCGCGATGCGCGCCACCACGTCCTCGATGTGGCGCACTTCGACGCGCTCCTCGCGTTCGCCGGCGGGCTTGAGCCGCAGCCTCGCGCCCGCCTCGTCCACGACGTCGATGGCCTTGTCGGGCAGGCGCCGGTCGTTGATGTGCCGGTCGGCCAGCTCGGCGGCCGCGCGCAGCGCTTCGGGCGAGTAGGTGACGCTGTGGTGCTCCTCGAACTTCGGCTTCAGCCCGTTGAGGATCTCGATGGTCTCGGCGACCGTCGGCTCCGTGACGTCGATCTTCTGGAAGCGCCGCGCCAGCGCGTGGTCCTTCTCGAAGATGCCGCGGTATTCCTGGTAGGTCGTCGAGCCGATGCAGCGCAGCTCGCCATTCGTGAGCACCGGCTTGATCAGGTTCGAGGCGTCCATGACGCCGCCCGAAGCCGCGCCGGCGCCGATGACCGTATGGATCTCGTCGATGAACAGGATCGCCCCGGGCTGCTTCTTCAGTTCGCTGATCACGCCCTTGAGGCGCTTCTCGAAGTCACCGCGGTACTTCGTGCCCGCGATCAGCGCGCCCAGGTCCAGCGCGTAGATGGTGCAGTCGCTTAGCACCTCGGGCACCTTGCCCTCGACGATCAGCCGTGCGAGCCCCTCGGCGATCGCGGTCTTGCCGACCCCGGCCTCGCCCACGTACAGCGGGTTGTTCTTGCGCCGCCGGCACAGGATCTCGATGGTTCGCTCCACCTCCAGCGTGCGTCCGATCAGCGGGTCGATGCGCCCGGCCTGCGCCTGCGCGTTCAGGTTCGTGGCGTATTTGTCCAGCGCGCTGCCGCCCTCGCCGTCGCGTTCCGCCTCGGCCGTGCCCGATTCCTCGCCTTCCGCCTTCGGCTCGGCGCCGCGCGTCAGGCCATGCGAAATGAAGTGCACGACGTCCAGGCGCGTGACGTTCTGCCGGCCCAGCAGGAACACGGCGTGGCTCTGCTTCTCGCTGAAGATGGCCACCAGCACGTTGACCACGCCGACTTCCTTGCGGCCGCTCGACTGCACGTGGAACACCGCGCGCTGCAGGACGCGCTGGAAACCCAGGGTCGGCTGCACCTCGCGCTCCTCGCCTTCGCGCAGCTGCGGCGTATTGGCGTCGATGTGCGCGCGCAGCTCCGCGGCCATGCGCTCGGGCGAGGCGCCGCAGCCGGTCAGCACTTCGCGGACCCGCGGCGTATCGAGCAGTGCCAGCAGCAGCTGCTCGACGGTGAGAAACTCGTGCCGCCGCGCACGCGCCTCGCGGAACGCCTGGTTCAGGCAGAATTCAAGTTCGCTCGACAGCACGGGTTTGAACTCCGGTTGCGTTCATGCTTGCTCGAGTGTGCACAGCAGCGGGTGCTGGTGCTCACGCGAGTAATTGGTCACCTGGGCTACTTTGGTCTCCGCAATCTCATAGGTAAAGAGCCCGCAGTCGCCTTTGCCGCGCGTATGCACCTCGAGCATGATGCGCGTGGCGGCATGGCGCCCCATGGCGAAGAAGCGCTCGAGCACCTCCACCACGAACTCCATCGGGGTGTAGTCATCGTTTAACAGTACCACGCGGAACAGCGGCGGCACCTTCGTCTTTGGGGTCGCCTCGGCCACCGCGATGCCCTGGTCGGGCCTGTCACCTGCAGTCTTCATGCGGACACAATTATAGGCCGGACCGGGCCTGGTGCGCATGCGGCGCTCACAAAGCCGGCAGAACCAAGAAGTTTGCAAAAACAGACAGTTGAGCGGCGCAAGCGCCGCGCCGTATCATGGCTGGATATCGGCTGCATGGCCGTAAGCGTCAATAGGCCGGATCAGATGAGCGCGCTGGGCGGGTTGGATCAACTGAAATCAGCCGCGGGGCTGCAGGCGGCGCTCCAGGAGCACGGCCCGCGGCTGTGTGTCGCCATCCTGGCCGCTCTGCTGGCGGTCCAGGCGGGTATCGTGGTCACGTCCCAGAACAGTGGTTTCGCGGGACCCGCCGGCGCGCCGAGCGCCGCGGGCGAGCGCGCGGGCGGGGCGGCGCCGGCCCTCCAGCTGCCCCGCATCATGGCGGCGCACCTGTTCGGCGCGGCCCCTGCGGCCGCCACCGCCGACGCGCCGCAGACCAGCGTGCAGCTGGTCCTGGCCGGCGTCCTGGCGGTGCCGGACCCGAAGCGGGGCCTGGCCATCATCGGCGCCACCGCCGGGGCGGCCCGGCTCTATGGCGTGGGCAGCGCCGTGCCTGGCGGCGTGAGCCTGTATGCGGTGTACCCGGACCGGGTACTGCTGGATCGCAACGGCACCATCGAATCGCTGCTGCTGCCCAAGAAACTGGCCACCGTCAACCCGCCTCCGGTGGTCACGGGGGCGGTACAAAGCCCGGCCCAGCGCCTTGCGGCGCTCGCCCAGGGCAACGGCGGCGGCGCCCTGATGGGCGGGTTGGTGCGGGCCCAGGCCGTCTTCGCCGGGGGCAAGCTCACCGGCTACCGGATCTTTCCCGGCGGCCGCACCAGCGTGAGCGCGTTCACGCAACTGGGCCTGCGCCCGGGCGATCTGGTCACGGCAGTGAACGGCACGGGCCTGGATGATCCGACCCGGGCCAACGAGATCCTGCAGACCCTCTCATCGGCGGCCAACGCCGATCTGACCATCCTGCGCAACGGCACCTCGCAGAATCTGAACCTGAACCTGGAAACCGTGGTCAATGATGCCGAGAATGCCGCCGCGCAATCGGCCGCCGCGGAGCGTCGCGGGGGTGCGTTTGGCGGTCCCCCGGGCGGCAACCGGTTCCCGGGGCTGGGCGGCACCGTCGGGGGCGCGGCCCCAGTCGATCCGGGCAATGCGGCACCGCCGGCCGACGAACCGGCTGAGCGTGCGCCGGACGCCCAATAGACGCCCCAGAGCAGCGGACCCATAACCCATGCACACCCTGCCCGCACTGCTCCGCAGCCGCAGCCTGGCGCTCGCCGCGATCGCCCTGCTGCTCGGCGCCCGCGCCGGTGCGCAGCAGCCCAGCCAGCGGGTGACGCCCAATTTCAAGGATGCTGACATCACGCAGATCATTGAAATGGTGGCGACGGCCACCGGCCGGAATTTCATCATCGACCCGCGCGTGCGCGCCCAGGTCACGATGCTGTCGACCACGCCGATGAGTCCGGACCAGTTCTACCAGGCCTTCCTGTCGATCCTGCAGGTGCATGGATTCGTGGCCGTGCCCGCCGGCAACATCATCAAGATCCTGCCCGATACCAACATGCGCCAGTATCCGGCCGACGACCTGCCCAATCGCGTCAGTGCCAGCTCGGATGAAGTGGTCACGCAGATCGTCGCGGTCAGGAACGTCGGGGCCGCGCAGCTGGTGCCGGTGCTGCGGCCGTTGATGGCCCAGAACGCCCAGCTCGCCTCGGTCACCGGCGCGAACATGCTGATCATCTCCGACCGCGCCTCGAACGTGAACCGGATGATGCGCATCATCGCCCGCATCGACCAGTCCGGCGGATCCGACATCGACGTGATTCCGCTGCAGAGCGCCACCGCCGCGGATACCGTGCGCGTGCTCACCAGCCTGGTCAGCGCCGGCGCCGACGCCGGCGGACCCAACGTCAAGCTGGTCGCCGATGACCGCTCCAACAGCGTGCTGATCAGCGGCGACCCGAGCCAGCGCCTGCGCATCCGCGCGCTGATCGCCAACCTGGACACGCCGCTCGACACCGGCGGGGAAACCACGGTCCGCTATCTGCAGTACGCCAAGGCCGAGGATCTCGCGACCAAGCTCAAGGAACAGATCACGGGCACGAGCGCGGCCAAGGGCGGCACCGGCGCCGCCCCGCCGCCCACCAACGCCGGCAATGCCGCGACCATCTCGCTGGCGGGCGGCACCGGCACGATCTGGGCCGACAAGGACACCAATGCGCTGATCATCACGGCGCCGCAACGCACCGCGCGCGCGCTCAACGCCGTCATCGACAAGCTCGATATCCGCCGCGCCCAGGTGCAGGTGGAATGCATCATCGTCGAGGTCTCGGCCGACAAGACCGCGGACCTCGGGGTCAACTGGGTGGTGGACGCTTCCAACAGCAAGCTCGGCGTCGGCGGCTTCATCGAGCCGATCGGCGGCACCTCGGCCATCGATCTGTACAACGCCGTCAAGGGCACCAGCACCAACCTGAGTGCCGCCACCGGCAGCACCTTCGCGCTCGGCCGGCTGCAGGCTTCGGGCGTCAATTTCGGCGCCGTGGTGCGCGCGCTGCAGGGCGACTCACGCACCAATATCATTTCCACGCCCTCGATCACCACCCGGGACAACGAGGAGGCCAAGGTCGTGGTCGCCCAGGAAGTGCCGTTCATCACCGGCCAGTACACCGGCAGCACCGGCACCACCAGCGCCTTCCAGACCGTGCAGCGCCAGGAAGTCGGCACCATCCTGACCGTGACGCCGCAGATCAACCGCGGCGATTCGGTCTTGCTGAAGATCCAGGTGGAGAGTTCGAGCCTGGCGGCGAGCTCGGTCACCGCGGTGGACCTGATCACCAACAAGCGCACGATCTCGACCTCGGTGCAGATCCCCGACGGCGGCACGCTGGTGCTGGGCGGACTGATCGAGGATTCGACCACCAACTCCGAGCAGCGCGTGCCCTGGCTGGGCCGCATCCCGGTGCTCGGCGAGCTGTTCCGTACGCGCGATACCGGCAAGAAGAAGACCAATCTGCTGATCTTCCTGCAGCCGCACATCATGCATGACGACGCGCAGTCGCAGTCGGAGACCAACGTCAAGTACGAATACATGCGCGACCAGCAGAAGCAGCTCAATCGTGAGAACACGCTGGTCCCGCTGCAGCCGTTCCAGCAGACCATACCCCTGCCCAAGCTGCCCCAGGCGCCGACCACACCGGCCGATGCGGCCGCTGCCCAGGCCGCTGCCCAGGCCGCTGCGGCGCCCCCGGCGCCGGCAGCGCACGCGCCCGTGCAGGCGCCCGCGCCGCCCCAGGCCGCGCCGCCCCAGGCCGCGCCAGGCGCCACGCCCGCTCCAGGCGCCACGCCGGGCGGGGGCTCGCCGTGAGCGAGGTGCCCGTGAAGAGCGCCGCCGCGCCGACGGCAAACCCGAGGCTGCCCTTCGCCTTCGCACGGCGCCACGGGCTGCTGGTGCGCGCCCAGGGCAACGGCGTGGCCGAATGTCTGTACCGCACGCCGGTTGCGGCGACCGCGGTCGCCGAAGTGCGTCGCCACCTGCGCGTCCCCATGGTCTACACGGCCGTGGCCCCGGAGGAATTCGACCAGCTCCTGCAGACGACCTATGAGGCCGGCAACGAGTCCATGCAGGCGGTGGAGGGCCTGGAAGGCAACACCGATCTGGCGCATCTGGTCCAGGAACTGCCCGAACAGGCCGACCTGCTCGACAGCAACGACGATGCGCCCATCATCCGGCTGATCAACGCCGTGCTCACCCAGGCGGTGCGCGAGAATGCCTCGGACATCCATATCGAGCCCTTCGAGAACCGCCTGGTGGTGCGATTCCGGGTCGATGGCGTGCTGCGCGAAGTGCTGCAGTCCCGGCGTGCGGTCGCGCCGCTGGTGGTCTCGCGCATCAAGGTCATGTCGAAACTCGACATTGCCGAGAAGCGCCTGCCGCAGGACGGCCGCATCAGCCTGAGGGTGGCCGGACGCTCCGTCGATGTGCGCGTCTCCACCATCCCGTCCGGCCACGGCGAGCGCGTCGTGCTGCGCCTGCTCGACAAGCAGGCCGGTCGCCTGGAGCTGGGGTCCTTAGGCATGGATCAGGCCACCCAGGCGCTCATCGATGAGCTGATCCACAAGCCGCACGGCATCCTGCTGGTGACGGGACCGACCGGATCGGGCAAGACCACGACGCTGTATGCGGCGCTCGAGCGGCTCAACGACAATACCCGCAACATCATGACCGTCGAGGACCCGATCGAGTACTACATCGACGGCATCGGCCAGACGCAGGTCAATACCAAGGTGGAAATGACCTTTGCGCGCGGGCTGCGCGCGATCCTGCGCCAGGACCCGGACGTCGTGATGGTGGGCGAGATCCGCGACCTCGAGACAGCGCAGATCGCCGTGCAGGCTTCGCTGACCGGGCACCTCGTGCTCTCCACGCTGCACACCAATACCGCCGCGGGGGCCCTGACGCGCCTGCGTGACATGGGCATCGAGCCCTTCCTGCTCTCATCGAGCCTGATCGGCGTGGTGGCGCAGCGGCTGGTGCGGGTGCTGAATCCGCAGACGCGCGAGGCCTTCGTCGCCAGCGACTATGAACGCCGCCTGCTGGCCCTGCCGGCCGAGCAGCCCTCGCCGACGCTGTACCGGCCCGGCCCGGGGCCCAGCGGCTACCGCGGCCGTACCGGTATCTACGAACTCATCGTCGTGGACGATGCCATGCGCACCATGATCCACGACGGTGCCAGCGAACAGGACCTCGAACGCCGCGCCCGCATGCACACCCCGTCGATCCGCGAGGACGGGCTCGCCCGGGTGCTGCGCGGCGAAACCACCGTCGAGGAAGTCCTGCGCGTCACGCGCGAGGACTGACTCACCGGGCCGGCTCGCGCGCGATGGGCGCCTTCGAATACACCGCGCTGGACAGTGCCGGCCGCCAGCACAAGGGCGTGCTGGAAGGCGACACCGCACGCCAGGTGCGCAGCCTGCTGCGCGACCGGTCCCTGCTGCCGGTCGCCGTCCAGGAGGTGGCCGCGCAGGAATCGCGCAACCAGCGCTCGGCCGGCGCCTTTGCGGTGCTGCGCCGCGTATCGACCGGCGACCTGTCGCTGCTCACGCGCCAGCTCGCCACCCTCGTCAAGGCGGGCCTGCCGCTGGAGGAGGGGCTGCTGGCGGTCTCCCAGCAGACCGAGCGCCCCCGCGTCCAGGGCATCCTGCTGGGCGTGCGTGCCAAGGTCATGGAGGGCCACCCGCTCGCGGCGGGCCTGGCGGATTTTCCGCGCGTGTTTCCGGAGATCTACCGCGCCACGGTGGCGGCCGGAGAGCAATCGGGGCATCTCGATGCCGTGCTCGAGCGACTGGCCGAGTACACCGAAAGCCGGGAGGTGCTGCGGCAGAAGGTGCTCGGGGCGATGCTCTATCCGATCGTCCTGACCGTCATGAGCTTCGGGATCGTCTCGATCCTCCTGGCCTACGTGGTGCCCAAGGTCGTGGCCGTTTTCGAGAACAGCAAGGCCAGGCTCCCGCTGGCGACCCGGGTGCTGGTGGCACTCAGCGATGCCATCCGCAACTACGGCATCTGGGCCCTGCTCGCCCTGATCCTCGCCATCATTCTGTTCGCGCGCTGGCAGCGTGCGCCGGCCAACCAGCGACGCGTGCACCGCTCGCTGCTGGCCCTGCCGCTGGTGGGCAAGCTGCTGCGCGGTTTCAATACGGCGCGCTTCACCCGCACCTTGAGCATCCTGACGGCGAGCGCCGTCCCGGTCCTCGATGCCCTGAGGATCTCCGGCGAGGTGGTCACCAACCTGCCGATGCGCGATGCGGTGACCGAGGCGACCGCCCGCGTCCGCGAGGGCGCGCCGATCGGCCGTTCGCTGGCCGCCAGCCGCCTGTTTCCTCCCATGACCATCCACCTGATCTCCAGCGGTGAGTCCAGCGGACAGCTGGAGAACATGCTGGAGCGGGCGGCGCTGAACCAGGAGCGGGAGCTGGAGGGCCTTGTAACCGCCCTGACCGGCCTGCTCGGGCCCCTGCTGATCGTGGCCATGGGGCTGTTCGTGATGGGCATAGTCTTTGCAATGCTGCTGCCGATCTTCGAGATGAACTCCCTGATCCGCTGACCGGCGGGCAAATGTGTGAACCAGCGCCATTGCATCGGCGCCCGGTTGGATTTATTTTCCGCCTCGAACGGTTCCACCTTGCGCGGGATCTGCTGCCATGAGTGAAGACTCGGAGACCGACGATTTCGATGACGAGGACGACGTCGACGACGCGGTCGATGACGAGGGCCTCGATGTGGACCGTGTCATGAAGGACATGGAAATCGCCAAGCGGCGCGCCGCCAAGTCCGGCGAGCCCGCCTGGCGCAGGCTGGAGCGGCGCATGGAGCAGAAGCTCACGGCCGAGCTCATCAGCGACTTCGAGGACTATGACATCGGTGACGGCCAGTCGGGCCGCTCAGCCAGAAAGCCGAAGATCTCCCGCGCCGGTCATTGAGCCCCGCCGGCATTGCGCCGCAGCACGCCCACGACGACGCCCTCGATCAGCAGCGGCTCGTTGTGCAGGTCGACGCGTATCGGTTCGAAGTCCGCGTTCTCGGGCATCAGCCAGACGATGGAGCCTTGCTGGCGGTAGCGCTTCACGGTCACCTCGTTCTCGAGGCGCGCCACGATGATCTGACGGTTCCGCACCTCCGCCGTGCGGTGGACCGCAACCAGGTCACCATCGAGGATGCCGGCATCCTTCATGCTCATGCCCACGACCTTGAGCAGATAATGGGGTCGGGGCTGGAACAGGGCCGGGTCGACATTGAGGTGGTCGACAATGTGCTCCTCGGCCAGGATCGGCCGTCCGGCGGCCACGCGACCGATCAGGGGCAGGCCGAGCTGCTCGCGCAGCGTGTCCTTGAGCCGGATGCCCCGCGAGGAGCCGGGCAGCAGCTCGATGCAGCCCTTGCGCGCCAGCGCACGCAGGTGTTCCTCCGCGGCGTTGGGCGAGCGGAAGCCCAGCTGCGCCGCGATTTCCGCCCTCGTGGGCGGCATGCCGGTTTCGACGAGCGCCTGGCGCACCAGGTGCAGGACCTGGGATTGACGGGGAGTGAGGTCTGACATGGCCTGTAATTATATACAGCCCCGGTCTGATTTCAAGAGCAGGTGAATGGCGGCCGAAAATCCCTTAAACCCTTGAAATTTCTGTCGCTCCCCGCCGACAGATGCGCGTTGACTATTGCAATCCGCCCCCAGATTTGGTCAAGTTGCGCCTCCGCAGAACTCACGCGGCAGCGAACATCAGCTGGCGTGGCGCGGTTAGTACTCTCATGCATGAACTCAATGGGGATTAATCAATGAATAAGGCAATTTTTGTAAAGCTGGCTGCCGCTGCCGCTGTCGTCACCCTCGCAGGCTGCCAGGACCTCAAGCCGCTGCAGGCCGAGGTCGACGGGCTGAAGACGCAGGTGAGCACGCTGCAGTCCGA
>Ga0075017_100001942_pt1 | contig 12812 bp, 8 predicted proteins | sample AleBraG_ABR_2012_FD_71475 | JGI IMG/M metagenome (GOLD analysis project Ga0075017, IMG submission 71475) | Freshwater sediment microbial communities in response to fracking from Pennsylvania, USA - Alex Branch Run_MetaG_ABR_2012 | ecosystem: Environmental > Aquatic > Freshwater > Creek >...
CTGGTGCCCATCGACAGCGAACACAATGCGATCTTCCAGTGCCTGCCGGCCGGCGTACGCATCGGGCAGCGCCCAGCCGGCGTGCGCCGCCTGCTGCTGACGGCCTCGGGCGGTCCGTTCCTGGATTGGACCGCGGTCGCGGCCGCACGGGCCACGCCCGAGCAGGCCTGCGCGCACCCGCGCTGGCAGATGGGGCGCAAGATCTCCGTGGATTCGGCCACGCTGATGAACAAGGGTCTGGAGCTCATCGAGGCCAGCGTGCTCTTCGGCATGCCCGCCGCGCAGGTGTGCGTGCTGGTGCATCCGCAAAGCCTCGTGCACTCGCTGGTCGAATTCGAGGATGGCTCGATCCTGGCCCAACTCGCCTCGCCCGACATGCGCACGCCCATCGCACACGCCCTGGCGTGGCCCCAGCGCATCGCCTCCGGTGTAGAATTCCTGGATCTGGTCAAGGCCGGTGCACTGGATTTCCGCTCGCCCGACCGCGCGCGCTTCCCCTGTCTTGGCCTGGCCGAGGCCGCGGCCAGCGCGGGCGGTGTGGCCTGCACCTGGCTCAATGCCGCAGACGAGATTGCGGTCCAGGGCTTTCTGGACAAGCAATTGAACTTTGGGGATATTCCGGCGGTCATTGCAGAGGTCATGGCGAACGTGCCAGGTGGGGAAATGCGGGATCTGGACAGCGTATTGGCGAGCGATGGCGCGGCGCGCCATTGTGCCCGCGAGGCGCTGTCGCGCTTTGCCTCCAGGCCGCTGCGGGTCCCGGCATGAGTCAGTTCGCCCTGCATCTGGCGGCCTTCGTGCTGGCCGTGTGCCTGCTGGTGGCGGTGCATGAGTTCGGTCATTTCTGGGTGGCACGTCGCCTGGGGTTCAAGGTGCTGCGCTTCTCGGTGGGCTTCGGCCGGCCGCTGTGGACGCGGGTGGGCAAGGTCGATGGCACGGAGTTCGTGCTGGCGGCCGTGCCCCTGGGCGGGTACGTGAAGATGCTCGATGAGCGCGAGGGGCCGGTGGCGGCAGCCGAATTGCCGCGCGCCTTCAACCGCCGCCCGCCGTGGCAGCGCATCGCCGTGCTGCTGGCGGGCCCGGCCTTCAATTTCATCTTCGCCATTGTGCTGCTGACCGGCATGCTGCTGGTCTCGGGCAGCACCGAGATCAGGCCGGTGCTCGGTCCCGTCGCGGCGCAGTCGCGCGCAGCACTGGCCGGCGTGCGCGCGGGCGAGGAGATCATCGGCGTGAACGGCAAGCCGGTGGCCAGCGAGCGCGCGGTCTGGGTGGCCGTGCTCGATGGCATTACCGGTCACGGGCCGCTGCAGCTGCAACTGCGCGACGCGAGCGGTCAGGTGCACACCGCCAGCATCGAGATGGGCACGGGTGCGCAGCGCCGCGCGCTCACGGAGCCGGCCACGCTGCTGGCGGGCCTGGGCTTGCGCTTTCAGGAGCCGAACATTCCAGCCGTGCTCGGCACCGTGGACGCGGGCGGCCCCGCGGCGCTGGCCGGTCTGCAGCCCGGCGATACGCTCCTGAGCATCAACGGCGAGCCGCTGAAGGATTTTCTGGCCCTGGTCGCGCTGGTGCGCGCGCACCCCGATCAGAACCTGAACGTGCGCTATCGGCGCCAGGGCGTGGAGGCCACCACGCGCATTGCGGTGGGCAGCGTGCTGCAGGACGGCCAGCGGATCGGGCGCATCCGGGTCACGCCCGCGCACGTGGACGGCTATCCCCCCGGCATGCTGCGCCACATCACCTTGGGGCCCCTCGGGGCCCTGAGCGGTGCCGTGCGCGAGGCGTGGAACATGACGGCCTTTCAGGCCCGCATGCTCTGGCGCATGCTGGCCGGGGACGTGTCGGTGAAGAACCTGAGCGGGCCGCTGACCATCGCCCAGCTGGCCGGGGACTCGGCCGCGGCCGGTCCCGGCGCCTTCCTGGAATTCCTGGTGCTGATCAGCCTGGCCCTCGGCTTCATGAATCTGCTACCCATTCCGGTGCTCGATGGCGGTCAGGTCATCATGCAGATCATCGAGTGGCTCAAGGGCAGCCCGCTCTCGGAGCGTGCCCAGCTGGCCGGTCAGCAGATGGGGATCGCCTTGGTGGTGCTACTGCTGAGTGTCGCGCTCTATAACGACATTGCGCGCCAGTTTGGTTGATTCCCTTCCCAGGTAACGGCAGTAGCGCATGAATCATCGCGCAGTGATTGCGGCGCTCTTGGGGTTTGCCTGCCTGTCGCACAGGGCCGCGGCCCAGCTGCTGCCGGCCCCCGAGCCGGGCTCGACGGCGAACCTGCCCGCCGCCCGAGCCAGCGAAGCCACGGACAGCGAGTTCACGGTCGGGGACATCAAGATCGAGGGCCTGCAGCGCATTTCCGAAGGCACGGTATTCAACTACCTGCCGGTCAACATCGGGGATCGGCTCAACGCCCAGCGGCTGCGCGAGGCGCTGCGCGCGCTGTACGCCACGGGGTTCTTTCGCGATGTGGTCTTGAGTCGTGACAACAGCACGCTGCTGGTCTCGGTGCTCGAGCGACCCTCGCTCGAGAGCGTCGAGATCAAGGGCAACAAGGACATCAAGACCGAGGACCTGCAGAAGTCCCTGCGCAACGTCGGCCTGGCCGCCGGCAAGACCTTCAACCGCTCGACGCTCGAGGAGGTCACGCAGTACCTCACCGATCAGTACTACAGCCGCGGCAAGTACGCGGTCAAGATCGACTCCAAGGTCGAGGAGCTCAGCAACAACCGGGTGCGCGTCAACCTCGATATCAAGGAAGGCAGCCGCGCCAAGATCCGCCAGATCAATATCGTCGGCAACACGGTGTTCCGCAGCAAGGACATCCTCGAGACCTTGAGCCTGCAGACCCCCAACTGGCTGTCCTGGTACAAGCAGAACGACCGCTATTCGCGCGAGTCGCTGGAGGGTGATCTGGAGAAGATCCGCACCTATTACCTGGATCGCGGTTACGCCAATTTCCGGCCCGAATCGGTGCAGGTGGCGATCTCGCCGGACAAGAACGACATCTTCATCACCGTCAACGTCAGCGAAGGCACGGTCTATAAGATCGGCAGCGTCAAGCTGGCCGGCAAGCTGATCGTGCCGGAGGCCGAGCTGCAACGCCTGGTGCTGGTCAAGCCCGGCCAGATCTACTCGCAAAAGACCATCTCGGCCACCCAGGAGCTGATCAAGAACCGCCTGGGGGCCGAGGGCTTCTATTTTGCCAAAGTCGATGATGTCAAGAGCGCCGATGAGGACAAGAAGGAAGTGGGCCTGACGCTGTTCGTCGAGCCGGGCAACCGCGTGTACGTGCGCGAGATCAGCTTCAAGGGCACCACCCGCAGCAACGACGAGACGCTGCGGCGCGAGGTGCGCCAACTCGAGGGCGCGCTGCTCTCCAACGTGGCCCTGGAGCGCTCCAAGCAGCGCCTGCAGCAGCAGAATTTCGTGGAGACGGCGGATTTCGAGACCAACCCGGTGGCCGGATCGCCCGATCTGGTCGACGTGGTCTTCAACGTCAAGGAGCGCCCCAGCTCCAGCATCAGCGGTGGCATCGGCTATTCGGCCTCGCAGAAGTTCATGCTCAATGGCAGTTTCCAGGACAGCGACTTCATGGGCACGGGCAACAACGTCGCCGTCGAACTCAACGCCGGGCGCTACAACACCATCTACAGCGTTTCCAACACCAATCCCTACCTGACCATCGATCAGCTCTCACGCACGATCTCGGTCAGTTACCGCAATTCCTCGCAGTTCGTATCCAACTCCTCGAACTTCAAGTCCACCAACCTGGCGCTGGGCCTGACCTACGGCTACCCGATCACTGAATACCAGCGTCTCAGCGCCGGGGCCTCCCTACAGCTCGTCGATCTGCTGACCTACCAGGGCAGCAGTGCCCAGCAGGCCGTGGATTGGGTGCAGCAGAACGGCCGGCCCTACACACGCCTGGCCCTGACCAATGCCGTCCTCGGGGACGGCACCGCCGTGGCCACCTCGACCGCGCTGTTTGGCAGCCGCTACAACGCCGTGGAGCTCAATGCCGGATGGCTGTACGACTCGCGCAATCGTGGCCTGTTCGCCGATCGTGGCCAGCGCCACACGCTCGGGTTCAGCTACGTGCCCGGCGGCTCGGTGCGCTACTACGTCGCCAGCTATGACGGCACCTACTATGTGCCGCTGATCGCGCGCACCACGCTGTCCCTCAATGCCAACATCGCCTACGGCAATGCCGTGGGCAAGACCACGGCGCTGCCGCCCTACAAGCGCTTCTATGCCGGCGGGCCCGACACGGTGCGCGCCTTCACGGAAAGCTCCCTGGGGCCGGTCGACAGCAACGGCAATCCCTACGGCGGCAACCTGCTGACCGTGGCCCGCGCCGAGTTGATTCTCCCCATGCCCGAAAAATGGCAGACCAGCGCCCGGGTCAGCCTCTTCTACGACTATGGCAACGTGTTCTCCACCGACAATGTGCAGTACCTGGGCCGCGATGGGGTGACCCCGGTAAGCTACAAATTCCAGTATGATCAGCTCAAGAAATCGACCGGGATCGCGGTCCAGTGGCTGGCACCCCAGTTGGGCGTGTTCCGTTTCAGCTATGGCATACCGTTGAACAAGTTCAACGGCGATGCGGCCGGGATCCGGTTTGCCGACCGCACCGAGAACTTCCAGTTCACGGTGGGTGGTCAGTTCTAGGGGCGAGAGGCTTTGGATTCATCAATCCGCCGCGGCCGGTCGGCTGCGGCGCCAACGGGAGCACTGTAGTGAAGCGTTCGTGGTATGTCGGAGTGGTGGGAGTGTTGTTTGCGGTCCTGGCCTTGAGCCCGGCGCACGCGGAGCTGCGCATCGGCGTGGTCAATTACAGCAAGCTGCTGCAGGAGTCCCCGCAGGCCAAGGTCGTGCAGGAAGCCCTGCGCGGTGAGTTCGCCGGCAAGCAGCGCGAGCTCTCCGCCCAGCAGGCGGCGCTCAAGGCCAAGCAGGAGAAGCTCGAGAAGGATGGCGCCACGATGACGGCCGATCAGCGCACGCGCCTCGAGCGCGAGCTGCGCGATGGCAACCGCGAATACTCCCAGAGGGTTTCCGACTTCCAGGAGGAAGCCAACGCGCGCCAGAACGAGGAGCTCTCGCGGCTGCAGAGCGCCCTGATCGCGGAGGTGCAGAGCTACGCGCTGTCACAAAAATACGATCTGGTGCTGGCCGATGGCGTGATCTACGCCAGCGGCGGCTTTGACATCACGGCGGCCGTGCTCGCCTCCCTCCAGGCGCGTGGCGCCCTGCCGGCCGCGGCGCCGGCGGCGAAACCGGGCAGCGCTCCCGCACCGGCCGCGCCGGGCGCCAAGTAGGCCCTGACGGCGCGCCCTGGCCCCAGCCCCCTTAAGGTGGCTTAAGCCCGATGGCATCATGAGCATCGCGATCGGCGAGCTTGCGGTGCGCTTCGGGTGCGAGCTGCGCGGCGATCCGGCCTTGCGCGTGGCGCGCGTGGCGACGCTGGCGAGCGCCGCCCCCGGGGACTTGAGCTTCCTGGCCAACCCCCAGTACCGGCGCCAGCTGGCCGCGTGCCGGGCCACGGTGGTGGTGCTGGACCCGGCCAGCAGCGCGCTGTTCACGGGCGCCGCGCTGATCAGTGCGAACCCTTACGTCAGCTACGCGCGCATGGCCGCGCTACTGCACCCGCGGCCGCGGGCGCCGGCCGGCGTGCATGCGCAGGCCTGCGTGGACCCCACCGCCCAGGTGGCGGCCAGCGCCGCCATCGGACCCATGAGCGTGATCGGGGCACGCGCGCGCATCGGTGAGCGCGCGCAGATCGGCCCCGGGTGCGTGCTGGGTGAGGACGTGGAAGTCGGTGCCGACTGCCAGCTCATTGCGCGCGTCACGCTCGCCCATGGCGTGCGACTCGGGGCCCGCGTGCGCGTGCATCCCGGAGCGGTCATCGGCGCCGACGGCTTCGGCTTTGCGCGTGATCGGGATGGCTATGTGCCGGTCCCGCAGCTGGGGAGCGTGCGGATTGGCGATGATGCCGATATCGGCGCCAACACCACCATCGATCGCGGCGCCATCGAGGACACGGTCATCGAGGCGGGCGTGAAGCTGGACAACCAGATCCAGGTTGGGCACAACGTGCACATCGGCGCCCACACCGTGATCGCGGCGTGCACCGGTATCTCCGGCAGTACGCGCATCGGGGCGCGCTGCATGATCGCCGGGGCCGTGGGTATCGTTGGCCACCTGCAGATCTGCGATGATGTGATCGTGACGGGAATGTCGATGGTGGCGCGCTCGATCACGACGCCCGGCACCTATTCAGGCGGCATCCCGGCCGAGCCGGCCCGCTTCTGGCGGCGCCTGGTCGCCCGCCTGCGGCGGCTCGAGCGTGCACGCGAGACGGGAACGCAGCGGGAACCACTACCGGAAGGACGCGATGACTGAACCCCCAAAATCCGCTATCAAGCTGGATATCAATGACATCCTCAGGCGCCTGCCGCACCGCTACCCGTTCCTGATGGTCGATCGGGTGCTCGAGCTGGTGCCAGGTGAGAGCGTGCGGGCCCTGAAGAACGTCACCTACAACGAGCCCTACTTCATGGGACACTTCCCGCACCGCCCGGTGATGCCGGGAGTGATGATCATCGAGGCGCTGGCGCAGACCGCCGGCATCCTGGCCTTCGTCACGGCCGGGGCCGTGCCGACCGAGCACACCCGCTTCTATTTCGCCGGCATCGACAAGGCGCGCTTCCGCCGGCCGGTGGAGCCGGGCGATCAGCTGATCCTGCAGGCGCGACTCGAGCGGAGCCTGCGCGGCATCTGGCGCCTGTCCGTGCAAGCCATGGTGGGCGGGGCCGAGGCGGTCTCGGCCGAGCTGATGCTGGCGCCGGACATCGAGAATGCCGCGCCGCTGGATCTCACCAGCGCGGGTAAGCCGGCGTGATCGATCCGCGCGCGGTGGTGGCGACCGGCGCCGAACTGGCGGCCGATGTCGAGGTCGGACCCTTTGCGGTCATCGGCCCCCATGTGCGTGTCGGTGCGCGCACGCGCATCGGCGCGCACGCCATCATCGATGGGCACACGGTGTTGGGCGCCGACAATCAGGTGTTCCCGTCGGCCTCGCTCGGCTCCGCCCCCCAGGACAAGAAATACCAGGGTGAGCCCACGCGCCTGGAGATCGGCGATCGCAATGTGTTTCGTGAGTTCTGCACGGTCAATCGCGGCACGACGCACGATCTGGGCGTGACGCGCCTGGGGGATGACAACCTGCTGATGTCCTATGCGCACGTGGCCCACGATTGCCAGGTGGGCAGTCGCATCGTCATGGCCAACTGCGCGACCCTGGCCGGGCACGTGCAGCTCGGGGACTGGGTGATCATGAGCGGATTCGCCGCGGTTCACCAGTTCAGCAAGATCGGCGCGCACGCCTTTCTGGCCAACAACGCCGCCGTCACGCGCGACGTGCCGCCCTACGTGATGGCGGTGGGCCAGCCGGCCAAGCCGCATTCGGTGAACAGCGAAGGCCTCAAGCGGCGCGGCTTCAGCGCCGAGCAGATCCGCAACATCCGCGAGGCTTTTCGCATCCTCTATCGGCGCGATCTGGCCCTGAGCGATGCGGTGCGCGAGCTCACCGCGCTGGCCGCGACCCAACCCGAGATCGTCCCGTTCGTGGACTTCATCGCCGCCTCGACCCGCAGCCTGATTCGCTGACACCATGCAGGGCGCGAGTCACGACGCCCGGGCACTGCGCGTGGCCATGGTCGCCGGCGAAGCCTCGGGCGATCAGCTGGGGGCGGCCCTGATCGCGGCCCTGCGCGCGCGCTTCCCGGCTGCGCAGTTCTTCGGCATCGCCGGACCCCAGATGCGCAGCGCCGGAGCCAGCGCCTGGTTCGCGGCCGAAGAGCTGGCCGTGATGGGACTCACGGAGGTGATCCCGCACCTGCCGCGGCTGCTGCGCATCCGCCGCCAGCTCGTGACGCGGCTGCTGGCCGAGCCACCCACTGTCTTCATCGGCGTGGACTTCAAGGAGTTCAATCTCAGCCTCGAGCGCCGCCTCAAGGCCGCCGGCGTCCTCACCGTCCAATACGTGAGCCCGCAGGTGTGGGCCTGGCGGGAGGGACGCTTGCGAGGCATCGGCAAGGCCTGCGATCTGATGCTCTGCCTGCTGCCCTTCGAGCCCGCCTACTACGCGCGTCACGCGCTGCCGGCCCGGTTCGTGGGCCATCCCCTGGCCGATCAGATTCCGCTCGAGCGCGATCAGGCCGGAGCCCGCGGGCAATTGGGCTTGAGCGTGGGCGCCGGCCCGCTGGTGGCGCTGCTGCCGGGCAGCCGGCGCGCGGAGGTGCAGCGCCTGGGCAGGGATTTCATCGCCGCCGCGCTCGAGCTGCGCGCCCGGCACCCGCAGGCTCAATTCGTGGCGCCCATGGCATCGCCGGCCGTGCGCACGCTCTTCGAGCAAGCCGGGGCGGGGGCGGCCGGGATCCGCCTGCTCGACGGACAGGCGCGCCTCGCGCTGCAGGCCGCCGACGTGGCGCTGGTGGCTTCGGGCACGGCGAGCCTCGAAGCGCTGCTGTGCCGCTGCCCGATGGTGGTCGCCTATCGGCTCGGCCCCTGCACGGCCTTCGTGGTGCGCGCCCTGCGCCTGGTGCGCCTGCCGTATTTCTCCCTGCCCAATCTGCTGGCCGGCGAAGCGCTGGTGCCCGAGTTCTTCCAGGGCGCGGTCAATGGCCCGACCCTGGCCGCCGCCCTGCACGAGCAGCTGCAGGAGGGCGCGGCGCGCACGCACCGCCTCGAGCGCTTTCGCGCCATCCACGAGAGCCTGCGCTGCGAGGGGGCGGCGGCCGCGGCCACGGCCATCGCCGAGCTGCTGGCGGGCCAGGCTGGCGCGGCGGCGCCGTGATCGCGCCCCTGGCGGGAGTGGATGAGGCCGGACGCGGCCCGCTGGCCGGCCCGGTGGTGGCCGCCTGCGTGATCCTGGATCCGGCGCGCCCCATCGCCGGGCTCAAGGATTCCAAGCAGCTGACGCCCCTGCAGCGGGCGCGCCTGGCGCTGCAGATCCGCGAGTGCGCCCTGGGGTGGGCACTGGGCGCCGCCACGGCCGGGGAGATCGATACCCTGAACATCCTGCAGGCCACGCTCCTGGCCATGCGCCGCGCGCTCCTGGCCTTGGCGCCGCGGCCCGCCCACATCATCATCGATGGCAACAAGGCGCCGCACCTGGCTGATATGTTTGCAGATTGCCGCATCGAGACGCGCGTGCGCGCCGATCAGACGGTGCCGGCGGTGAGTGCCGCCTCGATCCTGGCCAAGACGCATCGTGACGGGCTGATGAGCGCACTGGATCTGCAGTATCCCGGCTACGGCTTCGCACGCCATCAGGGCTACCCCACCCCCGCTCATGTGGCGGCGCTGCGTGCCCTGGGTGCCTGTCCGGCTCATCGACGCAGCTTTGCTCCGGTAAGATCCGCATCGTGAGCGCTCCCGCCTTTGTCCACCTGCGTGTGCACACCGAATACTCGCTGCTCGACAGCGTCGTGCGCGTGCCCGAGCTGATCGAGGCGGTGGCCAGCAGCGGCATGCCGGCCGTGGCGGTGACCGATCAGGACAACCTGTTCGCGATGGTGAAGTTCTACCGCGCGGCCCTCGCGCGCGGCGTGCAGCCCATCATCGGCGTGGACCTGCGCGTCCGGGAGCCGGGCGATCCGCAGGGCGCCTCGCGACTCTCGCTGCTGTGCCAGAACCTCGATGGCTATCGCCACCTCACGCGCCTGGTCTCGCGCGCCTGGCTCGAGGGCCAGGGGAGCGGGGCGCCGCAGATCGAGCGCGCGTGGTTGAGCGCGGAGAATACCGCGGGCCTGATCGCGCTCTCCTGCGCGCAGGCCGGCGACATCGGCCGCGCCCTGCTGCAGGGCCGTGCGGCGCAGGCCGGAGCCGCCCTCGATGCCTGGCTGGCGTTGTTCGCCGATCGCTTCTACATCGAAGTGCAGCGCGTCGGGGCGGCGGGCGAGGAACTGTACGTGCCCGCGGCGCTGGCGCTGGCCAGCCGGCGGGGCGTGCCGGCCGTGGCCACCAACGATGTGCGCTTCCTCGAGGCCAGGGATTTCGAGGCGCACGAGGCGCGCGTGTGCATACACGATGGCACGCTGCTGGCCGACCCGACGCGCGCACGCCGCTACAGCGCACAGCAGTTCCTGCGCTCGCCCGCGCAGATGGCGGCGCTGTTCGCCGAGGCCCCGGCGGTGCTGGCCAACAGCGTGCAGATCGCGCGTCGCTGCAGCCTGATGCTGCGCTTAGGGGAGCCGCGCCTGCCGGTGTTCCCGGTGGCGGCGGACACCACGCCCGATGCCCATCTGCGCGCGGCTGCCGCGCGGGGCTTGCACGCCCGGCTGGGGGCGGCCGGCCTCACGGGCCCCGCGGTCCAGCGCTATGCGCAGCGGCTCGAGTCGGAACTGGGCGTGATCTGCGCCATGGGTTTCGCCAGTTACTTTCTGATCGTGGCCGATTTCATCGACTGGGCACGCCATCACGACGTGCCGGTGGGCCCGGGCCGCGGCTCGGGCGCGGGCTCCCTGGTGGCCTTTGCCTTGAGCATCACCGACATCGATCCGTTGCGCTACGACCTGCTGTTCGAGCGCTTCCTGAACCCCGAGCGCGTGTCGATGCCGGACTTCGACATCGATTTTTGCATGAGCGGGCGCGACCGCGTCATCGACTACGTGGCGGCCAAGTACGGGCCGGAGCGCGTCTCGCAGATCATCACCTACGGCACCATGGCGGCCAAGGCCGTGGTGCGCGACGTCGGCCGCGTGCTCGGCCACCCCTACGGCATGGTCGATCGCATCGCCAAGCTCATCCCCTTCGAGCTGGAAATGACGCTCGACAAAGCCCTGGAGAAGGAGCCCGAACTCAAGCGCCTGTACGGGGAAGACGACGAGGTGCACGCGCTCATCGACATGGCGCGCGCCCTGGAGGGCCTGACCCGCAATGCCGGCAAGCACGCCGGCGGCGTGGTCATCGCCCCCTCGGTGCTCACGGATTTTGCGCCGCTGTACTGCGAGGCGGGCGGTGCGCACGTGGTGACGCAATTCGACAAGGACGATGTCGAAGCGGCGGGACTGGTCAAGTTCGACTTCTTGGGCCTGCGCACCCTGACCGTCATCGATTGGGCGGTGCGCCGCATCAATGCCGAGCGCGGCGCGCGCGGGGAGGGCGAGCTCAAGCTCCTGCAGCTGCCCATGGACGATGCGGCCACGTTCCGCCTGCTCAAGCAATGCAACACCACGGCGGTATTCCAGCTCGAATCGCGCGGCATGAAGGACCTGATCCGCCGCCTGCAGCCCGATTGCTTCGAGGACATCGTCGCGCTGGTGGCGCTGTTCCGGCCTGGGCCCCTGCAATCGGGCATGGTCGATGACTTCATCGCCCGCAAGCACAACCGGAGCGATCGGGCCATCGACTATCTGCACCCGGATCTGCAGCCGGTGCTGGCGCCGACCTACGGCGTGATTCTGTATCAGGAACAGGTGATGCAGATCGCGCAGGTGCTGGCCGGCTACACGCTCGGCGGCGCCGACCTGCTGCGCCGCGCCATGGGCAAGAAGAAACCCGAGGAGATGGCCAAGCAGCGCAGCATCTTCATCGACGGCGCGGTGGCGCGCGGCGTGGCCCAGGCGTGCGCGGCGCACATCTTCGATCTGATGGAGAAGTTCGCCGGCTACGGCTTCAACAAGTCGCACTCGGCGGCCTATGCGCTGCTCTCCTACCAGACCGCGTACCTCAAGGCCCACTATCCGGCCGCCTTCATGGCCGCGGTGCTCTCGGCCGACATGGATCGCACCGACAAGATCGTCACGCTCATCGATGACTGTCGCGCGCTGGAGCTGGCCGTGCTGCCGCCGGACGTGAACGCCTCGGCCTTTGCCTTCGAGGTGGCCGATGAGCGCACCATCCGCTACGGCCTGGGAGCCATCAAGGGCGTGGGGCGCAGCGCCGTGGACGCCCTGGTCGAGGAGCGCGCCGCGCGCGGTCGCTTCGCCAGTCTCGAGGATCTGTGTGGGCGCGTGGATCTGCAGCGCACCAACCGCCGCGTACTCGAAGCGCTGATCCGCTCCGGCAGCTGCGATGCGCTGGGCGGCAATCGCGCGGCGCTCATGGAGCAGCTGGCCGTGGCCATGCAGGCCGGCGAGCAGCAGGCGCGTGGCATGGCGACGGGTCAGGATGACCTCTTTGGCGTGGGCGGCGGCGCGGCCGTGGCGGTGGCGCGGGTGGCGGCGGCGACGCCGCCGTGGAGCGAGTCCCAGCGCCTGGCCGGCGAGCGCGAGACCCTGGGCCTGTACTTGACCGGTCATCCCATCGCCGCCTTCGAGCGCGATCTGCCGCAACTGGTGGGCACGCGCATTGCCGATCTGGCCGCCGAGCCGCGCCCGGTCGGCGGCGAGGCGCCGCGCTGGGGCGAAGCCCGGGCGGTCAGCGCCGCCGGCTTGGTGCTGGAACTGCGCCGGCGCGCTACGCGCGTGAGCGTGGTACTCGACGATCGGAGCGGTCGCATCGAGGTCACCTGCAGCGAGGAGGTCTGGCAGCGGCATCGCGAACTGCTGGTCAAGGATGCCCTGCTGGTGGTCGAGGGCGGCCTGCGCTTCGATGAATTCACCGACGCGTGGCGGATACAGGCGCGCACGGTGCAGGCTCTGGCCCAGGTGCGCGAACGTCAGGCGCGACGCCTGCTCATCGAGCTGCCCGCAGGCACCGACAGCGAACAGCGGCTGGAGGCCCTTGGTGAAGCGCTGCTCAAGGCGCGGGGCGGGGAGTGCGCGGTTACCGTGCGTTACGCCGCGGCCGCAGCCCAGGGCAACCTG
>Ga0075017_100001943_pt1 | contig 12806 bp, 10 predicted proteins | sample AleBraG_ABR_2012_FD_71475 | JGI IMG/M metagenome (GOLD analysis project Ga0075017, IMG submission 71475) | Freshwater sediment microbial communities in response to fracking from Pennsylvania, USA - Alex Branch Run_MetaG_ABR_2012 | ecosystem: Environmental > Aquatic > Freshwater > Creek >...
TCTCCGGCAGCGCCCGACGGTGGTCGAACCAGTGAAAGGAGTCGGCGGCCAGCACCGCGTCGACCGAGTCCTCGGGGAGCTGGATCTCCTCGGCGAAGCCCTCGAGCACCCGTCCGGCGCCGATCGCCCGGGCCAGCAGCGCCCTCGTGGCGGGCAGCGGCTCGAGGGCCGTCAGATCCAGTCCGCCCTCGAGCAGGGCCCGCGACAGCTGTCCCGTCCCGGCGCCGAGCTCGAGCACCGGGGCTCCGGGCCCGAGCTCGAGTGCCTCGACGAGCGCCGTCACCGTCGCAGGGCCGTAGCGCGGGCGACTGCGGTCGTAGTTCTCGGCGTCCCCGAAGCCGACGACCAGCGGGTGAAGCCTGGGGTCCGCCCGTTCGCTCACCGGCCCGCCATGGCGGCCGGGCCCGCGGCCGGCGCCCCGGCGCCACCCCACCGCTGGAGGATTCGCCCGCCGCTCCCGGTGCTCTCCCCCGGTGCGCCGGGAGAGCACCGGAGCGGCGAGGTCCGGCTCAGAGGCCTTCCAGGAACGGGATCAGTTCCTTGTAGAAGATGTTGCCTTCGATTTCGCCGTTCGGGTCGGCGGCCGCCGGGTCGTTGTGCGCGTATTCGCTTTCGCGGTCGATCAGCGTCAGGTTCCCCGCCGGGATCCCCGACTGGGCCGCCAGGATTTCGGCTGCCGTCAACGTGCTCGAGCCGAACCGTTTGTCCAGTTCAGAGCTGATCGCCAGGATCTTCAGCGACGTGGGCAGTTCGTGCCCGTGGATCGCATGCTCGCCGAGGACTTCCTGGGCTTCGTTGTAGTTGCCGTCCGCGACGGCGCCCGTGTCGATCGTCAGTCGTTCGGGGAAGTACCACTCCGAGCCGTCGGCGCTTTTCACGCCGGCCCCCGCGAGCATCGCGGCGTAGCGTTTGATGGGGGAGATCGCCCCGGTCCCGTCCCAGCCGAACAGGCCGTCTTCTTTGGCCGTTGCTTCGACGCCTGCGCCGGCGTGGACCTGCGCGGCGACCAGGGACGGCGGCGAGGTGCCGACGTTCACGCCGTAGCCGAACTCGGCTTCGTTGGTCGCCGGGATCTGTTCGCCCAGGCCGTTTTTCGCCTTCAGGTAGTTCGGCAGCAGCCCGAAGCCCTCGGCCAGCGAGGGCCCTTCGGGTTCGAGCAGCGTGGACATCGATCCGAGCGAGGAGAACAGGCCCAGGTAGGGCGCGCCGATCCCGCCGAAGGCCAGCCAGGGGGTCTTGCTGGAGAGGTGGGTGAGCTCTTCTTCGGCCTTGGCCCTGCTGACCGCGGTCGGCCCCGAGCCGCCGTCGTCGTAGACCAGGCCCGACAGACCTTCGGCGCCGGTTTTGCCGGCGAAGTCCCAGGTCGCGTAGGCGGTCACGACCGAGCCGCCCAGGGAATGGCCGGCGAGCACGACCTTGCCACCCAGGCCTTTGGCCGCTTCGATCACCGTGTGGAGGTCTTCGATCGCAACGTTCATGCCCCATTCGCGGGCGAACGGCACGAGCGAGTCGGAGATGAACTTGGTGTGCGGCTTCTTGCTCGGCGATTCGGTGAGGAAGCCGAGGTAGTAGTGGAAGACTTCCGCGGCCGTCGCGGTTCCCTTCTTGGCCTTGTTGAGGAAGGTCTGGTCCTCGAGCAGGTTCTCGCGCCTTTCCACCGCCCAGATCTGCCAGTTCGGCAGCCGTTCGACGAGGTTCTTCGCGAGCGGCACGAAGTAGGCGCCGCCGCCGGAGGTTCCGGGCTCGATCACCATGACGTTCTTGGCGCTGCGCTTGCCGAAGACCTTGATGACCCCGACCTGGTTGAGGTTGAGGTTCTTCTTCAGGTGGACCCCCGGCGCGTTGAACGAGCCGGGCGTTCCCGGGGCCGCCGGGGCCGGCATCCAGGTCTCCCGCACCGATATGGCCGAGGCGCCGGATGCGAGCAGGGCGCACAGCAGCGCGACCCCGATCATCGTCAGCCCAACTCGTCCCAGCCTGCTCTCGTTCGCCTGCATCCCAGCCCCCTCATGCTCGATCTCACGACGGCGGCCACCATCCTGCCGCTCGCCCCATCTCCACCCTGAAAGGTAGCCGTTTCCGGGCGACCTGTGGGGACGGCTACCCCTCGAGCGCCTCGCCGTCCTCCGCCTCGCCGTCCTCCTCGTCGGCGGCATAGAGCGACTCGCGCGCCAGCTCGCGGCCGCGATCGTCGAACAGCTTGATCTCGAGCAGGTCCTCGCGGTATGCGTCGGGCGCCAGGAGCGTGAAGCGCTCCTCGATCACCTCGCACTGGTCGACCGCCAGATCGGCCAGCTCGGCGGTCGCGATCGCACCCGAGGAGACGAGCGGATGACCCCAGACGAGGGTCATCTCGGCGACCGCCCCCTGCTCGCCGCGCCAGGTCCCGACGACCTCCTCGCAGAGGTCGAGCTTCCAGTCGGGGTTGCGCTCGGCCGTCTCCTCGGTGAAGTCGACGTGGGCCAGGAATTCGCTCGGCTCGCCTCCCTCGCCGCCGGGAAGGAAGCGGACGTAGCCGAACAGCTCATAGCCGCCCGAGGTCAGCGAGGTGGCCGGCACGTAGGTCCGCCCGTGCCAGGTCCGGTCCGGGTACCAGGTGATCGCGTCGGGCTCGCCGAGGTCCCCGGGCTTGCCCTCGAGGGCCAGGGCGGCGCCGAGGAACTCGTCGCGCAGCCGCTGCTCCCAGCGCCCGTAGGGCAGGGGATCCTGTGGCGGCTCGGCCGCGAAGCGGGGTAGGAAGCGTTGCTCGGGGGCCATCTCCTCGCCGGGAGCCTAACCGGCGTGCCGCCGGCGCGGACTCAGGCCTCGCGCAGCATCGCCGCGGCGTCCTCGGGCGCGACGATGTTGAGGTTCAGATCGGTCGACAGCTCGAGGCCGGCGAGGTGGGTCAGCCGCGGCATGATGTCGATCCGCCAGCAGAAGTCCTCGGCTCCCCGCGGCGCCGTGCGCACCCACAGGTTCAGCGGCGGGCTCGAGCCGAGCCTCCGTGCCAGGCGGCGGAGGCCGTCGTGCAGCAGCGCCGCCCCCGATGGCCCCGGGCCCTCGAAACGCGCCCGGGGCGTCCGCGGCGCGAGCATCAGCTGAAACGGGAGCCGGGAGGCGAAGGGCGCGATCAGCACCGCCTCATCGTCGATCGCCACGATCCGCTCGCGCCGGCGCACCTCCTCGGCGATCATGTCGCCCAGCAGGCTCTGGCCCATCGTCCGCGTCGTGTAGGCGCTCGAGCGCTCGCGCTCGCGTGCGACAGGGGTGGGGACGAAGTCCAGCGCGTAGAGCTGGGCGTGGGTGTGGGGCAGCGAGGCTCCGGCCTCGCGCCGCTCGTTGACGATCAGCTGCAGGTAGGCGCTCTGCTCGTGGGCGCGCATCCGCTCGCGCCAGACCTCGACGGCCGCGAGCACCTGGCCGGCCGGCAGCTCGGCCAGCGACAGGACCGGCTGGGGCCCGTTGATGATCACCTCGTGCGCCCCCGTCGCCGGGCGGCTCGTGAACAGCTCGACGGCGCCCCGGCCACCGCGGGGTTCCTCCTCGAGCGAGCTCTGCCCGGCGGGGCCCCCGGGATCGGGTGGGTCGAGCGCTGGATAGAGGTTCGGCACGACGCGCACCGTCCAGCCTGGCCCGTCGGGCCGGCCGCCGCCCGGGCGGAGGGCGTAGAGCTCGGGCGGAGTCCGGTCCTCGTGGCCCGCGGCGAACGGGTCGCCGTCGGTGTCGATCGGCTGCGCAGGGTCGCAGCGGGGCTCGCCGCCGGGCCGGCGCGAGCGCTCGCCGGCGACGATCGTGCGGTGACCGCTCAGGGGGTCGATGCGCAGTTCGGGCAGGGCTCAGCCGTCCAGGGCGTAGCGGGCGATGTCGGCCTCGAGCTTGGCGACGCTCGGGTAGGGCCCCTGGCGCACGTACTGCCTGCCGCGGCTGTCGATGAAGACGGTCACCGGGGTGAAGCTCGATTCGGTGATTGCCTGGCCGACCTGCTCGCTTGGATCGAAATAGCTGGGGTAGCTGACGGGGAACGAGCGCAGGAAGGCTTCCGGGCGGCTGCGCGAGCTGTCGCCCGAGTCGATCCCGAGAAAGGCCACCTCGCGGCCGCGGGCGACCGAGGCGGCCTGGAAGACGCCGAACTCGGCCCGGCACGGTTCGCACCAGGAGGCCCACCTGTTGATCACGGTGGGGTGTCCCTTCAGCGTGGCGAGCCGTGCCCGCACCGCCCCCAGTCCGCCTCCGAGCAGCTGGTCGGCCTGGGCGTGGATCGCCGCCAGGGGTTCTGGCGAGCCGGCCAGACTGGCCCTCATCTGCGCCGGGGTCAGGCGCGAGGGGAGGAGCGTCGGCGAGCTCGAGCCCAGCTGGAGCAGGCCGATCACGAGCAGGACGAGGAGGGCGAAGGCCGAGGATGTGAACAGCAGGCGCCTTGGCGACATCGGGATAAGGGTCTCATATGGCGTCACTTCAATCGGGCCTGTCCGTGCTATATCCTGGGTGAACGTAGAGCCGGGGCGCACAGGGCCTCCGGCGAAGGGCGCCGATGGGGCGCCGACGCTTTTGAGCCGGGTCGGAGTTGCACGCGACCACGGTTCTGTCTCGAAGTCCAGAGCCTCTATGGCCGAGTCCACCTCAGTGGCCCTCGCGGCCGCGACCATTCCAACTCCCGCCGAGATCGCGCGCGCGGAGGCGCTCGTCCGCGAGCGCTTCGTGCACGAGGGCGAGGACCTCGCCGTCGCGCTGGCCGAGGGCACCCCGCGCCGACGCGCGCTTGACCTGGCACTGGCCGAGCTCGAGGAGGACCCAAAGGCCAAGCACCCCTCGACGGCCTGGCGCCGCGAGTTCTCGCTGCTGCTGGGTCTCGAACGTCTCCTCTCCGACGAGGAGCCGAAGCTCGTCGACGGCACGGTCCTCTCCGCCCACCAGGTCGATGCCCTGTCGGGCACGCTGACGGCCCTGCTCGCCGAGGCCCAGCAGCGCGCCGCCCCGGCGAACGGCAGGGCGGCGGCCTCGGCCTCGCCCGAGCTGCTCGCCTCCGCCGACATCCTCGGCCCGGAAGGGGACCGGGAAGCGGAGCCGGAGGAGGCCCCCGCGCCCGCGGCCGTCGAGGAGGAGGACGAGGAGGAGGATTACCAGGACGAGGAGGAGGACGAGGAGGACGAGGAGGACGATGAGCTCGGCCCCGTCCAGCGCGCGGCTCCCGATGAGGAGGACGAGGACGAGGATGAGGATGACGTCCTCGAGGACGAGTCCGAGGAGGACGAGGAGGAGCCGGAGACCGAGGCCGAGTCCGACGAGGAGCCACGCGACTGGGTGGACGAGGAGGACGAGGACGCCACCCTCGCCGAGCAGCCCGACGATCCGAATGCGGCCAAGCGCTTCTGGTTCGAGCATGCCACGGGCGCCGGCAAGACGGTCGCCGCCCTGGGCTTCGTCGAGGCCTCGCAGACCGGCGGCGTGCTGATCCTGACCCACCGCCGCAACCTCGTCGACCAGTTCAACGGGGAGCTCCGCGACCGCGGCTACACCAAGCGCATCAGCCGCCCGCTGCTGCAGGGCGAGGACTCGGTCAAGGGGCCGGTGACCGTCGAGACCTACCAGTGGTTCGTCCGCAACGCCGGCAAGATCTCGAGCGCCTACACGATCGTCATCTGCGACGAGGCCCACACCGCCCTGGGCGAGAAGACCAGCGCCGCGATCCGCGCCTGGACCGGCCCGATCTTCATCGGCATGACGGCCACGGGCGCGCTGATCGCCCGCCACGTGACCGACCTGTTCCCGACCCAGACATCGCGCTTCGACCTCGCCCTGGCCGCCCGCCGCGGGGTCATCTCGCCGCTTCGCTGCGTGCGGATCTCCCCCGGTGTCGGGGTGCGGACGATCGCCAAGGTCCCCCTGCGCCGTGGCGAGGTCGACACCGAGTTCGATCAGGAGGAGCTCGCCAAACTGCTCGACCAGCAGCCCTTCAACCTGGCCGTCGCGAACCTCTACAAGACGCGCTTCAACGGCGTCCCGGGCGTCGTCTACGCAGCCGGCGTGAAGCACGCCTACAACCTCGCCGAAGCCTTCCGGGCCGAGAACATGAAGGCGATGGCCGTCTCGGGCGAGACGCCCAAGCGCGAGTTGGTCGAGATCCTGGCCCGCTACGAGCGCGGCGACATCGACGTGCTGATCAACGCCCAGCTGCTGGCCGAGGGCTGGAACAGCCCGCGGGCGACCGTCTGCGTGCACCTAGCGCCGACGGCCTCCAAGCGGATCTACCAGCAGCGCGTCGGGCGCGTCACCCGCCGGCACCCCGGCAAGGAGGCGGGCCTGGTCGTCGACTTCGTCCACCCGGCCACCAAGCACGACGACCCGGTCGTCACCCTGCATTCGCTCCTCGACCGCGACGTCTACCGCGGCGGGGCGATCGTCGTCGGGCCGGTCCGGCGCGGCCGCGGCCGGCGGATGCGCGTCGAGCGCCGCGTGCTGCCGGTCTGCGCCGAGGAGGAGCGGCGTTTCGAGGTCTTCGAGCGCGAGCTGTGGCGGATCGCCGTCGAGCATCTCGACTACGGCGAGCAGCACCTGTGGGCGGCGCTGGCGGGCGCTCGTGTGGCGCCGAACGGCTGGCGCCGGGCCCGGGCGATGCTCCACTTCGACCGGACCGGTGAGCTGAAGAGCCGATTCCTGATCACGGCCGTCAAGCGCAACACGTCCGCTCAGCTGCGTCTGCGGGCACTGGCCGACATCGCCGCCCTGAAGGACCCCGACGCCTTCGACGAGGCGATCGACATCATCGGGGGCTGGTCGCGCGAGGAGCGCAAGGAGGCCTCGAAGATCATGCTGCGCGCCCTGGTCGAGCGGCGGATAGGCCGCCGCGACCAGGCCAACGCCTGGATCTGGCGCCTGGCCGAGTACACCCGGGATGTCCACGAGGAGTACGCCGTCCAGCGCTGGCCAGAGACCAAGCGCCTGCTGGGCCTGCTCGTCAACTCGGCCGGCGGCGCCCATGCCCGCAACGCCCGCCGTCTGATCCACGCCGCCCGCAAGCAGGATCGCCGGCTCGCCGCCGCGCTGCTGGCGGCCGCCCTGGCCCACACCCCGGAGGCCGAGGAGGCCCTGCGCGGGGCCCGGACCCGTATGGCCCGCAAGCCCCCCGCCCTGGCCCGCGAGCTGCTGCGCAACTTCCCCAAGCGCAGGGCGCGCAACACCAGACGCAGGCGCAAGGGCCCGAAGGGCGCCGCCGAGCCGAGCACGCCGCAGGTGGCGGCGGCGGGGGCGAGCACGAACGCCGCGCCCGATCGGGAGCTCCTCTAGGGCGAGCCGGGTGTGGCGAGGTGCACCTCGCCGGCCTCGAGCGTCGTCTGCCCGCCGCCGTCCAGCGCGACGATCAGCCGCCCCGTCCCGTCGACCCCCTGGGCGAGGCCCTCGCGGACCCGGGCAGAGCCGCCGGGCGTCCCCCAGCGGACCCTCCGCCCGCGCAGCGCATCGCGGGCCCGCCAGTCGGCCAGCAGCCCGACCGTCGGCTGCTCCAGGCGCCGGGCGAGGGCGCCGAGCAGCTCTCCGAGCAGCGGCTCGACGTCCTCCGCGCCGCGCCCCAGGCTGGCCGCGGTCTCCCGCAGCTCCGCGGGCAGGCGCTCGATCTCCACGGCGACGTTGATGCCGATCCCGAGCACCGCCCAGCGCTCCTGCGGCCGGCCCTCGACGAGGATCCCCGCGAGCTTTCCCAGCCCCCCGTCCCCGCGTGCGAGGACGATGTCGTTGGGCCACTTGATCAGCGGCCCGGGACCGATCGCATCGCAGGTCGCCACGGCCGCCACGAGCGGCAGCAGGCCCGGCGCAGGCGACCCCTCCGCCCAGCGAACGAGCACCGACATCAGCAGCGAGCTGCCGGCCGGGGCACTCCAGCTGCGGCCCTGCCGGCCCCGCCCGGCGCTCTGCTCGGAGGCGGTCACGAGCGTGCCGTGGGGGGCTCCGGCGAGGGCCAGGGCGCGAGCCCGCTCGTTCGTCGAGTCGACCAGGCGATGGTGCAGGCGGGGGTGGCCCGGGGCGCCCGGGCCGGCCTGTCCGCTCACCGTCTGGCGACCAGCAGCTCGCCGTCGCGCCCGATGTCCAGCAGCTCGGCGGCCGAGCCGCGGTTGACCGCCAGGGCCAGCATCCCCAGGCCGTCCTCGTAGAGCAGCAGGCCGCCCGGAGGGACATCGGCGAAGGTGCGGGCGAAGGTCACCTCGTATCGCCTGCCGGCCTGGGTGACCCAGAGCTCGCCCCCCAGCTCGATGCCGAGCTCGGCCAGCTGGCCGGTCTCGCCGTCCAGGATCAGGTTGCCGAACGTGTCGCGGTGCAGGACATGCAGCTCCAGGCCCTCCTCCCTCATCACCGCGACCGGAATGTTCAGGCGCCGCAGCCCCTCGACGGCGAGCTTCTCGCCGAGCTCGGTCAGCGGGACCCCGTCGGCCAGGGCGGCCGCCACGGGGGCGAAGATGTCGCGGCCGTGGAAGGTGTGCGAGACGGGCTGCAGGCGCTCGTCCGAGCGCCCCACGTCGACCGCCTGGGCGACCCCGCCGAGTCGTTCGCAGACGGGCATCAGGATGCCGTTGTCGGGGCCCACCAGCACGCGATCCTGCTCGACCGTCCGGACCGCGATCGCCCTGCGCCCGCGGGCACCCGTCGTCCCGACCCCGGGGTCGACGACGGCCAGGATGATCGCCTCGGGCAGGTAGGGGAGCGTTCCGCGCAGCACGATCGCGCCCGTATGGACGTCGTGGCGGGGGATCTCGTGGGTCAGGTCGATCACCCGCGCCCGCGGGCAGCGGCGGGCGATGACCGCATGGCAGACGCCGACGAACTCGTTCCCGAGGCCGTAGTCGGAGAGGAAGGTGATCAGGGGGGGCAGCTCGCTCACCCGTCCGCCCCCCGCGACGGGGGGTGCCCCCCGGTGGGGTCCGCGGCGCCCCGCCGGCCCGTGGCGTCCGCGAGCAGCGCCTCGATCAGGCCGTCGATGTCGTGGCGCTCGGCCTCGACGTGGGGCTCGAGCCCGGCCTCGCGGAGCGTCCGGCTGGTGACCGGGCCGATCGAGGCGAGGCGGGTCGAGGGCGAGATCCGCTCGGGGCCGCCGGCGGCCCCGAGCAGGAAGCGGACGGTCGAGGAGGAGGTGAACGTCAGGTAGTCGGCCGCCAGGGCCTGTTCGAGGACCCTTGGCTCGGGGCTCTCGGCGACGGTCTCATAGAGCGTCAGGATGTCGACCTCGGCACCGCGGGCGGCGAGCGCCTCGGGGACCACGTCCCGCGCCTCGGCCGCCCTGGCGATCAGCGCCCGGCTGACGGGGATCCCGGCCAGGGCATCCGCGAGCGACTCGGCCACCGAGCGCTCGGGGACGATGTCGGCGCGGATCCCGTGTGCGGCCAGCGCCCGGACGGTCCCCGGGCCGATCGCGGCGATCCTCGCGCCCCCCAGCGACCGGGCGTCGCGCGGCGGATCGCCGGCCGCGAGGCGCTCGAACATCAGCTCGACACCGTTCGGGCTCATCACGCAGATCAGGTCATAAGGTGACGGATCCAGCGGCGGTCCGGCCAGCGGCTCGATCCTGATCGCCGGCGCCTCGACGACGCTCGCGCCGAGGTCCCGCAGCCGACGGGCCAGGCCGCTCGCCTCGGGCCGTGCGCGGGTCACCGCGACGGTCCTGCCGGACAGCGGCCGCGGAGCGATCCAGCCGAGCTGCTCGCCCAGCGCGGCGACCGGCCCGACGACCGTCACCGACGGGGGGCGGATCCCCTCGCGGGCGACCACGGCGGCGATCGTGGCCAGCGTTCCGTGAACCGAGCGCTGCCCCGCGAGGGTGCCGTCCTGGATGACGGCCACGGGCTCCTCGGCGGTGCGCCCGGCGGCGATCAGCGACTCGGCGATCACGGGCAGCTGGCGGACGCCCATGTAGAAGACGAGCGTTCCCGGGAAGGCGGCCAGCGCCTCCCAGTCGATCGCGCGCTCGGCCTCCTCGCCGTCCGCGCGGGTGTGGCCGGTGACGAGCGCGACCGCCGTCGCCAGCCCGCGGTGGGTCACCGGGATGCCGGCGTAGGCCGGGGCGGCGATCCCCGCGGTGATCCCGGGGACGACCTCGAAGGGGATCCCGGCGCTCCGCAGCCGCAGGGCCTCCTCGCCGCCGCGGCCGAAGACGAAGGGGTCGCCGCCCTTCAGGCGCACCACGCGCCGCCCGGCGCGGGCCCGCTCGAGCATCAGCTCCTCGGTCTGCTCCTGTGGGACGGCCGCGCCGCCACCCTCCTTGCCGACGAAGATCAGCTCCGCCTCGGCGCGGGCTCCATCGAGGGCGCCGGGGCCGACGAGCCGGTCGTAGAGGATCACGTCGGCACTCGCGATCAGCTCCAGGGCCCGCGCCGTGAGCAGCCCAGGGTCCCCCGGGCCGGCCCCCACGAGGTGGACGCATCCCGGCCCGCCCTCAGCGGCCATCGACGGCCGCCTCTCGTGCGCCCTGCAGGAGCTGCTCGGCGCCGACGGCCCGCAGGCGCCCGGCCACCGCCCGGCCGAGGCCCGCGGGGTCGGCGAGCCGCCCGGCCAGCTCGTCGGCGGCCCAGGACGAGCCGTCGGGCAGCCCGACCCAGGCCCGCAGGACGAGGCCGTGGTCCTCGTCGGCCCTCGCGTGGGCACCCAGCGGCGTGTCGCAGTCGGCGCCCAGCTCCCGGGCCAGGGCCCGCTCGGCCAGCAGGCAGGCGAAGGTGGCAGCGTCGTTGACCCCGGCCACGGCGACGCGGCTCGCCTCGTCGTCGGCCCGGCCCTCGAGGGCCAGGGCGCCCTGCCCGGGAGCCGGGACGAAGCGGACCGGGTCGAGCACGGCGCCCGCCTCGTCACTGCGGCCCAGCCGCTGCAGGCCGGCCCGGGCGAGGACGATCGCCGCGAGCCCGCCGTCGGGCTCGGCGAGCTTCGCCAGGCGGGTGTCCACGTTGCCGCGCAGCGGGAGGACCTCTAGGTCGGCGCGGGCGGCCCGCAGCTGCGCGAGGCGCCTCAGGCTGCTGGTGCCGACCCGGGCGCCGGGCGCGAGCGCCGCCAGGTCCGGGCAGCCGCAGAGCACGTCCTCGGCCGCCGCCCTGACGGGAGAGCCGAGCAGCTCGAGGCCGGGGGCCACCTCCGTGGGGAGGTCCTTGGCGGAGTGAACGGCCACGTCGACCCGGCCCTCGAGCAGGGCCTGCTCGAGCTCGGTGACCCAGCGCGACTTGTCGGGACCCCCTTCGGCGCGGTCGCCGCCGGTGAGGATCGGGACGATCTCGGCCCCGCCCAGCAGCTCCGCCACCTGCTCGGCCTGCGCCAGCGCGAGCGCGCTGCGCCGGGTTCCGATCCGCATCAGCCCTCGCGGCGTCGGCGGGCCCTGCGCGGCGCCCGGCCCTCGGGCAGGTCGTGGACCTCCGCCAGCCCCTGCGAGGGGGCCTCCTCGGCGGGGCCGTCCTCGTGCAGGGCGAACAGCTCGCGGACGAGCTCGAGGCTCGCGTGGCCGCGGTCGCCGCCGAGGCTTCGCAGGCGGATCGTCGGCTCGTGCAACAGGCGGGCCATGACCGCCCGTGCGATGGCCTCGATCCGCGCGATGTCCCGCGTCGAGGCCGTCTCCCAGCGGCCCGAGTTCTCGGCCAGGACCTGCTCGACGATGTCGTTGCCGTGTTCGCGCAGGGCGCCGACCGTCGGCAGCGCATCGAGCTGCCCCAGCCAGCGGGCGAAGCGGTGGATCTCCTCCTCGACGATCTCGAGCGCTCGCGGAGCCTCCTCGGTGCGCGAGCTGAGGTTGCTCGCCACGACGGCCTGCAGATCGTCGATGTCGTACAGCGTCACGCCCTCGAGCCCCGCGCAGCTCGGGTCGATGTCGCGTGGGACGGCGATGTCGATCAACAGCAGCGGCCGCTCGACGCGCTCGGCCATCACCAGCTCGAGCTCCTCCCGCCCGACGATCGCGTGGGGCGAGGAGGTCGAGGAGAGGACGATGTCGGCCTGCGCCAGCTGTTCGGGCAGTTTGTCCAGGCCCACGACCGACCCGCCGAAGCGCTGGGCCATGCTCAGGGCCCGGTCGGCGTGGCGGTTGGCGACGAAGATCGTCCCGGCCCCCTGCTCGGCGAGTGCCCGGGCCGTCAGCTCGCTGGTCTCGCCGGCGCCCAGGATCACGACATGGCGGCGCTCGAGCTCGCCGAGGACGCTCCGGGCGAGCTCGACGGCCACCGAGGGGATGCTGAGGCGGCTGGAGCCGAGCGCCGTCTCCGAGCGGACCCGCTTGCCGGTCGTCAGGGCGGCGGCGAACAGGCGGTTGGACAGCGGCCCCGTCGAGCCGGCGGTGATCGCCGCTTCGTGGGCCCGGCGGACCTGGCCCTGGATCTCGGCCTCGCCGACGATCATCGACTCCAGGCCGGCCGTCACGCGGTAGAGGTGGCGGGCCGCGTCGCAGTTGCGCGGTGAGTAGATCGCCTCGGCCAGCTCGGTCGGGCGGATGTCGGCGCGGCGGGCCAGGAGGCTCAGCACATCGCCCTCGGCCCGGACCGGGTCGCCGACGACCAGGTAGACCTCCGTCCGGTTGCAGGTCGAGATCACGACGGCCTCGCGGACCTCCTCGCTCGCCGCGGCCGTGCGCCCGAACTCGGCCGCCTCCGACTCGGTGAAGGCGAGGCGCTCGCGCAGCGCCACCGGCGCGGTCTTGTGGGAGATGCCCAGTGCCAGCAGCTCGCTCACTTGCCCGCCCCCTGCAACGGTGGGTGCCCCTCGATCGGGTATGCAGGCGTCGACTCCCGCGTGACGGTGCGTATCGCGGCGCCGGCGCCGCGATACGCACCGTCACGCGGGAGTCGACGCCTGCATACCCGATCGAGGGGCAC
>Ga0075017_100001944_pt1 | contig 12806 bp, 10 predicted proteins | sample AleBraG_ABR_2012_FD_71475 | JGI IMG/M metagenome (GOLD analysis project Ga0075017, IMG submission 71475) | Freshwater sediment microbial communities in response to fracking from Pennsylvania, USA - Alex Branch Run_MetaG_ABR_2012 | ecosystem: Environmental > Aquatic > Freshwater > Creek >...
TTCTGTCGACACCCTCGGCGCATCGCGTCCACCATGGCGCCAACAGCCAGTACCTCGACAGGAACCACGGCGGGATCCTCATCATCTGGGACCGTCTCTTCGGCACCTTCGAGCCCGAGGTCGATCGCCCTATCTATGGCCTGACGAAGAACATTCACTCCTTCAGTCCGTGGACGATCGCCACGCACGAATACCGATCGATGCTTGGCGATGTCGCCCGGGCCAGGTCCTGGCGTGAGCGCTTCGGCTTCGTCGTCGGTCCCCCCGGCTGGCGGCCTGTCCTCGAGCCAGCGATCGCAGCTGCTTCCTGATCAGACGAGACAGTGACCTTCGCCCCTGTCTGGCAGGTCAGTCCGGCCTTAACCTGCTGACTGTCAGGCAGATCGACGAGGTGACGTGATGATGGAGGTGCTCGGAGCTCATGTGAGCGACGTCGACGCGTTCACGATCACGCTGGAGCGAGACCCACTCCTCCGTTCCACCATCGTGGCGGTCGCAGTATTCGCCGGCACTCCAGACTTCGAGGTCCTTCGCGATCGCATCGACCGGGCAACCCGCCTTGCGCCGACCTTTCGTGAGGTTCTCGTTGCCTCCCCGCTGGGTCTCGCCCCACCGCGCTGGATGGTCGATCCCGCCTTCGACCTCGACTTCCACCTCCGTAGGGTGGCTGCACCGGCAGCTGGAGATCTCGCCTCGGTCATCGAGATCGCCCGAACCGCTGGGATGGCTGCCTTCGATCCGGCGAGGCCCCTTTGGGAGTTCACCCTCGTCGAGGGGATGAAGGACGGCCGCTCGGCCTTGGTGATGAAGGTCCACCATGCCCTGACCGATGGCATCGGCGGCATCCAGCTCGCTGCGCTGGTCGTCGACTTTGAGCCCACTCCTGCGCCACTTGGGGCGATGCCTGCAGCACCAAGGGCGCAACAGGCCGGGCCGCTCGACGCTTGGCGCGACGTGATCGCCTATGACCTCGCCCGCTTCATCGGCGAGGGTCGAGGGCGGCTCAGCTCGATCCCCGGCGAGCTCGTCGATGCAGCCCGCCATCCCTTCCATGCAGCTGCGGAGGTTGTCAAGACCACAGCTGCCTTGGCTCGCTTCGTCCGACCTGTCACGACAACGAAGTCACAGGTGATGGCGAGGCGGCGATTGCAGTGGCACTTCGGGACTCTGGACCTTGAGCTCGATGCTCTTCGACGGGCGGCCAAGACCATCGATGGAACGCTCAACGATGGCTTCGTTGGGGGTATCACGGGTGGCCTTCGTCGCTATCACGATCGCCACGGGAGCAGGGTCGGCGATCTCCGCTTGACGATGCCGATCTCGGTGCGCACCGACGATCACGATGTCGGCGGCAACCACATCACTCTCGTTCGCTTCGAGGTCCCGGTAGGCATCGCAGACCCAGCCAAGCGCATGACCGAGATCGACGAGCGTTGCGTTGCGCTCCGTCGGGATAGGGCCCTGCCCTATTCGAATGCGGTAGCAGGGATGCTCAACTTGCTTCCCACCTCGGTCTCCGGGGGGATGCTCAAGCACGTTGACTTCGTCGCGAGCAATGTCCCAGGATTTCCCAGCAACGTGTATCTCGCTGGTGCCGAGCTCGAAGCGTTCTATCCGTTCGGCCCGACGATCGGCTCCGCCGCCAACATCACCTTGATGTCCTATCGGGGTCGCTGCCACATCGGCGTCAACACCGACTGCGGTGCGGTGCCAGATCCGAACGCCCTGCTTGAAGACCTCCGTCTGGGCTTCGAAGAAGTCCTAGATCTCGCTGGCGACCACGAACCGGTGTCGATCGGGCCCCTCTGATCACTTACCTCGGAACGCCCTGAGGCTTGCCATGCGTTCGAAGAGTTCGATCAATGTCGCAGGCTCATGCTCGAGGTAGGCGGTCCGCAAGACGGTCTCGACATTGATCGCGAGTCGCTCCCTGTCGCGCCAGTGCGCGAACTCAGAGTTGTGGACTGCGTCATCAAGGTCTCTCGTGATCTGGACCGGATCCATTCCAACCCTGTGACGTTCGATGACTGCCGTCTCAACGAAGGCGAGGTAGCGAGCGACGGCGGCAACATCCTCGAGCTTGGCGAGCGGCCCATGGCCCGGAACGATTACCGACGGATTGAGCGCTTCGATCGAGTGACAGGCCTCGATCCACCGAGATGCAGGACCAGCCCACATGATCGGTGTTCCGCCAATGAAGAGGATGTCACCACTGAAGAGCACTCGCTCATCGGGGAGCCAGGCGATCACGTCACCCGAAGTGTGGGCCGGTCCGACCTCACGCAGTTCGACGGGCCGATCGCCAGCTCGGATCGTCAAGGAGCCCGAGAAGGTCTCGGTTGGTGGAGTCGGCTCGATCCCATCGAATTCGAAGGCGCCGAAGGCATCGACGACGAAATCGCCGAGCTCGCCGGGCGTGGCGCGTGCCATCGCGACAAGACCTGCGAGCAGAGCAGGGGGCGTCTCATCCATCTCGCTCGCCGCCGCAGTGGAGGCGACGATCGCCACACCATCGCCCGCCACGAGCTGGTTGCCGTAGCAGTGGTCACCGTTTGCGTGGGTGTTGACCACGGTCGAGATCGGCTTCTTGCAAGTGATCGGAGCCATCGACTGAAGCATCTCTGCGGTCAGTGGAAGATCGAAGAGCGTGTCGACGAGCAGCGAGGCGTCGGCACCAGCGATGAGTCCGGCGTTCGACCAACCCCAGCCCCCATCTGGCTGGAGATACGCGTGCACACCGTCTGCAACCTCGAGCAGGCCCTTGACATATCCCGAGATCCTGTCTTCACCCATCACGCAGAAGCACCTCTCACTTGCGCCGAAGTGCCGGGTGGTGCTTGGCCAAAAGCGGTACGAGCAGCCGATGGGGCACGAAGCGGACCATCGCAGCCGCCGCGCGGTTTGCTGTCCCCGCAACCGCGACCGCTCGACCAGCAGCCAGCGCGTCGACCCCGATCCGTGCAACCTTCTCCGGCGACTCCCACATGAACGATGGAAGGGCGCTCTCGGCATCGTCGATGTTGAAGCCGGCCGCCTCCCCAAAACCAGTGTCGACAGGCCCCGGGCAGAGCGCCGTCGCAGTGACACCACTGCCCAGCAGCTCGCCATGCACCGATTCGGTGAAAGAAAGCACGAACGCCTTTGACGCCCCGTATCCGGCTTGACCGGGCAGAGGTTGGAATGCAGCGGTCGACGCCACGTTGAGCACGCCTCCTGAGCCGCGCTCAACCATCGATGGAAGGAAGCGGCAGGTCAGATCAACGACCGCCATCACATCGACCTCGACCATGTACATCTCGGTCGCCGGCTTCGACTCGGCGATCGAACCCAAAGTGGAGAGTCCAGCGTTGTTCACGAGAATCGACAGCTCGAGTCCCAGTGCCGCGACTCGGCCAGGAAGTGCCGCTCGCGCGTCCCTCTCCGAGAGGTCGGCGGCAAGGACCTCGACACGTCGGTTGTCGCTTCGCAGCTCCGCAGCTAGGTCCTCGAGCTTGCCTTCACTTCGCGCGACCAGAGTGAGTCCATGGCCCCGGCGGGCGAGATCGCGAGCGATGGCCTCGCCAATTCCGGACGAGGCGCCGGTGACCAGGGCGGTGAGCTCTTTTGATGGCGCGGGGAGAGGCATGGCGACGAGGGTACGACAGGAGCTCCCCTTCCCGCCGTACCACCCTCCGCCGCGAGGAGCGCTTCTGGTGACGAAAGGCCCTGGAAGATCCTTCCAATAGCGACGAGACTTGGCGCAGGAGAGGTGCGGCGCACGCGGGAGGTCACCAGGGTGCTCAACTTGGCCAGAACCGTCGTGCACGGCTCCTCCAGAGCCTTGCTCACTGCGGCTTTCCTCGCCTTTGGCGGTTTGATGCCGAGCCACCAGGCAAGCGCGGCTCCCGTTGTCCGGGCATCCTGCGCTGCTGCAGCGCCCACGCATGTTCGCTGCTTCGCACTCCATCTGGGAGCCGGTGCACGCTCGCCCATCGCGGCTGGCCAACGTGCGGCAGCCGACATGATCGCCTTCTCAGGTCCCTACGGTCCCGCCGCGCTCACCAGCGCCTACAAGCTGCCCAGCAAGGTCAACACCACCGTCGGCACCGGTCAGACGATTGCCGTGATCGACGCCTACGACGATCCGTTCGCCGCCTCAGACTTGGCTCAGTACCGTTCGTACTACGGTCTCAGAGCCTGCACGGCGGGAAGCGGATGCTTCCGCAAGGTCAACCAGGCTGGCGCGACGTCACCGATGCCGGCATCTGACGTGGGCTGGGCAGGTGAGATCAGCGTGGACCTCGATATGGCGTCGGCGATCTGCCCCAATTGCCACTTGCTCCTCGTTGAGGCGGCGAGCTCGCTTGACTCTGATCTCGCCACTTCTGTCAACACCGCAGTAGGCCTGGGCGCGACCATTTTGACGAACTCCTACGGCGCCACCGAGACATCACAGGAGGTGGCCAGCCTCGGGCCTGCCTACAACCATCCAGGGGTCACGGTCACCGTCGCATCGGGTGACGCCGGCTTCGCCCCTGGCGCGCAATTCCCGGCCGATCTTCCGACCGTGCTCGCGGTGGGCGGCACCCGCCTCACTCGGAACCTCTCGACCCCGAGGGGCTGGGTCGAGACAGGCTGGGACGACTCGGGCAGCGGCTGCTCGTCCTACGTTCCGATGACGATCGCCCAGACCCTCCGGCTCCCCCAGACACGTCGATTCGCGTGCGCCAGCTCGTTTGGCGGATCTCCCGGTCGACAGATCGCCGATGTCTCAGCGGTGGCTGATCCCGCCACCGGCGTCGCCGTCTACGACAGCTTTGGCTCGGGTGGGTTCAACTGGTGGATCTTCGGCGGGACCAGCGTCGCCTCGCCGATCATTGCCGGGATCGTTGCACTTGCAGGCAATGCGGCGAGCATCACACCTCCTGTCTACCGCCTTCCATATCGCCAGCCCCCGCTCTTCAACGACATTCGCGGAGGTTCCAGCGGTAGCTGTGGCGGAAGCTACATCTGCGCCGGTCGGGGAGGATATGACGGACCAACCGGGATCGGCACTCCCATCGGTCGTTTCAGCCTCTGAGGCGCCTTAGCCAGCCAGGCGGCGGCTGGCCTCCCTGCCGCGGATGATGCGACGACCCAAGGCAATCGACGGAAGTTCGACAAGTCGAAAGCTCAGTGCACTGAGAGCAATCGTCACCGTGACCCAGATCGCGGCACTGAGCCAGCCTGCTCCAGCGATGATCGGGATTGTTGCGATCACCAGGCCCTGGAGCAGATAGATCGAGTAGCTGACACGGCCGACATAGCGAAGTGGCTGAGGGGCGCGACGACGCCAGAAGATGAGACCGGCGAAGAAGACTGCATACGCACCGGCCCAGGCGACGAGCATCGGAACGAAGCCCCGAAGGCCGAGTGCCGCGCGATCCTCATGGCCAATCAGAACGACTGCGAGCATCATGCTGCCGGTCGCCAAGCTGAGCCCCACCACTGCCGCGACGGTGCTGCGAGAGACCTCGTTGGCAACGAAGCGGTAGGCGACGGTACCGGTGAACATGGTCACCAGGCTGAAGGCGCCCAGCGGAACGTGATGGTGTAGCGCGGTCAAGAGGAGCGTTCCGACGGCACAACCGAGCGAGGCGGCGATGCTGAGGGCCACCGAACGTCGATGAAGCCCAAGGAGGAAGAGAATCGTGACCGCGACGTAGAAGGTCAGCTCCCAACCGAGAGTCCAGAAGGCACCGTTGAGATCGCCGCCGCCGAGGTAGAGCTGCAGCATCGTGAGATTGCTCAGCCAAGAGCGAAGGGGAAAGCCGACGGCGATCGCGACGCCGAGGCTGGCCAAGATCGCCATGAGCGCGATCGAGAGCCAGTACATCGGATAGAGCCGAAAGAAGCGACTGATCCAGAAGCGGCTGATAGAGCCGTTCCGCTCGAGCGAGGCCGGGATGATGAACCCCGAGCAGAGGAAGAAGACAAAGACGCCGAGCTGGCCGCATTGGACCACATTGATCGAGAGCGCGTGGAACCATCCGAAGAGCCGCTCACCGCAGTGCTGCACCAGCACGAAGCAGACGGCAATGCCTCGAAGCGCATCGAGAAAGTCGATGCGATGGGCGGGAAGGCTGCCCGAGGCATCAGGAGTCTCGGGACTCGGATCGATGAGGGGCCCAGACCCTGCGTCTCCGACCTCTACCGCCCGGTCGATCATCGCCGTAACCTACCGGTGCCAGATGCTGCCCCCCAGATTGCACTTCCTTCAGGCAAGAGGCGCGATGGCCTCAACCTCAGCGATGAACCTTGTGAACGCCGGTTCCCATTCGTTGACCCAGAGTGCTTGGAGGGGCTCGGGCATCCCCGCAAGCATCGCCTCCTGGATCTCGGGCGGCAGGCTCGCTCGGACGAGGCCGAGTGCCAGCCAGGGCTTATCCGAACCGAAGGTCGCCATCGCATGACCAGGGAGTTCGCCCCACTCCTCCTCGGAGAGAAATGCCGAGGCGATCGGAAGGACCTCGTTCTCCTCCTGGCGGAGGTGCGGCTCGAGAACGGTGTCGATCTCGGCCAGCAGACTGATGAAGCGAGCTCCGTCGGCCTCGTCGGGATCGGATTGCCAATCAGTCAGCGCCTGGCGAGCCAAGGACATCGGCTCATCCAAGAGTCGATGCTGCGCATCGATTCGCTCGAGCAGCGCACGATGCTCTGGGCAGCGCTCTTCGATGACGGGATAGACGAGCTCGTCCTCACCCTGGTGGTGAACGTGGAGGAACTCGAGCACGTTGTCGTAGAAGGAGGCAACAGTGTCAACCTTCGATGGATCAGTGCCAGCGCCGTTGACCAGTCCTTCGGCGGCACCGAAGCAAGAGTGCAGTGCGTGATGCACCGCGAACATGTCATTGACATCGGTTGTGTAGTTTCCCGGGCTGGTCACCGAATCGCTCCCTTACTCATCTGGCTCTTGCGCTGGACCATAACTCAGGAGCCATTCGTCACCAAGCGCCCGCTCGAGCCGATCGACCGAGCGCATCTTCGAGCAGGCTTAGTAGATTCGGCATCTCAATCTCAGCCAGCGACAGGGAGTCCACATGCGCATCCGATACCCCCTCTTTGGTGCAGTCCTCGCCTTCATATCCACGGCGGCCCTCAGCGCGACACCACTTGCCTCCGGCACCACTGATTCGACACCATCGATCGCCAAGCACTTCGGCTCTCAGATGGCCAAGGCATCGGGCCCCTTGCTTGACCGTGGCGGGGCAGTGCTTGCGTCGTCCAAGACCTACGCGATTTTCTGGGGACCCGCTGCTCGCTTCCCCTCTGATGAGCAACGGCTCATCCCGAGCCTCCTCCAGGGATTTGCCGGCTCCGGCTACCTCAACATCGCAAACCAGTACTTCCGCGGCGCTTCGGCGCAGACCAGCTTCGTTGGATCACTCGTTGACGGCTCGGCACCCCCCAAGTCCAATCCGAATGCCGCCACCCTCGGTGCCGAGGTGGCGCGAGTGCTCCCAGCGGGGACAACGCTCGATCCCACCGCGCTCTACCTGATCTACACGAGCAACGACGCTGCAAAGAACTACTGCGCCTACCACAACCAGACGACCGTCAGTGGGGTGTCGATCCAGGTCGCCTACATCCCGAACACCGCCGGCATTGCGGGCTGCGACGCTGGCAACCTCGACCCAACCAGCACCGTCACAGAGGGCACCCGCTCGGTGGCAGATTCGACGGCTCACGAGTTCATGGAGGCGATCACCGATCCTAAGCCCGGCTCGACCTGGACGGACAAGAGCGGCTACGAGATCGGCGACAAGTGCGAGCTCGCCCCTGAGGCACTTGTCCCCCTGACAGGCTCTATCTGGCAGCTGCAGTCAGAGTGGAGCAACGCCGCCGCAGGCTGTGTCTTCTCGGGCTGACGAAAGACCTTCGACTGCGAGACGCGGCGCTGCGGGATGGACCAGCTCCGTTACAGTCTGCGAGGTCATGGACGTGGCCTCGCTTCCCGAGACAACGAGCGATGAGGCGGGCAGCCCGCCCGGAGATCGTTCATTTCGTCCCGACGTCCAAGGCCTTCGCGCCGTTGCGATCCTTGTCGTGGTCGCATATCACGCCGCGATCCCCGGATTTGGTGGTGGATACGTCGGGGTTGACGTCTTCTTCGTCATCTCTGGATTTGTCATCACGGGACTCTTCTTGCGAGAGCGTTCGAAGTCGTCGAAGACCTCACTCCCCCACTTCTACGCTCGACGGATCCGCCGGATCCTCCCGATGGCGACGCTGGTCATCGTCACGACCGTGTCGGCGTCAGTGTGGATACTTGGCCGTGTCGACGGCTGGGCAGTTGCGATGTCGGGCCGTTGGGCATCGATATTTCTGGCCAACTACCAGCTGACGAAGGGCGGCGCCGGCTACTTGCAGGTGGCGAGTCTTTCGCCGCTCCAGGGCTACTGGTCCCTCGCCATCGAGGAGCAGTTCTACCTCGTCTTCCCGGTCCTCGTACTAGCGATCTGGGCACTTCGTTCGCAGCTGTCGCAACGTCGGCGTTTGGCCATCGCTCTCGCCGTGGTGACCATCTCTTCCTACGGACTCTCGATCCTCCAAACCCGCTCGAATCCGATCGCTGCCTACTACTCGCCCTTCACGCGAGCATGGGAGTTCGCGCTCGGCGGCCTCGTCGCTCTCGCGGCAACAAGGCTCAAAGAGCTCGACCACCGAGTCGCGGCTCTCCTGAGCTGGTTTGGACTCGCACTCATCGCCCTGGCCACGATCGCCTTCTCAAATGCCACCGCCTTTCCTGGCTCCCTGGCGATGATCCCTGTTCTAGGCGCGTCCTTGGTCATCGCCGGGGGCAGCGCTGCTCCGCGGTCGGGGGCCGAGGTCGTCCTTGGGCTTTGGCCTGCTCGCTGGATCGGTGATCGCTCCTACAGCCTGTACCTCTGGCATCTTCCGATCTTGGTGATTGCTGCGGACGCCGCACTCACGCCCCTCAGCATCAGCAAGCGACTTGCGCTGGTCATCTTCGCAATCGTCCTCTCGGGATTCTCCTACTGGCTCGTTGAGAATCCGATCAGGCGATCGCGCTCGTTGATCGGCCATCACCGACGGACCTTCGCCGTGGGTGCGGTCTTGGTGCTGGGCTCCTTTGCCTTCTGCCAGCTCATGGCTTACGCCACCTGGCCAGCCCGCCACGTCGTCCTGCCCCTGGGCCCCCGCTCAGTCTCGTTCGCCCAGCTCGAACGAGAGCTGGTGATGGGCTCGTCCCTGACAGAGCTGCCGAGCCCAGTCGCACCACCCGTGGGGACGTGGACCGAGTTCCAGCCACCATGGATGGCGTCACGCTGTTTCACCAATCCGCACACCGCTGCTGGCCTCGCACAAGCGACCGTCCCGATCTGCACCTTCGGCGATCCGCATGCCGCCCGCACCGTCGTGCTCTTTGGTGACTCCCAGGCCAACGTCTTCGCCGGAGCATTCGACACGCTTGCTCGAAGCCGCGGCTGGAGGTTGGTGGTTCTGTCAAAGGTCTCCTGCGCCTCGACCCTTGCTCCGGCCATCTTGAACAACAGGCCATGGCCAGCTTGTACGACCTTTCGCAGCTACGCACTTCGTCAGATCTCCCGCCTTCGGCCCGAGGCAGTCGTGCTCTCGAGCTACTTCAAAGGTCCCGCCGCTTTGGCGGGTCTCGGCCCGATGATCACCAAGATCCAGGCGACCGGCGCCAAAGTCGACGTGCTCGGGACGATGCCCTGGTACTACGGCAGCTGGTCTGGGCCGGACCCGGTGCTTTGCCTGGGTCGCCACACAGACGCTGTCGGCGACTGCGCGCTTCCTGTATCGACGCTGGCCGCGAGCTTCGGACCTTTGAACAGATCGATGGCCTCGATCGCGTCGGCGCGGCACGCCTCGTACACGGGAGTCTGGCCTCTCTTCTGCAGTGCAAGCAGCTGCCCTGCGGTGGCTGCCCACCGCGTCGTCTATCTCGACAAGCGCCATATGACCTGGGTCTGGTCGACCTACATCGGCCAGGCGCTTGGACAGTTGCTGGGGCGCTCCATTCCTGGCCTCTGAGTGGAGCACGGCGCCCGAGCGCTCTCCTCCCGCCCTCACTAGCGTCTGCGACATGCCTCTCGCCCAGATCAACGGTCATCCGCTCTATTTCGACGACACAGGAGGCGATGACCCTCCGGTCGTGCTCAGCCATGGCTTTCTGATGGACCACGAGATGTTTGCCGAGCAGATCGATGCGTTGCGGGCCGAATTCCGTGTCATCACCTGGGATGAGCGAGGGTTCGGGGAAACCCCGGCCGCTGGCCCCTTCACCTATTGGGACTCAGCCGACGACCTTCTAGGACTGCTTGACCATCTCAACATCGAGACGGCAGTGCTCGGCGGCATGTCCCAGGGAGGCTTCATCTCCCTACGGGCCGCGCTGCGCGCACCGTCTCGGGTCAAGGCCCTGGTGCTCATCGACACCCAATCGGGACTGGAGGACCCTGAGCTCTTGCCCAGCTTCGAAGCGATGAACGACGAGTGGCTAGCGAACGGACCAGCCAACGTCCAGGAGATCGTGGCCTCGCTCATTCTCGGCGACGGCACCCCCTGGGAGCCTTGGTTCGCGAAGTGGGCGGTGGCCGATCGGGAGCAGTTCAATCGAGCCTTCCGCTGCCTCGCCGATCGAGACGACATCACCGATCGCCTCTTCGAAATCCAGTGCCCTGCGATCATCTTCCACGGCGACGCGGACGTTTCGATCACGATGGACAAGGCAGAGGACCTGGCAGATCGCCTCGCGGGATGCGACCGGCTCGTCGTCGTTCCCGGCGCCCCTCATGCCGCCAACATGACCCACCCTGAGATCGTGAACCCTCCTTTGCTCGAGTTCCTCCGCACGCACACGTGAGCGTCGCGGCTGAACCATCGTCGAGATGCACCTCGTCGGGTCGACACGCGCCCCACGCGCTCTCCTAGCCTGAGGCGATGAAAGAGCTCGTCTACCACCGCCTCCTCCTCCCCTCCGCCAACCGGAACGCAAACAAACCCTGCGTGACCAATGCGGCGACGGGAGTCACGAGCACATTCGCCGAGCACCTCGAGCGCGTCGGGCGCGCAGCGGCTGCGCTCCAGCAGCTGGGGGTGGGCCGCTCCGATCGCTTCGCCGTTCTGGCGCTCAACTCGCCTGAGTACCTCGAGCTCTACCACGCAGCCTTCCTCGGTGCCGGAGTCATCAACCCTCTGAACCTTCGCTTCGCTCCTGCGGAGCTGGCCTACGTCCTCAAGGACTCCGGCTCTACTGTCTGCTTTGTCGACGCCCTCTTCGCTCCCGTCATCGAATCGGTCAAGGAGGAAGCGGGACTCAGCACGATCGTCCTCATCGGAGACGGTGATCTTCCGGGCGCCATCCGCTACGAAGAGCTCCTTGCCAGCATCGCGCCGGAGATCCCCGACGAGGGCGAGGAATCGGATCCAGTCATCCTGATGTACACCGGTGGAACGACTGGCATGCCAAAAGGTGTTCTCCTCGACCAGCGCGCAGAGATGCTGAACATGTACCACGTGATGATGACGTTGGGCTGGACGAACACCGTCGTCAACCTCATCCAGACCCCTATGTTCCACGCAGCCACCATGTTCGGGATCACCGGTGCCCCTGCGATCGGCGCCCACACCGTGATCCTCCCGGGATTCGAGCCCTCCGCCGTGCTCAGGGCAATCGACGTCTATCAGCCCAATGCCACCGTCATGGTGCCGACGATGATCGGTCTGCTCATGGCGCACGCTGAGTTCACACCAGAGGCACTCGCTCCCCTCAAGGACTTGGTCTACGGCGCCTCCCCCATGCCACAAGCGCTCCTCGAGAAGGTCCTCGCTCTCTATCCCGACATGGACATCTGGCAGGGCTACGGCATGACCGAGTGCAGCGCCGTGCTGACGCTCCTCGGTCCAACGGAGCACCGGGCGGGTGGGGACTACCTGAGAAGTGCCGGCAAGCCCATGACTGGGGTCGTCCTGTCGATCCGAGACGAAGAAGACAACGAGCTCGGCCCCGGAGAGACCGGTGAGGTTTGTGCGCGATCGGGCAACTTCATGGTCGAGTACTGGAACAAGCCTGAGGCGACCGACGAAGCATTCCGGAACGGCTGGTATCGCTCGGGGGATGAGGGCTACCTCGATGAGGATGGCTACCTCTTCTTGGTCGATCGGGTGAAGGACATGATCGTCACCGGCGGAGAGAACGTGTACTCCATCGAGGTTGAGAACGCCCTCGCCAGCCATGCCGCCGTGCAACAGGTTGCCGTGATTGGAATACCTCACGATGTCTGGGGCGAGATGGTCCACGCAGTCGTCGTGCTCAAGGACAAGACCATGGCGACCGCTGAAGACCTGATCGAGCACGCGCGGTCGCGGATCGCCGGCTACAAGGTCCCGAAGTCAGTGGAGTTCCGAAAGGATCCATTGCCGCTCTCTGGGGCGATGAAGGTGCTCAAGCGAGAGCTGCGAGAGCCCTACTGGAAGAATCACGAGCGCGGCATCAGCTGAGCTCGAGGAGCGGTTGAGGCCTCGACCGAGCGCCCAGCGATGAGCACGGCGGCGCGATCAGCTTGAGACGTCTGAGTCGACGTCGCTCTGGCGCTCCTGACGACCACGACCGGCCTTGTCGAAGCGACGAGCTTCCTCGCACTTGCCCGGGCCCCAATGACGACATGACCGGGAACGTCCTCTTGCTCGCCTTCACGCTCTCCGGACGCAAGATCGGCGGCGGTGCAAGTCCCCGCGACTTGCTCATCGCGTTGATCGCCTTCATCATCGGCGTCGGGGGCATCGCTGCGGGCCAACGA
>Ga0075017_100001946_pt1 | contig 12802 bp, 12 predicted proteins | sample AleBraG_ABR_2012_FD_71475 | JGI IMG/M metagenome (GOLD analysis project Ga0075017, IMG submission 71475) | Freshwater sediment microbial communities in response to fracking from Pennsylvania, USA - Alex Branch Run_MetaG_ABR_2012 | ecosystem: Environmental > Aquatic > Freshwater > Creek >...
GAAGTGGCACGAGCGCTGGAACGACTCTTCGCTCTATGCGGCGGAAGAGAATTCCTCCAAGCCGAAGTTCTATGTGCTCGAGATGTTGCCTTATCCCAGCGGCCAGTTGCACATCGGGCATGTTCGCAATTACGCGATCGGCGATGCGCTGGCGCGCTACAAGCGGATGCGCGGCTTCAATGTGCTGCACCCGATGGGCTGGGATGCGTTCGGATTGCCGGCGGAAAACGCCGCCATCAAGAACAATCGCAATCCCTACGAATGGACCATGTTCAACGTCGAGAACATGAAGCGCCAACACCGGCGGATGGCTTTCAGCTACGACTGGAGCCGGGAAATAGCAACGTGCGAGCCCGAGTATTATCGCTGGAATCAATGGTTCTTCCTCAAAATGCTGGAGCGCGGGCTGGCCTACCGCAAGAAGGCGCTGGTCAACTGGTGTCCGGAATGCGGGACGGTGCTGGCCAATGAACAGGTGGTGGACGGCTGCTGCTGGCGGCATGAAGCCACGCCGGTGGAGCAGCGGGAACTGGCCCAGTGGTTTCTGCGCATCACCAGCTACGCCGATGATCTGCTCGGCGCGATCAAAGAACTGGAAGCCGGTTGGCCGGAGCGTGTGCTCTCGATGCAGCGCAACTGGATCGGCCGGTCGGAGGGCGCGGAGGTCGACTTCGGGCTGGAGAATTCTTCTGACAAAATTCGCGTGTTTACCACGCGCATCGACACCATCTATGGCGCGACGTGCGTCATCCTCGCGCCGGAGCATCCGCTGGTTGCCGGATTGGTAGACAGCACCACGCAATCGCGCATCAAGAAGATGATCGATGCCCGCGCGGCGAAAGGGCCGGGCGATCTCGACAAAGAAGGTCTGCCCACGGGCAAGTACGCCATCAATCCGTTCAGCGGTGAGCGGGTTCCTATTTGGGTGGCGAACTTCGTGTTGATGGGATACGGCACCGGCGCCATCATGGCCGTGCCGGCGCATGACGAGCGCGACTTTGAATTCTGCACACAATACGGCATCGCGATCCGTCCGGTGATTCGTCCCAAGGACGGCGAGGTCATCAGCGGCGCGGCCTACTCGGACTACGGAATTGTCCAGGACTCCGGCCCGTACACGGGACTGACCAGCGAAGAAGCCCGGCGTGTGATGGCGCAGAAGGCCGACCACGATGGCTTCGGCAAAAGCGCCATCACGTTTCGCATCAAGGATTGGGGCATCTCGCGGCAGCGCTATTGGGGCACGCCCATTCCGGTGATTCACTGTCCGAAGTGCGGGGTGGTGCCGGTCCCTGAAAGTGAGCTTCCGGTGATTCTGCCGCTGCAGGTTCCCATTACCGGCAAGGGCCGTTCGCCGTTGGAACTGGTGCCTGAGTTCATCAATGTAGAGTGCCCGCGCTGTGGCGAAGATGCCAAGCGCGAGAGCGACACCATGGATACGTTCGTCGATTCGTCCTGGTATTTCTATCGCTACTGCGATGCGCACAATTCCACGGCTCCTTTTGACACGAAGAAAATCGCCTACTGGTTTCCGATCGATCAGTACATCGGCGGAGTAGAGCACGCCATTCTGCACCTGATCTATTCGCGCTTCTGGACGAGAATGATGCGCGACCTGGGGCTGATCTCCAACAGCGAGCCCGTGACCCACATGTTCACGCAAGGCATGGTGATCAAGGACGGCGCGAAGATGTCCAAGTCCAAGGGCAACGTGGTCAGCGCCGACGAGATGATTGACAAATATGGCGCCGATACCGGGCGTTTGTTTGAACTCTTCGCCGCGCCGCCCGAGAAAGAGATGGACTGGACCTCGGCCGGGGCGGAAGGTGCCTATCGTTTTCTGGGCCGCGTCTACCGCTTTGTCACCCGCAACGCGGATCGAGTTGGGTTCCCGGCGGAAGGCGCCGCCGACAAGAAAGTCCTGCGCAAGCTGCATCAGACGATCCAGAAAATTACCGAAGACTTCGAGAGCCGCTGGCACTTTAATACGTCCATCGCGGCTGTGATGGAATTGCTAAACGAACTTTATGCCGCGGAGCAATCCATCTCCGCGCCGGTGATGGCCCAGGTGCTGGAGAAAGTGACGCTGGTTCTGGAACCGTTCGCGCCCTACCTGGCCGAAGAGATGTGGGAAGAGCTTGGGCGCACCGGCCCGTTGTTCCGGCAGACTTGGCCGGCCTTCGATGCGGAACTGGCGCGCGAAGACCAAGCCCAGATTGTCATTCAGGTGAATGGCAAGCTGCGCGGGCGCATCAGCGTGCCCTTTGGCACCTCCAAAGAAGCGCTGAAAGAAAGAGCGCTCGCCGATCCTAGCGTGCGGAGCTGGATCGAAGGCAAGCAGATCGTCAACGTCATCGTGGTGCCGGACAAATTGGTCAACATTGTAGTGCGCTGATCAGGCGGCGTTGGCGTCGGCAATGTCCTCCGGAAGCGGCGGAGGCGGGGCAGTGGCGGCGTCCATCATTGCGAAGAAAGCGGCCTGTTCGGCTTTTTGCGAAACGAAAGGTGGCTTGGATTGCGCGAGCCGTTCGCGCTGGAGTTTCCTGAGTGCTTGCAGCGATTTGTGGAAGGTGCGCTCGTAGGTTGTGGCGTAGCGCAGGAGCAGGGCGAGGAGCTTTTCGTCGAGGGTTTCGGACTCGAAGGCCTGATCCTGGCGGCGGCGGACGCGATCGAGGCGCCAGTGGGCTTGGGCCATTTCTTCGACCAGTATTTTCTCGGTCGGCGTGTTGGGGCGATGTTCCTTTAAGAGGGAGCGGCGGAGAAATTCAAATTGGGAGGCGTCTTCGCCCGGGAGAACGACTTTGCCCGAGGTTAAGCCATGAGACATGGCGTTCATGGAGGAGGCAGCTTTGCCTACGGTGGTGCGAGGTCCTGTTTGCATCGTGACCTTCCTTTCGGTTTCACCTTAGCAGGCGAGGGGCGGGAAACGGGTTAGTGCGATTGATGGAATGGCTTGCAAGTCGCTGAGCGGGTTTGGGTAGAGAAAATTTGCGAGTTCTGTGACTGGGGTTTTGGGGATGGCGTGTTTTGGTTTTGCGTTGGGGCAGAAGGTCAGGTTTCGCGACGAGGCTAAAAGGGGCCATAATAGTGTTATCAAACTAGCGCTTCTCACTCTCGTCTTGGCCAGCGTACCGATCCTAGGGCAGGATTGTCGCAATATCGCGCACATCGGCGGTGAAGTCATTCGAGGTGGAGTCTCAACCCCACACAGCGGGCCGCTGCGACGAGCCGAAATTCGTCTCTATGCGGGAACTACTCTTATTGCTACTGCAGTGACCAATGATCAAGGCGGATTCACGTTCCCCTTAATTGCCCCAACCACGTTCGCGCTCGTCGAGCCCGCCCTTGGCACCGAATTCGCTGATCTGTCGTGGTACGGCCGCTTGTTGAGTTCTTATCGAATCGTGGTCTCCGGATGGGGCAACGCCTGGGTACAAGTTGATCCTGAAGCGGATCGACCATTCCTGCCGCAACACCCTGGTTGGAGCATCTTTCTTTACGGCAACGGTTGCGTCGGAGTTGGTGTAACCGTTGGTTAGAGGAGCGTGAGCCGCGTGCGCATCGGTATTCTCATGATCGAGGGGATTTCGAGCCTCCGATAGATTGCGCGCAAAAATCTTTCTGTGGCCTTTGCAATGCGTTGTTGTGTTTCGGTGGCAGACTGGCTCGGTGTTGTTGAAGCCGCCCGGCCAGTCGTCTTCAATCGTGGCTAAGTAGCTGTTGAGCAGCATTCTGCAGATTGCTCGCTAGGCGCAAATGTCAAAAACAGTCATTCGTGCAACGACAACAGTTGACGGTTTTGTTTGCGCGGACGCCAAGCGACACTCACTGTTGGTGTGCCCGACGGCTGGCCAGTGGAATACAACGGGACATGCGGCCCGCTGAACTACGGATAAAGTTTCTTGTGTTCGTTCTTGCCGTAGCGGCTGAGCACCGTTTTGAGCCCCGCCGTAACAAAGCGCGTGCCGGTCCATCGCAGAGTGACAATGTCCATAGCTGAAATACAGCAATGCGCGTCGCCAGGCATGTAATGTTCGAGGAAATTGAGGGGATCGTTACCACTCGGCTTGTGTCCGGGCATCTTTCAGTCGCGCGGGCTGAAGGGATTCGTCCTGAGAAACGCCGTGTGCGTCTCCCCGATGGTGGTCGCGCCTTCAACCTGGGATCCATTGCGGCTAATCAGGCGGCGTTGGCGTCGGCAATGTTCTCGGGAATCGGCGGGGGCGGGGCAGTGGCGGCGTCCAGCATCCGGAAGAAGGCGGCCTGCTCGGCTTTTTGCGAAACGAAAGGCGGCTTGGATTGCGCGAGCCGCTCGCGCTGGAGTTTCTTGAGTGCTTCCAGTGACTTGTGGAAGGTGCGCTGGTAGGTTGTGGCGTAGCGCAGGAGCAGGGCGAGGAGCTTTTGATCGAGCGGTTCGGACTCGGTCGATGCGCCAGTGCGCTTGCGCCATTTTCTCGACCAGTATTTTCTCGGTCGGGGTGTTGGGGCGATGTTCTTTGAGGAGCGAGCGCCGCAGAAATTCAAATTGGGAGGCGTCTTCGCCGGGGAGAACGACTTTGCCCGAGGTTAAGCCATGAGACATGGCGTTCATGGAGGAGGTGGCTTTGCCTACCGTGGTGCGAGGTCCTGTTTGCATCGTGACCTTCCTGGTTTCACCTTAGCAGGGGGCGGAAAACGGATTAGGGCGATTCGAGTTCTGTGACTGGGGTTTGGGAGGGCAGCGTTTTTTGGTTTGGCGCTGGGGCGCGAGGCTGACCGCAAGTAGCGCGGCGCGATTCACTGCGCGCGCTTGAGCAGCCCTTTGGCCTCGGCCCAACTGGGTTCGCGGCCTTCCGGCTCTTGCGTCAGATAGGTAGCAAGGTATTTCTGTGCGCGCGGCAGGTCCTGATGTTCCCGGATGAGCACTTTCGCGGCTTCATAGAACGGCGCCAGGTCGTCGCCGGCGCCTTTCCTGCACGCCTCGATGATGTCATCCAGGTCGGACCAGCGATGCGCGGTGGCGTACGAGCTGGCCAAAATCGCATAGCCGCCGGCGCGCGAGGCATCCATTTTGAGTAGCAGCCGGCCGGCGCGCTCGGCTTCCTGGATGTTGGGCGTCCGGGCGACGCAACAATAAAAGCGGGCCAGCTCATAGACAGCGCGATAGTGAGTGGGATCGGCGCGCACGGCTTGTTTCAGAGTGGTCTCGATCTGTGTGTCGCTGGCTTCTTCCTGGGCCAGCCGGGCTTCGGCCAGATAGCCCCAGCGTGGATCGTTGCTAACAATTTCATGGGCGATCTCGTGAGCTTTTTGACGGTCGCCGCCGGCCAGGCGCGGAGCGTGAAAGTAAAACATCATGGCCACCAACAGCGTGTCCGTATGATGCGGCTGCACCGACAAGGCCGCGGATATCTGGTCTTTCATCTGGTGAACGAGCGAGATTGCGCGCACCCAGGAAGACTTTTCCGCGGTGTAGGCGTAACACTCCGCCAGTTGGGCGTGGAAGTCGGGGTTGCGGGGATCGAGCGCCACCGCTTTTTCCGCGGCAACGGTTGCGCCGTGCAGATCGCCGAAACTTTCCTTGTCTTTCGATGCCAGGTAGAGCGCGTAGGCGTCGTTCGGGTTCTCATGCAAGCGGGTGTTCAGCACCTCGCGAGCGCGTTTGTAGTGTCCGCCGTCGATCAGCGGTTCCACGGAAGAAGCAGAGGGCAAGCTACCGCAGACGGCGCCGGTTAAGGACAAGATTAGGGCGTAAGGCCATCGAATCATATATGTGTGTTTTTGTTGATCGGCCGAAGGCAGAGGCTTCGACAGAACAGATTGGATTTTAGAACCGGAAGTACTAGTGTAACGCATTTGGCATTGACAGCAGTCAGGGTTTGGGATCAAAATAGACAAGGCGAATAAAAGGCGAAATTGCATGAACCCCAATGCCGCTGTTCCCATACAGCTCGGAGTGTCTCCGGGCGACACGCTGAAGAGCGGGCCGCTGGAATTTCCTCGCGGCGCGCTCACGGAAATTGTAGGGCCGGACAGTTCCGGACGGACCACCATTGCTTACACGCTGCTGGCCGCCTCCACGGCCAAGGGGGAAATCTGCGCATTTGTCGATACCTACGATTCCTTTGACCCAGTGAGTGCGGCCGCCTGCGGGGTAGTTTTGTCGCAACTGATTTGGATCCGCTGCGGGAAAAATGCCGAGTCCGCGCTGAAAGCGGCCGATCTGCTGATCCATGCCGGTGGATTTGGAGTCGTGGTGTTGGACCTGTGCCAGATCACAGCGCGCGTGGCGAATGGAATTCCGCTGTCGTATTGGTGGCGATTCCGCCGGGCGGTGGAAAAAACGCCGGCCATTCTGGCGCTGCTGGAAAAGCAGCCGCTAGCCAAATCGAGTGCATCTCTGCAACTGGAGATGCAACGCAAGCAGGTGGTGTGGGCAGGGGCGTCAGGATTTCAGGTCTTGCGCGAATCGGAGCTGATTGCGATTCCGCGCAAACCCATGCGAGCCGGCGCGCACAGCATTCGAGCCAAAGCGTGGGCGTAGCATGTTTGCGTGCATTCATGGTTCCGCGGATCTGCCGGCGATTGCCGCCGCATTCGCACCGGAATTTGAGCTGACGGCCAGCGACACGGTGGTGTTTGCCATCGATGCCCTGCGGCGGATGGTTGGTTCTCCGCAGCAGATCGCTCAAGCCATCTCCGCCCGCGCTGGAAGCAACGTCAATATTGCTCTGGCCGATACGGTGGATACGGCGATTCTGGCGGCCCGCAACTGCCCGGGCATTTCTGTTCGCCCCAACCTTGCGCGGATGCCGGTGGAGCGTTTGCCGCTAAGTGAAGAGATGCTCGACGTGCTGGAGAGTTGGGGCATCCGCACCTTTGAGCAACTGGCGGAGCTGCCGGAAATTGGCATTGCCGAGCGTTTTGGCGATACAGGCGTATATCTGCAGCGGCTGGCGCGCGGCGCTGTCGATCGCCCGCTGCGCATTTACCGGCCCGAGACCGAATACGCCGATCGCATCGAATGGGAACATCCGGTGAGTTTGCTCGAGCCGTTGCTGTTTTTGATCGCGCGTGTGTTGAATGAGCAATGCGCCCGCCTGGAATCGAATGCGCTGGCAACCAACGAAATCCGGCTCACGCTGGAATTGGAGAATCGCACCGAGCACGCACGCATCCTCCGGTTGCCGATTGCTTTAAACGACAGCAAACCGCTGCTGAAGCTGCTGCAATTGGATTTGGAAGCGCATCCGCCTCCGGCCCCGGCCATGGCGCTACGTTTATATTTGATCGCCGTTCCGCCGCGCACGGTTCAGCATGGAATTTTCCAGCCGCTGACTCCGGCGCCAGACCGGCTGGAGTTGACGCTGGCGCGCATTCGCGCCTTGGTTGGAGAAGAAAATGCCGGCATTCCGGAGTTGCTCGATACCCATCACCCGCATCCGTTTCATTTGGTGCGCGAGTTTCCTTATACCGGCGACAGTCCGGCGCAGAAGCCATGCCAGGCGTTCCGTTTTTTCCGGCCACCGTTGAGCGCCCAAGTGGAGGTGCAGGCAGAGCGTCCGCGGCGTCTGCAATCGGCCGGCATTGCGGGCGTCGTCGCTGTCGCGGCCGGTCCGTGGCGCAGTTCGGGCAACTGGTGGATCGAGGAAAGTTGGAATCGGGATGAGTGGGATATCGCGCTCAGCACTGGCGCGCTGTACCGCATCTATAAAGAGCCGGATGGGCGCTGGTTTGTGGAGGGCAGCTACGATTGAAGGGTAGCCGGAAACGGGTTAGGTTCAAGGTTCAAGGTATGACCGTGCAATCTCTCAAAGAAGCGATAGTTGGGCTGCCGGAAGAGGAACGGCATTCTCTCACCCTGTGGCTCAACGGACTCGATTCCGACGACTGGGACAAGGAGATGGCGAAAGACTTTTCTCCGGGAGGGCGCGGAGCCCATGTAGTCGACAAGGTCAAGGCAGACATCGCGGCAGGAAAATTTCGCCCGGTTGAAGAGCTTTGCGCCGGACGGCAATAGAAGCGCAAGTGAGGTTTGTATCGCACGTCTCAGCAGAGTTCTGGGATGGGAGCAATACAGCGCACTTCCTGCTGAGATTCAACGTCAAGCGGACAAGGCTTACCGGCTGTTCTCCGCGAACCATTCGCTCTCAACCTGAAAAAAGTCGGCCTTTCTGGTCAGCCCGCGTTCCCTTGGAATATCGAGTCCTCGGCTATCGGCAGGATCGCGAATCTTTCTGGTTCTGGATCGGGCCACACGACGAATACAGCAAGATTCTTAAGCGCTGGTGAGCGGGCCAAGATGTGATCGGACGGCTGGCCCAAGCGCGTTCAAGGGAAAATCCGAGTTGCCCGAGCCGACTAGGCGAAAATCAAACGGCGCCCTTCGGTTCAGGAACTGGATCGCCAAACTCCTTCGCGGTGTCGATCCACAATCGAATTGCATCCTGCGCGTTGCCGAGGGCGCTCTCCTGGGTGGCGCCGTGCGCGGCGCATCCCGGAAGTTCTGGCACTTCGGCTACAAACACTTCGTCTTCTGCGCTCCAGTAGATGATGACTTCGTATTTGACCATGGTTTGGAACCAAGCTTTGCCTTCACGATCGCCGCCCGGACTTGTTTCACTTGGTACGGTTTCGGAACAAGTGATGGGTTGCCCCTCACGCGCTTTTCGAAACGGATGGCCGCTCGGCAGTACCGCTGATAACGCGACGCTCAAGACGAGCTTGCGAGCCCGGACTCGGAGTCCCCTGGCGCTCCAATTCGTCCCAAGATTTCTTACGTTGCAATAAGTAGGCGTCGATATCGGCCATGGTCCAGATAGTAGGCGATGCGGTAGAGTCAGCCCCTCGAAATCTTCGTGGATGATTTCCGGCGAGCATCCTTCCCGAAAGGCATAGACAATCGAGTCCAGCGAAACACGCGTTCCCACGATATAGTAGACGTCCTCGCGCTGTTCGACATGCTCACCGGCCATAGTGCCGCTCCTCTTCCCGAGTATACGGGAAGGCGCGTGATTCGCGGCTGGCCCGTTCGATTCGCTATCCTGAAAGCATGCAGGTCGTGCTGCCCGATATTACCGCGCCGGCTCGGTTTATCTTCGATCCGTCTCAGTCTTTGTCTGACGACGAGTATTACGATCTCTGCATGGCGAATCGCGACCTCCGCATGGAACGGAGCGCCCAAGGAGAAATCATCCTCGTGCCCCCTGCCGGCATCGAATCAGACTACCGCAACACGGACGTCACCTTCCAACTGACCCAATGGGCGAAGCTAGATGGCCGGGGGAAGGTTTTCGGTCCCAGCGCCGAATTCCTCTTGCCGAGTGGCGCCGGATATTCGCCCGATGCCTGCTGGGTTTCCAATGATAGCCTGGCTAAGATTTCCAAAGAGCAGCGAAGGAAATTCCCACGCTTGGTTCCTGAGTTTGTCATCGAAGTGATGTCTCCGAACGATCGTTTGAAAGCCCTCCAAGAGAAGATGGCGGAATGGATCGCTAACGGCTCGCAATTGGGATGGCTGATCGACGCCGACGACCAGACAATCTATGTCTTCAAACCCAATCAATCGGCGCCGGAAAAAGTGATGGGTGCTGCAAGGCTTGCGGGAGAAGGCCCGGTCGACGGGTTTGTGCTCGAACTGGCCAGCATTTGGGCAGGCCTGTAGTCTCGTCTGCGCGCCGCGTTGGGACTGAGATATGACCCGCAAGTATTCGCTAGTGATCGAAGGTGATCCTACTGGGTACAGTGCTTACGTGCCTGAGTTACCAGCCATCTTGGTGACGGGCAAGTCCAAGGAAGAACTCAAAGCCCGTGGGGCAGAAGCAATCTTCGTTTACTGGGAAAGCCTGCGCGTCGAGCGGTCGCCAACCGGAGATTGAGGTCAAACTGCCGGCCTGGGCTATGCGATCTCGGAAGGTCAATGTCGCTAATTCGGCCTCTCGCCGAGACGGCTCGGAGTGTGCCTGGCACACCACCCTCCGGAGAAGTTCAAAACCGGCTGGATGCGGTTGTGATGGATACTTCCATCTTTGCGCTTTCGGAAAAACGTGAACCTTATTTCGCAGGCGGCGGCGCAGGCGGCGGCACCTCTGACGAAGCGATGTCCGCAACCGCCTTCCAGGACCCGTCCGGCAGCTTCCGATAGGTCGTCACATAGCTGCCGTGATCGTGGATGACCTGCTTGGAATTCGGGTCTGTCATGGTCATGGTGTAGGAACCCTGCGTGTAACCCACATCGCCGGTCTTGGCCACTTCCACTTTCGAAGCCTGGAATTTCAAGGACAATGCAGGATCGGTCACCATTTCCTTTAACGTCTTACCAATCGCCTCCTTGCCGATGCTCGCCGGCACTCCGGGACTCATCAGAACGGCATCGTCTGCGTAGTGCGCGGCTAGCTTCTCCGCATCCTTGGACACGTACTCCTGGTTCCACTGCGTCTCGTTGTCTTTCAGCGCCTTGATGTCGGCTTCGCGCGTATCCGGCGCCATTTGACTGCAACCCGTCAGCACCAGCCCCAGCAGCGCACTGGATAAAGCAAAATACTCTCTCATGTTTTCTCCCCTTTTGTGGATCGCATTATTATACGACGTAAAAACCGGAACAGCCACCGCTGACAAACTCAGTTTGCCAAGGTCATCGGCACATCAGCATCGATTATCTGCCGCCGATATAGACTCGACGACGCGCGAGGGGTTGACCGCCCTTTCGATCGCCGCAGGTAAATGGAACCGTGAGCTGGTGCGTCAACTGCTGGATCGCGGTGCTAACGGACCATCCGCACACCACTGAATCAAGCCGTTTCGTGCGGTCACATAGACACAGTAGGGTTGCTACTTGAGCGCGAAGCGGAAATCCTCGCTGGCTTCCCCCCACTCGCTGCCAGCGGTGGCCCAGGCCCGGTTTTTCTGTCCGGCGAAAGCCAAAAGACCTGCGGCCGTTAAGATCCCAATCGACCTTGCGCCAGAAACTGCGATAAACTAGGCCGCTGACAGGAGAACTATGAAATACCTAGCGTCGTTTAGTCTGCTGACCGTGCTGGCATTCGCCCAGCAGCCGGTGCCTGAGATTCCATTCGATTCGGTTCCGAATGTATTGAAGCTGCCGCCTGATCTGTATCTGGGCGAAGTGTCCGGCGTCGCCGTCAACTCCAAGGGCCACATCTTTATTTATTCGCGCGGCAACACTACCGGACCCGCCTATGGGGCGACCGCCTCCCAGCTTCTGGAGTTCGGTCCCGACGGCCGGTACATCCGCGAGATCGGCAAAAATCTCTACGCCTGGTCTTATGCTCACGTCGTGCGCATCGATAAGAACGACAACATTTGGGCCGTCGATAAGGGGTCCGACATGATCATCAAGTTCACTCCCGACGGCCGCGTGTCCATGGTGTTTGGACGCAAGAAGGAAGCCTCCGACGACCCACAGCCGTGGAAGCACGTGACTCCGCCGCTCCCGGCGGTCAATGGAAGCTTCCGGCAGCCCACCGACGTTACCTGGGATCCGGCTGGCGACATTTTTATCAGCGACGGATACATCAATTCTCGCGTGGCCAAGTTCGACAAGAACGGCGACTGGGTCAAGCAGTGGGGCGACAAAGGAAACAAGCCAGGCGAATTTAACACGCCGCATAGCATCGCGTCCGATGCACAGGGCAACATTTACGTGGCCGATCGCGGCAATCGCCGTATCCAGGTGTTTGATCCCGATGGCGGCTTACTCAGGGAGATCAAGATCGACGTTCCGCTCCCGGAGGTGGTGCATCCCTGGATGGGCAATCCACCCAGCCCGCAGGGAGCGGCCGCCCAGAATGGCGCGCCGTGGGCCATCTGCATCACGCCTGGCCCAACGCAATACCTGTATAGCGCGGACGCCTATCCAGGGCGCGTCTACAAGTTGTCGCTTGATGGCACCGTGCTGGGCGTGCTCGGCACCTCAGGCCGCCAGCCCAAGCAGTTCGGTTGGATCCATGAAATCGCCTGTCCTTCTGAGAACACCATCTACGTTGCCGAGATCCTGAACTGGCGCGTGCAGAAACTCGTGTTGCATCCGGAGAAACAACCGGCTTCCGCTGGGGGCCGGTAACCGGGAAGCCATGCGGCCCCGATCTGCTTCGCTATTTTTGTTACTGGCAATCGGGGTTCAGGCTGCGCCCGTTCGCTTGCGCTGCGACTTTCTGGAGAATCCACTTGGCAGCGATTCGCTGGCGCCGCGTTTTTCCTGGATCAGCGACAACCCGGAACGCGACTGGCGTCAATCGGCGTACCAGATCGTGGTGCATTCCGGCAACGCTGAAATCTGGGATAGCGGTAAGCAGCCGTCCGCTGAATCGAACGGCATCGTCTACGGCGGCCCGGCTCTCCAATCGCGCCAACGTTATTCCTGGACCGTGCGTGTGTGGGACGGGCCGGGCAGGGCATCGTCCTGGGCCAAGCCCGCCTGGTGGGAAATGGGCCTACTCGCCAAAACGGATTGGGCCGCGCAGTGGATCGCCGCTTACGAGCCGGATTTGCCGGCCATCAAGTGGATAAGCGGCAAGGAATTCCGACTAAAACTTGACCTAAAGGAACAACCGCGCTCCGCCGCGCTCTACCTGCTGGCTCGCGGAGATTTTCGCGCCAGCATTAACCAACGCGAAGTGGCATCCAAGAAGAACTGGCATGAGTTCGATCGACAGCAGGTTGACTTGAAGACCGGCGAGAACATCGTTCAAGTGGATTGCGCCAAGCCCGGAGCGCTGGCCGCGTTGCTGCAGATCACCCACGCCGATGGCACGGTCGAAAATCTGGTCACGGGCAAAGGTTGGGAGGCCGATTCCAAACCGGC